>Ga0183096_1000119_pt1 | contig 178500 bp, 149 predicted proteins | sample Biomet5_FD_127791 | JGI IMG/M metagenome (GOLD analysis project Ga0183096, IMG submission 127791) | Microbial communities from bioreactor (seeded with sewage sludge) at LBNL, California, USA - Biofuel metagenome 5 (version 2) (version 3) | ecosystem: Engineered > Bioreactor > Anaerobic >...
TTGCATAGTTCACCAAAGTTCCCTCCGGTTTGAGTTATTAACTGGTTTCAAAGTTATTAACTCCCCCTAAAACCCCCTTTTTAACATCATAATTATCATATCTCTATTAATAATTCAAATCTAAAGGAATTCTGCAAGGCGCTTATAGGTATGCAAGTAGATATAAACCTCAATATATTAGGTTACCGAATGGCAAAACTATATTAGGTTGGGAAATTCCAGATTCCAGTATTCCAATACAGTTAGTTAATGTCCAAACAAATTTAACAGATGAGCCTGCTATAATAAAATACAGATTCGGTACCAATAAACATCTTCTAATTCATTTGTATAAAGAGCGCCAGACAATAATGAGTGTTGATTTTGATGGTCAATTACCTAAAAGTGCTGCAGCTTTTCGACATCTTTTTACTTTAAAACTAGCAATAGTCCCCACTCTTTCACCATTTGAGATCGAAGAAGATTTAGTCGATGGACAATACCTAAACAGATGGGGAGGTAGTAGAAGAGCATCTAGGCTCTTTAGAAATATTTGGTTTCAAAATTCAGAGGATTTTGATGAATTTAAAGCAAAAGTTGAATCCACATGGGCAGGGATGTCAATTTCAAAACCAGAGCAATCCGACATTTTTTCGAAAAGATTAACAATGTTCTTTCAGGAGAATAGAATAGACAGAGAAATTTGTTGGTCAGGATTTGGATTTCAAGTTTGGCTCCAACTATTAACTCATATTATTAAAAATAAAGATGCTGATATAATTGTGATCGACGAACCTGAGATTTATCTACATCCTGATTTACAGCATAAAATTCTTGAAATTTTAAGAGATACGAATGCAATAATTTTACTTGCGACTCATTCTTCTGAGATAATAAATGAGGCAGAGCCGAATGAAGTTCTTGTTGTTGATCGGTCTTATACAAGTGCAAAAAGGTTAAATAATCTTACTGGATTACAGGCAGCATCTGATCTGATAGGTTCAAACCAAAATATCAATTTAACAAGACTAGCAAGAGGAAAAAGAATTTTATTTGTTGAAGGTAACGACATAAAATTATTAGATAAGTTAGCCAACATCGCTAAATATTCTGGCCTATTTGATAAAACGCATCTAACGGTTATTCCAATTGAAGGATTTTCTCAAAATGAGAGAGTTAGTGGTACTAATTGGACATTTTCAAAAATAATTAGTGAAGATGTAAAAATTATGGCCCTGTTTGATAGAGACTATAGGTGTGATGACGAAATTAAGGAATTTGTTGATCGTTTAAATAAAGATGCATCATATATACATGTATTAAGAAGGAAAGAAATAGAAAATTATGTTTTGTCATTAGAACCTATCCAAAAGACAATTAACAAAAGGCTTAAAGATCGCTGTGAGAAAACAAATAAAAAGATTGATGAGTTAAGTATCGAAGATATAAGAAAAATTATAATGCAGCTATCAGATGATTTTAAAACAGATGTTTCATCTCAACTTGCCGCTCACAAATATAAATACCACATAAGAGAGGGACTAGATTTAGCAACAGTGATTAAAAATGAACAAAGCCAATTTGAAAAAGATTGGAGTATTTTAGAATATCGATTTAAAGTTATTCCGGGAAAAGAGTTTATTACAACTTTAAACAATTTGCTACAAGCTAAGTACAAAATATCAATAACATATACTCAGATATGCAATCAAATGAAGGAAGAAGACTTGGATGCAGACATAATTGAACTATTTAAAAATATAAAAAATTACGCGAGCTGATATTTGTAAAACAGGCTATAATCTGTGAATTGCATTGTGGGGTTGTTGTGCGTTGCCCTGCTTCTTTCTCGACCGTCATTCGTCCTGTAGAAGACGATGTTCTTCGGAATCCGTAATTATAACTTCCAGATTACTGTTACCAACCGATGCTGCAGCAGCTAACACAAGAAGGTTTTAACAGATAAACTTTTTCATATAAATCGTCCTGTTGAGATTGTATCACGGATTGAGAGAGGCCAGAGTGATATTCAAATTTCGACATATCATAAACTCATTGAAATCGGATTGGGGAAACATTTAAATATTTCGATTGGATAAGGAATCAACTACAGCCTCGAATATTCAGCGTTTCCACACTCCAACGTTACAGCCATTGTTCAAAAATAGTTTGTCTCCTTTGTTTCCCCGGATATAAAATCAGGGATGTCGGATTTTTGCTGTTCTTGATTTTTGACCGATGGATGCCTTTTATAAAAATAATTTATCGCCAATCATATTAATTGATTTCCGTTATTCTGAACTATTCGGTTTGTTTTGCTGTTTTATTTCATAAATAGATACGATATGCAGAAATTAAAAAAATGGTGGCCCGGCCTGTTATTTACCCTGGCAGGTGGCATCGGAGGATTCCTGTACTGGCGTTATGTGGGATGTACCAGCGGAACCTGTCCGATAAAATCTGTCTGGTATTATTCCGTTTTGTGGGGTGCCGTACTCGGATACCTGATTGGTGATATTATTATGGATTTAATAAAGAAGTACAGAAAAAAAGATGCATGAACGTTTTCAAAATATAGTTAATTCTGAAAAACCGGTGTTGGTCGATTTCTATGCTGATTGGTGCGGTCCCTGCAAGTTAATGCCGCCAATTTTAAAAGAATTGAAAGATCAGTTTAAAGATGAAATCCGGATTATTAAGGTCAACGTTGACCGCAATCCGGTAATTGCCTCAGAATTTCAGATTCGAAGCATTCCGACCCTGCTGATTTTTCAGAACGGACAAATTCGTTGGAAAGGCGTTGGCGTACAATCTGTCACTACATTAATTACTCAGATTGAGTTATTAAGAAAACAATGAGCCTACAAAATCCATGTAGAAACAACCGCCCTCCGGTATTCTCTGTTTCCTGACTTCCGGCTTAACTACTAATTGTCTGACCCGTTTACATGTAAACTCTTATCCATGAACTTAGCTGGCCTGTGGCTGAAGAGTTGCCGTTCATTCCTCCCGGGGGCATTCCTCCCGGCATATTGCCGCCACCGAAACCGCCTCCCTGCATTCCGCCTCCGCCCATGTCTGGACCACCCATCATATTACCACCCATGCCCATGCCACCACCCATCGGCGGTTGCGATGATGAATTATTGCTGCTCGTTTTCGGCGTTTCAACTCCCAGCGCAAGATATTCCATAGGTTTGTCCGATAATTCAGAAAACGGAATATCTGCCTTTACCTGCCACATTCCGTTGTCAAGAGTTTTGGTCGTAACATGAACCGGATGAATTGAATAACGGATATCGAAGGCATAAATATTGCTTTTTGTTTTCCAGATGGCAGAAGTCAGCTTCTCCCCGCAAAGTTTGTTCATTGGCTGAAATCTGTGAAAAGACATCATCCCTCCTTCCGGCTGTTCTCCTGTTCCGGAAAATCCCTTTTCCCCTGATTGTCCAGGTACTTTCTGTTCCGGGAAAATCTTTAATGAGATATCCCGTTTCTTTTTTCCTGCCGGATCGAAATAGAAAAAGAATCCCTGCCTTGAAATTTTTTGCAGGCAAAGTGTGTCAAAAAGCATTGTTATCTGGAGCTCTGTATCATTGTGGGAGACACAAAAAATCAGGTTCGTATTTTTGTCGATATAAGTAGTTTTTGCCAGCTTTTCACTCTCCTGATTTCCAGTTTTTGTGCTCTGGCATACCGGCATTACGGAGCATGATGAGAGCAATAATATCATTCCAAACAGGAATGATCGTTTTGATATTGTATCCATTTTTTTGTTTTTTATTCAACATGTAAAAAGAAACTTTTACAGCCTGTTTTGTTTTTCCGGTTTTCAAGGGAAGGAGTAGCTCGGGAACGACTTTTTACGATCTGTTTCCCTTCGCTACTCCCATATCTCCCATCCATGAAAACAATTGTTCTGGTTCTGCAATTCTCCGATAAAAATTATTCTTCCATCTTTTTATAATTTTGCGGTCCTTACGTGTTTTTGCAGAAAAAAGAAGGTATCTGTATTAACCCTAATTAATTTTTGCATTTGTAATATCTTCCTCCTACATACAACCTTCACAAGAGAACCGCAAAAATTATAAATTTGAACTTAATACAAATTTGTCTCTGTTTACCCTACCCCAACACACGGAATAAAAAAGTAGGGTATCCGGGTTAATAATTGTATTTAGCATGTAATTCAGGCAGAAACAGACTGATCAGAGATAAGATGCTTTGAGAACAAGAATGGAGATTACAGGTAAAAAAACGGAGTTGGGAATCGGGAAGGAAGTTTTCGATACTATTTTCATGGAGAATTTCCAGCGGGTACGAAACTTCATTTATTATAAAAGCGGTGATATTGAAACAGCTGAAGATATTGCACAGGATGCCTTTCTGAAAGTGTGGGAGATGAGGGATAAAATAAACCGGATAACTGTAAAACAATTACTTTATACGATAGCGAACAATATCTTTATCAATACGATGAAACAAAAACAGCTTGCATATAAATTCAGTAACCAGATACTTAACGACCGTTATATTGAGTCTCCCGAATTTTTGATGGAAGTGAAAGAATTTGATGACAGGCTGCAAAAAACAATCGCCGGACTTCAGGAAAAAAGCAGGGTCGTTTTTTTAATGAACCGGATCGACCAGATGACATATGGTGAAATTGCTGTAAATCTCGGAATTAGCGTAAAAGCTGTTGAAAAAAGGATGAAAAAAGCTCTTGAATACTTACGACAAAGAATTGAACAAAAATTTTGAGTTGAACGAATATGAAATCAGAATACCGACATAGTGATTTGAAAATAACGCAGGAGGAGTTTGATAATTCTTCAACACAAAAACAGATTCTGGATGTTTCCGCGAATTGGGAAGTGCCGGCAACAAGGACGACCGAAGAGATACATAAAAAACTGATGCAGCGAATTGAAGCCGGAGAAAAATACAGGATAGCTGTTAAACGGAAAAATTACTATTGGGAAGTGGCGGCAGCAATACTTATATTTTTAGGATTATTCTTTTTGTTTCAAAGTCCGGAAAGGACCATTACGACAAGGGCTGCTGAAAATACGCAGTTAGAGCTGCCCGATGGTTCGTCGGTACATCTGAATGCGAAATCGGAACTTGTATACAATAAAAAAGAATTTGCCGATGACCGGACACTGTACCTCAGGGGGGAAGCCTTTTTCGAAGTACAAAAGGGAAGCCGGTTCTTAATAAATACCGACATCGGTACTGTTGAGGTACTGGGAACCAGTTTGAATGTGCTGGCCCGTAGTAACCAGTTCAGCGTTGCATGTTTAACCGGGAAGGTAAAAGTTAGCTCCGGCGATCAGTCGGTGGTTATTTTCCCCGGAGAAAAAACCGAGTTACGTGATCAGATACTGGTGAAACATATCGGACAAAATACCAAACAAATGGCTTCGTGGAGGAAGGGAATTTTCTATTTTGAGGATCAGCCATTAATTTATATTTTTGACGAAATCGAACGCCAATACAAGGTGAAGATTGATGCTAAAAGCATCGGGAAAAGGTTTTATACCGGGGCTTTTACCAATAAAAACCTGATTGAAACACTTGAAACAGTGTGCGTTCCCATGAACCTTAAATATGATATTCAGAAAGGAAATAAGATTATTATCGCCGAAAAAAAACAGTAATTTTTTCTTCCGTTTTTTCCTTCTGATTCTCGTATTATTTAGTTCTCTCCCTGCAAAATCCCAAATTCCTGATTTCTATTTCTCGAATCAGACTTTATCGGAAGCGCTGGTGATTATTTCCGATTATTTTGAAACTACAATTGCCTTTGATTCGGAAAAACTGGAAAAAATACAGATTGATAAGCATATCACGCAAAATAATATTTCAGACATTTTAAAGGAATTACTATCTGGAACAGGTCTTACTTTTATAAAGAAATACGGAAATTATTTAATCGTTGATGAAAATCAGGGGAAAAAGATTTCCGTTCCGGTTTATAACCTGACCGGGGCTATTACGGACAGGCAATCCGGAGAAAATCTGTCGTTTGCCAGTATTGAAGTGGGCAACCGGAACACCCTGATAAGTGCAAGTGTTAACGGTACATTTGCCATCAATAAAATTGTTTCAAATCAGCTTCTGCTTCAGATCAGCCATATCGGTTACAATACACTCGATACGCTGATAAGTCTTTCCGGTAATGAAAATAATTGCCAGATTAAACTTCAAAAGAAAGATGAACTTCTGGACGAAGTAAACATCAAAACTGAAAAATTACGGATCATAGGCAGCAACGGCGAGGCAAGCCATTCAACAATTATTCCGTCCTGCCTGGTCGATTTTCCGAATCTCGGGGAAACCGATGTCTTTCGCAGCCTGCAATTCCTGCCGGGGATCGCTGTTTTCGAAAATTCATCGAAGCTGAATATCCGTGGCGGTTCGGCCGACCAAAACCTGGTACTTTTCGACGGGGTTACCTTATATAATCTGGATCATTTTTTCGGCACTTTTTCGTCAATCAACCCGAACATCATAAAAGATATACAGGTTTTTAAAGGAGGTTTCGATTCCCGTTACGGCGAACGCCTGTCCGGAATTGTTGATATTACCGGGAAAACAGGTAATAAGTTAAAACCCAGAGTTTACGGAGGCGTAAACCTCGTTAGCGGAAATATTACGGCAGAAATTCCTTTTTCCGAAAAATTAACCTTTATTGCTGCGGCCCGCCGTTCGTATTCCGATATGTATTCATCGTATTTAATGGATATGCTTTTCAAACAGCAAACCCAGTCGTCATTAGCATCCCCGACTGATAATTCAAGCTCGGTTGAACCCAAATATTATTTTTATGATCTGTACTCGAAACTGACTTTCCAGTCAAATTCAAAAGAAAGCTTTTCGGTTAGCGTTTACGGAGGGAAAGATTACCTCGATAATTCGAATACGATGACGGGAAACACCTTAAATACCTATACGTCGGATTTTAATAAATGGAAGAATTACGGGATGAGTGGCTCATGGCTGAAACAATGGAACAACAACCTCTTTACCAATTTCCAGATAGGAAGTTCCGGTTATTTCAACAAATATTACAATGAAACCAGTTTTACTTTAAAACCGGTAACACAGCAGTCATCCGACGTAAATACAGGTAATCCGTACCAGACAAACGAGTCGAACAAATTAACCGACTATTCCGGAACCTTAAAAAGTACATTGGTCGTTGATGCTAAAAACCAGTTGGATTTCGGGTTTGCCGTAAAGAAGAATTATTATTCGTATTTTAAAGACGGGAATGATGATTTTATATATGACGACCGGAAAAAAAATTCGTGGTTGTATACGTCATTCATTCAGAATATGACCCAGTCGTTGAAAAACTGGAAACTGAAAACCGGTTTCCGCTTAAATTACTATCAAATTTCCCGAAAATTTTATTTCGAACCCCGGATATCAGGAACCCGTTCATTGGGAGACCACTTCTCTGCAAAATTTTCAGTCGGTCGTTATTACCAGTTTTTAAGTAAGGTGTCGCAAATCGATTCGTATAGCTATAACCGCGATTTCTGGGTAATTTCCGATGGAGAAGATCATCCTGTTTTGTCTTCAAACCAGTTTATTGCCGGCGGATCATTCAAATCAGGCAATTTATATATCGATATCGAAGCTTATTATAAAACACTTGATGGCCTTCAGCTTTATCAGTATTTTAACCAGTATAACAAGAATTTCAATAATCAGGATCCCTTGCCTCCCGGACAAAACAAAACGCGGACGAAAAGTCATTTTTCAACGGGAAGTGGCGACGCCTACGGACTTGATATGATGGTGAAATATGAAGGACGGGGATATACCGGCTGGTTATCCTACTCGCTTTCGAAAGCAGTTCAGCAATACAGTAATATTAACAATAACAGTTCCATCCCTGCGCCCTACGACCAGAGGCACGGATTAACCTTTACCAATATGTACCGGTATAAAAAATGGAATTTTTCGGCCGTGTGTATTTTTACTACCGGACATCCCTACGTGGTAGACGAAACTGTTGACCTCGACTTTATAACTACCCGCACTTACGGAAATTTACCCAACTATAAGCGTTTCGATGTTGCAGCCAATTATAATTTTATTCTGAAGGAAGCCCGGCTTAAAATAGGTACTTCAATCATTAATTTATTTAATACTAAAAATTACAACGACATTTATACACGTCAGTTTGACGATGTTACGAATTCGGCAGTAGAAAATACGTATGTAAAATCGCTCGGAATTACCCCGAACTTTTTTATCAATTTTGAATTTTAATGTCGGAAAATGTCCGCTATCAGTATAGGGTTGCATAAGCAGAAATAAAAACTGATTTCAGGGGAACAGCTTAACAATTTTTAGAGAATTTTATATTTTATAAGCGTGATGCTTACCAAAAAAGCCGGACATTTATACCATAAATTTTTTGTAGTTTTGTTCACTGCATAAAAATCACAAAAAATCAGGGAAATGTCGTTTTCAACCGATAAAGTAGTTTCAGAAGGTTTAACGTTCGATGATGTTCTTTTAATTCCTTCTTATTCGGAAGTACTTCCCCGTGAAGTGGATCTGAGTTCGTATTTCACCCGTAACATAAAACTGAATACGCCGGTGGTAACAGCGGCTATGGATACAGTTACCGAAGCCCGTATGGCCATTGCTATTGCCCGGGAAGGAGGAATTGGAGTGATCCATAAGAACATGCGGATTGACGAACAGGCCAGGCAGGTAACAACTGTTAAACGGGCCGAGAACGGGATGATTTTTGATCCGATTACCATTACTGCCGACAAACTGGTAAAGGATGCTCTTGATATAATGAAAAATTACAAAATCGGCGGCATTCCGGTCGTTGATGAAAATAAAATACTGGTAGGTATTGTCACCAACCGGGATCTCCGGTTCGAGACCAATATCATGAAGCCAATTGCGGAAGTGATGACCAAAGAGAACCTGGTTACTACGACCGAATCAACAAATCTGGAAAGAGCTTCGGAAATTCTTCAGCAATATAAAATTGAAAAATTACCTGTAGTTGATAAAAATAACCGGTTGATCGGTTTGGTTACCTACAAGGATATTACCAAGGCGAAGGACAAACCCCGGGCCTGCAAAGATTCGCTCGGTCGTTTGCGTGTTGCAGCCGGAGTGGGAGTGGCCGTCGATACTATCGAACGTATCGATGCACTGGTTAAGGCACAGGTTGATGCGATTGTTATCGATACGGCTCACGGCCATTCGAAGCTGGTGCTCGACATGCTGAAACGTGCCAAATCGAAATACCCTGAAATTGATTTTGTAGCCGGAAATATTGCTACTGCCGAAGCAGCTTCCGATTTGGTTCTGGCGGGTGCCGATGCTGTAAAAGTGGGAATCGGACCGGGATCGATATGTACGACGCGGATAGTGGCCGGTGTCGGTTATCCGCAGTTGTCGGCTGTTTATAATGTGTCGAAAGCAATCAAACATAGCGGAGTGCCTGTAATTGCCGATGGCGGCATTCGTTATTCCGGCGACATTGTAAAAGCAATTGCTGCCGGTGCCAACTCGGTTATGGCCGGTTCTCTGTTTGCCGGGGTGGAGGAATCTCCGGGCGAAACGGTAATTTTTCAGGGGCGTAAATTTAAAACCTACAGGGGGATGGGATCGGTCGAAGCTATGAATGATGGTTCGAAAGACCGTTATTTCCAGGATGTAGAAGATGATATAAAAAAACTGGTACCCGAAGGAATCGTTGCCCGGGTTCCTTACAAAGGAACACTCGAAGAGGTGCTTTACCAGATGATTGGCGGTCTGCGTGCAGGAATGGGCTACTGCGGGGCAGCAGATATAGAGGCACTGCAACATGCCAAATTCACTAAAATAACCAATTCGGGAATGATTGAAAGCCATCCGCACGATGTAATTATCACCAGTGAGGCACCTAATTACAGTTCGAAATAATTCCGGAGGCAGAAAGGGGAAAAGTACATTTAATGCGAAAAAATCATGATTAACAAAACAGTTGTCTTTATTCTGTTGATAATACTTTCAACAAACACATTCGGAGGAGATAAGACTCAGTGTATATTGCGTATTGATAACCAATTCATTACAAAAGATGAGTTTCTGTATGTTTATAAAAAGAATAACACGGGGCTGGCTGAAGGTGCTGAAAAGATGACACCTGCCGCATACATGGAACTTTTTATAAATTTCAGGCTGAAAGTGATGGAAGCCCAACGACAGGGACTCGATACTCTGGCTTCATTTAGAAATGAATTAAAGAAATATCGAAAAGAGTCGGCACAGCAGTACCTGACCTGTACCGATTTCGACGAACAAACGCTGCGCGATGCTTATTACCGGACAAAATATGAACGAAAAGCCAGTCATATTCTGATAGATATACCTTCACCAACAGATACCCTGGATTCATGGAACCGTATTAACGAGCTACGGAAAAAAATTATGGACGGGGCCGATTTTAACAAAATTGCTTTTCTGTATTCCGACGATCCTTCGGCCGAACAAAACAAAGGAGAACTGGGCTATTTTTGCGGAGGAATGATGGATATTCTATTTGAAAATGCAGCTTATAAAACTCCTGTCGGTGAAATTTCGGAACCTGTACGGACAAAGTTCGGTTATCATTTGATAAGAGTTGAGGACGAACGGGAGTCGAAGGGACAAATGAGCGTGGCCCACATTATGAAACGCTTTCCGAGACCTGGAAACGGATATGACATCCATTCGAACGAAAGACTGGAAAGTGAAATGGACAGTCTGCACCGTTTGCTGGAAAACGGTGCTGATTTCGGAGAACTTGCAAAAAAATATTCCGATGATAAAAACAGTGCAAAAAATGGTGGTATTTTACTACCCTTTACAGAAGGGAAAATGATCCCCTCTTTTGCCCAGGCAGCCTTTGCCTTACAAAACGACGGAGACATTTCGCCGGTAATAGAAACTCCTTACGGCTGGCATATTATTAAACGGCTGAAGCACATTTCTGTTCCTGCGTTTGATGAGATTAAAGATCAACTGGCCGAAAATTTGAGAAAAAATCCACAAATAAGACGGCAACGCTGGAGCCTTTTTATACAGCAACTGAAAAAAGAATACAACTTCAGCATGAATGAAGAAGTAAAAGAGCAACTGCTGCAAAATGTTTCACTTAATTACAGAACAAAGAAAATAAGCGCAAAAGAAGGACTTGATACGACCCAGGTACTTTTTAGCTTTTACAATACCCCTTTCACAGTGGACGATTATATCCGTTTTCAGAATGCAAACGGAGAAATTACAAGGCAGGAAGAGATACCAGCTAAAATTGAGGAAATGGTCGGTAATAAATTGTTTGAACTGGAAAACAGCCGGTTGGAGGAGAAATATCCCGAATTCCGTATGCTAATGCAGGAATACCACGATGGAGTCCTTCTTTTTAATATTTCAGAAAAACAAATATGGAACAAGGCATCCGAAGATACCCTCGGACTAAAGGATTTCTATGAAAAAAACAAAAATAAGTATATGGATGGCGGGAGTTTTAAAGGATGGGTAATATCTTGTAAAAATATTGAAACCCGGCATCTGATCGATGACGCTTTAAATACGGCTGGCATCGGGAAGAAAGAATTACTGACAATAGTAAATGCAAATTATCCCGGAGCGGCTAATATTGTGGATGGAGTATTCAGGAAGGGAGATAACCCGGTTGTTGACTATTATGTATGGAAATCAGCAAAACCGGAAGGAATGAATGATTTACTCACCTTTGTACGGGGAGATAAACTGCCTCCTGCACCTAAATCGTTTGAAGAAACAAAAGGCATTTGTATTTCCGATTACCAGAATTTTCTGGATCAGGAATGGATTAAAAAATTACGAAGTGAACATCATATAAAAATTAATAAAAAGTTGCTGCGAAGTATTCCCAGTTTAAAATAATGATCCGCCGGAACAGTTATATTATCCTTATTCTTTTACTGGCCGTCGGGTGTAGGCAAGGAGGCGATCCGGTACCTGTGGCGCAGGTGGGTGATCATATCTTATATCAGCATCAGCTGGCACAGGTGGTGCCAAAAAATCTCAACGCAAGTGACAGCTCTCTTTGGGCCGATGATTATGTAACCAAGTGGATACGAAAGGAATTGTTAATAATGAAGGCAGAGGATAATCTTTCGGCTGAACAGAAAGATTTACACGAGGAATTGGAAGAATACAGAAATTCACTGATTATTTTCCGGTACAAGAACGAATTGGTGAAACAAAAAATGGATACTGTGGTCTCGCAGCAGGAAATAATGAGCTATTACGAACAGCATAAAGATAAATTTTTTCTGACCCGGAACATTATGAAGGCAATTTATATAAAAATGCCGGTTGAGGTTGCTGATCCGGATATGTTGAAAAATTTATGTTCGGATGAAAACCCGGAAAAAATATCGGAACTTGAAGAATTTTGCCTGAGCTATGCCAAACAATTCGATAAATTTAACGATAATTGGGTCTCAGCACGTTTGGTTTTCGATCATATGCCACTGGAAATAAAAGACATGGAACGTTTTTTACGGAGAAATAAATACATCGAAAGTAAAGATGATGATTACTATTACCTGGTCTGTATCCGCGATTTTCGTTTTGCAGGACAACCTGCCCCGATTGATTATGTGGAAAATCAGGTAAAAAACTTAATTTTGAACGCCCGGAAAATACAACTCCTTAAAAAGATTGAGGATGATATATATAGAGAGGGTATCGACAATAACAAAGTGAAAATTTTTAAATGAATAAAAAATCATATTTATGATGAAGAAACTGGTAGGTTTAACAATGATCGCAGTGCTTTTATGCACAGGTTTTGCAAAAGCCCAGGATAAGGTTATCGATCAGATTGTTGCAGTTGTTGGAAGTAATACAATATTGAAATCCGATATAGAGGGGATGTATATTCAGAAACAGGCTCAGGGGATTACTTCGGAGGGCGATATGAAATGTGAAATTCTGGAAGAATTGTTAACCGAAAAATTGCTGGTGACCGAGGCTTTGCTCGATACAACCATTGAGGTAAGCGATAGCCAGATCAACCAAAGTCTTGATCAGCGGATCCAGTATTTTGTGAATAACCTGGGATCGGAAAAAGCAGTTGAGGACTACTTTAAAAAGTCGATTGTGGAAATAAAATCCGATCTGGAGGATGTGATCCGGAACCAGCAGCTGACCTCGCAAATGCAAAATAAAATTATAAAAGATGTGACCATTACCCCTGCTGACGTACGTTATCAATATAAAAACACGAAGCAGGAAGACGTTCCTATGATTGATTCTTATGTCGAGTATGAGCAGATTACTTTTCGGCCTAAAATTGATCCGGAAGAAGAAAACCGGGTAAAAAACCGTTTGCGCGAATTGAAAAAGCGGATTGAAGATGGAGAGGCCAGCTTTGCCTCGATGGCTGTTATGTATTCCGAAGATAAAAGCTCTGCTGTAATGGGAGGCGAAATCGGCTACTTCAGCCGTGCCTCACTCGATCCGTCTTATGCTGCCGCTGCCTTTAACCTGAAGGGGAACCGTGTTTCAAACGTAGTAAAAAGTGAATTCGGGTATCATATTATTCAGCTGATTGACCGGAAGGGGGAACAGGTGAATACACGGCACATCCTGATAAAACCGAAATTTGCACCTGAAGCAATTACTGAAGCTAACCAGCGGCTTGACAGCCTTGCCAATTTTATCCGCGAAGAGAAACTTACATTCGAACAGGCAGCTGCTGCATATTCGTGGGATAAAAACTCGAGAAACAACGGGGGACTGGTAATAAATCCCAATACCATGTCGCCAAAATGGACACTAACCGAACTCGATCCGGATGTCAGTAAAGTAATCGCAAACATGAAAATCAATGAGATCAGCGATCCGTTTGAGACTATTGACGAAACCAGTAAACAGACGGTTTTCAAAATTATAAAACTGGTACGCAAAACCAATGCACACAGGGCCAACGTGCGCGACGATTATATGGATTTAAGCGCGCTTTACCTGGAAAAGAAAAAACAGGAAACCCTTGATAAATGGATAAAGGAAAAACAAGCAACCACGTATATTCATATTGATGATACGTATGTAAACTGTCAGTTTAAATATTCAGGCTGGATTAAGTAAACCATGATTATGGAAACCAATTTTAAAACCGACGTTGAAGCTATTGATGCTCTGAAAAACAAATTTTGTCTTCTTCAGGATGAGATAAAAAAACGTATTTACGGGCAGGACAATATTGTAACTCAGGCATTGATTACGCTGTTCAGCCGGGGACATTGTTTGCTGATTGGCGTACCGGGCCTTGCAAAAACATTACTGGTAAACACAATTGCCGAGGTGCTCGGGCTTCAGTATAAACGGATACAGTTCACGCCCGACCTGATGCCTTCCGACATTATCGGGACTGAAATTCTGGACAAGGACCGTCAGTTCAAATTTGTAAAAGGCCCTTTGTTTGCCAATGTTATCCTGGCCGACGAGATTAACCGTACACCTCCGAAAACGCAGGCCGCCCTTTTGGAGGCCATGCAGGAACGTGCAGTTACGGCCGCCGGCGAACGTTTTGAACTTGAACGGCCGTTTTTTGTACTGGCAACTCAAAACCCGATTGAGCAGGAAGGAACATATCCTCTGCCCGAAGCCCAGCTCGACCGTTTTATGTTTTCCATCTGGCTCGACTATCCGGCGTTTAACGATGAACTGACGATTGTACAAAACACAACTTCCAGCTATAAAACGGAGATTTCGAAGGTGATTACCGGTAGTGAAATCCGTTTTTTCCAGGATCTGATCCTGAAAATTCCGGTCAGCGATAATGTACTTCGCTATGCTGTCGGCTTATCGGCAAAAACACGTCCCGGCACCGGAATGGCTGCTTCTGTTACCAACAAATACCTGAAATGGGGCGCAGGTCCGCGTGCCTCGCAGTACCTTGTTCTAGGGGCAAAGACCCATGCGGCACTTCACGGTAAATATTCGCCCGACATTGAAGATATAAAGGCCGTAGCTGTAAGCATTCTTCGCCACCGGATAATTAAGAATTATAAAGCTGAGGCTGAAAACATTTCAGTAGAGGATATTATAAATGAACTGTTGAAGTAAGACAGATCCGGCTTTCGGAGCAATCAGCGTAACCGGGATTATACATGAATTAAAAATAATCAGTAATAGATGGTGCTGTCATTATTTTCATACCGAAGAATTGCCTTTTCTTTTTTTGTTCTGTCCGTTTGTGTAACATTCCGGGCCGGAGCTCAGAAAACGGAGAAAAAGAAAATCGAAATAGAGAGGGCCCAGACGTTCGAATTCAATGAAAAGATCGTTGCCAATGCACAGCGGATTCTCGGGGATGTACAAATTCGCCATAACACAATTGTTATGTGGTGCGACAGCGCCTGGTCGTATACCGATAAAAATATGGTCGATGCTTTCGGTCATGTGCATATTCTGAAAGATGATACCCTGAATTTATATGCCGATTTTGTTAATTATGATGGTGACCGCAAATTTGCCCTGGCCCGCTATAACGTAAAACTTGAAAACAAAGGAACGGTACTGACGACTGATTCTCTTGATTTTGACATGATAACCAATGTCGGGTATTACAACCATTCCGGTACAATAACCGATAGTACGAATGTCCTTACTTCAGTGATTGGCCAGTATTTTGCAAAAACCGATCTGGCTTATTTTAAAACTAATGTGGTTGCCACCACTCCGAAATACCGTATGTTCTCGGATACGCTGATCTACAAGATGGCTGATAAAATTGCCTATATTGTCGGGCCAACAACAATTAAGGACGACAGTGTTACCCTTTATACAGAAAAAGGTTTTTACAATACAATAACCGGCGAAACGGAATTATTGAAGAAACCTGAGATTACAGACAGAACGCACAAGGTTCTTGCCGATTCTGTTTTTTATAACAAAACTACCGGAAAGGGTCGTGCTCTTGGCCGTGCATGTATGGAAGATTTTGAAAACCGGATGATTGTAAAGGGGAACAGAGTGTTTTTCAATGAAATAAAAAAAACAGCAACAGTAACCGATTCGGCTATGTATATCCAGTACTCGAAGCAGGATTCGTTGTTTTTACATGCCGACACATTACGGGTATTGCCTGATACAAGCGCTGTGGATGCCAAATTGGTAAAGGCCTATTTCCGGGTGAAGTTTTACCGCAATGATTTGCAGGGTAAGTGCGATTCGATGGTATACTGGCAGAAAGATTCGACCATTCAGCTTTTTCATAATCCGGTTATCTGGAGCAAGGGAAACCAGCTGACTGCAAAATATATGGAAATGATACAACATGCACCTCCTTCTCCCGATGAAGTTAAAATGGACGGCGATGCGTTTATTATTGCAATGGAACCCGACTCTATCCGGTTTAACCAGATAAAGGGACGCAAAATGACTGGTTACGTTCGCAATAACGAATTGTATAAAATTTCGGTTGACGGTAATGGCGAATCGTTGTATTATGCGCGCGACAGTAAAGGCCTGATTGGTCTGAACAAGGCTGAAAGCAGTAGCATTGAAATCGGTCTGGAAAAGGGGAAAGTAAAACGTATAGCATTGATTTCAAGCCCTGAAGGTGTTTTAACGCCGACACTCCAACTTGATGAAAGTAATACGAAACTTCCGGGTTTTGAATGGCTCGAGCTGGTACGTCCGAAAACGATAGTGGATATTTTTAAGAAAGACCCCGAACCGGTTGAGAAACCGGTAAAGAAGAAAAATGAAGCCCGTAAGGATGCAAAGAAAAAGAAAGACTAGGCTTGGTTCTGTCATGCGTACTTGTTCAGGTCAGAGAGAAAACATCGAAAGCAAACGGTTACTGGGGAATTTTCCGCAGGCGTATTCCCATCTGGCACTTATTGAAACAGCCGTTATTTTATCGGGAGCAGAAATCAGTAGCGACCAGGAAATACTCGACAAAATACATTGACAGGAAATTTTAACTGATTTTTTCGGCAGCAGCTTCGTCAAGGTACCAGATCAGATTACCGTTTTCCGGGATTATATGTGTTGCCGGAAATTTTTGTGCCGTTTTCAGGTTATTCATAATTTGTGAAACCCGTTTTGCTTTTCCATGACCGGTAACCAGAAAGTAAACGCGGTGGGCGTTGTTCAACACTTTCCCTGTAAGAGTAATGCGCTTTTGACCGGTTTCAGGATGAACGGCGACTTCACATATTTTATCCGACTCAAGCAAATTAATCTGATCGGGAAAGATGGATGCCGTATGCCCGTCTTTTCCCATTCCAAGAATAATAAGGTCGAAGACAGGCCAGTCTTTCCGGTGGTTTAATTCCTTCTGAATCTGCAGGCTGTAAGAGATTGCTTCCTTTTCCGGTTCGTTTTCCCCCTTTATCCGGTGGATGTTTTCTTCCGGGATATCGATCATCGAAAAAAGCAGATCATAGGCGACACCGAAATTGCTGTCTTCGTGGGTCGGTTCTACACAACGTTCGTCTCCCCACCAGAAATGAAGCCGTTTCCATGGAAGTTTATCTTCGTATTTTGAACTCAGAAAACGAAACAGTAGTCTGGGCGTTTCACCTCCGGAGAGGGCAATATCGAAACGTTTCTGGTCCGAATTATTTACAATACGGAGTAGTTCTTTTGCAAATGCTTTTACTATTTTTTCCGGCGTTTCGTAGATTTTTACTTCAGTGATTCCGGTCATGATATTTTAGTTTACAGTGTTTGGTCGTCCTCAGATTTTAGTGTTAATATACGACATTTTATTCTACCATAGATACTATTGTTCTATTGTTCCGGCGGGATATTAAAGTAATTCCGCAAAGGCACTAATTTTAAAAAAAGAGCTGTCTTTTCTATTTCCGTAAAAACGTAAGAACGTAATAAAAATTGTCATTTTCAGTTCCGAAGGAACGTAAGTATAGCAGAAAACACATAAACCTACTATTCCCCGGAGGTCCGTAGGAACAAACATTTTTGCTATAATTCGCAATATTCTCCGTCGTTGCTTAAATTTTTACACGGATAACGCCATTGCCCTTCGTCAATTAACTGATCGGCTACATCGGGGCCCCAGGTTCCTGCGGGGTAACCATAAATCGGTATGTCGGGGTTGTTTTTCCACGCATTTAATATTGGCTGAACAAACTCCCATGCTTTTTCCACGGCGTCGCCACGGGCATAAAGAGTCGCATCGCCCTGCATACAATCGAGCAGCAGGCGTTCGTAAGCCGACGGAAGGTGTACATCGGCCAGCTGGTCGTAATGAAAATCGAGGTTGACAGGTTGTACACGAAAACCGGCTCCCGGAATTTTCATCCCTATTTTCAGTAAAATCCCCTCGTCGGGCTGAATACGGATAACCAGTTGATTGTTCGGAACCTCGTGATCGTGAACACCAAATAACGGATGCGGTGTGTTTTTAAAATGAATGACCACCTCGGTAACCCGTGCCGGTAGTTTTTTCCCGGTACGAATGTAAAACGGTACGCCTCCCCAGCGCCAGTTGTCGATATGAAATTTCAGCGCCAGGTACGTTTCGGTACGTGAATTCGGGTCAACCCCTTTTTCTTCGCGGTAACCTTTTACCAGTTCATTTTTTATGTGCGACTGCGTATATTGTCCCCTGATTACGCATTCATCCACATCTTTTTCATTGACAGGCCGGAGCGACTGGAACACTTTCAGTACTTCGTTACGGATGGCGTCGGCTTCGATTACCACCGGCGGTTCCATTGCAACCAGACCAACCAACTGCATCAGGTGGTTCTGTACCATGTCGCGCAGGGCTCCTGCATGGTCGTAATAGCCACCCCGCTCTTCCACTCCCAGACTTTCAGCCGATGTGATTTCGACATGATGGACAAAATTGTGATTCCACACCGGTTCGAAAATGCCGTTCGAAAAACGGGTGACCAGCATGTTTTGCACGGTTTCTTTTCCCAGGTAATGGTCGATGCGGTAAATCTGTTTTTCTGAAAAGTAGTTCAGCAGATTTTTATTCAACGCCCTGGCCGATTCGAGGTCGGTGCCGAATGGCTTTTCAACAATCAGCCGTTTGAATCCGGATGAAGGATCATTCAGCTTAACCGAAGCTAATCCCTGCGGAATCAGTTCGTATAACTGCGGTGGTGTCGACAGATAGAAAATGAAATTCTCCGGAATATCCATTTCCTTCGCCAGGGTCAGTAGGCGGTCCCGCAAAATCGGGTATTCGTAGTTTCCTGAAGTAGAGAGCGGCTGGTAATAAAGTTTTTCAAGAAAAGCAGAAACGGCTTTCCCTTGTTTTTCCCCTTTCGGCAGAAATTCCAGCATCCGGTTTCTAAAGTCCTGATCGCTTAACTCGGTGCGGCTGACACCCAAAACAGCAAATTTTTCGGGCAGAAGTTTTTGCTGCTGAAGTTCAAAAACCGCAGGAATAAGTTTGCGTTTGGTAAGGTCGCCCGAGGCGCCAAAAATAACCAGTATTTGATTTTCGGTTTGTTTCATTGCTTTTGTTTCTGATAAGAACAAATTCCGGAGGACAAGGTTTATCCCTGCCGGATTTCTGTTTGCAAAATATGAAGAAACGAAAACTTTTCAACACGTTTCTTCCCGTTTTTTAAAAAACCGTTACCTTTCGGCATATTGTTACACAGTTATGGATCCTGAAATTTTCGTTGATGTAATTCTGCCGCTTCCCCTGAATCAAAAGTTCACATATGGCGTGCCTCTTGCTTTTCAACCCAAAATGAAGAGGGGAATCAGGGTGATTGTGCAGTTCGGTCAACGTAAATTTTTTTCAGCTCTGGTGCATCGCGTTCACGATCAAAGACCGGATGGCAATTACGAAATAAAAGATATTGAGGCAATTCTGGATGAAGAGCCCATTGTCGATAACCGGCAAATTCAGGTTTGGGAATGGATGGCCGCTTATTATTGCTGTACGCTGGGCGAAGTTTTTAAAGCCGCCCTTCCTTCCGGACTGAAACTGGAAAGCCAGACAAAAATCAGGCTGAATGCTGACGGGCAGGTTCCCGCAGATTTATCTGAAAATGAAAATTTATTACTGATGATGCTGCAAAGCCGGGAACAGGCAAGCATTCGGGAAATAAACCAGTTTTTAGGAAGGAAGAATTCGTTTCCGGTTATCAAACTGTTGCTGGAAAAAAATGCGGTTGTGGTTGAGGAACAGATAAAGGAAAGTTATAGACCGAAAATGCTTTCTTTTGTCAGGTTGAATGAAAAATTACAAACCGATGAACAAATTTCGGGCTGTCTCGAATCGCTGAAAAAGGCTAAAAAGCAGGAACAGCTTTTCCATGCTTTTCTTGCAGAAACAGTTTTTTCCCCGGAAAGAAAAAATGAAATAGGAAAAAAGGAATTACTTGACATGACCGGCATTTCTGACACCATTCTGCATTCGCTTCAGGAAAAAGGAATTCTGGATGTTTTTATGAAAGAAACCGGCCGGCTGGAAAATGAGGATAATCGGCCGGTAAAAATCAACGAGCTGTCAGGTACTCAGCAGCAGGCATTCGATGAAATAAAACAACAGTTCGAAAGTCATCAGACCGTACTTTTGCACGGGGTAACTTCGAGCGGTAAAACCGAGATTTACATTAAACTGATCGGGGAACAACTGGCCAGGGGAAACCAGGTTTTGTACCTGGTGCCCGAAATTGGCCTTACGGCGCAAATGGTTACCCGGCTGAAAAAGGCTTTTGGTGCGAAAACCGGCATTTACCATTCGAAATTTAACGATGCCGAACGGGTGGAAATATGGTTTAGTGTGCTAAACGAGAAACCCGGGAAAAACGGCGAACAATATCAATTGATACTGGGAACACGTTCTGCCGCATTGCTGCCTTTCCGCAAACTGGGGTTGATTATTGTTGACGAGGAACACGAGAACACCTACAAGCAATACGATCCGGCGCCGCGTTATAATGCCCGCGATCTGGCCGTTGTGCTGGGAAGTATTCACGGGGCAAAAGTACTGCTCGGTTCGGCCACTCCTTCGGTCGAAAGTTATTTCAATGCAAAAAGCGGGAAATACGGTCTGGTGTACCTTGGTGAGCGATACAGCGGCATTGAATTGCCTGAAATAATTATTGCCGACACAAAGGATGCATACCGGCGTAAACGGATGAAATCGGTTTTTACGCCCGAACTTTTCGATGAAATTACCGGTGCGCTGGCAAACCGGGAACAGGTAATTTTGTTTCAGAACCGGCGCGGTTTTTCTCCCTATATCCAGTGCGCAAATTGTGGCTGGATTCCCAAATGCCGGCATTGCGATGTGAGTCTTACTTACCACAAATCCCGGCAGGCACTGCTTTGCCATTATTGCGGTTATACCGAAACAGATATTCACCGGTGCCCCGAATGTGGCTCGGCAGATGTGCGGACCAAAGGTTTTGGTACAGAGAAAATTGAGAATGAAATTTCCACATTTTTTCCGGAAGCAAAAGTGGCCCGTATGGATTTGGATACAACCCGTGCTAAAAATGCCTATCAGCAGATTATTCAGCGATTTGAATCCGGAAATATTGATATTCTGATTGGTACGCAGATGGTAACCAAAGGACTCGATTTTGAAAATGTTCGGGTAGTGGGTATCCTCAATGCCGATAACTTGCTGAATTATCCCGACTTCCGTTCGTATGAGCGCAGTTTCCAGCTTATTTTGCAGGTGAGCGGACGTGCCGGACGGAAAAAGAAACGGGGAAAAGTGATTATACAAACCAGCCGGCCCCGGCACCCGGTACTCCTTGATGTACAGGAAAATAATTTCGGCAGGATGTTTGCCACTCAGTTGTACGAGCGGAAGTTGTTTAAATATCCGCCATACTACCGGCTGGTAAAAGTGGTGGTGAAACACAAAAATCAGCAACGTCTCGATCTGGTAGCAACCAACCTGGCAACTGAATTGCGAAAAATTTTCAGTTTTAATGTCCTCGGCCCCGAATATCCGGTTGTCAGCCGTATCCAGTTGTGGTATCAAAAAGAAATTCTGATAAAGCTGGCGCGTGACGGGAAGATTGCTGAAGCAAAAGAAAAAATTTCAGCAATAATTGAAAAGATGAAAGCTCTGCCCAACAATTCGGGAATAGTTATTTTTGCAGATGTCGATCCGATGTAAAAAGTTGAATATTATTTGTTTCTTTTTTTATTGTTTACAGAAGTGTTGCTGATCTTCTGGCATGTCCGTTTTATAAGTTTTGTGCTCTTTAAAAGGATCATTCGACCAAAGGAAATTTGTTGAGAACAAAAGCCATTCATTCAATTTGTTAAGCTTCCTTTTATGATAATTTATTAACAATTTTAAGCTTATTCTGCATAAAATACTAACTTTGAAACTTACCAAAATAGCCGTTTCGCATGGGAAAAGTTATTGCATTAGCAAATCAGAAAGGGGGGGTCGGAAAGACGACCACGGCCATAAATTTAGCAGCCAGTTTAGCCGTACTCGAATATAAAATTCTGATCATTGATGCTGATCCGCAGGCAAATGCCACGTCAGGCGTTGGCTTTGATGTGAGGAATGTAAAAACCAGCATATATGAATGTATTGTTGACGATCTCGATCCGCGGAAGATAATACTGAATACCGATATCAAAGGACTTGATCTGATTCCGTCGCATATCGATCTGGTGGGCGCTGAAATTGAAATGCTGAACCTTCCGAACAGGGAAAAGGTATTGAAATATGTGATTGAAAAAATCAGGGATGATTACGACTTCATTTTTATTGATTGTTCGCCGTCACTGGGCTTAATCACCGTAAACGCATTAACAGCTGCCGATTCGATTATAATACCGGTACAGTGCGAATATTTTGCGCTGGAAGGTCTCGGTAAACTCCTGAATACGATTAAGATTATTCAGAACCGGCTGAACCCGGAACTTGAAATTGAAGGGTTCCTCCTGACAATGTTCGATTCGAGGCTGAACCTTGCCAACCAGGTATACGAGGAGGTAAAGAAACACTTTCAGGAGATGGTTTTTGAAACAGTTATTCAACGTAATATAAAACTGAGTGAAGCGCCGAGTTATGGTAAACCTGTCATTTTATATGATGCAAATTCCAAAGGATCACAGGGATATATGGATCTTGCACGTGAGATTTTGCAGAACAATGAAATGACAAAAATTAAAAATTCAGAAAAAGTTATTGAATAAAAGCCCGGTTAAGACTATGGGAAAGAAGAACGTGTTAGGCAGAGGATTAGGTGCATTGATTGACGATGCTGAAATAATGAGGGAACAAAGCTCGGTTAACGAGATTGAAATTTCGAAAATTGTAGCCAATCCTTTTCAGCCACGTACCAAATTCGATGAAGAAGCATTGGCCGAATTATCAGCTTCAATTAAGGAAATTGGCATTATACAACCGATCACTTTGCGTAAGGTTGACGATCAGTACCAGATCATTGCCGGTGAACGCCGTTTCAGAGCAGCAAAGAAGGCCGGGCTCAAGACTATCCCTGCTTACGTGCGCGTTGCCAAAGATGATGGAATGCTCGAAATGGCGCTGATTGAGAATATCCAGCGTGAAGATCTGGATGCCATTGAAATCGCACTAAGTTATCAACGATTGATCGACGAATGTAAGCTCACCCAGGAATCGCTTGGCGACCGTGTCGGTAAAAAACGATCGACAGTTACAAACTATTTACGCTTACTGAAATTACCGGCAATTATTCAGAAAGGAATTGCAGAAAAGAAAATATCGATGGGACATGCCCGTGCATTAATCGGAATTAACGATCCCGAATCTCAGATTATGGTTTATGAACAGATTCTGAAATACGATTTTTCTGTTCGTAAAGTTGAGGATTTTGTCCGTAACCTGAATAATGAAGAAAAGGCAGAAAAAGAGGTCAGACAACCTAAAGCAAAGTTCCCTGTTGATTACGAAGATCTTAAGAAGCACCTAACCAAATATTTCAAAACAAATATTGATTTCAGTATGGATACTAAAGGGAAAGGGAAAATCGTTATTCCATTTAAATCGTCCGAAGAGTTGGAACGGATTCTGGGGATTTTGGATAAATTAGAAGCTTAATTATAAAGCGTTAAAAGAGATCGTTTTGAAGTATTATATCCATCTTTTTTTAGTTGCTGTTTTATTGACAGGGCTAGGTCCGGTGGTTTATGCGCAGGAAAACGCAGGTAGCCAGGATTCAACTGTCGTTAAAAAAAACGAGACAATCCATTCGCCGCGGAAAGCAACATTGTATTCAACTGTACTTCCGGGATTGGGGCAGGTTTATAATAAAAAATACTGGAAAATTCCGCTCATCTATGGCGGATTTGTCGGATTTGGTTATGCAATAAAGTGGAACAATCATTATTACGTCAAATACAAACAGGCTTATTCCGATATTACTGATGATGACCCCAATACCACTTCTTATGCGAATCTTCCACATGGCTCCTATAATTTGAGTAGTTCTTCAGATTTAGCAGAATTTGCCGACAAGATAGAGCAGGCTGAAAACAGTGCCCGGCGATACCGTGATCTGAATATTATTTTTACCGCAGCATTTTATGCCTTAAATATCATTGATGCCAGTGTGGATGCAAATTTTTTCGACTTTGATATCAGCGATGACCTCTCTGTTGTATGGACCCCGCAGACTATGTGTTGCCTGAATCAAAGGTTTTTTTGTGTGAATTGTTATATAAATTTTTAAATTTGGATATTTGATCGACATGACGAAACAACTCATTATACTGCTTATAACATTTTGTGTCAATTCTTTTGTTTCTTCAGGGGCAAACAAAGATGATTTACGTAAAATGAAAACTATCCGGGTGTCTGCTGTTGATACGATCGGCTATGAAAAATATTATGCTTTGCCAGATGAAGATCTGAACGATTTATTTACTGCGCAGATTGATAGTTTAGTGAGTTCGTGGTATGTCCAGAATGCCTTTGTTATCGATAGTATTGAAATGTCTGATATTGATACCCTTGCCTTATTGCCCGATTCTGTATATGTTGACCGTCTGCAGACAATGGATTCGTATATTGATATGTCGTATAATCATACCGTCAAAAATTTTATTGCCCTTTATACGGTAAGACGCCGGAAACAGGTGGAAATTATGCTGGGACTGGCGAATTACTATTTTCCGATGTTTGAAGAAATGCTCGATAAATATAATCTTCCGATGGAGTTGAAATATTTACCGATTATCGAATCTGCACTGAACCCCTCAATTCGTTCGAGTGCCAATGCTGTAGGATTGTGGCAGTTTATGTATGGTACCGCTAAAATGTATAAACTCGAAGTCGGAACTTTTGTTGACGAACGTTGTGACCCTGCGAAAGAAACAGAAGCAGCAGTTAAATATCTGCGTGATTTGTATGACATATACCATGACTGGCATCTGGTAATTGCAGCCTATAACTGTGGCCCCGGAAATGTAAATAAAGCAATTATGCGTTCAGGGGGAGCTCATAATTATTGGTCGATATACTATAAGTTACCACGGGAAACCCGGGGCTATGTTCCTGCTTTTATTGCTGCTGCTTATGTAATGGAAAATTATCAGAAACACAATTTTCAACCCCGGTATCCTGATTTTCCCATCGTTACCGATACATTAAAAATTACAGATCTGCTGAATTTTAAACAGATTTCCGAAGTACTGAACATTCCGATTGAAGAGCTACGATCGTTGAATCCTCAATACCGGCGTGATATTATTCCTGCAAAACCTGACAAATCTTATATTCTAAAAATACCGATTGATCAGGTTTCTGCTTTTATAAACAAGGAAGAAGAAGTTTTCAGTTATAAACGTGATGAATTTTTCCCCAACAACAGCATTGTAATACCTAAAGGTCGCGATTATTACCATATTACCGATGCCGGAGATATGGATAAGTTGTATTATAAAGTGAAGTCGGGTGATAATCTGGGATATATTGCTTCATGGTATAAAGTAAATATTAATGATTTAAGGCACTGGAACAATATCCGTAAAAATATGATACATGTTGGGCAAAGGCTTGTTATTTATAAACCGAAAGGAATTGCTGATAACTATGAGAATATTAGCTCTATGACCAAAAGGGAGAAACAGGCGTTTGCAGGCAAAGATAAGTCTCCTGTTACTGCTTCTTCGGGAGTACCGGGGACACGTGTCGCTGGTAATTCGGAATATGAATATTATACGGTTCGAAGAGGCGACAATTTGTATATGATAGCGCGTCGGTATCCGGGAATATCGAATGACGATATTATTAAAGCAAACGGACTGAGCAATTCAGGAAATATTTTTCCCGGACAGAAACTGAAAATTCCGAGAAAAGTATAACTGCTGAACTTTGTAAATATCCGGCGTTGGCAGGGGGCATTCCAATTTTATAAATAAATATTTACTCCATTCCATGTTTTTAAGAAAAAACAAAAAAAGTCTGATATACCACAATAGTGGGCTGATTTTTACAAAATTCTATGGATAAGGATACAAGCACCCATCTTAGAAAATAAACTTTAAATCACCCCCCAAAAGAGTTTTTATTATACCGGAATTAGTATGTGACGTAGGACATTTAGCCTACGGGGGATGAGTGATCCCAAAGATCAATCTGAAAAAGCACAAAAAGGTCCATCTTTGCTGTTTCTCCGAGGAATATTAGCCTGGCCCTTGATGACTTCTGAAGTCCACTTTCAATGCTATAGAATGTCAAAAATATTCGTCACAAAAATAATAAGAAAGAAGCCAGAGTAAAATTATCTAAGGGCGAGAAGAGGGGAAAGCTATGCCCTTATGCTTCGGTATTTATCAATTCATACACTGAGATCAACGTTCAAAAGCTGAAATTCATAAAAATGGGCAAACTTTACTTCGAAAATTTGCCCTGTAATTAATTTTTTGCTTCTTGCTGAAATCCCGACTTTGTGCTATTTCATTCCCTGTTGACGGGCCATCTCCTCCAGTTTTTTCTGAAATCCGGATTTAGGTTTAGCCGGTTTCTTTTTATTGATTTGTATTTGTGCCCTGATTTTGTCCTCATTAATTATTATTCTGAAGATATACATCTGCCCGATTGTGATCAGGTTGGCGAGGAAATAATAATAGCTCAATCCTGCTGAATAACTGTTTAAAATAAACAGGAACATTACCGGCATCATATACATCATCGTTTTCATTCCCGGCATCGCCGAAGTATTCTGCGATTGTGAATTCAAATATGTGGAAATAATTGTAGTTACTGTCATCAGCAGACAGAATAAACTAACATGGTCTCCATAGAACGGAATTTTAAACGGCAGGTCAAGAATTGAATCGTAGGTAGACAAATCATGCGCCCAAAGAAAACTTTGCTGGCGCAATTCAATGGAAGTCGGGAAAAAGAAAAACATTGCGACCAGAATAGGAAACTGAAGCAACATAGGCAAACAACCTCCCATCGGGTTTACTCCTGCCTTTTTGTAAAGGGCCATCGTTGCCTGCTGCTTTTCCATTGCCTTGTCTTTCCCGTTTCCGTATTTCTCGTTTATTTCATCAATCTCAGGTTTAAGAGCTTTCATTTTTGCCTGCGACAAATATGATTTGTAAGTGAAAGGGAAAAGAATAAGTTTTATGAAGACAGTCAGTAATAGAATAATAACGCCAAAGTTGCTGATAAATGTTCTCAGGAAGTTGAATACCGGGATAATCAGGTACCTGTTTACGGGGCGGACAATGGCATAGCCTAAATAAATAAGGTGTTCCATCGACAGACCGTATTGTTTCAGTGTACTGTAATGGTTCGGGCCAAAATAGAACTCCATTTTGTGACTTTCATTCGCTTTTCCTTCATAAGGAAGGGCTAAATCGGTTTTGAAGATTCCCAGATACTTCGGATCTTCCTTAAACATTTCCTGTTCAACACTCGCTTCCGGGAAGAATGTGTCAGCAATGATTGTTGATGAAAAGAAAAGCTGCTTAAAACTTATCCATTTGGTACGGGTACGCAATTCTTCCGACTCTGATTTTAATGCCGGAAGCTGGCCTGTTTCATCTTCAAAATATTTATAATTAATGCGGGTATAACGGTCTTCTCCGTACTGGGACATTCGTTCCTGACGGGGAATTTCAATTTTCCATATAAAATTCAGGTAGCTCGAATTGTTGGTGATAATTTTATTTAACCCTGAAGTATTCACATCGAATCCTACCAGGAATGAGTTGTGGCTGATGGTGTAACGGTATTCGATATAGGAGCCGTTATCAGCATAAAGTCTCATTGAAAGGCTTTTCGATTCTCCGGCATTTTCTTTATTGTATTCTTCAGAACCTTCTTTCCCTTTTTTTACATGAGGGCCGGTTACCGAAATTACAGGCTGATCTGTTGACGGGACGAAATAGAAATCTTCAGTATTGGTACTGCGGTTTTGTGCAAAAAAGTTCATCCCGAAAATATTTTTATCGCCATCGAAGAGAATCAGTGGCAACGAATCGAAGGTTTTGTAACCTTTTAATTCAACCGAATAAATTTTACCCCCTTTGCTGGAAATTGTAACCTTCATCAGGTTGTTCTCGAGAACATAAAATTTTTCTTCACCAGCCGACGCTTTTGCAAAAACACCGAATTTTTCTTTTTCCCTGTTTTGTAACTCTTCAGGAGAAATACTGTCCTTAACTGCTGTCGGTTGCTGTTGTAACGAATCTGCTAACTTTTCTTTTTCCTGAAGCTGACGGGTAGCTTCGACCTGCTGAATCGAATCCTGCCGATGCCTGGCCACAGCGATTTCTTCTTTCGACGGTTTGCTTAGATAACTGAATCCAATAAGAATCAGAAAAATCAGAAGAATGCCTGCAAGGGTATTTTTATCCATTCAAAAAAATGTTTATGCATCAATTGCAGCCTTAACAAAAGCCACAAATAACGGATGCGGTTTTAATACTGTACTGCTGTATTCGGGATGGAACTGAACTCCGACAAACCATTTAAGGGCGGGCATTTCTATTATTTCAACCAGATTTGTATCCGGATTTAAACCGACGGCCTTCATTCCTGCGGCCTCAAAATCAGCCAGGTAATGGTCGTTAAATTCATAACGGTGTCGGTGTCTTTCTTTTACATCTGTTTTGTCATACGCTCTATAACTGTTCGATTTTTTGTCGATAATCTTGCATTTATAAGCACCCAGTCGCATTGTGCCGCCTTTTTCGGTAATCCCTTTTTGTTCTTCCATCAGGTCGATAACAGGGTACAAAGTTTTTTCGTTCATTTCTGTTGAGTCTGCATCCGGCATATTTAAAACATTACGTGCAAACTCGATTACTGCAATTTGCATTCCGAGGCAGATTCCGAAGAACGGAATATTATTTTCCCTGGCATAACGGGTAGCCTCAATTTTGCCATCAATACCACGATGTCCAAAACCAGGGGCAACAATAATACCTTGTAATCCTTTCAGTTTTTCAGCCACATTTTCGGCAGTTATACTTTCAGAATGAATCATGCGGAGATTTACCCTGCAGCGATTGGTAGCCGCGGCATGGGTTAAAGATTCACAAATCGATTTATAGGAATCGGGAAGTTCGACGTATTTCCCCACCAGCCCTATTTTAACTTCATGTTCCGGGTTTTTCAGTTTTGTCAGGAATTCATTCCATGCTTTCAGTTCGGGTTCCTCTTTCAGCGGAAGTCCAAGTTTCCGTAAGACCGTAGCATCAAGTTTTTGTTCCTTCATCATATTGGGTACGTCGTAGATTGTTTTTACATCAACTGACTGTACCACAGCATCCAGCTCTACATTGCAGAAAAGTGCAACTTTCCGGCGAACGCTTATGTCTATATTGCGTTCGGTACGAAGAACCAGAACATCGGGTTGTACCCCGGCTTCGAGTAATGCTTTTACGGAATGCTGTGTTGGTTTGGTTTTTAATTCGCCTGATGCTGCCAGGTAGGGGACCAATGTCAGGTGAATAGACACTGCCCGGTTACCAAGTTCCCATTTTAACTGACGAACGGCTTCTATGTAAGGCAACGATTCAATATCTCCTACTGTACCTCCGATCTCTGTTACAACGATATCGTAGTTCTGCTTAGTTCCCAGAAATTTGATTTTCCGTTTGATTTCGTCTGTAATGTGCGGAATAATCTGAACGGTTTTGCCCAGGTAATCGCCCCGGCGTTCTTTATTTATTACTGATTGATAAATTCGTCCCGTGGTTACATTGTTTGCCTGTGATGTAGGTACGTTCAGAAAACGTTCGTAATGTCCCAGATCGAGGTCGGTTTCCGCACCATCGTTGGTTACAAAACATTCGCCATGTTCATATGGGTTCAATGTGCCCGGATCTACATTAATATAAGGATCCAATTTCTGAATGGTTACCGAATATCCTCTGGCCTGAAGTAATTTGGCCAGAGATGCAGACAGTATTCCTTTCCCTAATGAGGATGTAACTCCTCCTGTTACAAATATATATCTGGTCTCCGACAAAATAAATAATTTTAAAGTGTTTCAAATAAAACGCAAAGTTAATCAATATTCACAATTGCTTCGGATATTGATTTTCGAATTAACAGTAAGTTGATAATTAAAAACCCGCTTTTAAAATTAGCGGGTTTTTTTATAGCAGGCTATTCGTCTTCTTCCTCCATTGCATCAATAATACGTATCTTTTCTTTCAAAAATTCTATCTTTTCCTTGGTACTGGCAATTTTTTGGTTGACATCGCCGATTAGTGATTTTGCATTCTTTGTGTCGGCAAAAAATCCGATGTTATTATCAAGTAATGCAAGATCGGATTCCAGTTGCTTTAGCTTTGTCATATATTTTTCGCGTTCGAAACGCATTTTACCATACCCTTTGTTTGAAGAAGTGAGATTTGATACCTTTGTTCTGAATTTTAAAAGATTACGCTTCTTTTCGTCAATCCTGAGATTATCGAAATGAACATTAATAGCATCCCTGAATTCATTTTGTATCCTGTCTTTATCTTTAAACGGAACATGCCCGATTTCTGTAAAACGTCGCTGGAAATCTTTCATTCTGTCCAGATCTTCCGATTCATCACCTGATAGCTGGTATGCTTTAACTTCATCAATCAGACCTTGTTTCAGCTTTAAGTTTTCTACCTGCTCGGAATCAATTGAGGAGAAATGCTTCGATTTCTGATCGAAAAAATAATCACAGGCTGCACGGAATCTTTTCCAGATGGCATCTGACTGTTTCCTCGGTACAGGCCCGATTTCTTTCCATTTCCTCTGAATTTCAATAAATTCATCAGTAGTCTTTTTCCAGTCGGTACTGTCTTTTAACGATTCGGCCTGTACACATAGATCTGTTTTTAACTGCAGGTTATTTAACTGCAGCTCTTTGTTTTGAGTGTAAAATTCGCGTTTTTCATTAAAAAACTGGTCACAGGCTTTTCTGAAGCGTTCGTATATCCGATTATTGTCCTTCCGGGGAGCAAATCCTATTGTTCTCCAAACTTTCTGAAGCTCGATCAGCTCTTTCGACTTTTCATCCCAGTCCTTGTGGGATGTTCGTTCCGAAGCAAGAATTTCTTCTACTTTTTCACATAACCTTATTTTAGCTTCAAAATTTGATTTTTGCTCTGTTTTGCGTTCTTCAAAGAATTCCTGATGCTTTTTGTTGATTTTTGAAGTGACAGCCTTAAATCGTTCCCACAATTCATCCTTTTTGTCACGTGGCACAGGACCAATTTCGCGCCACTGTTCGTGATATTTTTGTAATATATTAAAAGCTTTAATGATCGAAGGTTCAACCAGCAACTCTTCGGTTTTTTCGCATAATCCGATTTTTGCTTCCATATTTTTCTTTAAATCGAGATCGCGAAGCTCTTTATTTATTTTAATGTAATCGTAAAAATTTTCAACATGGTGATGATAGGTATCCCAAAGATCTTTTAGCTTTGACTGAGGTACTAACCCGATTTCTCTCCATCGGTTCTGTAAATCCCTGAATTCCTGAAATGTTTTATTAATAGATTCTTTTTTGTTGATCAGAGCTTTTATCTCTTCAATAATCTGATATTTCAGTTCCAGATTAGTTTCTTTGTCTTCTTCAAGTTTTTTGTTATGCTCAATTTTTAGCTGTCGTAACTCTTCCAGCAGGTTTTTCAGATCATTCTCGTATATGTTTTCTTCCGGAACAAACTCTTCATCTTTATCATGTTCTGCATAAAATTCTTTTTTCTGCTTCTCTACTGAAGTATGATGCAGTTTATAAAATGCGAACTTAATATCGTCAACCTCTTCTTTTATTTCTTCATAGTTACCGTCGCTCTCAATCAATGAACGTAAAATATTTATAAGTTCGACTTCGGTTTTCCCCGAATAATCGACTTTTTCATGCACAGGCTTTTCCCCTTTTTGAGATTCTTCTGCCGGCTCTTCTGTTTCAGTCACAGGCTTTTCTTCGGATACGACAGGCTCCGATTCAACCACAGGCTTTTCATCCGAAGTCACAGGTTCAGTTTCTGTCTTTTCTTCGGATACGACAGGCTCAGGTTCAGTCACTACAGTTTCAGTTTCAGATTTTTCTTTCGAAACTCCAGTTTCTGCTTCAGTCGCAGGCTTTTCTTCAGATACGATAGCCTCTGTTTCTGTTACAGTTTCTTCTGATATAGGCTCTGCTTTTTCTGAAACAGTTTCTTCCGGTTCTTTTTCAGGAACTTCCGTGACTATATCTGTTTTTTCCGGCTCAGCCGAAACTTTTTCTGAAACAATTTTTTCTGTTTCTTCTTGTGAGACTTCCGCGGTTTTTTCTTCATTTACGACCTCCTGAATATCAGGCTCATTCGTTTGCTCTTCAGCACTGGTATTTGTCTCTGGTTCATGGAGTGCATTCTGTTCTTCAACAGATTCAGGCTCTTGCGGCGTAATTTTTAACTCGTCATTCGAGTTTTTCAGATCTTTAGGTTCCATTGTGCAAAAATTTAATACAAAACAACAATAGAGAAATAAATAGGACTCTTTATTGCCTACGAAAATATAATATTAGAACCTAATACTCAAAGTTTTTAAATATTAATTCTGCACAAACCAGAAAAAAGGCTGCTTTCAATTTGCAGCCTTCAGACGAATTACATTAAATTTATATTTATGAGATTTCAATTTTTTGTACTGGTTTTTGATCAGCTTCCTTTAATTTAGGGATTGTTATCGTTAGAATCCCGTTGTTGAATTCAGCCGAAATTGCCTCGGTTTTCAGATTGTCTGAAAGTCCGTAACGCGTTTCAAATCCTCTTTTTGTGAATTCAACATGTGAATATTGGTATTTCGTTTTTTCAGCTTCTTTATAGTCGCTTTTGATAATCAACTGGTCCTTATCGACCGTTATTTTGATTTCGTTTTTATCATATCCGGGAATCAAAAGTTCCAGTTCGAAATTATCTTCGGTCTCAAAAATATTTGCAGCCGGTTTCTTACAGGGAGTCGCAACGCGGTCGGTATTCCAGAGTTGATCGAATAAATTGTTTACGAGGTGGTTTGCATAATATTCTGCGGGTTTGTGAATTGTTACTAAATTCATCGTTCTGTCCTCCATTGTTTTAATTAAACATGATTTTAAATTTCTGATGGGGTATTTCCAATTTTTGTTCCGAACGAAAAAATAACTCAATTTTTCAGGGAAAAAGCTTCGGTAATGTCAATATGACCTATTTTTGTTTAGTAATGATGCCAATATGACTTATCTCCGGCGCTTTCATGTTGGAATAAAGCAATATCTATGTTTAGGAAAATTTGCATTCGCGTATTACTTTTGCAAGAAAAAAGTATATGCGCATCGATATTCTGAGTGTTGTTCCGGAACTGCTGGAAGGCCCTTTTAAGCATTCAATTATAAAAAGAGGAATAGAAAAAGGACTGGTTGAAGTTTACGTTCACAATATTCGCGACTTTTCGGAAGATAAGCACAAAAAAACAGATGATTATGCTTTTAGCGGAGGGGCAGGCATGGTAATGACTATTCAGCCGATTGAGAGCGCAATTAATTATCTGAAATCGCAAAGGGAATACGATGAAATTATTTACACTTCGCCCGATGGTGTCCGATTCTGTCAAAAAGAAGCGAATACACTTTCAATGCTGAGAAATGTAATTATTTTGTGCGGGCATTACAAAGGGGTGGATCAACGGGTGAGGGAGCATTTTATTACCCGGGAAATTTCGATTGGGGATTATGTTCTAAGCGGAGGGGAACTCGCGGCGGCTGTAATTGTCGACAGTGTAGTCCGCCTGGTTCCCGGAGTATTGTCTGACGAGACTTCGGCACTGACTGATTCTTTTCAGGATCAGCTTTTAAGCCCTCCTGTATACACAAGGCCGGCTGATTACAAAGGATGGAAAGTTCCTGAAATACTGCTAAGCGGGAACGATAAAAAAATTGATGAATGGCAGGAGAAGCAGGCTTACGAACGAACAAAATTGTTACGTCCCGACCTGCTTGATGAATAAATCAGAAAAATATTTTCCCCGCAGGTTTTTCCATATATTTTTTCACCAGTCCGATGAGATTAGGGTATGTGTTGGCGTAAAATTCATTTAATTCATCGCGGTTAAACCAGCGAACTTCTTCAATATTTTCGGATTGTTGAGGAACAGGTGTTTCATTGCCTTCGTAAAGCATTTCAAACCATGTTGTTTTTTTTAGCACAAAGTTATTCGGAGCCGGATGAAAAGGCGAACGATAAATATGAAATATCGAATCCAGTGGCTCTTTTATACTGAGACCGGAAATTCCGCATTCTTCCTCAACTTCACGGACAGCTGCATTTTGAAGTGATTCCTTTTTTTCAACTTTCCCTTTGGGAAGATCCCAAAAACCGAGACGTTTAATAACCAGTATCCGGCCCTGCTTGTCCGACACAAGTCCACCTGCCGCCTTTATCCTGATAAAACAGCTCTTAAAAATATTCCACAGATCATCCACATTATCAGCCGTAAATGTGATATTTCCGTTAGTCTTTTTAGCTTCTGATTTTACGATATAATCAATGATGTTTGTATCATTCTTAATTTCAATAACTTGCCCTTTGTTATCTTTAAATGAATTTTCATTTTTGCCGGAAATGGTGATACAGGAGGCATTAAAAAAAACTTTGTACATTTGTGTAAGGTTTTATTAGTTAAACGCACATTATTATCATTAATTAATTATGATGGAACAAATTCAAATTGAAGTAACAAAGAAATTATTGCAAATTAACACAATAAAAATCCAACTTTCAAATCCGTTTACATGGGCTTCCGGTTGGCTTTCTCCTATATATTGCGACAATCGCAAGTTGTTGTCGTACCCAGAGGCAAGAACTTTTATCCGAGACCAGTTTTGTAAATTAATTGAAGAAAAATATCCTGATACAGAGGTTATTGCAGGTGTTGCAACCGGGGCAATTGCTCATGGCGTTTTGGTCGCTGAAAAATTGGGAATACCTTTCATTTACGTCCGTTCGGAACCCAAAGGTCACGGCCTTGAAAATCTTATTGAAGGTGATATGCGTGTAGGCCGGAAGGTGGTAATTATCGAAGATTTGGTTTCGACAGGAGGAAGTAGTTTGAAGGCAGCAGATGCAATTACTAATTTCGGAGGCAAAGTATTAGGTATGATGGCTATTTTCACCTATAATTTTCCGCAGGCACGCAAAGCTTTTGAACGGGCAGGTGTTGAATTAACCACTTTAAGCCGTTACCAGATACTAATTGATATTGCACTTCAGCAGGGAAGTATTACACCGGAGCAGGTTGAAAAACTGAATGCGTGGAGAGAAAATCCTGAACATTGGGGAAGATAGTTTCTATGATCTTATAACCAGCCCCCCTTCTGTTTCGGGAAGGGGCTTTTTTGTTTTTATAATGACAATTAGCAAATACGTTAGTGAAATAAAGACAGTTGAGCAGAATCAGACTGTTGTTTATGATTATTTATCTGATTTTGAGAATCTTTCTAAATATGTAAACGAAGGATTACTGCAGAAAGTAAGCGAGCAGGTGCCACAGATAAAAATAAGTGATTTCGAATCGGACAGAGATTCCTGCCGGTTTAATATCGGGGGCCTTGGACAGGCCGGATTAAATATTGTTGAACGGGAAGAACTGAAAACTATAAAAATTGAGAGCAATGGCAACCTCCCATTGAAGTTTACGCTCTGGATTCAACTTTTACCATTGGCTTCTTACCAAAGCAAAATGAGGTTAACACTTCATGCAGATATGAGTATGATGATAAAAATGATGGTCGGTAAAAAACTGGAAGATGGAGTCAATCAATTAGCTGAAATTTTAGCCCGCATTCCCTATCATTAACAGAATCCTGTATTTTTAGGCTTCTTCTGTTTTCGGATTTTTCATCCGGGCAGAAATAAAAAATAGAAGTAGCATCACCGAAAAAAATGATGCAACGCGCCCCATGTAATCGCCATAAAGGGCATAAAAAGTAATAAAACAGTTGGTTTTAAGTTCAGCGTCAATAGTAGCACGTGTACATATCGCCGTTTTTGCAGGTACATCGCCTCGTTGATTGATAAAACCCGAAATACCGGTATTTGCAGAACGGACAATGCTCCTGCGCATTTCAATGGCCCGAAGACGCGAATATGAAAAATGCAACCCGGCTCCCGGACTTTTTCCCCACCATCCGTCATTGGTTATTACAACAATAAGCTGGCCTCCTTTTTTTACAAGCTTTCCGATATATTCGCCAAACATTGATTCGAAACAGATAACCGGGCTAATGGTCAGTGTATCGTTAATACTGAAATTTACAGGTTCTCCGCTTCTCAGTCCTCCGGCCGTACCTCCCAGATCGAAAAAAAAGTTTTTCAGGAAACCGAAATAACGGACAAAAGGAACTTTTTCGACTCCACTTACAAGAATATTTTTATGGTATATCCGGACTTCTCCTTCCGGGTCAATCAAAACAGCAGAGTTGTATTCCTCGTATCTTGTTTTATCAGGGAAAAAACGGGTAGTTATGGTTGTTTTTTCTGTTTCAGCAAGCGGCCTTATCGTGTTTGCCCCGATAATTAATTTTGTTCCGGGTATCTGTGCTAATTTCTCTTTTAGTTTTCTGATTTCCGGGACCGTTTGTGCCGAATCTTCCCGGAACGGGGGAAGTGCTGTTTCCGGGCCGACAATTATCGTTTTGTTTTTCGATGATTTTATAAGTGACAGGATATTCCCCTGCAGACAGGAATCGGGTTCGCTGAACTTTTCTGTATAAGGGTCGATGTCCGGCTGTATGACCAGAAAACTGACTTTGCTGCCTTTTTCAGAATAAGAATAATATAAATAGTATGAAAAGGCAAGCGGGACGAAAACGGTGGCAAGCAAAACGCCTGCAATTTGTATGTTTATTTTCCGGACTTTCCGGTAATACCTGATTGATTTGTAAATAAGTATATTGATTATCAGAACCCATAGTGAACCGCCTAATTCCCCGGTATACTCGTACCATTGCACCATTTTTACCTGATTGCCAAAAGCTCCTCCGAGTGTCATTCCGGGAAGTTGCATATCCCAGTTCAGGTGCAAAAATTCGAATGCAAGCCAAAGTGAAGCCAGAAAAAACAAGGCCAGACTTTCGTTTGTTTGTTGCTTAAACCGGTGATACAAATACCAGATTAGAGTCATCAGAAAGGTATTCAGGAATAGAAACAGGGTTAATCCGATCAGTGTAGCATGTCCCAGCCACCAGGCTGACAACAGATTCCAAAGGAAAAAGGCGACAACCATGTGGTTCAGATAAACAAACCGGCTGGATTTATCGTGTCTCTCTGAAAATTTATCTTCGAACAGAAGTAATGGCACAAAACCGGCAAACAACAAGTAACCTGGCAGTTGAAACAACCAGGGAAGGCTTAATACAAATGCTGAAGCGACCGGGTAAATACTATTTTTCAGTTTCCCCATTTTACCAGTTTTGGTGTGAAACTGAACTGAATCTCTTTACCTTTTTATCACGGTCGAAAATGAAATCGATTTTTCCCAGGAGCAAAGCACCGAATCCGACCTGGTTGATAATTACAGGTTCTCCTTTTGCATTTTTTACCCGCACGGCATCTTCCAGAAAAGTATGAGTATGCCCGCCGATAATCAGATCGGTATAACTTGTTTCAGAAGCAATAATTTTATCGGACACTTTTTTCTCCTTATATTCAAAACCGAGGTGAGACAGGCAGATTACAAGATCGCATTTCTTTTCCATTTTCAGGAATGTTTCCATTTCCTGTGCTTTTTTTACCGGATCGAGATATTTTGTTTCACCGAAATTCTTTTTCGAGACCAGTCCGTCGAGTTCGACTCCCAGGGCATAGAGACCGGTTTTAATTTCTTCTTTTTGAAATGTTTTATACGGAAGGAACGATTTATAAAGTATTGTATTTGAAAAGTCATAATTACTTGATAAAACAGGGAATCCGGCAAATGGTAATGCGCTGTGGAGACCTTCCAGTCCGTTGTCGAATTCGTGATTGCCGATGGTACCTGCATCATATCCCGTTTTGCTCATTATTTTCAGTATAAGTTCACCTTTATAGTAGTTGAAATAAGGCGTTCCCTGGAACATATCGCCGGCGTCAAATAAAAAGGTATTGGGGGTTTCGGCCCTGATTTTCTTAATTAGTCCTGATAAACGGGTCATTCCGCCTTTGCCGCCGTTCCGGGAATCGGATTCGGGAAAAGGTTCGATATGAGAATGTATGTCATTTGTGTGTAATATACTGATTGACAATATATAATCTTTTGCATAGACACTGTCCGGATATTGTGCTGCAAGAAAGCCTGCAGTCCCGGCCGCCAGCTGCCGGATAAATTTTCTGCGGTTACTCATAGTAAATCCTCCCGTCTTTTTGGGCCGATATGTGTTGCCCGTTCTTTGTCTTTTCTTCAAGATAACTAATAATAAGATCCCGGATAGTCACTCCGCTTTGTACCATGGATTCGGGGTTGAGGAACATGTCCATTTTATCGCCGCCGCCGGCTATGTAATCGTTGGTGACAATCCAGTATGATTTTCCGGGGTCGAACTTATTGCCGTTGATCAGCAGATCGGAAACCTTCTGGTCTTTTATACCAAGTTTCATTCCGGCAACACCGTCACCTCCGCGCTGTGCAATTATTTCGGCCATTTCCCGGAATTTTTCTCCTGAAATTTTTAAGAAAACCATCGTATTTTCGAAAGGCATAAGTTCAAACACGTTTCTGACATTAATTTCACCTTTCGGCCAAGCAGACCTGATTCCCCCGTAATTTACGTATGAAACATCCGGCAAACCGAGATGGTTCTTCCGGCAAAAATTTTTGCCTGTTTCAAGCAACATGTCGGCCATAAAATTTGTCATGTTGCTTTCGGGCTTGTCTTTTATCATTTCAACATCCGAAACAGCCAGTACCCGCGACATGTCGGTTTCAAGTTTCTGCTTATATGGTTTCAGTAAATTCATGATTTCAGAGTCTTCATCAGCAACCGTTTTCTCGACCTGAATATTCCGGCTCGAAGTCTTGTATCCCGAATAACTGGTTGTACAGGAAGTAACGAAAAACAGGAACAATGAAAGTAAAAGGTATTTCCTCATATTGTATCTCTTCGTTTTAGGTTAATAAATATCGGATAAAAAAACAAAATAAGCTCAGGTTGGCTTCACTTTACCATTAATTTTGTTTTTTAATGAAAGAAAACCAGCCGGGTTCCGGTTTTGGAAAAGCATATTATAAGATGAAGACTCAACCTTTACCAATATTTTACAGGACATCATTTATACTGACATTGTTTTTACTGTTCGTTTCGTTTAATGCCAATTCACAGGAATACAAAATAGTGAAAGCTCAAAAAGGTGACGGAATTTATTCTCTTTTAAGGCGGCATGGCCTTTCACCTAAGGAGTTTAATGCTTTTGTAACCATTAATAAAGATAAACTGGGTAAAAAAAATGAACTTGTCGCTGGCCGGTCGTATAAGCTACCGGTTCCCGGTGCCGGGAATAAAGCAAAAACAGCTGTCCCTGCCGGCGCTGCCGATACGGGGAAAGCCGTAACTGCCCCTCAAAATCACAATCAGAATAATGCTGCCGGCGGGAATCCCGCTTCAAAAAAAGAAGATGTGGTTGTTTATAAAATTTTGGGGACTAAATATGAACGGGTTACCATTATCGATCATCAATTAAAAGGGGCGGTATATTATCTGCAAAGCGGGCATGGTGGCCCGGATCCGGGAGCAATCGGGAAACTGAAAAATCATATCTTATGCGAAGATGAATATGCTTATGACGTAACACTTCGTTTGGCAAGAGAACTGATTGAACATGATGCCACAGTGTTCATGATTACCCGCGATCCGAATGACGGCATCCGCGATGAAAGTTTTTTAACGCCGGATAAGGATGAGGTTTGTTATCCGAATCTCAAGATTCCTCTCAGACAGATAGACAGGCTTCTTCAGAGAAAAGATGCAGTTAACAGTTTGTATATGAAATACAAAAATAGTTTTCAGCGTCAGGTTGTAATTCATGTTGACTCAAGGAGCCGGCGGGAAAATATTGATGTGTTTTTTTATTACGATCAACGGAGCAGCACAGGGAAAAAACTTGCAAATACCCTTCGTGAGACTTTTGACAGTAAATATCGCCAGTATCAGCCGGGTAGGGGATACCAGGGGTCGGTATCGGAACGGAATCTGTATGTAATAAAAAATTCGTATCCACCGGCAGTTTTTATTGAATTGGGTAACATCAATCATACCCGCGACCAGAAACGTTTTATTATTGTTGATAACCGGCAGGCCGTTGCCAACTGGTTGTGCGAAGGGCTTATCAAAGATTTTCACGATAACAAATAATGAAGAAGTGGTTCGGCCGGCGGAGCAGTTGTTTTTTACCTTCCGGAAAATACAGAGACCGTTTCCTTTAAAATTCGAAATCACCTTTTTCAAATTGAAGGTAACGGGCTGAAAGGTGGCCGGTAAGTTTGCCAAAAATCTGAAAAGAAAGAGCAGTCGACGGATTAATTTCTTTCTTTTGAAGGCGCAACATCAGCAGACTGTAAAGTCCGTTTAAGCAGGTTTCAATGTCGCTGGCAAATTCCTGCTTCATTTTTGTTCTGAATTCGTTGATTAATGGATCTGCCTGTATGAACAAACCGGAATAAACCGGATCGGCTCCTGTTTCAATCAGTTTTAAATGAAACTCATTCAGGTCGTTTACCATGTTTTTTATCAGTTGAAGATGGCCTGTTTCCTGCAGATGTTCTTTTTCCATCATTACCAGTAGGTTGCGATACCATTCTTTTATTTCGGAACGGATTGAATTGTCAACCTGAAAACGGGAAATGTAGCTGGAATCAATTTTATTAATATCGAAGTCAAAAGCCCGGATCAGATCTTCGACCTGCCACATATATAATATGTATTCGGCCACATTTGTTTTCCGTTTTTCTTTTGCAATGATCATAGTTTATTACCAAATCCCGTGAGAATCAGCTATTGAAAAAATCATCAAGATCGCGTCTTTCTTTTTTTGTAGGTCTGCCGGTCCCTTTGTCCCGCCGGAACCAACTCATGTGTTTTTGGATCTCCAGTATCTCAAGCTGGTCAGCCGGTGTAATATCTTTAATGAAATTTTCGGTGAGTTTTGCTCCCATCCGTTTTTCGGTCAGGGCAAGAACCTGGTATGTGCGTATAACAGGAGGTTTCCGGATTTGTATTTTGTCACCGGCTTTTATTTCACGTGAAGGTTTTACGGGCATTCCGTCAATCATCACCCTGCCTTTCGCGCACTCTTCGCTTGCCAGGCTTCGTGTTTTATACAAGCGTACGGCAAACAGCCATTTATCGATTCTGATTTTATTGTCCATCTGGTTTCCGCTGGTTAAACTGGTTCATCGTCAGGTTGATGCCGATAGTCCCAAAACTTTTAACGGCATCAACACATTTATCAATCAGAAGGGGAAGAGTGGCTGCTTCTTCTTTACTCCATTCACCCAGTACATAGTCAACCTGCTGACCTTTTCTGAAGTCGTCACCAATGCCGAAGCGCAGCCGGGCATAATCCTGACGTCCCAGCACCTGGTTAATGTTTTTCAGGCCATTGTGCCCGCCATCACTTCCTTTTGCCCTGAGTCGGAGTGTTCCGAATGGCAAAGCAAGGTCATCGGCAACTACAAGCAGGTTTTCAACCGAAATATTTTCTTTCTGCAGCCAGTAATTAACTGCCCTTCCGCTTAGGTTCATAAAAGTGGTGGGTTTCAGCAGAACAAATATCCTTGCCTTATAACTGAATTCGGCGATCCAACCGTAACGGCGGTCACTAAAAACAATATTGGACGCACCTGCCAGTGCGTCCAATATTTTAAACCCTATATTATGGCGGGTATTTTCGTATTCATCTCCCGGATTTCCCAGTCCTGTAATCAGATATTTCAAAACAAACCGGTTTTAAAAATTATCTCATCAAAATTTATTCTGCAGGGGCAGCAGGTTGAGCTCCGGCCGCAGGTGCTGCTGGTGCAGCGGTTGCCGAAGGTTCTTCAACAGATTTTGAAGCCCTGGTAGTCACTACAGATACAATAGGAATTGATTTTGAATTAAGAAATTCGATATTTTCCATTGATAAATCACACACTTTGATGCTTTGTCCAAGATCAAGTTTGTCAATATTTACAGGGATAAAATCCGGTAAATTTTGTGGAAGTGCTTTTATTTTCAGGCGACGAAGGTTTATTTTTACTTTTCCACCTTTACGCATACCTTCAGCATAACCGGTTATTTTTACAGGCACTTCAATTTTAACAGGTTTGTCATCCGATACATTAAAAAAATCGACATGAATAACCTGATCCTCAACAGGGTGAAACTGAACATCCTGCATAATTGAACGATATACAGTGCCATCGATATCCACATCAACCAGGAATACATCCGGAGTGTATAACAATTTTGTGAAATCTTTCGAATTTGCATAAAAGATAAGTGTTTCCTTACCTCCGTAAAGTACACATGGTACTTTTCCTTCTCTTCTTAATTTCTTGGAATCTTTTTTCCCTGTGGCCTCTCTTTTAAAGCCTTTAATTTCAATCGTCTTCATTTTTTTAAAATTATTAAGATTATGGTACTCAGCTTTTTCCGAACCTATTTTCGGAATACACAGCATGCATAACCACACTGCCTCTCAGCAAAAGCGGTGCAAATATATAAATTTAACTGTAATACATCGAACTAATTGATTGATTTTTATATACCCTCATTATTGCTTCGCCAAATGCTTCGGCTGTTGATATATATTTTATTTTTGGAGACTCTCTGTGAGCCGGTATCGAATCGGTAAAATAGACTTCTTTCAGAGCCGATTTTTCAATATTTTCATAAGCATTACCCGATAAAACGCCGTGTGCAGCAAATGCTCTTACCGTTTTGGCTCCTTTTTCCATCATCAGGTCTGCAGCTTTTGAAATGGTTCCGGCAGTGTCAATCATGTCGTCAACAAGAATGACATCACGGTCTTTTACATTGCCAATCAGTGTCATCGAATCAACTACGTTGGCTTTTGCTCTCGATTTATGGCAGATGACCATGTCGGTTCCCAGCATTTTCGCATAGGTATTGGCCCTTTTTGTTCCACCAACATCGGGCGATGCGATCACCAGGTTATCAAGTCCCATATTACTGATGTACGGTACGAACAATGAGGATGCATACAGATGATCAACGGGTACATTAAAGAATCCCTGAATCTGATCGGCATGAAGATCCATGGTAATGACGCGGTCGACACCCGCAGCCGATAAAAGATCTGCCATTAGTTTGGCACCGATTGAAACGCGGGGTTTGTCCTTCCGGTCCTGACGTGCATAACCGAAATAGGGGATGACGGCAATAATTTTATAGGCAGAAGCGCGTTTTGCCGCATCGATCATCAGCAGTAATTCAAGAAGGTTGTCTGCCGGCGGACGGGTCGATTGTACGATAAACACATGCGACCCCCGGATTGTTTCTTCATAACAGGGTTCTACTTCTCCATCAGCAAAAACAGGGCACGAAGATTTTCCTAATTCGACACCCAGACTCTCGCAGATTTTTGTGGTTAAATAATTGGTTGCTGTACAAGAAAAAATTTGTAGCGGAGCATTTTTTGACATTTCTTCCTATTTAAAATTAGTATCCTGGAATTGCGCGCAAAGGTAAAAAAATCTTTAAATAAACATGAACGATTGAAATACAAGTTAAAATATTTTGGCTGAAAAAACAATTGGCAAAAATGCACATTTGTAAATTTTAGTGCTATTAGGATTGCTGGAATTTGAAATGTTTGAAAATATGACATTTAAATCTGTGTAACAATAGAAAACAATTAAAGATCAGAAGATTATAAAATCAGACTTCATGCTGGATTCACTCCGGTATAGTGCAGATGGTATTTTGCAGGAGGTCTCAATTTTCAATCATTAATTCTTTCGCGAAACAAGGCTTTTATTGGGTTAAAAAAACGCTGGATAAGACGTAGTTCGTCGGTAATAATTTCAGCTGTTCCCTGAAGTTCACGGTTCAGTTCGAGTGAAATATTATAATTGGTCACCAGACCGTCAGGAAATTCGAGTTCCACCATGTATATATTATTGGTGGGAATCAGCGAAATATTTTTAACAACACCGCGTACCATGCCGTATTGCATATACGGATAGTTGTCGAATTTCACGTTTACTTTCTGTCCCAGTTTTACTTTTCCGGAACCACGTACAGGAAGTTCGACTCTTCCTACAATTTTTAAAGGCTGCTCAGGAATAACAGTCATCACAATCTCACCTTCTTTTACATTTTGGGTTTCGCTCCAGTATTTATTAAACGAAACAGTGCCATCAACCGGGGCCGTTAGTACATATTTTAGCTTCCAGCTGCTGATTGCACTCAGTAAATTATTGTATGCTTCTCTTATTTTCAGGTGATAACCGGTTTGCGTATCCGAAAACTCCTTTTCCTCATCAATAACCTTTCCCTCCAGTTCCACCCTGTTATATTCCATCTCTGAAAGATCGGAAAGAGTTCCTTCCAGATCTGACTTAACCGAAAGTAATGATGACTTCGAACTTTCGAATTCGGACACCGGCAACACTTCCTTTTTAAATAACAGCGAATCGCGTTCGAATTGTTTTGCAGCAATTTCATATTCGTGCCGGATCGACTTTGCCTGGCGGCGCGTTTGCGTTACTCCCTCCGCAGCCACTTTGATTTGTTCTTTCAGTGTGGCAATTTTCCGCGGATAATAATTCAATTGCAAAAAATAACGGTAATCGTCCAGTTGTTTTATGAAATTGGAATAATCGACCTGCACATCGCCCAACTGGTAATCAGCTTTTATGTTTTTAATTTTCGTGGTGTCGAAATTTATGAAGAAAAGATGCGCCGAATCAAGATGACTTTTCAATTCCAGCACATGTGTGTAATTACCCGGGTTCTCAATGGTTGCCAGCACTGTGCCTCTTTTTACTTTTTGATTGTCGGTGACATATAAATTCTGAATTTGTCCGCTGGCTCGGGCCATCAGATTTGCCGGCGGATTTTCGGCTGTTACCACCATCGGAGAGGAGATCACATCGGGATATTTAAAAAAGTAACTTCCTGCGAGGAATATCACCACACAGATAAAAACAAGCGTAGTTCCGTTCCGGATAATCCAGCCGGGCATTTTCCCAAGAATATCCTGAAATTCTTCACTGCGAAATGATATGTTATCGTTAGTAGGCATCAGATTCCAAGTTCCAGTTGATTTTTAACCAAATGATAGTATTTCCCTTTATTCTGAATAAGCTGATCGTGAGTTCCTTCTTCTGCAATTTCTCCGGCATCGAGCACCACAATTTTATCGGCATTTTTCACTGTACTGAGCCGGTGAGCTATCACTACTACGGTTTTTCCTTCTGCAATTTTTCCCATGTTTTCCATGATTGCCTTTTCGTTGTTTGCATCCAGGGCATTGGTTGCTTCATCGAACAAAAGGTAATCGGGATTTTTATATATGGCCCTGGCAATTAAAATACGTTGTTTCTGTCCCTGGCTTAAACCAACGCCCGACTGGCCAATTATTGTGTTATACCCCAACGGCAACGATTCAATAAAATCCTGAATATTTGCAAGCCGCACTGCTTCGAACAAACGGTTTTTATCGATATAATCCTGTCCGACAGCGATGTTTTTCATGATACTGTCCGAAAAAATAAAACCGTCCTGCATCACAACACCGCATTTATCCCGCCAGATGCTTTGCGAAATATTATCGATGTGGATGTCTCCGACTTTTACGTCACCTTCCACCGGTTTGTAAAAACCGAGCAGCATTTTCAGAAGTGTTGTTTTTCCGCTTCCGCTTACCCCGACAATTGCCGTTGTTTTCCGGGCCGGAATTTCGAGATTAATATTTTTAAGCACTTTGGGCGAATGCGGCCCTTCATACTGAAATGTCAGGTTTTTTATTGAAAGTGACTTATTTTCAGGAAGAACTGTGATTTTTGTATACGCATCTTTTTCTTCATCTTCCCGCTGATGGATTTCGCCCAGACGTTCCACGCTGATTTTTGCATCCTGTGCTGTCTGGATAAAATTCATGAAACCTTCTATCGGTCCGTTCATCTGTCCGATAATATACGAAACGGCCATCATTGCGCCAAGGGTCATTTGCCCTTCAATGACAAAACGGGCAGCGAGGAAAGAAATTAAAATATTTTTAAGCTGGTTTACAAAGCCCGAACCGATGGTCTGCGTTTGTGTGAGCGATAACCGCCGGATGTTCACCTGGAATAACCGGGCCTGAATGCGTTCCCATTCCCAGCGTTTCTGTTTTTCGCTGTTGTTCAGCTTAATTTCCTGCATTCCGGTTATAAGTTCAATCAGCTTACTTTGATTGTTCGACAACTGGACAAATCGTTTGTAGTCGAGTTCTTTTCTTTTCCGGAGGAAGAAAAGAATCCAGGCAATGTATAATATACTTCCCAGCAGGAAAATGAGTAATATTTCCCAGCTGTAAATTGCCAGTACAACTGAAAAGATGAATATTGAAAAAAACGAGAAAGCCACATTCAGGGTATTCGTGGTAAGGAAACGCTCGATGCGTGTATGATCGCCGATGCGCTGCATCATATCGCCGATCATTTTCGAGTCGAAGAAACCGATGGGTAGTTTCATCAGTTTAACCAGGAAATCGGAAATCAGGGAGATATTAATACGCGTACTCAGATGGAGCAGAATCCAGCTCCGGATGAGTTCGACGGTTGCCTGGCTGAAAAACAGCACCAACTGGGCAATCAATACCAGGGTTACAAAGTTCAGATCCTGATTGTTAATACCGATGTCGACAACCGACTGGGTAAGAAAAGGAAAGATCAGCTGAAAAATACTTCCGAGTATCAGGCCCAGAAATAATTGCCAAAGATATTTTTTATACGGTTTCAGGTACGACCACAAAAAACGGAAGGATGTCTTGTCGATTTTCTCATCCTCCTGCTGATAAAAGTCGGGCGTAGGCTGCAACATCAGCACCAGCCCTTTGTCTGCACCGTCTTTCGATGTGCTAAGCCATTCTTTCAGAAAATCCTTTTCAGAATAAACGATTTTATCGTGGGCCGGGTCAGCCACATACACTTTCCCTTTCCTGATTTTATAAACAACCACAAAATGCCTTTGTGACCAGTGCACGATACAAGGCAGGGGTACTTCATCTTTTAATTGCTTCCATGTTACCCTGGCTCCGATTGTATGAAAACCAATTGATTCTGCCGCATCGCTTATGCCCAGAAGAGATACTCCTTCGCGTGTGATGAAACAACGGTCACGCAGGTTCTGTAAACTGAAATTTTTCCCGTAGAATTTGGCAATCATCCTCAGACAGGTCGGACCGCAGTCCATCATATCCAGTTGTTTGTAAAAAGGGAACCCCGGCATACTCGCGTTTTATTCAGACAAACAAATTTAGCAGGATTCATCAGAAATAAAAACCATCATTTTTATATTTCTGATTGAATAAACGATCAGAAAAAGGCGGAACAACAGGGCAGAATCTGTTTTAACGGCTTCCGTATTAAAAATCAGGTTGATTATCCCCCGAAAGATTTTTTTTCGCACCGGTAGGTTCCGGTCGAATTGATTTTGCACGGATTTTTGCTGAAAAAAGAAACGGCCGGTATGAAAATGTTCTATGTCGAACAAGACAGATTCCGTACGTATGACCCGATGGAAGACATTAAGAAGAGTTACAATTATCTGAAGAATGCCAGCTTTGTATAAAAAATTTGTTTAACAAATATGCCCCGCCGAAGAGTCCTTCTCACCTTACCGGCGGGGTTTTTTATGTCTCATCGGCAACGTTATCACCGGAGATAAAAAGTTATGAAAATTCGGAACAACACAAATACCCTAATTTGTAATTGCCGGGTTGTTTTGCGTTGAATTTTGAGTATTTTTGAATAAATGTTTTACTTTTTTACTATGAGCACAGTTGAATTGAGGCATATAATTAACGAACATCTCTCACATATAGATGATGTGTCTTTTTTAAAAGCACTTAAAATTATAATCGAATCGAAGGTTGCTGATGGAGAATATAAGTTAAATGCTTTTCAGAAAAAGAGAATCGATTTAGCAAGAAAGGAATTAAAACAAAGAAAGACTATTCCTCATGACGATTTACAAAATGAGATTGACCAATGGCTAAGTACAAAATAGAATGGTCAACAGATGCAAGGTCAGATTTATTAGATATTCTTGACTTTTACATCAGGCGAAACAACAATGCGATTTATAGTAAAAAATTAAATGCCGGAATTAATAAAAGTGCCAAATTATTATCTCGCAATCCCTTGTTGGGCATGAAAACTGATTATGATGCAGTTAGAACACTCATTACAGATGAATATCAAATAATTTATGAGATTTTTAATCAATTGATATTGATTGTAATGATCTGGGTTTGCAGAAGATATCCTGATGACAAAAAAATTGTGAAAAGAATAAAATAGCAACTGCTATAATAGTATGGATACTGGCATTTGTTCTGCGAAGCAGGTCTATTCCCCGATAATAAAAATTGCCGGCCTTTTCTGAATATCCGGCTGGTTTTTTCGCCAGTATGAAACAGGTTTAGTCAGTATAAATTCTGTTTCGAGGGTAACATCGGCAGCCACACAGAGCAAGGTTTTGGAACTGCAGTTTCTTGTCAGATCGTTAAACAACTGAATATTACGGTAAGGAGCTTCAATAAAAATCTGGCTTTGACCTTCGGTATATACACGGTTTTCGAGCATTTTTATCGTCCTCGACTTCTCCGGTTCTTTAATGGGCAGGTAGCCGTTAAATGCAAAATTTTGTCCGTTCAGCCCGGATGCCATCAGCGACAATAAAATCGACGAAGGCCCCACCAAGGGCACAACACGAATATTCCGTTCATGGGCGATACGCACGATGTCGGCACCAGGATCGGCAATTCCCGGACAGCCGGCTTCAGAAATAATTCCCACATCGTAGCCGTTTTTTACCGGATCGAGGTAGCGGTGCAGATCTTCGGGTCGGGTATGCTTGTTTAGTTCAAAAAAAGTAAGTTTGTCTATATCAATCTCTTTGTCAGCCAGTTTCAAAAACCGACGGGCTGTCCGTACATTTTCCACGATAAAAAAAGAAACCGAAACAAGTATATTCCTGGTTTCGGCAGGAAGTACTGCTTCGAGCCTGCTTTCTCCAAGAGTTGTAGGAATCAGGTAAACTTTGGCCATGCAATTTTTTTTCAAAAATAAAGAAAAATGATAGCAGGCCTTGCCTCAATCCTTATTTTTGTAGTTTCAATAAAAAAGAAGATTTTGAAAATTACTTTTCTAGGAACCGGAACCTCGCAGGGCGTGCCAATTATAGCCTGCGATTGTTGTGTTTGTCAGTCGAAAGATCAAAGAGATAAGCGTTTGCGTTCATCCGTACTGATTGAAACCGGTGAACAAAAGCTGGTGATCGACACGGGGCCGGATTTCCGTCAGCAGATGCTGAAAGTCAACCTTAAAAGGCTTGATGCAGTTTTGCTGACCCACGAGCATGTCGATCATCTTTTTGGCCTCGACGATATCAGGGCGTTCAACTGGGTGCAAAAACACCCGACGGATATTTACGCAGAAGAGCGGGTTCAGAATGCCATTAAACGGGTATTCAATTATGTATTTGAAAAATCAAAATATCCAGGCATTCCGCAAATGAATCTTCACCTGATTGAAAATAAACCATTTTTTATTGGCGAAACGAAAATTCTCCCGGTTCGCGGCCTTCATTACAAACTGCCGGTTTATGGTTTCAGAATAGGGAAAATGGCTTACATAACCGACATGAATTTTATTTCAGAAGAAGAAAAAGAAAAGCTGAAAGGGCTTGATGTGTTTGTTGTTAATGCACTCCGCAAGGAAGAACATATTTCACATTTCACCCTTCAGCAGGCATTGCAGCTGATTGATGAACTGAAGCCGGCAAAGGCATATATTACACATATTTCCCATCAAATGGGTTTACATGCCGAAGTGTCGAAGGAACTTCCCGAAAATGTATTTTTAGCCTACGACGGACTCGAAGTCGAACTTTGAAAAGTCACATTCCCGCATAAATCAGCAATGCGATTCCGGCAATAAAAAGCAGGAACATCGAAGTCAGCAAGCCACCTGTACCTTTTACCTGTTTGAATTCTTTCCAGATAAAAACGCCCCAGAAAGCAGCGACCAGGGTTGCGCCTTGTCCCAGACCGTACGAAACGGCAAAACCGGCTTTTCCGGATGCTATAATGCTGAATGCCATGCCAATACACCAAATAATTCCGCCTGAAATACCTGTCAGGTGCTCTTTTATTTTTCCTGAAAAATAATTGCTGAAGGACACCGGTTTACCCTCAACCGGATGTTTCATCAGAATAACATTAAAAATGAAATTGCTGATAAGAACGCCAACCGAAAAAATAACAACTGCGGTGTAAGGGCTCAGGTATCCGGCTTCAGGGACTTCAAGATTGGTTGCCATTGAACTTGCTACAAAACGGTAAAACAAGGCCATCAAAACGCCGCCCGAAACAGCAAGCAGAATGCCTTTTGCCGGCACTTTTTCTCCCTGGGCAGCTTTCTTTTTGTATGCCAGTGCATCCAGTATAATTGCAATGGTGATTAATGCAACGCCTGTAAACAACCAGACGGCATCGCCCTGCGGACTGGCCAGGTAATTAATCAAAACTCCGAATACCAGGGCAATGCCAATTCCGACCGGAAAAGCGACCGACATACCGGCAACGGCAATTGCGGCTACAATCAGTATATTGGCTGCATTGAAAACCACGCCGCCCAGAAAAGCATTGAATAATTTGCCGGGATCGGCCTGCGACAAATCGGGAATAAACGAACGTCCCTGTTCGCCGATACTTCCCAGCGTAAATGCGAACAAAAGAGACATGAGTACGATACCGGCCACATAATCCCAGTAATACAATTCGAACCGCCATGATTTTTCGGCTAACTTTTGAGTGTTTGCCCACGATCCCCAGCAAAGCATGGTAACCAGGCAAAGCAAAACAGCTATCGGATAAGTTGATACAATGTACATAGCAATATTTTAAGGTTAATTTTTTACAGGATTGAAAAGCATTAATTCTTCGAGTACCGAAGCAATTGTTCTATACGGATAGCGGTGCACCAGAAAATAATGTCCGGCATTGGTGTCCGGATCCCATTCGTCGCGTCCGTCCGGAAAAACAACAAACTTTCCGGGACCTTCCACATAGAAATATTTTTCAGGATCGCGCACCGCACAAAGCACAGCCGTCGGATCCCATGAGTTACGGTTTTCCAACGGTTTTTTCCCATAGGTCGAGAGACAGTAATTGTATGCCCATTGAACCGGACTGTCTTTTATTTTCTGTTGGGCAACTTCACTGCCTGTCATAATTTTATCGCCGATCTCAAAACCACTGAACAGGATCGGCGTGGGCCAGTTTTTAAACGTGTAGTACGAAGCTTCCGGCTGCATGTTCACGTTAAATTCATTTCCTTCGGGAAATCCACCAGCCATGGCGACCCATTTTATCACCTTCTTTTTCACCAGTTCCATTCCTGAAAGCGGAGAATACGTATCGGCAGCAGATCTGAGCAATCCGGCAAGGTTACCTGTAAATCCGACCGTTACAATCACTACGCTTCGGTCAGGTTGACCGGCCAGCACTTTGCGGTAAACCTCAACGGCCGGAGGATAACCGGCATTTGTCTTCGTTTCAGGAAGAAACCGCGCTACAATGGAATCGTTCCAGTGGTTCGGACATGAAAGGTCTGGAGCATCGTCGCCGGCCGCACCAACCGGGATGTCCGGCTTTTGGAAATACCGGTTAAATGCTTCGATGGTCGGAGCAACAGTCGGATAGCGGTCGCTTGCACAGGTGGCCAGAATCTCGCATTCGCCTTTGGCTGCCAGGGCATGTAAAATGGCAATCGCTCCAACATCGTCAAAATCGGGCCCCATATCGGTGTCGAAAATAATTTTAACAGGATCGGAACAATAACCGGTTACGGAAATTGTATAAAAGAAAAAGGTTAAGAGACCATAAAAGATCCGATTCATGGTTTGTCAGTTTTATTGAAAGGAAAACTTAAAGTTTTCGTTGATTTTGTCAGCTGTTTTGAAAATTAAAGCTTTGTTAATATACACGTTAACGCCTTCGGATTCCGGCCGTTTTTCACCTTTTACAAGCAAACGCACCGTGTGTTTCCCTTCAGGAAGATTGAAAATATGAAACAAATCCATATTCCAGTGCTCTTGTTTTGAGAAATAGAAGAAACAATCGATGGTACGCTTAAACTGACCATCCACAAAAACGTCAAATTTTCCACCGTCCCGTAACCAGTTTCCGACTATGGAAACGCCTGTCCCTTCGAAAGTCAGGACAGCCTCATCTCCGGTGGTATTGCTAAACAATCCTTGTTTTTCCGTTCTGTTTTTCGGGATGAAGTCTTTCCAGTTTCCTTTTATTTTCCATCCTTTATCTGAAAAAATGCTTATTTCTTTATCAAAGACCAGTTTCGGGAAAGACTCTTCATAAGCCAGAGGGGAAGCCTGCTGTACCTTTATTTTTAATTTATCGGAAGATGAATCTCCTCCGTTTTCTGCAACTAATTTCCGTGCATAAGACATGGTGCTTTTCACTGCCTTGTTAAATGAATAATTAGTGTTGATGAATAAACTGTCGCTAATTGCTTCCACTGCATTGCGATACGCAACAGGCAGGCCGCTGAAGCCTTTTATTACGCCTAACACTGCCATCGCATTGGACGGATTGCAGTCCGAATCCTGCCCGCAGCGGGTGGATATTTCCAACGTCTTTTCAGGATCGCCGTTCCCGTACAGAAGTCCCATCACGATAAAGGCTCCGTTCAGTTTTGCATCGATATTAAAAGCAGAACCTGCGCCGCAAATCTGAACTTTTCCCCATTTTGTATTCAGTTCAGCCCAGGCAGCCCGCCAGTCGTCGGGATAATGTTGATGCAGAATGATCACATCGTGTATAATTTTGGCATAATCGCTTTCTGCAGGAACAGACAACAAGGCTTTTTCCACAATTTTGTTAATATCATTTTCAAAATAAGCCTGCGCATACAGAGAAGCAACAAAAGCTCCCCCGTAAACACCGTCACCGTAATTCATAATATGACCGATTTTATCTGCAATCTGATTAGCCGTTCGGGGCATCCCGGGACACATAAACCCGATATAATCGGCTTCAATCTGAAAATCAATATCATCAGCATGAATGCTATATTCAGGGTGGCCGGATTGCGGTGGAAAGATACTGTCGAAGTAATTTTTGCGTGACTGTACATTGGCATGCCACAAATGATAGCCGGCTTTGGCAAATAATTCATGAAACTTTTTTGCAGGTGCATCTATTCCGTATTTGTCCATCGCCATAAGGAACGTAAGTTGTACGTAAATATCATCCTGTCCGATCGATCCTTTTACATCAGCAGGCACCCATTTAATGGAGTCTTCATAGGTTTTACTCTGGGCTCTGAATTCGGTCGGCGCTCCGTAGGTAACCCCGATCATTTTGCCTGCCCAGCCGCCGGCAATTTTATCTTTCAGCATTTCAGCTGAAATTGTCCGGTATTCAGAATTTTGAGGAGCAGAACACGACACGGCCGAAATTACTGCTATTGCAAGAATAAATCTGGTAAAAATCTTCATGGTAAATATAAATTTAGTTTGTTATTTCTTTTCTGAACGGAATTGACGATTGAGCCCCGATGCGGGTCACCGAAACAGAGGCAGCTTTGCACCCGAATTCAACAGCCTGTTTTAGCGATTTATCTTCGGAAAGGGCGACAACCAGAGCACCGTTAAATGTGTCACCGGCGGCTGTTGTGTCAATCGCCGCTACTTTCGGGGCATCAATCATTCCGGTGTATTCATCGCTTAAAATGAATGCCCCTGCGGCTCCCATTGTAATAATTACGACCCCGACTCCTTTTCCGTGCAAAATTTTTGCAGCATTCAATGCCGAATTTTTATCGGTTACTTTGACACCGGTCAGCAATTCTGCTTCTGTTTCGTTGGGCGTGATCAGGTAAATATTGCGAAGTAATTCGCTGGAAAGTGTTGTCGCAGGCGCCGGATTCAGTATTACTTTTTTATTTTTCTGAACGGCCTTCATGGCAATGTGTTCCACTGTCGGAATCGGTATTTCGAGCTGCATTAGTATAAAATCAGAATCGTTGAAAACAGAAGCACCCCGGTCGAAGTCAGCGCCGGAAAGTGTTCCGTTTGATCCGGGAGCCACCACAATCGAATTTTCAGCATTCGCATCAACTGTTATCAGGGCCACACCGCTTGGATTCTCAGGGTCAGTAGCCACAAAATCAACGTTTATTCCTTCATCTTCAAGAAGTTGCATGGCCTGTTTTCCGAAAATGTCATCGCCTGTTTTTCCTATAAATGAAACCATTCCGCCCAGCCGTCTGGCCGCAACAGCCTGGTTTGCCCCTTTCCCCCCGGGGTTCATAAAAAATCGTCCGCCAAGAATCGTTTCACCGGGAGCCGGAAATTTACGGGTTTTAATTACCATGTCGGTGTTGGAACTACCTACAACCAGAATTTTTTTGATTGCCATTTGCCTGTTTTTTTATAACAAAACGAAGTTACCTGATTCTGCCGTTATATCAATTCAAATATTTTCAGAATATTATATTTTCAAAGAGCATGATATGTTTTATGACATTATATTATTAATCTGATTTAATGACTATTAATTTATTCAAAATAAAATCAATATTTATATTTTTATACTGAAATGAATCTGAATAATGTTTTACAGCAGTTATGACAAAAACAGACACACTTTTTTTACTGGTAAATTCGATGACCAAGGCCGAAAAACGTTTTTTGCAACTCAATATAAAAACGTATGGGAAAAACAAGGATTATCAGGTTTTATACAGTTTACTTCAATCTGCAAAAACGGATTCGGAAACCATAAAAAAGTCATTCCGGAAATTGTGTCCCGGAGCAAGCTTCGACATTAGTTGTCATCATCTTTATAAACTGATTGTCAGGAATCTGATTGCGTTTGAATCGGGGAAAGACATTGAAAATGTGCTGCTTAAAAACTTTCAGGAATGTAAAATACTTTTCCGGAGAAGTTTGTTTGCCGACTGTTTCAACCTGGTAAAAAAGAGCAAAGATCTTTCACTGAAACATGAGCATTTCAGCATTTTCTGCATGTTTGCCCGGTACGAACTCGAAGTACTGAACCAGCTTGAATTCAATGGACTTTCCGAAGAAGAACTAATAAAAAGACAGAGCAAACTAGAATCGGTATCGCGTCAGCAACGGACCATTGATAACCATTATTCTTTGTACTATGTGATCAGGCACCGGCAACTCAACCAGGGACCGACACGCAGCGAAAGTGACAAAGAAAAACTTAACGACCTTGCTTTTAATGAGTTGCAGGCAAATGCCGGTCAGGTAAAAAAATCGTTTGAAGCAAATAAAATTCATTTGCTTTTCCAGTCGGCGTATTTTAGTATGACGGCCAATCCGCGTTCGAGTCTGAAAATAAACTATGAGCTTAATGAACTGTTTGAAGCTAACAAAGATCTCTGGGCATCACCGCCGGTTTATTATTTGTTTCATTTGCAGGGAATACTGCATAACCTTCGTATGTTTAGCCAGTTCGGCGAAATGCCTTATTTCATTGAACGTGCCAGGGAAATCACAAAGACCGATCCGGGAGCCAAAGACCTGGTCGATCATCTGGTCTTTATTTTTCAGAGTTACCTGTTAACCGATCAGCAAAAGTATTCTGAAGCACTGAAATACCTCGAATGCTCGCAGGAAACAATTGCCCGGCTCCGGTCGAACCTTCCGCTCGCTTCGCTGGCCGAACTGTCTCTTCAGATTGCATTGGTTCAATACAAGAACAAAAATTTCAGGGAAGCGACCAGAGAACTGCGTTCAATTCTGGGAAAAGGAAAACCGTTGCAGCAACTTGCGGTTTATTCATCCATCCGGCTGCTTCTGATTATGGTTCATTTTGATTTGCACGACTTCGAATTTTTGTCATACGAGATACGTTCATTCGAGCGCGAACTGAGCCGTCTGCCAGGCTCCAGACAAAGCGAATTGCTGACTTTAAAACTGATTAAAAAACTGATAAACACCAGTAATCGTGAAAAACAAAATCGTTTGATCGAAAATACGCTTGTTCAGCTTAACGAATTAATGGACAATCCGAACGAGAATCTGCGTGTCAGATCGTTGGATCTGATCGGATGGATAAACACGTCATGCAAAAAACAGTAATTCAGTTGTCAGTCCGAACCATTTTTCAGAGACTTCTTCAGTAATGGGCGAACGGCAATTACTGATACAGTAAAGTAACTGATTCCGGCAATAAACATAGCTATCCTCAAACTGAATTTGTCGGTGAAATAACCCAGCACCGGCCCGATAACCGCAAAAATAATGCGTATCACAAAATCGCGTAGCGAAAGAATGGTAGCCCGTACTTCCGACCCGGTATACCTGTTTATGTAATCTTTGAGAATAGGATGGGCAATTCCTCGCATGGCATAAAAGAAAAACAATATAGCAATTCCTGCCATGCTGATTTCCCATGAAGCAAACAAATATCCCAGGCTTAAGCCAAAAACTATGAACAACAGTGACTTCCGCTGTCCGAAACTGTTTTCCACTTTGTACGACAAAAAGGAAAAGACCCCGACCGAAAGATTCAGCAAAGTCCACATTAGTCCGAATAATGAAACAGGCAGTCCGGCCTGCTGGAAATAAGGCTGAACAAACCAGGCAAAAGTAAGCGAGGCCGTACCTGTAAACGACGAGAGCAAAAGGGCCGAACGCAATTCGGTATGAGTAAACGTTTTCTGTACTGTTTGCAGAATGGCCTTAAAACCTACTGCTATTCCGTTTGTCTGTACCTTGGGCTCTTCCAGTAAAAAGGCAGCCGGAATGGCCATGGATGCAACTGCAAACTGAAAATAAAAAGGCATCCGGAAACTGATTGTTGCCAGAAGTCCGCCACAAATGCCGGCAAAAGCTTCTGCAAAATTTCCGGCTGATGTAATCCGCCCTTCCTGCCTGATGTAGTCCTTTTCCTGTCCGGAAGCCTTTAGTGTATCGTAGAGCATAGCCGAGTCGGAGCCGGATATAAAACTATACCCCACACCTAAGATAAGTTCGGCAACAGCAAATCCCCGGAAACCATATGCAAAACTGTAAATCGCAAAGCCCGCTGCACCCAGCAATGCCCCCAGCAACAGCGTTTTTTTTCTTCCCCATACATCGGCCAGGTAACCCGATGGGATTTCCATTGCCACAATGCCAGCCGAATAAATTGATTTCAGCATAAAAATTTGCTGCATATTCATCCCGTTGTCCTGGTAAAAAAGCACAAATACAGGCATCACCAAGTTAAACCATTTAGCAGTCTTTATGATATATAAACCGGGAATATTCCGGGGTAATTTTTTCACTTTCTTTTTCGGCAAAAATAGGAAAAACCTGTAAACACCATTCTGAATAAATATTTTATGACGTTCCGGAAAATCAGAGCAGAGAATTATTTTTCAGATTGTTAATCTGAAAATAACGGAGGATAAGCGACATAGCCGGAACAGAAACAGAATCCGGCTTTTTTGGCTTTTCAGTTATCTCTAATGTATTTTTTATATATTTGCAACCGCAAAATTAAAGGATGCTCCGGTAGCTCAGTTGGATAGAGCAACGGCCTTCTAAGCCGTAGGCCATGGGTTCGAGCCCCATCCGGAGTACAGAGTTTAAGTTATTGAAAAGCAAAAATTTACAAGAGTTAAGCAAGTCAACACAAGTCTGTGTTTCTTGCTTTTTTTTATGATTTTTTGCTTAATAAAGGGTATTAAAAACGACATTTCTTTGAAATATCTTTGAAAAATATCACAGGCTTGTGGAAACCATTTAAAGAGAAAGGAAATTCAAAAATGGCAACTTTTAAAGCAGTAATATTTAGATCAAAAAAAGAGAATCATGTAAAAGCTGACTGACGGTATAACCAATATAAAAATAAAATTGTATCATAACGGTGAAAGTCAGTACATTCCAACACAATTCTATATCAGGCCTGATGAAATAAATAGGGCAGGAGAGATACTCCCGGGTAATCCGGAAGCGGATTTTTACAACTATGAACTTGGGTCAATTATCCAATCTTACAGGAAGGCTATTTTGCAAATCGGAAGCTCGAAATTGAGTCAAAAACACAAACAGATACACATAAAGAATAAAAAAAGATGAGAAAAGCAGGCAGGGCCATGTCATTTCTCATAATTAGCAGAAAAAACTATCGTGCGTAAAAGTGCACACACGATAGTTTTCTTCAACTTCGCATTTTAACCGAACCATGAAATTACGGCAGACTTCATAACTCTAAATCTTCTTTCCGATATAAAACACATATCCATAATACTGCTTATATTTTGAATACAACTCCGCCTCACGTCTCATAAATGAGATAAATGTCTCAACGGTTTTATTTTCCGCATATTTTTTTAAAAATTCTTCTTGCCGTGCTTTTTGCGGAATAAAATAATTATCTATCCAACAATTTTCAGGTGCCGTGAATGTAGCAACAGGGACATAACCTGTTTTTTGCATTATTGAAATATTCTGCCCTATTGTGGCAATTTCAGGAACCGCATCAACCCACCACTTTTCAATTTCAGCGGGACGCTCGTTGGTAAACCACGACTCATATGTTAAGGCAACATAACCGCCTTTTTTGAGAAAGCCTTTCCAATAGTTCAAGCCTTTTTCAAAACCGATATTAGCAATAGCCCCTTCAGACCATATAAGATCTAATTCGTCATCGTGAAAAGGCAAATTATCCATTGAGCCGACAATGCCTTTCATCCTGTCGTGAAGATTCTTATTCCGGGCATTTTGGTTGAATTGATTGATGAAATCCGTACATAAATCGACACCGGTAATTTCACACGGTATGTTTTGTGCCAACAGCATTGTTTGACCGCCTGTACCGCAACCGATATCGGCAACTTTGGACTTTTCAGTAAGACCATTTATAAAACTCAATGCTTTGAGTGTTATTTCGGGACTTCCAGGTCCTTGTCGTTCCATTTTTGAGAAATATTCAAAAATTAAATTCAGGTCAAATTCGTGAATTGTTGGTTTCTCTTTGTCCATTTTCTTTTATTTTGTTGCATACACGAAAAGTATTACAATAATACTTGCATCATTGCACGCAGATTTAAAACTTAAATTAACTCAATAGAAAACTGTTCCCGAAAAGGATTATCCGAGAACAAACAAAGATACAATCTATACAAGACGTACAGATTGTTTACAGAACAATATCCGGATTAAACATAAACATCCAATTATTTAATGGGTGTAAAGGTATAAAAATAGAGCAACATAGTAAAACTTAAACTTTTTTCAAATCTATTTTCCTTTAGCCGTTAAAACTAAGAATGCCATCCCATCAAAAAGTCAATGATTTTTTGTTCAATTTATCGGAAGTTCAATGATCATCATAATAGTCACGGTTCGCCCACATAAAATCTGCATTACTGTAACACCCTATGAGACCGAAGGCGGGAAGAGAGCCTCTCCTTATCATCGTTTGCTGTCTAGGCTATTTGATGTTTAATTTCCCGATTACCTTTTTTATAACTTGTGCAAAAATTGCACACCTTGTTTTATTAGCGGCAGTTATTCAATTTTCCGTAACATTTTATTTTCCCTGTCGCAAATCCATATATCATCATTAATAAACACTAAATCTGTTGCCTCGTAGTCAATTGTAATTATCTTGTCATTTATTATTTGATATTCTGAATTAAAACATGCGATTCTACTTCTAATGCCCGTTTCAGATCAGTTTATGAAGCCTTCTGTATTCGCCGGGTGTCATGCACGAATATTTTTTGAACAGCCTGTTAAAGTATGAAAAATTGTCGATGCCCGATTCCAGAGCAATCTTTTCAATTGTATCGTTTGTTGTAATCAGCTCTAATTGTGCTGATTCAATTCTTTTCCTGTTAATGAAATCGAGCGGACGGGCTCCCATTGTTTTCAAAAAAAGCCTTGAGAAGTAATCCTTCGAAAGATTACATATCTCAGCCAGTTCGCTGATACTTACCGAACGATTTAAATTTTGCTGAATATAGGGCAACGCTTTTCCGATTTTTGTTTGCTGACAAAAAACCGGATGATGTTGGTTTTTCCCGTTTCCTTTTATAAACCTGGAAAAAAGCCGGAGCAAAAGGCCCTGCGTTTCAAGGTAGGTTGCAATTTGAATTGGCGAGCCCGGAACCTCGGTCATTGGTAACAGGTTCGCTTTTGAATATTTACAGGGATCGGTATTTTGTAATTCTTTTCCGGGATTAAGTTCCAGCAATCGTTTTACAGAGGAAAGATCTTCAGAAGTTGCAGTTACTTCACAGTTAAAATCGAATAAGTCGAAGAACGTGGCTTCCCCACTGAGTTCAGGTATAAAATGAATGTAGTAATGCTCAAAATAAGAACTACTTAAGTAGTCACAGCGAGTAAAACCCGGAATCAGGTAGAGCTTTCCTGGCAGGAGATCCATGCTTTTATTGTTATGAACCAGTCTTCCATCCCCGTTTTTAACGAGATATATCCGGCAGAACGGGCTGATTACATTCTGAAAATTCCAGTTCCGGGCACAGCAACTATCAATATTCAGGATTGAAAGATGAATAGTTTGTAATATATTCTGAACTTCGGTGGCCATATATATATCTGCAGGAAAATTTATTTCTCAAAGTCTTGCAAGGTTGATTTAAACAGGTGAAAATTAACGATTATTCTTATGTTTTAGAAAATGAAAGTCTGATTTGTGCATCTTTTTACCTGTTTTATGAAAGTGGTTTACGGTCATAATTCTTTTTTTTGTATAAAAACTAATTAAATCAGAATCAATGGACTACCAAATTTATCTCTCTCGTCGTCCGGATAATTATCGTACAGGTTTATTTTTTAGAAGCAACATCTCCCGGTTTTCTCTGATTGCCGTATTTGTCCTCTTTTTTTGCAGATGTACGGATAATCAAAAAAACACAGGAGCGGAGCAACTCATAAAAGCCTATAACATTGATTACAACTGGGGACCGGGTGGCGCTCATGGTTTTGCACGACCGGGTTTATGGGCCGATGCAAATCCCGACACCCTGATGAAATGGTATGAAGATATGGGTTGCAATGTGGTACATTCGTTCGGCGTTTCATGCAACGGTTATGCCTGGTATAAAAACGGTATTGTACCTGAACAGCCCGGGTTGAAATACGATTTTCTGACCCGGATGGTACAAATCGGGCGGAAAAAAGGGATAAAAGTTTTCGGTTACTTTTGTATGGGGGCGAACAATAAATGGGAAGAAGATCACAGCAAAGAGTACGTCGGTTCGGATATGCTTCATGAAGTTGACTGGTTGACGAATGAAGCCGGAGATATGGAAAACACCAGAGCCGTACGAAAATTCGCAGGAAGCGAAACTAAACTTATTACCTGCCTGGCAAAGTGGAACAAGCAAAATCCTGCTACGATTGTACCTGCTGCGATAAATGAAAAAATCGGGCTTTATGGTTTTACCAGGCCTGTTAACGGATGGCGGATGTTACCGGTTGGCTACTACCTCTCGAACCCGGTTGACAGTCTGAAAGGAGATGAACGTAATATTGCAGTGCTGGCCCGGGTATATAACAATCTGCCCGTGGAGTATGTAAAAAAATAATGTGTCTGACATGAAAATAATGAACCATCGGGATCGTTTTTTTGCAACAATTCATTACCTGCCGGTTGACCGTCCGGCTTCGTGGTTAGGACTGCCGGTCCCGTCTGCCGAACCGGCTTTGATGAAATATTTCGGGGTAAACAGCATGAACCGGCTTCGCGAACTGATCGATGACGATATTTACCCGATAGAAGTCCCGTATAATTATCCGCCGTCGAACCATATTGCATGTGCTTTTGATTTTGCAAAAGTAAAACATTTGGACAGGCCGGATGAACGGACACTTACAGCTCCCGGTTTTTTTGAAGATATGACTGATCCTGCGGATGTTGATCGGTTCGACTGGCCCGACCCTGCCAAATACCTCGACAGGGAAGAAGCTGCCCGACGGGTTGCTGCCGCACCTGCCGACCGTGTAAAAATGGGAATATTATGGAGTGCCCATTTTCAGGATGCCTGTGCCGCTTTTGGCATGGAACAGGCACTGATGGTAATGTTATCCAATCCTGAAATGTTTCATGCGGTAATTAACCGTATTACCGGTTTTTACCTGAAAGCCAATGAAATATTTTACGAATCGACCAAAGGAATGCTCGACGTTGTACTTATCGGCAACGATTTCGGAAGTCAAACCTGCCTGATGGTTGATCCTGATAATCTGCGCGAATTTGTTTTCCCGGGGACCCGGAAACTGATAGAACAGGCCAAAAGTTATGGCCTTACGGTGATGCACCATTCGTGTGGCTCCATTTTCCCGGTTATCCGGGATCTGTCGGATCTGGGAGCTGATATTATCCATCCCATTCAGGCTTTGGCCAGTGAAATGGATGCTCCCAACCTGAAAAAGCATTTTTACGGGGAAATTGCATTCTGCGGCGGAGTTGATGCGCAAAACCTGCTCGTAAACGGTACACCTGACCAAGTAGTGAAGAAAGTCCGTGAGTTAAAGGATTTGTTCCCTTCCGGCATCGTCCTTTCACCAAGCCACGAAGCTATTTTGCCTGATATTCCGCCTGCCAATATTAAAGCATTGTTTAACAGTTTAAAAGAAGAAAAATGAGACAACGGTTCGGACAAGTAATCCGGTTGAAGCCTGATTGCACAAATGAGTATATCCGTCTGCACGCAAGTGTGTGGCCGGGAGTACTTCGGACTATTCATTCCTGTAATATCTGTAATTATTCTATTTATTTCAAGGACAGTTATTTGTTTGCCTATTTCGAATATACAGGAAAAGATTTTGGGGCGGATATGAAAAAAATGGCAGACGACCCTGAAACCCAGCAGTGGTGGAATGTTGTTAAACCGTTGATGTCGCCATTGGAAACGAGGTCTCCGGGCGAATTCTGGGCTGATATGAAAGAGATTTTTCATACTGATTAAAACCTGAATTTCTTATCAGTAAACTGAAATATAACTAAATAAACTAAATTTTAATAGATGATCACACCGAATCCTGTTATCGGAACCTGTTTGCATGCAGTCGGTGGCATTTCGGCTGCAAGTTGTTATTTGCCAAATACAAAAACCCGTAAATGGTCGTGGGGAACGTTCTGGCTTGTTCAGGCTTTATTTGCCTGGATCATCATGCCCCTTCTCGTAGGGTGGTTGACAGTACCCCGTTTTTTCTCCATTTTAGCGGAAGCACCATCCCGTCCGTTCTGGATTGCTTTCCTGTTAGGCGGGGTTTATGGCTTTGGCGGAATGTCGTTTGGCAAAGCCATCAATCATATCGGATATTCTCTGACATATACCATTTCCATCGGCATTTCTGCAGTACTCGGAACACTCCTTCCTTTGGCAATTTTTGGCGGGCTTGATACCTTTTTTACGAAACCGGGAGGAAACATTGTACTTACAGGAATGATACTTTCATTAACAGGTGTGATTATTTGCGGATGGGCCGGGTTCCGGAAAGAAAAAGATCTGAACTCCCTTTCTTCGGGAGGAGCGGGTTTCAACATGACCATCGGGTTACTGCTTACGATTGTTGCCGGTGTTTTGTCGGGGGTTTTTAACCTTTCGCTGGAATACGGCCAGCCGATAGCCGATATTGCCGCCCAAAACGGGGCCGGGCATTTTGAAGGAAATGCAAAAATGGTAGTTTCAACCTCGGGATGCTTTGTCGTGAATTTTGTATGGTTTGTAATTGCAGGGTACCGGAAAAACACATTGCACGAATTTTTTACGGGCAGTGGCATAAGCCGCAAACAACTGTTCAGCAACTGGAGTTGGTCTGCTCTGTCAGGTGCCTTGTGGTGCTTCCAGTTCTTCTTCTATGGACTGGGACATGTAAAAATGGGCAGTTTCCAGTTTGCCAGCTGGGTGTTGCACATGTCGATGCTGATATTCTTCAGCTTCATTGTAGGGGTATTAATGAAAGAATGGAGGCATGTTTCCGGAAAAACATACATTCTTCTGATCGCCGGGTTGCTTGTTCTTGTTTCCTCGTTTTGCATTACCAGTTACGGCAGTTATCTGGGCGAGCAACTGATTCAAAATAGTCACTGAAAAAGTCTGTTTTTACCCCGATAAATTTTTTCTTTTACCGTTTTCCGTGTTAAAAAATCAGACTAATTTTATGTTATTATTTATCATTCAGATAATAGCTAAAAGGTATGGCAAAAGTAATCATCGGCATCCACGGACTGGGGAATAAACCGCCTAAACAGCAACTCGAACAATGGTGGAAACTTGCAATGGAGGAAGGTCTGAAAAACAACAACTACACGACGACGATCCCTCAGTTTGAACTGGTATACTGGGCCGATATTTTGTATGACAAGCCGCTTACCGAGAATGACCCTGCAAACCCGTATTTTCTGGATGAAACTTATACAAAAGCTCCGGAAAACAATTTGCATGAAAGTCATAACCTGCGGAAAAAATTTGTAGGTTTCATAGGAAAACAGCTCAATAAAATATTTCTGAATGAAGATTTTTCGATGAATTATTCGGCTATAACCGATACCCTGGTAAGCCGGTATTTCAAAGAACTTGAGATGTATTATTCTGAGATTAACATAGGGAACGGACGGAAAGTACGGGATCTGATCAGGGAAAGGCTTTTGGCGGTTCTGAAAAAATACAGGAAAAAGGAGATCATGCTGATCAGCCATTCGATGGGCTCAATTATTGCCTTCGATGTTTTAACATTCCTTGTTCCGCAACTTAAAATAAACACTTTTGTAACAATCGGTTCTCCACTTGGACTTCCCATCGTGGTCGGCAAAATAGCTGCAGAACAAAAACGAAGGTACAATGGCGAAAACCACATGATAACTCCGCCCGGAGTCGTTAAGAACTGGTTTAATTTTTCGGATATTCTCGATAAAGTTGCTTTTAATTATGCCCTTGCCGACGATTTTTCGGCTAACAGTAACGGAATAAAGCCGACTGATTTTCTGGTTGAAAACGATTATAAAATGAACGGAGAACCTAATCCCCACAAATCGTATGGTTATTTGCGAACGCCGGAATTTTCAAAGGTGTTAAACGATTTTCTGACAGTTGAAAAGCAAAGTATGAAAGGGAAAATTGCACAAAAGACAATTGGCATGTTCAAATACCTGAAATGGGCCATTCTTCCCCGGCAGAAGAACGACAAAACAGTGACTCTTTCAAAAAAACAAATGGAGAAATAAAAAAGCCTGAATGCGCCGGGATTCTTTTATTCGTTAAAAAATGCAAAAATCGGCTTGCTTCTGCCTGTCAGTTATTTTATTAATTAGCTATGAATTAACCAGAAAAAAAGCATCCATCGGCAGGTCTGCATTTTTATAACATATTTACCTTACCAACAGCTCACTTGTTTGTTAACAAATTATTACTATTTTTGGTGACTTTCAAAAAACTTTAGGATTTTTGAAGGGAAAACTTGCTAAACAAATACCAAAAAACTAAATAAATGAAAATTTATAAAACCGAACAAATCCGGAACATTTCTTTAATTGGTAATTCCGGCAGTGGGAAAACCACCCTTGCAGAAGCTATGCTTTTCGAGGGTGGAGTTATAAACCGCAGGGGCGACATCGCCCATAAGAACACCGTTTCTGATTATCGTACTATTGAACAGGAGTATCAGAACTCCGTGTATTCTACTATTCTTTACACCGAATTCAACGACAAAAAAATCAATATTCTGGATACTCCGGGAATGGATGATTTTTGCGGCGGAGTAGTCTCTTCACTCGACGTAACCGGTCTTGGACTGATGATAATTAATTCGTCGAATGGTGTGGAAGCCGGAACAGAGTCAGCCTGGCGTCATGCCGAAAAAACAAAAACCCCGCTGATTTTTATAATGAACCAGCTCGACAATGAAAATGCCAACTTCGAAAATTCACTTGAACAGGTAAAGGCCGCTTTCGGAAAGAAAATCACAATCGTTCAGTACCCGATTGATGCAGGACTTGGTTTCAGTACAATTATCGACGTGCTGAAGATGAAAATGTATAAATACGGCCCCGACGGAGGAAAACCTGAAGTACTGGACATTCCGGCCAGCGAAAAGGAACGTGCAGATGAGTACCACAATCAACTGGTTGAAATGGCTGCCGAAAATGAAGAATCATTAATGGAACTTTATTTCGAACAGGGTTTCCTTTCGGAAGACGATATGCGCAAAGGAATTAAAGTGGGAATGATGCAACGTGACTTTTTCCCTGTATTCTGTACCGGTGCGAGAAAAGATATCGGGGTGAACCGGCTGCTGGAATTCATTTGCAATATTGCACCTGCTCCGAGCGAAATTCCGATGCGTGCCATCGAACGGGGGAAAGAAGTCGTTATGGACGAAAAACAACCGGTTTCCCTGTTCGTTTTTAAAACATCAGTCGAATCGCATGTAGGCGAAATTATTTGTTTCAAAGTTATGTCGGGAAAACTGGCAGAAGGTATGGATCTGATTAATTCGAACAGCGGAAACAAGGAACGTCTTTCCCAGATATTTGCTGTTTGTGGGAAAAACCGGACATCCGTTCCTGAAATGTATCCCGGAGACATCGGCTGTACAGTGAAACTGAAGGAGACAAAATTCAATCAGACACTGGGCGAAAAGGAACTTGATATAAAATTTGTTCCTATTGTGTTCCCCGCTCCCAAATATCGTACTGCAGTAAAAGCCGCAAATGAATCGGAAGACGAAAAAGTAGGTGAAATTCTGAACCGCATCCGTTTTGAAGATCCGACATACCTGATTGAATACTCGAAGGAATTAAAACAGCTGATAGTGGAAGGACAAGGTGAATACCACATCAATACACTGAAATGGTTCTTCGATAACGTATATAAAATTGAAGTTAACTTCCTTGCGCCCAAAATTCCGTACCGCGAAACGATTACCAAAGCGGCACAGGCTTCGTACCGTCACAAAAAACAGTCGGGAGGTGCCGGCCAGTTCGGGGAAGTACATTTAATTATTGAACCTTATACAGAAGGAGCATCGCCGAAAAATTTATTTACCTTCAACGGGAAAGAACAAAAAATATCGGTTCGTGATGTTCAGGAATACAAAATGCAGTGGGGAGGAAAACTCATTTTCTGCAATTGTATTGTCGGTGGATCTATCGATGCGCGTTTCCTGCCGGCTATACTGAAAGGAATCATGGAAAAAATGGAAGAAGGCCCGCTTACCGGTTCGTATGCCCGCGACATCATCGTGTATATTTACGACGGGAAAATGCACCCGGTTGATTCGAACGAAATTTCGTTTAAACTGGCAGGCCGTAACGCCTTTAGTCAGGCATTCAAAAATGCAGGTCCGAAAATCCTTGAACCGATTTACGACCTGGAAATATTCACCCCCAGTGACCGGATGGGTGACGTAATGAGCGATCTGCAGGGACGCCGTGCCCTGATAATGGGAATGGGAAGCGAAAGAGGGTACGAAAAAATTACCACCCGTGTTCCGCTTAAAGAGATGAACAAATATTCTACTTCGCTGAGTTCACTTACCGGTGGACGTGGCCGTTTCTCGATGAATTTTGCCGCTTACGAAAAAGTTCCGCAAGACGTACAGGATGAGTTGCTTGCCGCGTATGCAGCAGAAGAATCAGAAGAATAAGAACCAATATTCTAGTTACATAACAATTCTAGACTAACATGAGAAGCCCCGGGAATGCCAAGCCCGGGGTTTTCTTTTTGCTATTTCCGAACGATCCGAAAACCTAACAAAGTTTTCTTACCAAATTGTCATTTTCTGATGCGTTGTGAATGCCAGATTGTCTATATTTCACCAATGGCAGTATATTTGTAAAATATGAAAACCGAAATTTTTAATTCAAAAAATATGTCAGAAGAAAAAACTACTCAGGAACCAATGGATAAAAAGGAAGCACAGGAAATTGCTTCTGAGCATGAAGATATTAAAAAAGAAAAAAAAGAAGCAAAAGAGACAAAAAAGGCCAAAAGCCCTAAAAAGAATAAAGCAGAGGAAGACCTGGAAAAATTGCAAAACGAATGCAACGAGTTAAAAGACAAACACCTGCGATTGCAGGCCGAATTTGATAATTTCAGAAAAAGAACATTAAAAGAAAAGACGGAATTAATGAAATCGGCAGGGGAAAGTATTCTTGTAAATATATTACCGGTAATCGACGATTTCGACCGGGCTTTGCAAACGATTGGAAAAACAGAGAAAAAAGATGATCCTGTTGTTGAAGGTATAAATTTGATATACAATAAATTTCAGGATTTTCTGAAACAAAACGGAGTGAAGGAAATAGAAGCAAAGGAAAAGGACTTCGATACAGATTTGCATGAAGCCGTAACTAAAATTCCGGCTCCGTCAGAAGAACTGAAAGGAAAGAATGTGGATGTCATCCAGAAAGGATATTTGTTAAACGACAAGGTAATCCGCTTTGCAAAAGTGGTAATTGGGGAGTAAAATAAACCGGTCAAATGGCAAAAAGAGATTATTACGAAGTATTGGAAGTTAGCAAAACAGCGACTGCCGACGAAATAAAAAAGGCCTACCGAAAAAAAGCACTGCAGTACCATCCTGACAGAAATCCGGGAAACAAGGACGCTGAGGAAAAATTTAAGGAAGCTGCTGAAGCCTATGAAGTTTTAAGTAATCCTGAGAAAAGACAGCGTTACGACCAGTTCGGTCATGCAGGTATGAGTAATAGCGGTGGCGGATTCAGCGGTCACGATATGTCAATGGACGATATATTTTCGATGTTCGGCGATATCTTCGGAGGTGGCTTTGGCGGTGGTTTCGGAGGTTTTAGCGGTTTTGGCAGTTCAAGAAGCAGCAGAGGCCGCCGGGTAAGCCGTGGCTCCGACCTTCGGGTAAAAGTAAACCTGACACTGAAAGAAATAGCTGAAGGCGTTGAGAAAAAGCTGAAAGTAAAGAAATATGTTGCCTGCAGCTATTGTAACGGAACCGGCGCACAAAACGGTTCTGATTATGATACCTGCCAGACATGTCATGGCAGTGGCCATGTCACACGTATCACTCAAACGTTGCTCGGGCAAATGCAGCAAACAACGGTTTGTCCTACATGTAACGGCGAAGGACAAATCATCCGGAACAAATGTCCGCATTGCCAGGGAGAAGGGGTTGTCCGTGAAGAGGAAGTAATTGCAGTACGTATTCCGGCCGGTGTGGGCGAAGGAATGCAGCTGAGCGTGGCAGGCAAAGGAAACGCAGGCCGCCGTGGCGGAGTAAACGGCGATTTGCTGGTCGTTATCGGTGAGGAAGAACACGCTGAACTGGTGCGTGACGGAAATAACCTTATCTATAATTTATTCCTTACTTTTCCTGAAATTGTGTTGGGAACTACAGCTGAAATTCCGACTATTGACAGCAGGGTAAAAGTAAAGATTGAAGCCGGGACTCAGCCTGAAAAAGTTCTGCGTCTGCGGGGAAAAGGTGTTCCCGATGTGAACGGATACGGAAAGGGCGACTTGCTGGTAAGGGTTCATGTGTGGATCCCGAAAAAACTCAATGCAGAAGAAAAACGTCTGCTTGAAAAACTCATGCATTCCGAAAATTTTATGTATGCACCTAAACCGGGAGAAAAAAATTTTTTCGAACGTATGAAAGATATATTTGAGTGACGATCGGTCAAAAACATTATTGTCATAATCCGAATGTAGGATGTCAATCCCTGAAGGTGTTTCAGAATGTGCTGAGGACTCTGCTTCCAACGTTGATATTCTGAAACATTTTCAGGATGACAGAAACTCTGTGTCGGACGTTTCTGTTAACAATCGTTTCGCAGTGTCTACCCGATTATATTCACTTCCCGTTCCAGTTCAACGCCGAACTTTTCGAATACCGATTGCCTGATTTTTTCAGAAAGGCTGAAAATCTGACGTCCGGTGGCATTTCCGTAATTCACCAGTACGAGAGCCTGTTTTTCATGAACGCCGGCATCTCCGTCACGGAAACCTTTCCAGCCGCATTGCTCAATCATCCAGCCTGCAGCCAGTTTCGACCGGCCATCCGGCGTACTGAAGACCGGGAGTTTGCTGTATCGTGTTTTCAGTTCCTCAGCTACCTGATTGTCTACCACCGGATTTTTGAAAAAACTGCCGGCATTGCCCGTAATTTTCGGATCGGGCAGTTTCGATTCACGTATGGCAATCACTGCCTTGCGGATGTTTTTTACGTTTACGGCGCCCAGCTTTTCCGTTTCATTTTTCAAGTCGCCGTAATCGAGCCTGTATTCAGGAAATTTGTTCAACCGGAAAACCACGCTGGTCACTACAAAACGATTTTTTAGTTTTTGCTTGAAAATGCTGTCGCGGTAAGCAAAACTGCAATCGGCTGCCGAAACCGAATATTCGTCCATGGTTTTCAGGTCAAAGCCATTAACGGTTTCAACTACACTTTGGGCTTCAACCCCGTAAGCTCCGATATTCTGTACGGGTACGGCGCCTGTTTTTCCGGGAATCAGGGAAAGGTTTTCAATTCCCCCCCAGCCGTAAAAAACCGCATAATCAACCAGTTCGTCCCAGTTTACCCCGGCGCCGGCTTCCAGCAGAACATGATTCCGATCCTCACCGATCAGTTTTATTCCCGGAATATTGGCATGAAGTACCAGCCCGTCGAAATCATTCAGAAACAGCATGTTACTTCCACCGCCAAGTATCAGTATCTGCTCGTCTTTCAGGAATGTATTTGTGTTCAGAAATTCTGTAAGATCGTTTATTTCGGTGAATTCGAAATAAAATTTGGCGCAGGCATCAATGCCAAAAGTATTGTAGTTTTTTAACCTGAATTTTTTTTGAAAACGTACCATATCCGAAATTTGTCCAAAGATAATCAGTAGAGTATAAATATCAACCGGATATCTTCTTCCAAAGACAAAATCCGGCGTTTTGCCGATTCCGGCTTTTTCCCGGGAAGAGATGTCCTTATTTTTGTAGCCGGTGTTTTATACTTTTTATTCAGGATAGTCGTTCGAAATAAATACATTTACCAATAAAAAACTGAAATTTTGAAACGGATAGCCATCAGTGTCATAAACGATTTGGTTACTGACAACCGGGTACATAAAGTAGCAACCACTCTTCAGGAGATGGGGCACGACGTAACCCTGATCGGCCGGCTGTTGCCCGAAAGTCTGCCGGTGAGCCGCACGTACAACACAAGGCGCATGAGCCTGTTTTTCAGGAAAGGCCCTGCGTTTTATGCCGAATACAATATCCGTCTGTTTTTTGTGCTGCTTTTTTCCAGATTCAATGTTTTCGTGGCCAATGATCTGGATACCCTTCTGCCCAATTTCGTGGTTTCGAAACTGACCAACGGCCTGCTTTTTTACGACAGTCACGAATATTTCACGGAAGTTCCGGAACTGGTAAACCGTCCGAAAGTGCGCAAGACATGGGAGGGAATAGAAAAAAATATCCTTCCGAAGCTGCAACATGCCTATACGGTGTGCCAGTCGATAGCAGAAGAATACCGGCGCAAATACGGAACCTTTTTCCAAGTGGTTCGGAACGTACCCGAACGGATGGCGAAATTTGAAATTCCGGAAGAAAAGAGACTTGATTTCGGGGGAAAGAAAATCATTCTGTACCAGGGAGCTTTAAATATGGGCCGGGGACTGGAACCGATGATCCGGGCTATGCAGTTTATCGATCATGCGGTGCTGGTAGTCGTTGGGACGGGCGATCTTGCGGCTCAGCTGCAAACACTGGCATACAATCTTCAGCTTACCGACCGGATAAAGTTTATGGGCCGTTTGCCCTTTACTGAAGTGAAATACATTACCGTGCAGGCTGATCTGGGGCTGTCGGTTGAAGAGGATTTGGGACTGAACTACAGGTACGCCCTTCCGAATAAACTGTTCGATTATATTCAGGCTGAAATACCGGTGCTGGTGTCGGACCTGCCCGAAATGAAAAAGATTGTCACCGGTTACCGGATCGGGGCGATTCTTGAAAACCGGGCACCGGAGCAGATGGCCATGCAGATTCAAAAAATTTTCAGCAATACGGAACAAATCAGGGAATGGAAAGTCAACCTGAAAAAAGCCGCAGAAGAATTATGCTGGGAAAAGGAAAAAGAAATTTTGAAATTGATATACAAAGACTTGTGAATTTTAGGTGTAGCAGGACGGATTACAAGGTTATAGTCTATGAGTAAATTCTTTTTTCTTTTTTATTGACATTTATCAAGAATTCTGTAAGTCAATTTTTTAAACTCCTCATAGCTTTTCTGTACTGCGTAGACGTGCGCACCGATAGCACCATCAACTGGTTTAAGGAGAAAAATTGGCTTATGTGCTTCCATTGACATGGGGGCAAGACTTCTAAAGTGTTTTAATAATGCAATACAATTAGGATCATTTTCTACAATCATGTTTTTCCCATTTTTTTGACCCAGAACATACTCCAGAAACACATTGGGTATTCTATTTGCCCATTTCAAGTATGACTTTACAGGTCTACTCTCTTTTGCTGAATATTGCATTACAATGTATCCTATAGGGGTAGCATTATTTTCCGGTATTTGGACCGTGAGGTTTTGTGGCTTTAACTCTTTCCGCTGTTTCCATTGTTTTTTCCAATGATTTAGTGCCATCCCCAGATTTTTAATTCCCTGAAGGGAAAACAAATCTGATGCAACCGGCATAATTATATAGTCTGAACTTATAGTAACGGCTCTGTTTATCGCACCGAGATTCGGACCTACATCTACCAATGCAATTTGAGCATCAAACCTTTTTGCTGCTTCATCAATAATTGTTTTGAAAATACTGGTTATTCTAAAAGAATAAATTTCGCTGTTCAGACATTTGAGCCAGGCATCACTAAGGGTATCTTCAAAAGATGATAAAATAAGATTACCTAAAATAAGGCCGAGGTTTTCATTAACCGGTTCAATATGAACAGGAACAGGAGGGTCACCGTTTACAACAGGTGTAATAGCATCCAGTATCGTGAGTGGTGTTTCATTGTCATAAACAGATTCTAAACGTTCGTCGGTCAGGAACATGGATGTAAGATTTGATTGAGGATCCAGATCAACGGCGATTGTTTTAATCCCTAATTCAGACAACATCCATGCTACATGGTAGACCGTGGTTGTTTTCCCAACTCCTCCTTTATTATTAAAAAAAGTGATAGTTCTCATCTCCACTCCATATTTATTGGTATCGTAACTTTGAATTTTGTTGTAAGCGACAAATCAAAATCTGGTTCTCCGTTGCCATTATTTACGAGTTCAAATTTTGCCCGTTTTATGCCATAATTAAATCTGTTCACATAACCAAGGGTTTTCATGGCTTCAGCAATAACAACATTGCGGTAATCGCTTGTATTGGGAAAATTTTGGGGCGTAACTTCTCCAAATAGCCCTCCCGGATTTTGTATTTCAATTCGATTTATAAATTCATAAATATAAATTGGTGCATTTGACTCATAACTTCTGTGCATAATGGCATTCATAACCAATTCTCTTAATGCCCATAACGGATAATTGCGAATGCTGGTTTCCTGAAATGAATCTTTTCGGACAGGCCTTTCTTTAATAACATTGTTTTTTATAAAATCATCGATTAATCCTAATACTGTTATCAATGCTCCCGAAAATTTTTTTTCATACTCCACATCGCTTATCATGTCTTCTCCTGAAAATTTTACATATTGGATATATGCCCCGGGTAAATAGAATTCAGGATTGATGCCAAATAAAAGTATGCCCCCATTAGTCGGGCATTGTTCTTTTAGGTCGAAAAAACGAAGAGAAGCCAACTGTTGTTTTGTTGTCCGGCCATTTTCAGCTAACGTTTCTTTATCTATTGCAGCCGGGAGGTAATTAATCTTAAATAGTTCAACAATTATATCATCAATCGTTGTACCTAACACTGGCATCAGATCATAAGTTTTTGCAAAAGCAGTTCTTCTTTCCGTCAAAATTCTTTCTTCTTCAAGAGTTGCTCTATCCCGCCTTGGACCTACCCGAATCCAACACCTGCCATCATATCTAACCGGTGGATATGTGGAAGGTTTGACTTCTATTACCACTACTTCTCCTGTAGAAAATTTATAAACAGAACTAACGACTAATGAAGGTTGTGGTAAAACTTTCCCATTACTTTTTATATTTCCTATTGTCTGGAGTTGCTCATCAGTCCACGTCATTCCGGCTAATTCCCCATTGTCTTTAACACCCCAAAGAATATACCCGGAATGTTTGTGGTTCGGAAAATCATTTGAGTAGGCACATATAGCAGGGCCAAGTTTATCCTCTCTTACAGAAGTGGTCCTCTCTATCCAGTCACTCTCCATGTCATTTAGTAATTCTTTTATTTTATCTTCGGTTATCATTATTTCGAGTTTAACATCCTTTATCTTTCACACTTAGATTTATCAAATGTACGAATTATTTCAGGTAGCTAAATGAAACCGGAAATTTTACTTTTGCAAGGGATTGAGAGGATACAACTTCCGTTGTTTGATACAAACCAATATTGGTTAATTCGTCGAATTTTTATGAGATACTAAAAAAACAAGTGCTCTTTTCCAAATCATATTTTGTTTTTCCCAATATAAAAAATTTTTCTTCTATTGACCGCATCCGGTTTTTGACCAAATATCCGGAATCGTGACTGTCTGAAAGTTTCTGTACTACGTCCACGGCACAAAGAATAAATGTTTATGGCTTTCCCAATCACCAAATTATAATCTTGCTGTTTTACTGACTTGATATTCACATTAATTCTACAAAAGAAGCCGCCCCGAAATATAAAAACGAGACGACTTCTGCTTGTTATACTATTGCGATGTTATTTTAGAAATTTCGACTTTGGCGGGAAAATTTTATCCTTCAGCTTTTCGCCGTCAAAATTGTTGCCTTTGTTCTGACTGCTTGTCACGATTATTTTATCGTTAAGAGTGGCAAACCCTGATAAATCAACTGTCTCCGGCATATTGTTCCCTTCAATCTTCAGCTCATAAAGAGGTGTACCTGCCGGTTCTTCATCGGTAAATACTGAATGTTTCAGATTCTGAAGGTCGGCCAGGAACCCTGCGACAGCCGCAGAATCGGCCGGTGCCGAACCTATCATCCATTTTTTATCGCTTTTCTCAATGACAAATGTGCCATCATCGGGATTTGTCAGCGTCAGCCGGGTAAGATCGGCGTTATTTACACTGGCAACGGTTTTATCACGAAACGCGTCTGCGTTGCGGTTGAATGACATTGCCAGGTAGCCTTCAACGCCGTAAACAACTTTATCTCCTTCCAAACGGACGTACGAAGTTGCCTGTCTGGTCTGGGAAAACGACATTTTACCGATGATTATCTCAGCCAGTTTTTTATTGTTGTTTTCCAGCAATACCTTGGTTCCCAGAGAGTCTGTCACTTCGTATTGATTCCAGTGCTTTTCACTCGTCGAAGCCACACTTTCAGGTTTCATGCGGTTTAATTCCCCAATAACCGAGGATGCGGCATTTTTGTCTGCCGGATATTTTTTGTCGTCTTTTACCACGAACCACGAATCATTATCTTTTTCAATCTTAATTTTTCCGCCTTTTTTCGACCTTGGATAGATTAAAATCCCGGTCACTTCATCGGCATTTACTTCTACCAGTTCGTTTTTAAAGGTACGTTCATGTTTTTGTTTGTCGATAATGGTAACGCCTATCACAAGCACCAGCAAAACGGCAAACAGTATTAGTATGGTTTTTTGATTAATTTTTCGAAACATTTTCTAAAATTTGATGGTTACACATAGTCTTCATACTGACGTTTCATGCGTTTCATGCGGTTACGTTGTGCATTAACTATTCCGAATCCGATAATCAAAACGATCGGCAACAGGAAGTTCAGATATTTTAAAAGTGTTTTGGTGCTGTCTTCGAGCTGGTCAAGAGGTCTCGATGTTACGCCTTTGGTACGCAGGTCGATCAGGCCGGTATCGTCCGACAGGTAATCGATCGAGTTTACCATCAGATTTATATTGTCGGGCTGACGCTGGCGTGCTCCCTGTCCTGCACCGTTCACGGCAAAATCTCCATCTCCGATCACAATCATTTTCGATTTTGTATTACCCGAAAGTTTTCCTTCAAGCAAAGCCCCCAACGTAAGTTTAGACATCGGGAAATCGCTGTCACCCCATCGTTTCTGAACATTGAAATAAACCGGGCAGGTTTGTGTCCCTGATTTTTCAGATGAAAAGATAAGTGGCTGATAGTGAATGGATGAATCGCCGGTGTAACTCATGGAACTTACAAATTCGAAAACCACATTCTCAAGGCCTTTGGTTGCCGGATTATCGGCAAAACCGGAAACCAGCGGCAGGTACGGAAACGCCATTTGCGTGCTAAATGTAATCATACCCTGTTGCTGGCGGACATTAATGGAAGAGCACTGCTCGTCGATTACAAAATTATTTTCCACTTTCAGACCTTTGGATGCCAGCCATGATTCGAGACCGGTTTTAACTTCAGAACCATACAATTGCGATAAATCGCCCTGTACCCTGTTTATGGCCACGTACATATTGCCACCGCCTGCAAGATACTTGTCGAGCATGGCCAGGTGTTTTGCAGGAATTGAGTCGCCGGGGGCGATCAGACACAAGGTTTTGTATTTATGAAGATCGGTTGAATCGGTCAGGTTTACACTTTTAACGTCATATAAAACATTGAGCGATGACATTGCTTCCTGAAAATCGGAAACTGTAGGTTCGCCGTGTCCCTGGATAAATCCGATTACCGGTCTGTTGGTTACTGTCAGCTTTTTAATGCTGGATGAAAGAGCATATTCCATAGCAGATCCCTGCTGTATAAAGGGAATCACTTCGCTTTTACCTCCGTATTTTACAACAGCTCCCAGGTAGGCTTTTTTCTGTACAGCCTGGTCTTTCTCGCGAACATTGATTACTACCGGCGAAATACCAGCCTGCATTGCCTCCTGCTCGGTCTCCTCTTTTTCATTCGGATTGATAAATTCATACACTACATTGCCTCTCGATTTGTTGGCATATTCAATCAGCAGATCTTTAAAATCGTTTTTTGTCTGTGCAATCTGCGGAGGCAGATCTTCCGAGAAGTAAGCCGTTACGGTTACAGGGTCATCCAGATTTTTCAGAATATTTTTCGTGGCTTCGCTAAGCGTATATCTTTTGTCCTCTGTAAAATCGAGCCTGAAAAAAAATCTGTCGGCCAGGATGTTCAGCAATATTAATATACCTGTAACTGTTACAATATAAATTATTAATGATTTTTTTGTATTCATTGTCCGGTACTTTTAGTTGATGTTTCGTTTTGCCAAAGCAGCCTCGGCTCCGGTTAATCCCAGAAAAATAACCGAAAGAAAATAGATAATATCTTTCGAGTCGATTACTCCGCGTGCGATTGATTCGTAATGGGCAGACAGGCTCAGGTAATTGAAGACGCTGCCCGGGAACCCGGACATTCCTCCGGCCAACATGCCGAAAATGATATGGAAGAAAATTCCGATCAGCAGGGCGAGCAGAAATGCTACGATCTGGTTGTTGGTAATACTGCTTGTGAAAATGCCTATGCTGATATAGGCCGAACTCATCAGAATCAGCCCCAGGTAACCGGTCCATACTGCACCGTGGTCAATCGGGCCGATGTTGGCGATCGTAATATAGTAAGGAAGTGTTAATGCCAGTGCGATACATATAAGTAACAAGGTCGACAGGAATTTTCCCCAGATGATCTGCCAGTCGGTAACCGGTTTGGTAAGCAGTATTTCAATTGTACCGGTTTTCTTTTCTTCAGCAATCAGTTTCATGGTAAGTGCCGGGATAAAAAAGAAAAGTGTCCAGTAGGCAATTCCGAAGAAAGTTTGCATGCTGGCCTGGCCGGTAAAAAACACATCGCCTCCGTATAACCATGTAAAAAAGCCGCTGAATCCCAGAAAGGCAACAATCATAATATAAGCCATCAGCGAATCGAAAGTAGACTGAAGCTCACGTTTTGTAATGATCCATATTTGTTTCATCTCATTGTTTTTTAGTTCATGGTAACTTCTCTGAATACATCTTCGAGTTTTGTTTCAATCGGGGTTAACTGGGTAATATACCAGCCTTTTTGTACACACAGGTCGAATATTGCTTTTGCCGATGCCTCGCCCTTTTTGCTTTGTACTTCATAGCAATCGGCTTCCCCGGTAATAAAATCAACGACTCCGACAGTCGGAAGACCTTTTAATAAGCTGAAGACTTCATTACGTTCGCCGTTTTTAATTTGCACTTTCAGTATCTCGTTTCCCTGGGCCTGCCGGCGAAGTTCTTCAGACGTTCCGTCGGCAACAATTTTTCCTTTACTGATAATCAGTATCCGGTCGCAGGTCGCTTCTACTTCAGCCAGTATATGCGAACTTAAGATTACCGTCTTTTCTTTTCCGATTTTCTTTATTAACTCCCGTATTTCCACAATCTGGTTTGGATCGAGGCCGGTAGTCGGTTCATCGAGAATTAAAACTTCCGGATCGTGGATAAGGGCCTGTGCCAGACCGACACGCTGCCTGAAACCTTTCGATAATTCTCTGATTTTCTTGTGCTTTTCGGCTTTCAATCCACATACCCTCACCATCTCCGTAATACGTTCCCTGATCTTCTCTTTCGGAACTCCCTGTAACTCGGCAGCAAAATGCAGATAATCGATCACCGGCATATCCTGATACAGCGGATTGTTTTCAGGAAGGTAGCCAATGTGCTTTTTTACTTCTTCCGGATTTTCCGATACCGAAATACCTCCGACAAGAACATTCCCCTTATTGGGGCTTAAAAAGCAGGTTATCGCTTTCATCGTTGTCGTTTTACCCGCTCCGTTAGGTCCCAGAAAGCCCAGAACTTCGCCAGTTTTTACTGTAAAACTCAGTTCATCGACCGCCTTCTGTGAACCATAAGTTTTGGTAATTTTGTCAACTACGATATCCATTCTTCTCAATTTTTAAAAATTCGCGACCGAAATTATAAAACACATAAAAAAATTAAAACCCTAAAACACAGCTTTTAACTTTATTTAACAATGTTTTGGGGATCAAAAACTTATTTTAGGATACGCAAAATATATTGCAATTTCCGGAAACGATTTTGTCAATATTTTTTCCATAAATTTAAAAAGGATAAAAAGCAGAATCAGGTTTGTAATGAAACGTGTACTATTTTGTATTGTTGCTGTATTTTTTTTTAATAATAATCTATTGGCAGTCAGATTTTTACCGAACGATCAGGATACTGTCCGGATCGATTCTGTCAGGAAAAAAGCGGATTTATTTTACGAAAACCTGAGCAATCGTGCACACCGGCATCGTTTTACCGGTTTCCTTTATGATGTAATGCTTCCGCATCCGGAGGAAGATGAGGATGGTGCAGAACTTACTTCATATGAATATTACAAACAGTTTAACGGAAAAACAATCGCTTCAATCCGCATTCAACCGCTGGAAGTATTCGGCCCTACTTTTAATGATACGACGCGCGTTGCAAAAACAAAACTCGAACACTTTGCAAACAGTATCCATACAAAATCGAATCTGAATGCCCTGCGACGAAATTTGTGGATAAAGGAAGGAATGGAATTTGACGCTAACCTGCTGATGGATAACGAACGTTTCCTCCGTAATTTGCCTTATCTGAAAGATGTCAGGATGATTATTAATACCAGGGTTGACAACGACCGGCTTGTTGACATACTGGTACTGACAAAGGATGTATTTGCCTTTGGTGTGACCGGAAGAATCGATGAAATTAATGCCGGGGAATTAGGCATCTATGACCAGAACGTGTTTGGAATAGGACATGAAATATCTGCTACTTTCGTCGGCCATACCAGCCGTGAGCCTTACATGGGGCTTGAAACCTATTATATAATAAATAATTTAGGGGGTAAATTTGTTGATACAGAAGTAGGTTACATTAATACATACAAGCGGCATGGCTATCTTTTTGACGTCAGTAAAGAATTCTTAAAATCAGAATCGACCTGGGGAGGAGGTTTTGATTACAGCCGGTATTTCCGTACAGACAGGATCAATTCAAACGATCCGGTAACAACCGATTACGACCTCGATTTTCACTGGTTCGACCTGTGGTACGGACGAAATATGCAGTTAGGAACCAGAAAAAACAACAACCGATCCCAGATGACACTTTCAGGAAGGGTACGTTATCTCCATTTTAACGACCGGCCTTTGCCTGACGATGATGACAAACAGTATTTCTCGAACAGTATTTTTTACATGGGAAGCCTCAGCTTTTCGAAACGGCGTTACATCCACGACCGGTTGATATACAGTTACGGCATTACCGAGGATATTCCGAAAGGCTACCTGCATGAACTGGTAGTCGGATACGACGATGACGAGTTTATTAAACGATGGTACAGTCATTTGTATTTTTCCAGCGGAAATATTGTGAAATATAAACCATATTACTTTTTTGCTTCTGCTTCCATTGGCGGCTATTTTAACAAAAGCAGGTTTGAACAGGGAATGGCCGAAGGGAAAATTGATTATATCTCTCGTTTGTTTGATGTTGGTACAACCCGGTTGCGGCAATTTGTTAAAATGGATTACATGGTCGGGATAAGACGTTACGATATTGAGAACCTTACCCTGAGCGAAGACATTGGCATCCGGGGCTTTTCAAGTTCAAAGGCTTCCGGAAAGCAACGGCTGGTACTCAATCTCGAATCTGTATTTTTCCAGAGGAACGAATTTCTAAGATTTAACACTGCATTTTTTTCCTTTCTCGACCTGGGAATTATCGGCTCAAACACGAAAGTACTTTTCACTCAAAACTATTATACAGGACTCGGCATCGGCTTGCGTTTACGGAACGAGAACCTTGTATTTAAAACCATTCAGATACGTCTGGCTTTTTATCCGTATCACCCGTCCGACAAGGGCTTCCTGGGTTTTATTCTGGAAGAACAACTGCGGACCCACTTTTACAGTTTCCAACCCGGAAAACCTGAACTTCTGGATTTTGAATAAAAAGGGCCATTCTCAGTATTTTATTTTATGCGGCACATTGACCGGTATGCCAAAGGATTTTGTCCGGTCGAACGTTTGAAAAATACCGAGAAATAATCGGTGGTTTCAAAATTTAAGGCAGTTGCTATTTGCTTTACCGAATCATTTGTCTGTGCCAAAAGTTCTTTTGCCTTTTGTACTTTAAGCTGTGCCATAAACTGCGCCGGTGAAAAACCTGTGTATTGCCTGAAAGTGCGCCTGAACCACGAATAACTGACATGGAGAGTCGATGCAATTTCTTCGGGACTGATTCCTGAATAAACATGTTCACGCATCAGCATACGGGCTTTGTTGACCATCGGAACAACGGTCTTGTTCGAAAAAATTTCATTTTTACGGAAATGCAGTAAATACCCCAGCATGTGAAAAACAATTCCGCCAAGTAGTTGCTGGGCACCCGGTTCTTCGCGCCTGGCCTGTTCAATCAGTTGCTGGAAAAGATTTATGATCTCATCGTTATAACCAATCCTGAAAAACGGACTTCCGGGGTCGAAAAAACCATTTGCTGTAAAATGACAGGTACTGGTGGTTCCCCGGAAACCGACCCAGTATGCTTCCCATCCGGTTTCTGTCAATGGCCGGTAGGTATGCCATTCACCGGGGAAAAGCATAAACACCGTACCTTCCTCCAAAATGGTTTCTTTAACATTTGTCGCTGAAAAAATGCCCTTTCCCCGGATAATGTAAACCAGTTGAAATTCATTCAGTACACGACCTGTCAGGTAGTTATAATTATATGTCTGAGGATGGCCTTCAGGAGGATATTGCTCGTTCGGACCGACCATCTGAAAACCGGTGGTTGTTACATAAATGCCCCATTTTTCATCAGCCTCCTGAACGGCCGGATAAAAGATTTGTTGATCAGCTCTGACTTTTTGTGTCATAATTTAAAGTGTTTCGATCAAATATCACACATAAAAATTCATAAACCATTAGTAACTTGTGCAATCGAAATAGACCAATATAATAACAAAAATCAAAAATAAACAGGAAATGACTAAAATCGGATTATTCGGAATTGGACTGGACACTTACTGGGGACAGTTCGATGGTTTGCTTGACCGCTTAATAAAATACCAAAAATTTATTGCTGAAAAAATGTCGCAGTGCGGGGCCACCGTTGTTGATGCCGGCATGGTCGATTCGCCGGAAAAAGCACGGACAGCCGGCGATTTGCTGAAGCAGAACGATGTGGATCTGGTTTTTCTTTATGTGTCGACTTATGCGTTGTCGTCAACGGTTTTGCCGGTTGCACAAAAAATAAAAGTACCTGTTGTAATCCTGAATTTGCAGCCTGTTCCGGCTATCGATTACGAAACATTCAACAGTCTGGGCGACCGCGGAAAAATGACAGGCGAATGGCTGGCCCACTGCCAGGCCTGCTCGGTTCCCGAGATTGCCAACGTATTTAACCGTTCCGGCATCAGGTATGAATTTGTAACCGGCTATTTGCACGAAGAACAGGCATGGACTGAAATAAAAGAATGGATCGGGGCGGCCGGTGTAGCCCGAACCATGCAGACAAACCGGCTGGGCGTATTGGGCCATTACTATGGCGGTATGCTCGATGTCTACTCCGACCTTACGCGGCAGTCGGCTGCATTCGGGACACACATCGAAATGCTTGAAATGTGCGAACTGAAAAAATACCGGGATGAGGTAACCGGTGAAGAAGTTCAGCAAAAAGTGAATGAGTTTTACCAGACTTTTGATGTATCCGACAGTTGCGAGAAAACGGAAATCCTTCGTGCGGCCCGGACTTCGGTGGCACTCGACAAGCTGGTTGAAAAACACCGGCTGGGTTCAATGGCTTATTACTACGAAGGAATCGATGGAAATGAATATGAGAATATTGTCACTTCGGTGATTGCCGGAAACACTTTGCTGACGGGAAAAAACATTCCGGTTGCGGGCGAATGCGAAATAAAAAACGCGCAGGCCATGAAAATTATGGATGCGTTTGGCGCCGGCGGCTCTTTCTCTGAATTTTATGCGATGGACTTCAACGACGATGTTGTGATGCTTGGTCACGATGGCCCTGCCCATTTTGCCATTGCCGAAGGCCGCGTACAACTGGTTCCCCTTCCTGTTTTTCATGGTAAACCGGGAAAAGGCCTTTCGATACAAATGTCGGTAAAACACGGCGATGTTACCATCTTGTCGGTGGTGGAAGGAAAAGACGGACTGTTTCTTCTTGTTGCTGAAGGAGAGTCGGTACCGGGGCCTGTGCTGCAAATCGGGAACACAAACAGTCGCTATCGTTTTCCTATTGGTGCCCGCGAATTTATAAACCGGTGGTCGAAGCAAGGACCTGCTCACCATTGTGCGGTAGGTGTGGGACATATCGCAGATAAAATTGAAAAACTGGGACAACTGTTAAATTTGGAAGTAGTAAAAATTTGCTAACTGAATATACCTGATAAATCATGCACATAAAACAATTCATTATTACCGGCATTGCAATTTTCATGCTGGCCGTTTCCTGTAAAGTTTCGGAAACAGACCCGTTAAAAGAAGGATTCATAAACCCTCCGGATGCTGCCCGGCCTGGCGTTTACTGGTATTTTATGGATGGCAACCTATCGCGTGAAGCAATAACTGCAGACCTTGAGTCGATGAAAAAAGCAGGTATCGGCAATGTCCTGTTTCTGGAAGTGAACGTAGGTGTTCCGAGAGGGCCTGTCGATTTTTTGAGTGATCAGTGGCAGGATTTGTTCAAACATGCCGTAAAGGAAGCCGAACGGCTGGGCATTGAATTTACACTGGGCTCAGGGCCGGGATGGGCCGGCAGCGGCGGGCCGTGGGTAAAACCGGAACAATCGATGCGGCATCTGGTAGCTTCGGAAACTGCGGTTAAAGGGCCTGCCGAATTTAACGGGCAACTGCAGATTCCCGATCCCCGTAAACCGTATTTCGGAGAAAAGGCTCTGACTGAATCGTTGAAAAAACAATGGCAGGACTATTATCAGGATGAATTTGTTCTGGCATTCCCGACGCCAAAAGCAGAGAATCGCATTACAGATTCCGACGAAAAAGCATTGTATTACAGGGCACCGTATACTTCAGTCCGGGGCGTTAAACCCTGGTTGCCGGCACCTGCTGCATTCACTGAAATACCGGGTGATGCAATTGACCGGGATAAAATCGTTGACTTAACCAGCAAACTGCAACCTGACGGGACACTGCACTGGCAGATTCCCGAAGGCAACTGGACGATATTGCGTTTCGGCTTAAGAAACAACGGCGCGGTTACACGTCCTGCCCCGCTGCCCGGACTGGGCTTCGAATGCGATAAATTCGACACGGTTCACTTTAACTCTCATTTTGATGCGTACCTGGGAAAACTCCTGAAGAAAACCGGTCCGCACAAAAAAGGAACTTCGGGCGGCTGGAACATGATTCACATCGACAGCTGGGAGATGGGGGCACAAAACTGGTCCGATCATTTCAGAAAAGAATTTATTAAACGGCGCGGTTACGACCCGCTTCCGTATTTACCGGCTTACCTGGGAAAGATAGTAGGCAGCGTTGAACAAAGCGAACGTTTTCTCTGGGATGTCAGGCAAACTTCGATGGAACTGGTTCTCGAAAATCATGCCGGTCATTTTAAGGAACTTGGCCGAAGGTACGGACTGACTCTTTCCATCGAACCTTACGATATGAACCCGACGGCAGATCTGGATCTAGGCGCCGTGGCCGATGTTCCCATGTGTGAATTCTGGAGCAAAGGTTTCGGGTTTAATTCCTCGTTCAGTTGTATTGAAGCAACTTCCATTGCTCATGTTTACGGCCGGCCGGTGGTGGGGGCAGAGTCATTTACAGGAAACGGCAGCGAAGCATGGAAAATGTACCCGGGAAATATGAAAAATCAGGGAGACTGGGCTTTTTGCATGGGAATCAACAAATTTGTGTATCACACGTTTGCACATAAAGCATTCAATGCAAAATATCTGCCCGGAATGACCATGGGGCCTTACGGGGTACACTGGGACCGCGGTCAGACATGGTGGCCGATGGTGCCGGCTTATCACCGTTACATTACTCGCTGCCAGTATATGCTGCGACAGGGAAAACCGGTAGCCGAAATTTTGTTTTTAAACCCGGAAGGGGCGCCGCTCGTCTTCCGGGCGCCGCATTCTGCCCTCGAAGGTGATGAGGTGCTTCCTGACAAACGAGGCTACAATTTCGACGCTTGTTCTCCCAAAGCCCTGATGGAAATGGCAGATGTAAAAGATCACCGGATCGTATTCCCGGAAGGGGCTTCCTACAGCGTACTGGTTCTGCCCGATTTTAAGACAATGACTCCCGGACTTCTTCAGAAAATAGAATCGCTGATTAAAAAAGGTGCGGTGGTTATTGGTCAGCCTCCGCTGAAATCGCCAGGGCTAAGCAATTACCCTTCCTGCGATACCGAAGTGGAAAATCTGGCAAAGAAGATCTGGGGTTCCCTGGATATCCCGGCTAAAGAAACGAAATTTCAGTACGGAGAAGGAGAAGTTTTCTGGGGCGGAAATTATTCGAAAACCGACAGCATTGAAATTTATCCCGATTATGAAACGATTGCCGGTTTGCTGAAAGGAAAAGGAATTAAGGAAGATTTTACTTCTGCCTCCGGAACGGTACGCTACAACCACCGGGTTACAAAAAATGAAGATATTTATTTTATTTCCAACCGGACGGACTCGATCGTTGAAACAAATTGTACGTTTCATACCACCGGAACACCTGAATTGTGGAACCCGGTAACAGGCGAAATGCGTCCCCTTTCTGAATATCAGACGACAGACGGACAAACTTCTGTTCCGGTACGATTCGATAAATATCAAAGCTTTTTTATCGTATTCAGCCATCAGGAACAGGCACTTCAGCCCGAGGCAGGGAAACCGAATTTTTCAGAAATAAAGAAACTTGCCGGAATAGAAGGCAGCTGGGAGGTTTCGTTCGATCCTGAAAGGGAAGGCCCCGGAACAGTTACTTTTGACAGTCTTACCGATTGGTCGGTAAACCCGGAACAAGGCATTCGTTATTATTCGGGAATTGCGACCTATACCAAAACTTTTGACCTGCCCGAATCGCTTTGTTCCGAAAACAACCGCGAATTGTATATCGATCTGGGTGAAGTGAAAAATATGGCAAGGATAAAACTTAACGGGAAAGATCTGGGCGTTTTGTGGACAGTTCCCTGGCAGGTAAGAATTTCGGGCATCGTTAAACCGAAAGGAAATAAGCTGGAAATAGAAGTAGCCAATTTGTGGCCTAACCGGCTTATCGGGGATGAAAACCTGCCCGACGACGGAATAAAAGACAAAAAATGGCCCGAATGGTTGCTGAAAGGTGAGCCACGTACCAGCGGACGAGTCACGTTTACAACCTACCGCTATTATAAAAAAGACATGCCCCTGTTAAAATCGGGACTGCTTGGACCGGTAACGATCATGGGACGTTAAAATGCGTCAAATAAAAGTCAAAAGTCAAAAGTCAAAAGTTAAAAGTTAAAAAACCAAACAATCAATATCATGAAAAAAAATCAGCTTTTGTTGTTCATTTTCCTGTTATCTCTGACGGTTTTTTTGTCAGGATGTAATTCAGGATGCAAAGAACAGGCTACGGAAGAAATTCAGTCTTATGCTGAATTGAAAAACCTGCTCGCTGATCCTCCGTCGGATTACCGCAGTGCCCCGCTCTGGGACTGGAATGAAAAAATCACCGAACAAGGAATCGCTTTCGAGATGGAAGAATTTAAAAAGGCAGGAATTGGCGGCGTTTTCGTGCATCCCCGCCCTGGTTTGATCACCGAATATCTTTCCGACGAGTGGCTCCACCTTTTTGATTATACCGTACAAAAAGGGAAAGAGCTGGGCCTGAAAGTCTGGATTTACGACGAGAACTCATACCCGTCGGGCTTTGCAGGAGGCCATGTGCCGGCCGAAATGCCCGATTCATATAAACATGGTTCAGGTCTTAAAATGGATGTACTCAGCAAACTGGATGTCGAACTTTCTGATACCATCGAAGTAGTATTGAAAAAAACACCTCAGGGGATTGTCGATATTACGGCTTCGGCTGAAAAAGAAACAGGACAAAAAGGAACTTATTACGTGTTTCGAAAAACCTATCCTCCTAAATCTTTATGGTACGGGGGCTTCTCGTATGTCGACCTGCTGTATAAAGGAGTGACCGAAAAATTTTTAGACATTACCATGACCAGGGGATATGAGAAAAAAAACCTGGCAGACTTTGGAAAAACTTTACCGGGAATCTTTACTGATGAGCCAAACATAAGGGCAACCAGCGGTCCGGGAATGCTGATACGCTGGACTCCTGACCTGTGGAACGTTTTCCGGCAGCGATGGGGATACGACCTGAAACCGAACCTGCTTTCGCTGGTCGATGAAACAGGCGACTGGAAAAAGATAAGACATGACTATTACGAGACATTACTCGAAATGTTTGTTGACCGCTGGGCCGAACCTTACAGCAAATACTGCGAAGAAAAAGGACTGAAATGGACCGGCCATTACTGGGAACATGGCTGGCCTTATCCTACCGAAGTGATCGACGAACCGGCTTTTTACATCCGGCATCAGCAACCCGGAGTCGATATGCTGGGGAACCGGCTCGACTCAGCCGGACTGGGCGGACAATTTGGAAACACCCGCGCCATCCGTGAACTGAGAAGCGCAGCCAACCAGGCCGGACGATACCGTACTTTAAGTGAAACATACGGCGGCGGCGGTTACCAGATGGATTTCAAAAACTTCAAACGGCTGGTCGACTGGGAAGTGGTACTGGGCGTCAATTTCGTAGACCAGCACTTGTCGTATTATTCCATGAAAGGCGTCCGTAAATTCGATTATCCGCCGTCGTTTTCCTACCACGAACCATGGTGGAACGATTACAAACTGATGGGCGATTATATCGGACGAATCAGTATGGCAACGGCAGCAGGCAAACAAATCAACAAAACACTGCTGCTTCAGCCGAATACGTCGGCATGGATGTATTTTTCAAGAAAGAACAAAAATCCGCAGATCGATACCATCAAAGATGAATTCAAATATTTTGTCAACTGTCTGGAAAAAAAGCATTTTGAATACGATTTGGGTTCCGAAAAAGTATTACGCGACATCGGTTCGGTTGCCGGTGGTAAACTGAAGGTCGGCAAATGTTCGTACCGGTTGGTCGTTATTCCGAAGGAAATGGAAAACATCGACCGGAAAACATACGATCTGCTGAAGGATTTTCTGGAACAGGGCGGAAAAGTTCTTTCCTTCAGAAATAAAATTGAAAGGCTCGACGGAAAGGAAAGCGACGAAGTAACTGCTTTGCAGACCAAATATTTATCGCAATGGAAAACCGCTGCTTCGATCGACGACGAAATTGTGACTGCAATGTTCGGCACCGATGATTTTAAAATTACCGATACAACCGGGAACAAGGAATTCTTTCACCAGCGGCGTATTCTCGACGACGGTCAGTTACTGTTTCTGGTGAACTCAAGTGAAACAAAACCGGCTGCTGCAACCATCCAGGCGGAAGGAAAATCGGTGGTAAAAATCGATTTACTGACCGGCGAACAAAATCTGATTCCTTCGGAAAAGGACGACAACGGAATCCGCTTCGAAACAGAACTTCCGGCCATCGGGAGTGCCCTTTATTTTATTTCTGAAAAGAACGAAAATCTGCCTGAACTGAAAATGGCTTCCGGCGGGCCGGAAAAAGTGGAACCGACCGGAAAAATGGAAATAAAAAGATTGTCGGACAACATTCTGACCATCGACTATCTGGACCTGAAAACCAGTAAATCTGAAAAGAAAAATATTTATTTCATGAAAGCGCTTATCGGTCTTTTTAACGAAAACGGCGTTGATTTCGGAAACCCGTGGCAACACAAAATTCAGTATAAAAAGAATTATCTGGAACTGGACACGCTTTTTAAAGAAGGTTCGGGCTTTGATGTAAACTATCATTTCCGGGTTTCAAAAAATATGAATCAGGATGGTCTGAAAGGATTGAAAGCCGTAGTTGAACGGCCTGAATTATGGAGCGTTGCCATAAACGGGAACCTCATTCCTCCGGAAAACGGACAGTACTGGATTGACAGGGAATTCCCGGTTTTTGCAATCGGAAAATTCGTTCAGCCGGGAGAAAACACCATTACGCTGAAAGCTCCTCGTATGTCGGTTTTTGCTGAAGTGATGCCGGTTTATATTCTGGGCGATTTTTCGCTGAACCCGCTTCATGCCGGTTTCGAAATTGACAACCCGCGGGAAGTTCAGGCCGGAAGCTGGATCAACTCCGGAATGCCGTATTATTCGCAGAAAGTAGCTTATATACAAAAGTTTCAGGTAACGGGAGGAAATCAGTATTCCGTAAAACTGAACGAATGGAAAGGCACTGTCTGCGAGGTACTTGTAAACGGGCAAAAGGCCGGTTTAATTGCTTTCCCGCCTGATGAACTGGACATAACGAAACAGGTAAAAACAGGCGAAAACACAGTTGAGGTGATTGTTACCGGAAGCCTGAAAAACACCTTCGGCGCATTTTACAAACCGAACGACAACTGGATTTTCGGACCTCACGACTGGGATTATGCGCCGGATCAGCAACCGGGCCTTAGCGGAATGAACCTGATAGATTACGGTTTGTACCAGCCTTTTGAATTACTGGCCCGGAAGGAATAGGCCGGCAACCGGAAAATATTGGCTGAGCTGTCGTAAAATAATCTAAACAGCAAAAGACGCCACAATACAAAAATAAATGACTACAAATCAATATTCTGTGTTGTGGCGTCTTTCTGTTTAATGAAGACAGAAGCACGTTATTGAATGCAATTTTTCCCTGATGACTATTCCTGATTATTCACCGAATCGATAAAATCCAGTATTTCCTCTTTTCCGGTTCCTCTGGTTGCTGAGCTTATAAAAACAGGAGGCAATTCGTCCCATGTATGCTTCAGTTGTTTTTTATAGGCACTTATATTCTTATCGATTATTGTTTTGCCCAGTTTGTCGGTTTTTGTAAAAATAATTGCAAACGGGATTCCGTTTTCGCCCAGCCAGGTCATAAATTCCGCATCGATTTTTTGCTGTTCGTGGCGCGAGTCAACCAGAACGAACAGGCAATAGAGATTTTCGCGACTTAGAATATAATCCGAAATCAGTTTCTGAAATTTGTGTTTCGCTTTTCTCGAAACCTGGGCATAACCGTAACCTGGCAGGTCGACCAGGTACCACACGTCGTCAATATTGAAATGGTTGATAAGTTGTGTCTTTCCTGGCGTTGACGATGTTTTTGCAAGGTTTTTCTGCCCGGTAAGCATGTTTATCAGGGACGATTTTCCCACGTTCGACCGGCCGATAAAAGCATATTCGGGCCGATCAGGAGCCGGGCATTTACTGACGTCGGTGTTGCTCATTACGAATTCTGCTTTTTTGATCATAGCGTGTTGTTTTTTGTCCCATTAAAAATCCGGACGGAGTAATCGGAACGTTCTGTTTGTTCTCTCCGTCCGTAATTTTTAGCAGGTCTGTTTTATATATACTTCGAGTAATTTTATGAAATCGGTTTCCGGTACTAATTTCAGATTTTCAATGACAGCCGGAATCAGAACCGTTTCTCCTTTCTTTACATCTTCACTGCCTCCTTCGTATTCTATTTTGTAACTGCCTTCCAGACAGATGTAAATTACAAACGAATCCAGTTTGTTGTAATCAATTTCCATCGGACGGTCGAGCAGCAGAAGGTTGGTTGTGAAGTACTTACAGCTGACAATTTCCGATGTTTCGTCCATTTTTACCGTGTAGTCGGTTTTGTATTTGTCGTGCAGGGTAAAGTCGATGGCGTCGAGTGCCAGTTCGGTATGCAGTTCACGGGTGTTGCCCTTGCTGTCTTTCCGGTCGTAGTCGTAAATGCGGTAGGTTATATCCGACGTTTGCTGAATTTCGGTCAGCAAAATGCCTTTGCCAATGGCATGTACCCTTCCGGCGGGAATAAAAAACACATCGCCGGGTTTTACTTCTTCAAAATTTAAAATTTCGGTTAATTTTTTTTCTTCCAGGTACTTCAGATATTTTTCCTTGTCGACTTCCTGGTTGAAACCCGAGTTTAGTTTTGCCCCTTTGTCGGCCTGAAGAACATACCACATTTCGGTTTTCCCGAAGGCATTGTGGCGTTTCTTCGAAAGTTCATCATTCGGGTGTACCTGTATCGACAGGTCATCGTTGGCATCAATAAACTTGATAAGCAACGGAAATTCGATGCCGAAGCGTTCGTAAACCTGGTCGCCCACCAGGTCGCCCATGTAAATTTCAATAATTTCCTGCAGGTTGTTCCCGGCCAGAAAACCGTTGGCTACTTCCGAAATATTGTCCTGAACAGCCGATATTTCCCATGTTTCGCCACAGTTGGGCAGGTTCCCGAAGTCTTTGTTTAAAATGGTTTTTATTTTGTTCCCTCCCCAGATTTTGTCTTTGTACTGGGTAACAAATTTCAGCGGATATAAATTTTCCATAGCAGTAAGTATTCAAAAATGTTTTTCCTTTTTTATTCCTGTTTCCTTCCTCCTGTTTCCCGTTTCCTTTCTCCGGAGTTCAGAATTCAAAATCAACAGCAGCCCTGTCGGCCATGTTTTCGCGGATTATGGCCAGAATTTTCAGGTGTTCCGGATGAATGGCATAGGTTTCCATGTCGGCAATCGAAATGAAATGTGTGATCAGGCAAATGTCGAACGATTTGGCATCCAGCTGGTAATTGGGGCCGACTTCAATATATTTTAATTCGGCAATTTTATCTTTCAGCCCGAGCAGGCCCTTTTTTATCTTGGTTATTACGGCAGCTTTTTCCTGCTCCGAATTGTATTCTTTTAGTTTGAATAATACAACGTGACTAATCATGACGATCTGTTTTAAATTGTTTTGCGAAGGTAATATTTTCCGGTGTCTTAACCATGAGCCTAAATTTTAATGGTTTAAATTGAACCGTTTCAGTATATTTGATAATAAAATTTTAAAAGATGCTGGTTATTGGTATAGCAGGAGGCACCGGATCGGGAAAGACAACTGTGGTACGGAAAATCATGAAAGAGTTCAGCGAGGGGGAAGTAGCTTATTTGTCGCTCGATTCGTACTATTTCGACAGCAGTCATTTGCCTTTGGAGGAACGTCAGAAAATAAATTTCGACCATCCGAATTCCATCGAATTTGATTTGCTGACCAAACATGTAAGGCAACTGAAAAACGGGCAATCCATTGAAGAGCCGACCTATTCGTACATTACCTGTACACGCCAGCCTGAAACGAAAACCGTTGAACCCCGCAAAGTGCTGATTATTGAAGGAATACTTTGCCTGGCCGACAAACAGTTACGCGACGAGATCGATCTGAAGGTTTTTGTCGACTGCGAGGCTGACCTGCGGCTCGGACGGGTAATAAAACGCGATATTATTGAACGCGGCCGCGATGTGCACCAGACACTCGAGCGTTACGAAGCAACCGTGCGTCCCAGTCACATCCAGTTTATTGAACCGACCAAAAATTATGCAGATATAATTATTCCGCAGGGAGGCGAAAATGTGAAAGCGATCCGCCTGCTTGTCCATTTTATCAAACAAAATCTTTAATCATGCTTGAATATTTAAATACTGAAGACATCCTTTATATCGACATTGAAACGGCTCCGCAATATCCCGGTTTCAGTGAACTTCCTGAGAATTTTCAGAAATTGTGGGAAAAGAAGTCGGCTCATTTCAGGGAAGAAGCGGAAACCGCTTCCGATGTTTACGGACGGGCAGGAATTTATGCCGAGTTCGGCCGGATTATTTGTATTTCGGTCGGAGTTATCGTCCAGAAAAAAGGCGAACGTTTTTACCGGGTAAAATCGTTTTATGATGACGACGAGAAAGAACTGCTGAGCCAGTTCAACCAAATGCTTGAACGATTTACTTCCGCCCCTGGAAAACGGGTTTGTGCGCACAACGGCATGGAGTTCGATTTTCCGTATATTGCCCGCCGCAGCCTGATTCACGGTCTGAAACTTCCGAAGATACTTGACATTGCAGGAGCCAAACCATGGGAGGTAAAAGAAAGGCTGATTGATACTTTACAGCTTTGGAAATTCGGCGATTATAAAAATTATACTTCACTGGAACTTTTGTGTGCCGTTTTTAATATTCCGACCCCGAAAGATGATATTGACGGCAGTGAGGTTTATCACGTGTATTATGTTGAAAATGATATTGAACGCATTGCCCGTTATTGCGAGAAAGATACGCTGGCTCTTGCCAACCTGCTGATGCGTTACAAAGGTGAACCTATCATACTGGCCGGAAACGTGGAAGTAGTAGGATAGAGACTTCCGTTCCCGGCCAGTATTTTTATTCTCAGCTCATTGCAATTTTATTCCAGTCCGCGTTTTTCGAGCAAAGCGTCGATGGTTGCATCTTTGCCTCTGAATTTGCGGTAAACATTCATTCCTTCGTCGTCGCCCGACCTGGTAAGCAGTTCGCGGAAGCGTGCAGCCAGTTCCGGGTTAAACAGATTATCCGATTCTTTAAATGCCTTGAAAGCATCGGCATCCAGTTCGGCCGCCCAGATGTACACATAATAACCGGCCGCATAATCGGGGGTAAAGATGTGCATGAAATAAGTACTCCGGTAGCGGGGCAGTATTTCGTCGATAAGCCCGTAGCTTTTCATCGATGCCTTTTCAAAAGCATCTACATCGCTTCCGTCGTATTTTGTGTGCCAGTCGAGGTCGAGCAACGAAGCGGCAAGATATTCACCGGTGAGAAATCCCTGATTGAACTGGCTCGATTTGTCAATCTTTTTAATTAAACTGTCGGGTATTGCTTCGCCTGTTTTGTAATGTTTGGCATACACTTTCATTACTTCCGGATCGGCGGCCCAGTTTTCCATAAACTGGGAAGGCAGTTCCACAAAGTCGAGCGGTACATTGCCTGCAGTACGTTTGTAAAGTCCGTCGGTAAAAAGGGCGTGCAATGAATGGCCGAATTCATGCCACATAGTGGTTACTTCGTCAAACGACAGCAGTGCCGGCTGGTCTCCCGAAGGGCGGGTGAAATTCATAACCAGGGAAACAACGGGTGTAACTTTTTTCCCGTTTTTATAGCTCTGCGAACGGAAAGTGGTACACCATGCACCCACACTTTTCCCGTCTCTGGGGTAGTAGTCAAGATATAAAACTCCCAGATGCGATCCGTCGGTGTCTTTCACTTCGTAAGCTGTTACATCTTTCTGGTAAACAGGTATGTCCGGACGTAGAGTAAACGTGATACCATATAACTTATTGGCTACGTAAAACATTCCTTCACGCGTATTATCAAGACTGAAATAAGGCTTTGTTTCATTCTCGTCGAGGTTGTATTTAGCCTTGCGCAATTTTTCGGAATAATACCACCAGTCCCACGGTGCCAGTTTGAAATGGCCGCCTTCCTTGTCGATTATTGCCTGCATTTCCTTTGCATCCCGTTTCGCAATTTTCATGGTCGGGGTCCACAGCTTCAGCAAAAAATCATATACGTTAGCCGGCGTTTTTGCCATATTAATATCGATGACGTAACCGGCATAATTATCGAAACCGAGCAGTTTCGCTTTTTGGGTACGCAGGTCGATGATCTTACGGATTATTTCCTTGTTGTCGAATTTATCGTTGTGGTCGCAACGTGTGAAATAGCCCCGGTACAGCTTCTCACGTAAGCTCCGGTTTTCGGCATACTGCAGGAACGGAGTCATACTGGGGCGGGTGAGCATAAACGCCCATTTGCCCTCCATGCTGTCGCTTTTGGCCTGGTCGGCAGCCTGGGCAATTACATCGGCAGGTAAACCGGACAGGTCTTTCGGGTCGTCGATTACCAAACGGAAATTTTTATTGGTTTCGGCCAACACGTTATCGCTGAACTGCAAACACAGTTTTGCTAATTCTTCGTTGATGGAACGGAGCGTTTTCTGGTCGTCGGCCGATAAGTTTGCGCCGTTCCGTACAAAGTCCTGGTAATACTTCTCAGTTACCCGTATTTGTTGGGCATCCGGCCCGGTTTCGTTTCGTTTGTCGTAAACAGCTTTAATCTTTTTGAAAAGGGCGGCATTCATCGAAATATTGTCTTCATGCCGGGTGATCATTGGCGAGAACTGCTTTGCCAAAGCCTGCATTTCGTCGTTTGTATTTGCCGCGTTCAGGTTGAAAAATACATCTTCGACTTTGCTGAGCAGTTCACCCGACTGGTCGAAAGCCAGTATTGTATTTTCGAAAGCCGGTTCTTCTGTATTGTTTACAATTGCATCAATTTCAGCATCTTGCTGTTTAATGCCTTCTTCCAGTGCCGGAAGATAATGTTCCAGCCTGATCTGGTCGAACGGAGGAACCTGAAACGGGGTTTTATACTCGGAAAAGAAAGGATTTTCCATATCGTTTTTTTCTTGTTTTGTGTTACATGCAGTCACTGTAAACAGGAGTGCGGCGTAAAATAAGTAGTGTTTTTTCATTGACGTAAAGTTGTGTTTTCTTTTGAAAGTGAAAAATAAGAAAATTGGATGAACGAATAAAATGAAAGAAGTCCTTGTTGAAAAGATATTGTATAATTTGGCTTCCGGAAATTTTTCCGTAAACGTTTTTTTTGGAATATAATCATTTTTGTACCGGACATGGAAAATGAAAACATTTCCGCTCCGGATATGTTATAATGTTCAGTAATTTAATAACACAAGAATAAACGATATGAGTTACGATTTAATAATCATAGGAAGTGGCCCCGGTGGATATGTAGCAGCGATCAGGGCTGCCCAACTCGGGATGAATGTTGCTGTTGTTGAGAAAGAAAACCTCGGCGGTATTTGCCTGAACTGGGGCTGTATTCCAACCAAGTCGTTGCTGAAAAGCGCCCAGGTTTTTGAGTATACCGTTCATGCGGCCGAATATGGCTTGTCGGTGCCGGACGGGGTAAAAGCCGATTTTCCGGCAATGGTAAAACGCAGTCGCGATGTAGCGGAAGGCATGAGCAAAGGTGTTCAGTTTCTTATGAAAAAGAATAAGATTGAGGTGATAAACGGGTTTGGCCGTCTGGCTGATAAAAACACGGTGGAAGTGGTTGATGAAGCCGGCAAACGGACTACTTATTCAGCAAAAAATATTATTCTGGCAACAGGTGCCCGTTCGCGTGAATTGCCGAACCTGAAGCAGGATGGCGAAAAAATAATCGGCTACCGGCAGGCGCTTACTTTGCCCAAACAACCCAAATCGATGGTGGTAGTAGGTTCGGGTGCTATCGGCAGCGAATTTGCCTGGTTTTACCAGACCATCGGAACGGAAGTTACCCTGGTCGAATACATGCCGGGTATCGTTCCGAATGAAGATCAGGAAGTAGCGAAACAGCTGGAACGGAGCTTCAAAAAAAATAAGATGAAGGTTTATACTGAAGCTTCGGTCGAATCGGTTGATACTTCGGGTAAACTTTGCAAGGTGGCCATAAAAACAAAGAAAGGTGAGATAACGGTTGAGGCAGAAGTAGTTCTTTCCGCTGTTGGCATTACTCCGAATCTTGAAAATATTGGTTTGGAAGATTTGGGTATTGAGCTCGAAAAGGGGAAGGTAAAAGTCAATCCGTATTACCAGTCCAATGTCCCTACAGTTTTTGCAATCGGGGATATTGTGCCCGGGCCGGCACTGGCTCATGTGGCATCGGCCGAAGGTATTGTTTGTGTTGAAAAAATTGCCGGGCTCAATCCTCAACCGATTGATTACTCGAATATTCCGGGTTGTACCTATACAAACCCCGAAATTTCGTCGCTCGGACTTACCGAAGAGAAAGCCAAAGCTGCCGGTTATGAACTGAAAGTGGGCAAGTTTCCGTACTCGGCCAGCGGAAAGGCCAGCGCAGCCGGACAGAAAGATGGTTTTGTCAAGCTCATTTTCGATGCAAAATACGGTGAACTGCTGGGCGCGCATATGATTGGCGGAAATGTGACCGAGATGATCGCCGAACTGGTTGTCGCCAAAAAACTGGAGGCAACCGGGCACGAGTTAATTAAAACAATTCATCCGCATCCTACAATGAGCGAATCCATTATGGAAGCTGCTGCTGCAGCCTACGGGGAAGTAATTCATCTGTAAATAGTTGATATTTTGGATAACCCTGCTTCGGGAAACAGACCGAAGCAGGTTATAATAAACACATTAATCCTGATATTCCTGTTTTGTCTATAAAAAAGTTCCCGTTTTTAATCGCAAAGTATATTCATATCCTTTGACGGATTGATACACAGAACCGGTATTTGATTTGCCCGTTTTATAATTTTTTTCTCCGGAAGTCCGATTAACAAGTCGATAGGTGTGATATGCTTACTTCCCAGTATAATCAGGACATCTCCTTTTCCGGTCTGGGCCATTCTCAATGCTTCGAACTGAATATTCCAGCTGTTGGCCTTCGACTCTTCTAGCGTATAGTTTACTTTCATTTTATTCAGGAATTTCCGGATAAAAAGAAGGTTTTTCTTCGTCTTTTTTTCATTATCCGTATCTTTTTCTGTAGCCCCGACTGCCTGAACCAGTGCATTGTTAAACCGTCCCAGGTACGAAGCCCACAGCGATGTTTCTTTCATTTCTTTCCTGAAATCGACAGGAAGTATCACTCTTTTATAGGTAATCAGATCAGTGGTTTTGCCCCCGGCAAACAAATATGGAATGGTACTTTCCCCGAGCGATTTCATTTTTTCCTGAAGTTTTGATTTGTTCAGTATTAACAAAACCGAATCGTATTTGTCGGCCAGTTTTTCAGCATTTTGTTCAAGTTTCCCTTTTAGAACAAGTGTCGAAACAACCATTTTTTTTACCCGGGCTTTGACCTGGCCGGCAAGCTCACCAAGCTTTTCCTGAATTTCGGTTTTATTCTCTTTTGAAGGTACCAGCGAAAAAAGGCATAGTTCCTTATCCAGAAAAGAAGCAATGAAAATACCATGAAGGATCAGTCCGTTCATACTTTCTGTGAAATCGCACAGAACCGTTACCTTTTGTTCTGAAATATTTGCCATGGTTCGGAATTGTCCCAAAACTATCCATTTTTTTGCAATCGCCGGAATTTGTTTTTCAGGTATTTGTATCTTGCTCAAAATTTTTTTGAAGAATGATTGCAAAGGAACTGATCAGTCCGAACAGCATTGTTGTTGTCGGGGCCTCGAATAATATAAAAAAACCGGGAGGAAAATTGCTTAAAAATCTTGCCGGGAGCGGGTATAAAGGGAAGATACTGGTTGTAAATCCGGGCTCGTCCGAAGTGCAGGGAATAAAATCGTATCCTTCGGTTGCCGATCTTCCTCCGGTTGAAACGGCGGTGCTGGCAATTCCGGCCAAAGCCTGTTTGCCTGCAGTCGAAATTTTAGCGACACAAAAAGGAACAAAAGGTTTTATCATTATCTCAGCCGGATTCAGCGAATCGGGCGAAGAAGGCCGTAAACTGGAAGAGCAGATTGTAAAGGTAATTGAAAAAAACGGCGGAAGTCTGATCGGCCCTAACTGTATCGGAATTATTACCCGTGCATATACCGGCGTGTTCACCACACCGGTTCCCGTACTCGACCAGGCAGGCTGCGATTTTGTTTCCAGCTCGGGTGCCACTGCTGTATTTATCATGGAGTCGGGAATACCCAAAGGCCTGCATTTTGCCAGTGTCTTTTCAGTCGGAAACTCTGCACAAATCGGGGTAGAGGAGGTACTTGAATTTATGGATGAAGTCTTCGACCCGGAAACCAGTACACGGGTAAAAATTCTTTATATCGAAAGCATCAAAAAACCGGATAAATTGTTGAAACATGCTTCTTCCCTTATCCGGAAAGGCTGTAAAATAGCAGCAATAAAGGCAGGAAGCAGCTCTGCCGGGAGTCGGGCAGCTTCATCACACACCGGGGCAATCGCCAGCTCCGATCTTGCCGTGGAGGCACTTTTCCGGAAAGCCGGGATTGTTCGTTGTTACGGGAGGGAAGAGCTGACCACCGTGGCCAGCGTATTTATGTGTAAGGAATTGAAAGGGAAACAGATGGCTATTGTTACCCATGCCGGAGGGCCGGCTGTGATGCTTACCGATGCGCTCGAAAACGGCGGATTGCATATCCCGCGCATTGCCGGTTCGCCTGTCAAACAAAAATTAAAGGATGCTCTTTTCCCCGGTTCATCGGTTGAGAACCCGATAGATTTTCTTTCGACCGGCACGGCAGAACAACTCTCCCGGATTATTGATGCGTGCGAAAACGATTTTGATGAGATTGACGGGATGGCGGTAATTTTCGGCAGTCCGGGTTTGACAGCCGTGCATGATGTGTATGAAGTCCTGAGCAAAAAGACACGCAGTTGCCGGAAACCGATATACCCGATTTTGCCTTCTGTTATCAATGTAAAAGACGATGTAGCGTATTTCCTTTCGGAAGGGAACGTGAATTTTCCGGATGAAGTTCTGCTCGGGCGGGCTCTGACAAAAGTATATAACACACCCAAACCGTCGGATGAGGAGATTCATCTCGAAGGTGTTGATGTTCCTGAAATCCGGCGAATCATCGATCAGGCACCCGAAGGTTACCAATCGCCTGAAACGATTCACCGGTTGTTCGATGCTGCCGGTATTCCCCGGGTGAAGGAGATTGTGGCACGAACCGAACGGGAAGCGGTGAAAGCTGCCGGACAAATAGGTTTTCCGCTTGTCATGAAGGTTGTCGGGCCTTTGCACAAAACCGATGTCGGGGGCGTCGTTTTAAATGTCAGAAATCCGGAAACAGTAAAAAAAGAGTTCCGGCGTTTGATGAAAATAAAAGATACGACTTCGGTTTTACTGGCTGAAATGGCTTCCGGGATTGAACTGTTCCTTGGTGCAAAATATGAAGACCGGTTCGGGCACGTTATTCTTTGCGGAATGGGTGGTATTCTGGTCGAAGTGATGAAAGATGTTACATCCGGGTTGGCCCCCTTAAGTTTTACGGAAGCAAAATCGATGATACAAAATCTGAAGGCATACCGCATTATTGAAGGCTACCGCGGGCAGCCGGGCGTCAATCAGCAAAAGTTCGCGGAAATAATGGTGCGCCTTTCCACAATGCTGCGTTTTGCTGTCGAAATCAAAGAGATGGACATCAATCCGATTCTGGGTAACGGCGATAAAATTGTTGCCGTTGATGCCCGGATCAGGATCGAAAAGATTGATGATTGATGATTGATGATTGACGATTGACGATTTGCAGCTATCTGACAATCAGTTCGTCCAGGGTGCGTTTCGGAACATGGTGAACGCTGTCGGCATCGCGCCAGTACTTTGTGTCGCCGTCTTTTACATCTTCAAGAACTACTTTTTCGGCAGGTTTTCCCAATGCCAGCACCTGGAGAATACTAAAGTATTCAGGAATCTGTAATATCCCGGCCAGTTTCTTACGGTTTACCGCACCAACGATACAACCGCCGAACCCGGCTTCAACAGCTCCGAGCAAAATACTTTGTGCGGCAATGCCGTCGTCACAGTAATATTTATCAGCAATACGTTTGTCATGCAGCATGGTGATGTATGCGGCCGGTTGTTCACCGTCGGCAGGCCCTTTCCAGTCGGTCAGGTAACCGGCCCATGCCAGACATCCGAATATTTGCCGGTTGGTAGTTTCATCGTTCGACAAAACATATTTCAGCGGTTGAGCATTTCTTCCTGAGGCAGAAAAACGGGCCAGTTCAACCCAGTCCGTTAATTGTTCCCGGGTTATCTTTTCAGACTGGATAAAACGCCGGTAACTTCTGTTTTTTATAATAAGATCGCGAATCATGATGCTTGTTTATGATTGATAATTGTGCTATAGTTTTACGATCACCGGTTTCGATAACCTGCTTTCGTTGTTGGTCCGGCCGAGAGCCGAAACACGAACCTCGTATTTATGCCGTATCCGCGAATTGGTAAGCAAACGATATTCTTTCCCGGGAACCACATCAAAAATGAAACGGTTATCGGCCGGATTGAATTTTTCACCTTTTTTACAAATATAAATAACCGTGCGGACGGCCGTGTTCATCTCATCTTTCGTACGCCTGTTCTTCCATTTTATCTTGTTTTTACCGGCTTTTTTCAGCTTCGGTCTTTCCGGGGCTGTATTGTCGATCCAGGGTGTTGCCGGGACAAGTGCCGGATATTTATAATACTTGTTCCTTAAATGCTCGTTCAGTCCAAGCAAACCGGATTTAAAACATTTGCTGCTGTAATACACACTTCCTGAAAGGGCAGGATTCCGGCGGAGATATTCAATTTGTCTTTCTATTTCGCCCCCGGTTGCCCATTCTGCCGTATTCGAGTTGGGATCGATGCGATAAACTCCTTGTCCGATATACACATTTTTTCCGTACGAATGTTGTCCCCACCAGTCGCACAGGGTTTTGAAATCTGCCGCCGGATGTCCGATATGCCAGTACAACTGCGGCACTACATAATCGATCCATCCTTTTTGCTGCCATTTCAGAATGTCGGCATACAAATCATCGTAGTTTGTTTGCCCGGCATTTGTTGCCGATCCGCGCGGATCATCCTTCTGGTTCCGCCAGACACCGAACGGGCTGATTCCGAACCTCACCCAGGGCTTTATTCTTTTTATTGATTTCGAAAGCATTTGTATAATCAGGTCGACATTCTGCCTTCGCCAGTCATCAAGGCTAAGACCCTGGGGGTTGTATTTGTGAAATGATTCTGCATCGGGAAATTCCTCTCCTGCTATTTTATACGGATAAAAATAGTCGTCGAAATGAATTGCATCCAGGTCATAACGGGAAACCATATCTTCGATTACTTTTGTTACAAACTCCCGTACACCGGGGTTCCCCGGGTCAAAATAAAGTTTGTTCCCGTATTTCAAAACCCAGTCGGGGTGCTTAAATGCGATATGGTTACCAGCCAAAGGTTGCCCTGCATTTTGCGATACCCGGTAGGGGTTACACCAGACATGCAGCTCCATTCCCCTTACATGACTTTGATTAATCCATTCCAGAAGAGGATCGTAAAACGGGTCTGGCGCTTTTCCGGGCGTTCCTGTCAGATACTGCGACCAGGGTTCGTATTTCGAAGGATAAAAAGCATCGGCTGCCGGGCGGGCCTGAAAAATTACGGCATTCATCCCGTTTGCCTTGTTCATGTCGAGTATTTCTGAAATTTCGGCCTTTTGCTGGCTGGTGCTCAAACCCGGCTTCGACGGCCAGTCGATATTGTTTACTGTGGCAACCCAAACACCTCTGAATTCCCGTTTCCCGGATTGTGCAATACTGTAATGAAAACAAAGAATTAAAAATAAAATAATACTGGTACGCATTGAAAATAAATTGATTTTAACTTACTGTTAAGTATATGAAGTGTAAAGATGACAATAATTCAATAACAGATGAACCTCTGATTTTATATTTTACTAACAATTGGACGATGATATTTCAGAACGAATAAAAGTAATATTAACATTTGTTGGAAAAATAGCTGAAATAAAAAAATGCCGTTTGTATTTCTTCTGTTTTTTTTGATATATTTGCCCCCTGAGAGATAAAAATACGTTCAAAAAAGATTTTTTTACAATATGATTTACTTGGGAAGTCAAAGACCTGTTGTATAGTAAAATACTTCAGGATTCTACCTTTGACTGGCTCATGGTTTATTAGGTTTAGTTGGTTTAGGTTAGTTTCCCGTTACACGGGGCGAAAAGGCTGTCAGGGGACAGCCTTTTTTTTGCTGTATGTAAAAGGCTGTGTTGTTATAATTTAGAAGGGATTAATACGAACCGATATTGAAATTCCGGAAAAAGCAGGTAGTTCACATTGCGTTCGAGGCTTAAATAATTAAGCCACTCATACACAGATTAATCTGCATTATGAGTGGCTGGTATAATAATTAATTTATACAACAAAACTGCTACTGCAGAATTTTCAGATAATTTTTTCTTTTTTGAAAATCAGGATTGATCATTTCCGGTACATTTATTCAAAGGAAAAAGACATCACAAAGTCAACCGGTACCGCTTTATCCCGTTGGTGTCCCGGATTCCAGTCTTTCATATTCCGCGCCATTGTAACTGCTGCTTTCGCCACATTGTCGTTATTTTTCTTCAGTATCCCGATGTTCGTAACTTTACCTTTTGCATCAACGGTAAACCCGACCATGGCTGTTCCTTCCGGCTTTTCCCCCTGGCTGGACAGTTTTTCCCTGAGCTGTTTCCTCATGCCCTGGTAATATTTCATCAGTGCATAATGGCCTCCGGGGTACGAAGGCATTTCTTCCACAATCACAAAAGTGCTTTCATTTTTTTTATCTTTCAGCTCAGCAGGAGCTGGTGGGGGAGGAGTCATGCTGAGAATTTTATCCGCATCCTTTGTGTCGATGAGTACCTGGCCCCTTTTCAGTGTAAATTCTTCTGAAACGTCTTCCGAATAGTTTTCCGGTATTTTAATCTCTTCTGAAGTAAAACCGACATACGATGCAACTAAAACCGTATTTTCAGTTTTAGGTACTTCAAAGGAAAATTTTCCCATCGCGTCGGATACTGTCCCGGACGTAGTGCCTTTGAGAATGATTGAAGCACCTGTCAGAGGCGTGCCTTCTTCTGATTTTACAACACCATTGACCACGATTGTTTCCTTTGAAGAAAGGACCGGGCTTTGCAAAGCCGGTTTCGTTTCCGTCCTGACAACCTGGTAACGCGGTTCGGCAAATGCGGCCATTAGCAGGAATAATACAGGTAAGGCAAATAAAAACCTTACCGATCTGATTTTTTTAGATTTAATTTTTGTCATCATTTTTAAACGGTTTGTGTTTAGGGCAAAATTCAGGCTGTTGGTAACCCTAACGACCTGCATGCCCATTAACTGGTTGATTAACAGAGCCTGGTACCTGACCGGAGCAAGTCCCCGGCAGAGGACTCCCTGATCGGCGAGATACTCGTGATTTTGTTTGATTGAGCGCTCGAATAACCAAATAAACGGGTTAAACCAAAAAATGACTGTCAACAGTTCTATAATCAGCAGGTCGATCCAGTGATCCTGTTCCACATGCACCCGCTCGTGGTACAGAATGGCATTTAAATCGCCCTGTTTCTGAAGCTTCGGATTAATAAATATTAGCCTGAAAAATGAAAACGGAAATTCGTATTTTTCATTTTTTACGATTCGCAATCCGTCGATTATACTGATTTTATTTTTACTGATCAGACGGAGTACCGGTATGGTCTGAATGATTAATCCAGAAAGGAACAGAACAGCTCCTGTCAGGTAAACAATCAGTAAAATAGTATAAATATCAGGCACTTTGGAGCCGGTTTCTATTCCGGATAAAGATTGAAAATTATCTGCCTGATGGGTGAAAATTTTCATCTTGTTCCCAGGCTGAACAGCAACATTGTAGTATACAGGAAAAACAGGAAGAACCAGTGAAAGCAGAAGTGCAAATAGCAGATAAAAACGGTTTATCCTGAAGAACGTATCTTTTTTCAGAAAGACCAGGAAAATCATGTAAAACAGAGCCATCGAAAGTGATGCCTTCAGTAATATGACAAAAAAATATTCCATGTTATTCTTCGTTTTCTGTATTGTTGAATTCCAGATCCGTATTCTTTAGCATCTCTTCCAGATCGCTTATACTCAGGTTGTTCTCGTTGGCAAAGAAAGTTGCCATCCGGGGAAAAGACCCGTTAAAATAGTTCTTCAGCAAACTGCTGAACTGGAAACGGGTATAATCCGTTTTCGGTATTGCCGGAGAAAATAAATTGGTGTTCCCGATTTTCCGGGACTGAACAAAACCTTTGCTTTCCAGCACTTTCAGCACTGTTGCAACCGTCGTATAAGCCGGTTTGTTATCAGAAAACTGATTAACTACGTCTTTTACCACTGCTTCTTTTAATTTCCAGAGAATCTGCATAATTTGTTCTTCCGCTTTTGTCAGTTGTTTCATTCCCAATCAGTTTTTACCGTTATATTATTCGTATTCTATACTCAAACAAAATCTACTACAAATATAGTACTATTATTTTAATATGTCTACTATTTTTATAGTATATTTTTTCTGTTTGTATAAAATCCTTATTTACAGGTGATTTATTCGGGCGTTTTCAAGAAGGACAGGTTATTCGTCCTTTATTTTCAGAAGAATTGTTTTTGCCTGAAGGATACTTTCCACTTTTGTGAAAGTAAGGGTGAGTTTCTTATCGCCTTCTTTCATCCGACATTTATTTTGATTTGTCTGAACGTACTGAAGTATTTTTCCGAAAACAGGTGACTGGAAAAACGGCGAACGCTGATCGGGAATAAACTGGCAGATCATTTTGCCGTTTTTCAGAATGATTTTTTCCATTCCAAGTTCCATTGCCAGCCAGCGAAGGCGTACTACTTCAAGCAATTCCCTGCTGACCTGTGGCAGTTTCCCGAAGCGGTCGACCAGGTTGTTCTCAAAGTTTTGCAATGCTTCTTCGTCCTTTTGTTCATCGAGTTCGCGGTAAAGCATCATTCTTTCCGAAACGCTGTGTATGTAATCATCGGGGAATAAAAGTTCCATATCGGTATCGATCTGGCAGTCGTTCACAAAATTTGTTTTGAGGAAAGCATTTACTGCATCTTTCGAATCTTCCGTGTACAGATCTTTAAATTCGTTCTGTTTCAGTTCGGTAATCGCTTCATCCAGAATGCGGTGGTATGTTTCAAAACCAATATCGGCGATAAAACCACTTTGTTCAGCTCCCAGCAGGTTTCCGGCCCCGCGGATATCCAGATCCTGCATGGCGATATTGAAGCCACTTCCCAGTTCCGAAAATTCTTCAATTGCTTTCAGACGGCGGCGGGCTTCACCGGTCAGTGATGAAAGCGGCGGAGCGAGCAGGAAACAGAAAGCCTTTTTGTTCGAACGTCCGACTCTTCCCCGCAACTGGTGCAGGTCGCTTAACCCGAAATTCTGCGCATTATTGATGATGATGGTGTTCACGTTCGGAATATCGAGACCCGATTCGATGATGGAGGTTGCAATCAGCACATCGTATTCGCCGTTAATAAAATCGAGCATTACCTGTTCGATTTTCGAGCCTTCCATCTGTCCGTGCCCGACCGCTGTACGAACATTGGGAACAATCCGCCTGATCAGCGCCTCCACATCGTAGATGTTCTGTACCCGGTTATGAATGAAAAATACCTGTCCGCCACGGGCCAGTTCGTATTGAATTGCCTCGCGGATAATATCCTCGTTAAAACCGTGCAGTTCGGTAACAATCGGATACCGGTTCGGCGGTGGGGTCTGGATAATCGACAGGTCGCGGGCGCCCATCATCGAAAACTGTAAGGTCCGCGGGATTGGCGTTGCCGTGAGCGTGAGGGTATCCACATTTACTTTCAAATGCTTCAGTTTCTCTTTTACCGAAACGCCGAATTTCTGTTCCTCGTCAACAATGAGCAGTCCAAGGTCTTTAAACCTGACATCTTTACCCACCAGACGGTGAGTGCCGATCAGAATATCAACTTTTCCCTCGCTGGTCTCTTTTATTATTTGTTTGATATCGGCTGGTTTGCGTAGTCTGCTGATGTATTCGACCCGGGCCGGAAAATCTTTTAACCGCTCGGAGAAGGTTTTGAAATGCTGAAGTGCCAGGATGGTTGTCGGTACCAGAACAGCCACCTGTTTACTGTCGGTTACAGCTTTAAATGCCGCGCGGATGGCTATTTCCGTTTTTCCGAAGCCCACATCTCCACAGATCAACCGGTCCATGGGCGTTTCCTTTTCCATATCTTCCTTCACTGCCTGTGTCGATTTTATCTGGTCGGGAGTATCTTCGTATATAAACGACGATTCCAGCTCGGTCTGCAAATACGAATCAGGCGAAAAGGCGAAACCTTTTTCTTTCATCCGTTGTGCATATAGGGCAATCAGTTCCTTGGCAATATCTTTGACTTTCGATTTTGTACGGTCTTTCATCCGTTGCCATGCCCCGTTGCCCAACTTGCTGATAACCGGTTCTGTTCCGTCTTTTCCTTTATATTTTGAAATGCGGTGCAGCGAATGGATACTTACTAATAGTACGTCATTGTCCTTGTAAATCAGTCGGATGGCTTCCTGAATCTTGCCGTTTACTTCGGTTTTTACCAGGCCTGCAAATTTTCCGATCCCGTGATCGACATGCACCACGTAATCACCGGGATGCAGTTTGCTCAGTTCCTTCAGCGAAATGTTTGCCTCCTGTGGTTTCCGCGTTTTTATACTGAAGCGGTGATAACGCTCGAAAATCTGGTGGTCGGTATAACAGCATACTTTCAGGTCGTGGTCGATAAACCCTTCCTGAAAAGTAAAATGCACCGGCGTAAAATTTACCCTCAGACCTTTATCCCTGAAAATAGCATTTAACCGTTCGGTTTGTTTTTCGTTGGACGAAAGAATATAATTCGTGTAGCCATCTTCCCGGTTTTCAATCAGGTTCTCAGCAAGCAGGTTGAAGTTTTTATTAAAAACAGGTTGCCGCGATGTATTGAACTGAATGGTTTTTGCCCCGCTGAAATACATTTTGCTGCCCATTTCCATACAGGTAAAATCTTTTACGGAACGAAGCATGTCATTACCCGAAATGATTTTACCGGTCAGTAATTGCCGTTCCTTTTCCTCGTCGGTTTTCGCCATGGTTTGCCGGAACGAATTCTGTATCTGGTCTGCAATCAGTTGAATGTCGTCCATCAGCAATACCGAACGGTCAGAAATAAAATCGAAAAATGAAACTCTGTCATTTTCCTGTTCTTTCTGGATATTCGGGATGATGTATATTTTTTCCAGTTTTTCTTCGGAGACCTGCGTCTCGATGTCGAAACTGCGGATACTGTCAACTTCATCGCCGAAGAAATCGATCCGGTACGGATCTTCGTTCGAAAACGAATAAATATCGATAATGCTGCCACGCACGGCATACTGTCCGGGCTCATACACAAAATCGACCCGTTCGAAGCCGTACTCAAAAAGCACATCGTTTACAAATTCAATGGAAAGTTTATCCCCGTTTTTTACCCGGAAGGTATTCGAATCGAGATCTTTGCCTGAAATAACTTTTTCTGTCAGGGCTTCCGGGTAGGTCACCACTACCAGTTTCCGGAGCTCTTTCAGCTTGTTCAGCACTTCGGTACGGAGAATGATATTTTCCTGTTCTATTTCTTCGTACTGGATGGCCCGTTTATATGACGAAGGGAAAAACAGTACCGGCGGTTTGATGGCAAAAGTCATCAGGTCGTCATAAAAATACGAGGCATTTTCCTTGTCGTCGAGACAGACAACAAGCGGACAGGTAAGCTTTTCTGCCAGAAATGAGGCGATGAGCGAACGGGACGAACCAACAAGCCCTTTCAGGTAAATTTTTTCACCCGGGGTATTGGCATGCCTGCACAACTCCTCAATGAGATCATGCTTTTCAAATATTCTTCTGAAATCTTTCGGATCCAAAACGCAAAATTTGAAGGTGCAAAAGTAGTAAAAAGAACGTGAGTTCGGGGATTATCTTAACATTTATAACAGTGGCTAAATATTATTTTGAGGTGTTGTTTAAAAATTCCACGCAGAATTCCTTTAGATTTGAATTATCATATCTCTATTAATAATTCAAATCTAAAGGTATTTTGGCGTTCTGTAGTTTTGCATACTTTGCGTGGAAATAGTGTTAATCAAAACTATCAACATTTCAATATAATATTTTGCCATAACAGTTTTAACAGGCTTTCAACAGGGAAATGTTCTTTTAAGGAATAATTGAATTCCTGTGTATCCTTTCCTGAAAATTCACTAATTGCCTGGTAAGTAAAAAGAGGTTGTTTTAAAGTAAAATTATTCTCTGAATTTATTCTTTCAGCAGATTGTCGAGAATGTTTTCATCGACCTGAAAAACTGTTCCGTGCCGGGTTCCTTCCGGAAAATGTATTGAATCGGTAATTATCTGCCAGTTCTGCAGGTCTTTCGAACGAACGGCCCCGATACGGTGCCGCGTATATTCGTCGTAATAAACAATCCGGTATCCATCGACATTTGCAACAGTCGGCCCTTCCACCCAGTCGGGCGTGATTGGTCCGCTGATTAACCTGTATCCGCCGGTCAGTGTTTCACTGCGTGCAATGAGAATGTGTTTTTTAGGCGGTACCTTTGTCTCGTCCTTCAGAAACATATAATACTGACCATCAATTTTTTTGATGGTGGCATCAATTACATTAAATCCTTCGTCGTATAAAAGCTTTGTGTCAGAAAAAGTAATAAAATCGGTAGTTGTGGTATAGTATAACCGGTGGTTGTAGTTGTTGTCTCCCTGCGATTCGCCTTCCTTAAAACGTCCGGGGATGGTGGTTGCCCAGTAAATCATATACAGTTTCTGTACATCATCATAAAATATTTCCGGAGCCCAGCAGTTTCGTGCTTCCGGTTCATTTTTCATAACAGGAATAATTTTTTGTTCCGACCAGTTTTTTAAATCGGCTGATGAAGCATAGCCAATTCCCCGGTCTTTCCAGCTCACGGTCCAAACCATATGAAACAGGTTATCAGGCCCTTTTATAATACAAGGGTCGCGCATTAACTTATCGTTGGCTACTGCAGGTGTTAAAAAAGACTGGCTGTTTTTTAATGCTTTCCAGTTATAACCGTCGCGACTGTATGCCAGATGAAGCCCGTCTTCGCCGTTGTTTATGAAAAATGAAAACATATAGATTTTTGATGTCTGACAATTACCGGCAGAAACAGAGAAAAGAAAAGCAATAAAAAGTAGGAATATCCGTAACATATTTTTTTGTTTCAAAAGTAGGATTAATATGCGATAAAAGTAAAATCAGCCAATTGTTTTATGAATCCTGTTTTCTGTTATTTTTGTATTTTTCTTTTTGTGAATCAGACAGGTATAAAGGTTAAAAACAAACAGGCCGGAACAAAAACATTGTTGTGCTATTTACGATAATGAGTTTCACTGTTGTTCTTGATGAGTGAAGAGAATTTAATTAGGGGGTATTTGAAGTTTCGGGGAATGAGAAAAAGAGGAATATATTTCAGAATATTTTTAATTCTGGCTTTTACCGGATTTGTATTTCTGATTCTTTTGGGATCGGTTTATGTTTATCAGCAAAAAGAAGAAAACGTAATATTCAAAGAATCTGAAAAGCAATTCTCCAATGAAATTAATACGCTGATGTCTATTTCTGCAAGAGAAATTGTTCAAACCGTATACGATTATACATACTGGGATGAATTTGCTGAGTATGTAAATAAAAAGGATACAAGCTGGTTTAATAATAATATTGCGACCGTACTCGACGCTTTTCATGCCGATTATGTCTGTGTTTTTGATACCGTTCCCCGGCTGATTTACCAGGCATCATCAAAAAATTTTTCCTGCCGTAATTTGTTCCCCGAACCCATGCTCCGGCAGTTAAAGGAAAAAAAACTGATGAATTTTTATCTGGAAAGACAGGATACAATTATTGAAGTTAGCAGCGGGTCAATCCATCCGACAAATGATTCGCGTCGCTTAACAAGGCCTTCCGGATATTTTTTTATAGCCCGAAATTTTAAAAAACATGTAATTGACGATATTTCGGGATTAAAAAACGCTGAAAGCAGAATCATACCGCCTGCCGGTTCGGCTAAGACAAACGGTCGTCTTACTCTGATTTCGGAGACAATTTTGCATGACTGGAAAAATCAGCCGTTAGCCAAAGTCGTTTATACAAAAAAAATTGAAAGTCTGGAATTATACACTGTTATTTCCGGAAACATGTTTCTTTTGTTGCTGTTCGCCTTATTACTGACATGGATTGTCGTTTTTATATCACTTCATAAATGGATTATGGTTCCGCTAAAACTGGCATTTCAGATACTGGAAAAAGAAGATACCGGACTGATTGACCAACTCAAAAAAAAGTCGAATGAATTTGAAAGGCTGGGACTTCTTTTTGAACAAAACATCCGGCAAAAAAACGAATTGATATCAGCCAGAAAAAAAGCAGAAGAAAGTGAACATCTGAAATCGGCTTTTCTGGCAAACATCAGTCACGAAATAAGAACTCCGATGAACGGAATACTTGGCTTTACCGGCTTACTGAAAGACAATTCAATTACAGAAGCAGAACGAACCGAATTTCTGAACATTATAGAGCAGAGCAGCGAACGTATGCTGAACCTTATTAATGATATTATGAATATGTCGAAAATAGAGGCAGGACAGATGAATGTGGTTTTATCGGAAATAAATGTCAATAATCTGTTGGAGTATACATATTCTTTTTTCAAGCCTGAAGCAGAAAATAAAGGTTTACAGCTCATTCTGAACGACAAAAATATTCACGGTACGCTATGGATAAAATCGGACACGGAAAAAATGTATGCAATACTTATCAATCTGGTAAAGAATGCAATTAAATTTACGATGAAAGGATCGGTTGAGTTCGGATGTGAAAGAAAAGATAATCTTCTGGAATTTTTTGTACGCGATACAGGAATTGGCATTTCTCCGGAGTATCAGCAGATAATATTCGAAAGGTTCAGGCAAAGTGACGATACACATCGTTATAACTGTGAAGGAACAGGTCTGGGGCTGTCAATTGCAAAAGCTTATGCAGAAATGATGGGAGGCAGAATATGGCTGGAAAGTAAGTCTGGCGCAGGTTCTGTTTTTTATTTTACTGTACCGGCAGATAAGTAGCTGAATTTTAATATGACAGGATTCATATACGCATTTCATTTTATAATGAGACGGATAATTTTCGGAAGAGGTTCGTGTTGTTAAAACGAAACAGTTATTAAACAGCTTTATGGAGGCTGTCCAAAAACTCTGTGCGACTCTGTGGTAAAAATATGAATAACTAAACCACAGAGTTACACAGTTTTTCACAGAGTTAAAAGAATATTGTTTCCCTTTTTGCACAGCCTCATTTTTGAGAGAAAAACCGGATTGTTATTATTCAGGTTTGTTATTGCTGCAAATGAACATCCATTTGTGGAAAAGGGATATGAAGACCTTCCAGCGGAAATTGTTTGTAAACTTTTTCATTCAGGTTGAAAAGAATATCCCAGTAATCGGTTGCCTTTGCCCATACCCTGACTGTAATATTTACAGAACTGCCGGCCAGTTCGCCCAGCACAATAAAGGGCGCCGGATCCTTCAGAATACGTGAGTCTTCGGCAATCAATTTTAACAATACTGATTTTGCATGGTCGAAATCGTCACCATATGCAATGCCAAAGGAAAAATCGACACGCCTTTTTTCTTCCGAAGAGTAATTAATTAAAGACCCGGTAGATAAACCTCCGTTTGGAATGACAATGGTCTTATTGTCTGGCGTTTTAAGTATGGTTATAAAAATCTGAATTTCGGAAACTGTTCCGGCATATCCTTGTGCTTCGATGTAATCGCCTACTTTAAACGGTTTAAACAGGAGGATCATCACCCCGCCTGCAAAATTCTGGAGGGTTCCCGACAGCGCCATGCCGACTGCCAGTCCTGCTGCCCCCAGAATTGCAATAAATGAGGTCATTTGTATTCCCAACATGCTGGCCGCAGTGATGAACAACAGTATTTTCAGCGAAATATCGACCATGCTTTTCAGAAACCCCCGAAGTGAAACCTCAATATTCCGGTGATCGAGTAAACGGGAGAAAGCCCGTGTCAAAAATTTAATAATCCACAGTCCGATCAGCAGTGTAGCAATGGCTGCAATTAATTTCAGCCCATAGGTAACTGCCAGCTTTGAAATCCATTCCGATGCGTTTTGTAAGTATTCCATATTCATTTATTTGATAATTAGAAGTCTACAAAATAATTCCTCTTTTTGTTCTGTTTGAAATTTTTTTATGGAAATGCTGCTTTTATATTCAAAAAATAATATTAGCAATGAAGAAGGAACGTGATTTTCCCCTTCTTGTAATTGATTACAGCTCCGTACTTTTTCAGGATGTCGCCCCCAATCAGGCCGGCGATTTTATGTTCCGAATATTTTGAGTAAATATCATTTATATGAGACAGGTCAATCAGCGCTACTTTTAAATTTTCGATCAGAAGTTTTCCGAAACGGATGTGGCCGGTAATACCGACCAGGGTGTCAACCATTCCTTCGTTTATTCCTGCACTCTGGAATTCGTCTGTGCCGTCCGGGTCAATTAGCTGATAATAGTCTTCAAGGTTTTTGTCTAGAACGGTTTTTGATGCACCGGTGTCGACGATCCACATACATTTTTTCCTGTCGTGAAATTCTCCTTCCAGCATAATGTGGTAATTATCGGCTTCCAGTTCAACAATTTGCAAATCAAGTTCCAGCATATAGCCTGTTTTTTGAATATGTTAGTAAAAAAATGTCCCGCCAGTATTGACGGGACACTAAAGATAGAGTATATTTTTCAGAAATACTTACAGAATATTCATTTCATCAAATTTGTTCATAACACTTTTTACGGCTTTTGCCGATGCGTCCAGCAGTGCTTTTTCGGCTGAAGTCAATTTCACTTCAATAACTTTTTCGATGCCGTTTTTGCCTAATTTAACCGGAACACCAACAAATATGTTGTTCAGCCCGTATTCACCTTCCAGTTTTACACAGCAGGGGAAAATACGTTTCTGATCCATTACAATTGCTTCAACCATTTGAGCAGCAGCCGATCCCGGAGCATACCAGGCCGAAGTTCCCATGAGGTTAACCAGTTCACCGCCGCCTGTTTTAGTGCGTTCAATAATTGCATTCAGTTTGTCTGCATCGATTAATTCAGTTACAGGAATACCTGAAACTGTGGTGTAACGTGGCAGTGGTACCATTGAGTCACCATGTCCGCCCATCAGTAAAGCCTGAATATCACGTGGTGATACATCCAGTTCCTCTGCAATGAATGCACGATACCGCGCAGTGTCCAGCACACCTGCCATACCCATTACGCGGTTTTTCGGAAACTTTGATGTAAGATACGATGCATAAGTCATTACATCCAGTGGGTTCGAAACGATGATTATTTTTGCCTCAGGAGAGTATTTAACCACATTTTCGGTTACACTTTTTACAATTCCTGCGTTAATCGAAATTAAATCATCACGGCTCATACCGGGTTTCCGCGGAACACCTGAAGTGATAACTACCACATCGGAACCGGCAGTTTTTGAATAATCGTTAGTTGTCCCGGTTATACGGGTATCGTAATAATTAATGGGGGCAACCTGCCATAAATCGAGTGATTTACCTTCCGGCAGACCCTTTTTAATGTCAACTAAAACTACTTCTTGTACAATGTTTTTCTGCGCAACAATCTGAGCACATGTTGCACCTACATTCCCAGCGCCAACTACTGTTACTTTCATACTTGTATTTTTTTGTTTTTAAGTATTTTTTTGCGTCCCCAAAGATAAAATATTCGCTGAATTCCATTTGTTTAGCTTTGTTAAAAAAAGACGGCTTAACAATTTGGTAACCATAAAAATTATCCCCGTTTTCTGAACACAGTATAAAAAAATCATTATAAATAACTTAAAAATATGTTGTTAAGAATTTTTTGACATATTACAACATATCCACCTTTTCCGGGGCGGGCTTGTAAAGGAGTACCTCGTCTCCTTCTTTCAGACCTTCAAGAACGACTGTGTTAGTTTCGTCTTCGCTTCCTGTTTTTATTGGCCTGCGGAATATTTTTCCTTCTTTTTTCAGGTAAACAAAATTTTTGTGGTCTTCTGAAAAAACGGCTTCAAGCGGAACCAGCAGAGCGTTGTCGTTGCTGCTGGTGATAATGTCGTTGTTACAGGTCATTCCCGGTCTGAGCTTTTCGTCGGCCTGGTCGAAACGTATCATCACGCGGAAAACTTTCATATCGAAATCCTTGTGATCTTCCCCGATGGTTGCAATGTGGTAAATTTTCCCGGTGAAATATTTGCCGGGAAGCGCATCAATGGAAATCCGGACACTGTCGTCTGTTTTAACTTTCGAAATATCAATTTCCTTGATATATGCTTCGGAAACGACAACCGACATGTCTGGCAAAGTGGCAATTAACGGATCCCAAAGCCCGACCTCACTGTCTTTGGTGAGTTTTTTCCCCATCCAGTCTTTGGCAAACATCACAATTCCGTCGTCGGGCGATTTTATTGTTGTGGAGCGCAGGGCTGTCTGGTATTTTTTTATGAGGCGGTCGAGTTCTTCGACACTGTTCTCAGCCCGCGAAACTTTAATTTTTTGTTTATTTTTTTCCAGCAGATAATCCCGTTTTGTCTTTTCGAGTTCAATTTCGGCTTTCTGAAAATCCATTTGTGTTTTTCGCTGCTGGGCCCCGGACTCATATTTCGACTGGTCCAGGTCGATCCGTTTGTATTCCAGATCGAGTTTTGCATTGGTTATTGCCTCCCGTTTCTGGGTTAGTGTGACAGTACTGTCAATCCGTGCATTTTTCAAATCCGCATCTTCTTTCTCTTTTTGGTCCATTTTTTCCCGCATGGGGTTCATAATCATCGTTTCATCCAGCCGGGCAATGTAATCTCCTTTTTTTACTGATTTTCCTTCGGCTATCAGATCCACTATCTTGTAATACCAGACCCGTAGTTCACGGTCGCATAATGCCGGCGGAATTTCTATGTCTATTGCTTTTTCTCCCTGAACTTCCCCGATGCAGCTAACTGTTGATTCAAGTTTTCCGCGTTTTACCTGGTATATTTTTCCTGCGTTTCCGGTTTTTTTCAGAAAAAGAAATGCAATGGCCAGCAATAACAGGATACAGGCCAGGACTATGAGTATTTTTTTCTTTCGGGTCATGGTTTTTGTTTTTGCAGAATTTTATCAAATTCGGCGGAAAGGGTTTCCCCTTTTACGAAATCGTATAAGGTCCACATTCGTATGCGGTAGTAATAGTTCCAGTAATCACGAAGTTCTTCAACATAGCGGCTTCGGGCTGTTTCCAGGTCACTCCGGGCAATGTTCAGTTTTACCACATCAACTTTGCCGATCAGGAACCGTTGCAGCGTTACATCATAGCCTTTTTGTGCAACCGTATCGGCCATTGCTGCATTATAAACCTGCTCTGCCTGAAGATTGAACTCAATCACATCCTGGTAAACCTGCTGCTCAAATTCAATTCGTTCCTGTTTGATACGGGCGATCGCTACTTCGCGGTCCGATTTTGCCATCAGGTAGCTTCCCCTGCGTTTGCCCCAGTCGAGTAAAGGGATTGAAAATCCGACCTGGAAAAGCTGGCTTTTTTCGGGATCATTATATACGTTCGAAAATTTTTCGGAAGTCTGATTTAATCCGTAAAGAGCGTAAATACTTGTACTGAACCCGGCTTCTGCCTTGGCTTTGGCGACACTCTGATCCTGTTCAAGCAATTCCTGCAGATGTGAAAGCATATCCGGGTTATTTTCGGTTGCCTTGCCAACAGCTTCGTCGGCACGAACTTTTATAGAAGGAATTTTTTCAGGAACAATACAATTAACTATTGTTTTTTTGTCAAGAGAAAGAAACGAATTCAGGCTCGATTGGGCCCGTTGCAGTGTCGACTGTGCCTTGATTAAATCCTGTTTTGACTGGAGCAGGTTCAGCTGAAGACTCAGCAATTCATCCTGGGTGACCGTACCTACCTGGAACCGTCCTTGTCCTATTTTATACAATGTGTCGGCGCTCGAAAGGTTATTCTCTGCAATTTTCAGTTCTATCTGGGCTGAGACCAGGTCGAAAAATTTATCGGCTGTACTGATTGATAATACTTCTTTCGACTGGATAAATGTTTTTTTTGCTTTTTCGAATTTCATCGGTTCGATTTTTGCCTTCCAGCGCATGGCATTATACCCGTTCAGGTCCTGACTGTATCCGATACTGATCGGGGTAGCCTGGTAGGATGTGCTTTTGTCGTCCCCCATATTTTTCACCATTTCAATATCTGAATTCAGAAAAATAGTTCCGCCGGTTAACCCGACCTTCTGCTTTAACGACATCGATAAGTCTGAATTAAGATATTCTTCCAGGTAAAATTCTTCTTTCCCGGTTTGAAAATTATGTTCCTTACTCCGGTAACGGTAAAAATCGAACGGATTGGTACCCAGCGACAACAGGGGTAACCGGTCGGCCTTGAAATACCGGTATTCCCAATAGCTGGAAAGGTATATGTTTTCATTTTTAAATTCTTCGAGCGATTTTTCCGAAGCAATATCAATCACATCGTCAAGCGATAGCGATATTTTTTTATCCTGTGCTTTTGATGCAAAGGATATAAGTGTGATTATTAGAAGGATATATGTTTTTTTCATGTGTTTGTTTTTTACTGGCGTAATGATTCAACCGGATCTTGTTCCGAAGCCTGTTTGGCAGGCAGGTATCCGAACAATATTCCGACCAGGGCTGAAACCCCGAAGGCAATAAAAATGCTGAATACCGATATAATGGTTTTTATATCGAAAACAACAGTAATTACTTTTGAAAGAACAACGCCCAGGATAATGCCGATTATTCCTCCCGAAACGCTGATGAGGGTCGACTCGGCCAGAAACTGGGCAATAATGTCTTTACGCGAAGCTCCGATAGCCTGGCGTGTCCCGATTTCACGGATACGTTCAAGTACCGAGGCCAGCATGATATTCATAATTCCGATACCGCCTACAATAAGCGAGATGCCGGCAATAGCACCCAGTACAATATTGAAAATATTTTTGGTTCGTTGCTGTTGTTTCAGTAACAGTTCCGGAATGGTAACTTCGAAATCGTATAATTCGGAATGTCGCCGGTACAACATTCGCTTGATAAAAGTGGCCGTTGAACTCAGTTGCTCGGTTTCTTTCACCTGTACGATTATTTTATTGAGCTGATTGATGTCTTTATCTGTGTCTGTTGCTTCATCTTTGCTTTCTACCCCGCCGATAATAACAATACCGTTTCCTTTCGAGTTTGCCTTTTCAACTTCGTCGGCCCTTACCAGCGAACGGTTTTTGAAACGCATCAGCACTGTTTGTACCGGTACAAAAATTTTATTGTCGGAACTGCTGATTCCCATCTCGTCGGAAGCCGAAGCTGTAAAATCGCGCCGTTCGGCAACTCCTACTATTCTCAGCCATATCTGCCCGCATTTGATATACTTTCCTACCGGATTATCCTGCTTGAAAAAGGTACTTTTAATATTATCGCCGATAACACATACCGGTTGTCCGTCCTTGTCCTGCTCATGGTTGAAAAAATCTCCTTGCTGAAGATTGATGTTGAACAGGCTGAAATATTCAGGATCAACGCCTTCGAGAACTACCGGTTTACTTTTCCCGTCGATAATGGCAGAGTAATTGAATGAAACCACCGAACTCATTTTCCCTATGGTCGGTACTATTTCCCGGATCGCTTTGGCATCGAACAGTGTAAGTCCTCCCGAAAATTTTTTACTTGATTTTTTGTCATCATTATCGCTGTTTCCGGAAGCATTTGTGTCAATCGAAACATTTGTCGGTGTGATAATAATATTGTTTACTCCCACCATTTTTATTTGTTCCAGAATTTCCTGTTCTGCGCCATTCCCGATAGCCATCATGCTGATTACGGCAGCAACGCCGAAAATTATTCCCAGGGCAGTAAGCATCGATTTCAGTTTGTTGGCAAATATTGCCTCAACCCCGATAACTATATCATGAAAATACTTTTTTGCAATCATCGTTGTATTTTTTTGCAGTTATCATTTTTTTTCTGAAACCTGTCCTGCCGGAGCGGGATCCGTGCCTGGAGGTAATTGCGGCTTGTTCTGCCCGGCCTGGAAGTTTTTCCGGTCTTGTTCTTCTTTTTGTTTCTCTCCTTCCTTTTCGGCTTTCATTTTTTTATAAATGTCGAGCCCTTTATATTTCATATTGTTTCCGTCTTCCGGTTCAAGCAGGCAAATTTTGTCGTCTTCTTTCAACCCTTCAGTAACAAGTACATAGTTTTCGTTCGCATCGCCCAGCCGTACAATTTGCCGGACAGGTTTGCCGGCCATGTAAACAAACTGAAGACTGTCGTTCTCAAAAACCGCATCCGAAGGGATAAACAATGTGTCGGGATAACTGGCGGCCATTATAATGTTACTGGTGGTCATTGCCGGCTTCAGGTCTTTGTCGTTCCCGAACACTTTTATTTTTACTTCAAACACTTTTGCATCGCTGTTCGGCATGGTTTGCCCGATATTGGCGATTGCAGTTACTTCGCCGGAAAGTTCTTTGTCAGGAAAAGCATCGATTCCTATTTTTACTTTTTGTCCCTTTTTTATTTTCGAAATATCAATTTCGTTGATGAACGTTCTGGAAATGAGATTCGTCATATCCGGAATTGTTGCAATAACCGGACTCCAGATCGATACTTTTGACCCTGTTTTTACAATGCCGCCAAAAGGATATTTTTTATAGGTAATAATACCGGCCTTTGGTGAGAAAACTTCCAGCGAATTATACAACTCTTCCAGCTTCTCATACCGTTCTTTTATCTGTCTGTAATTAATGAAATTCCGGTTAACCTTGTTCTCCTCCTGCTGCGTTTTTAAGGCATACGCTTGTTTTTCCTGTTCGTGTTTGCGCCGTGCCTTGTCGAGGTCCATGTCTGCTTTTTTCCGGATAGAAGGTGATTCGTAAACCGATTCATCAACCACAATCTTTTTTTCGTTAACATCAAGCGATGCGTTGATAATTACATCACGCTGGTTGCTTAATGTAAGGTTCGAATCGAGTTTCGCATCCTGCAATTCGGTATAGGCTTTGTCCATATCATCCTGGGCCGCCTTTAGCTGCTCTTCAACTGCCTTGTGATCGAGGGTGGCAACATAATCGCCTGAATCAACGCGTGTACCTTCGTCTACAAGGTTTGTGATAGTTAATTCTGAAATGCGCAGGCTTCGGTCCTGAAATTTTTCCGGAGCCATGATGTTCGTTGAATTTTCAGATTCAAGTTCTCCTGAGGAATAGACAAGTAAGTCAAAAATCCCTCGTTTTACAGTTGCTGTTAAAATCTCGCCGGATTTTTTCCCCGGCTTAAGAACCAAAACGGAAATCAGCACGGCTAATGCTATTCCCGTAAAGATAAATAGTCGTTTTCTGTTCATAGTTAAAAGAGGTGTGTAGCTTATTGGTTATTTTGTCCATGACATTTTTTAATGTTCAATATTACGAAATAATAAACTAAAAAATTAGTTGACTATTGGATTTTTTAATAATGCAATTGTATTTTAATGTATTACAGAGATAAATCGACAGTTAATTCTCCCAATTATTATGCCATACGGTATCTGTATACCTTCAATTTATTTGATTGCAAAAAAACAGGGAAAGGTTTAACAGGTTAAAAAAAATAGTATATCTTTGCGCCACATTTTAAAACACTGTTTATCAATTAAAATTAGAGTAAATGCCAGTAAAAATCAGATTGCAGCGGAATGGCCGCAAAAAGTATGCTTACTATCACATTGTGATAGCTGATGGCAGGGCACCACGGGATGGTAGAAATATTGAAAGGATTGGATCTTATAATCCGAACACTAATCCTGCTACTATCGATCTCGATTTTGATAAAGCTTTAAACTGGCTTAACAAAGGTGCCCAACCAACCGACACTGTAAGAGCTATTTTGTCTTACAAGGGAGTATTGTACAAAAAACACCTTCTCGGAGGTGTAGCAAAAGGTGCTTTCGATGAAGAAGAAGCTGAAAAACGTTTTCAGTCCTGGATTACTGAAAAAGAAGCAAAAATTCAGGCTAAAAAAGATCGTTTAAGCAGCGATTCAGAGTCGGCAAAGAAGCAAAAAGAGGAAGCTGAAGCAAAGGTAAATGCCAGCCGTATGGCAGTAATTACCAGGAAAAATGAGGAATTAGCTGCAGCTAAGGCTCAGGCTGAAGCAGAAGCAGCAGCAAAAGAAGCTCCTGCCGAAGCAACTCCTGAAGCAACAACGGAAACTTCTGCAGAAACCGCTCCTGAAGCATAATCTGCAAGGTTGGGAATCTGTTTTTTTAGAACATATTAAAGACAGATACAAATGAAAAGGCGATGGTTTATCTGTCGCTTTTTTTATTTTTATGCCCTGATGGAAACAATACCTGAAAATACCTGTACAAAAATTGGCTATATTCAAAAGCCTCATGGAGTTAACGGAGAGCTGGTACTCCGGTTAGACGGACAATATTCCGGGACACTGGAAGATGTAAAAACGGTTTTTCTGAAAATAGACGGACTGTTAACCCCTTTTTTTATCGTTGACGACAGTGTTCGTTTCAGTACCGGGGAATCCGCTTTTGTGATGTTTGAATGGATTGAAAAAGAGAGGCAGGCCCGGAATCTTGCAGGTCTGTCTGTTTTTGTTAGAAATGAAGACCTTAATTTCGGTGACGAGTTATTCGACGTACTGATGTTGAAAGGATTTATGCTATTCGATCAGCTTAAAAATCAGATAGGAAGAATAAACACAGTCAACGATTACTCAGGGAATGTAATATTGGAAGTAGACCATTCAGGTAAGGAAATACTGGTTCCTTTTAATGAAGATTTTTTAATTGAACTGGACACGCACAGAAAATATATTGTTCTCGACTTGCCGGGAGGTATTCTCAATCTGGAGGAAGAATAATAGTAGCATTTGTCTTGCCGGCAAATATTCCGTCATAAAATTTTTTATTTTCATGTAACATCTGTAAAATTGAGACGTCTTTAATTTAATTCAAAAAACAAATAATTAAAAATCAGGATATGAAAACAACATGGGTATCATTATTCATTTTATTGGCATGTGTGTTCGCTGTCAGCAGTGTAAGTGCTGACAATCAGGAACGTAAACTTGAGGCTTTTTCTGAAATTTCGTTGCGTGTTCCCGGTAAACTGTATCTGAGTCAGGGCGAAAAACAGCAGGTTGAAGTAAATGCAAAAGGTTCGACCCTCGGTGATATTATCACTGAAGTTAAGGACCGGAAACTGGTTATCCGTTTCCCGAATAAAAATTATCTGTGGAAAGATTTTGAATATGGTAAAATCGAGATATACATTACAGTCCCGGATATTGAGGTGTTGAATGTTTCCGGTTCGGGCGACATTATCGCGGAAGATAAGTTCGATGCCAGGATACTGGATATGTCGGTGAGCGGAAGTGGAAATGTTAATTTTTCGGAACTAAAGGCCGACCGGGTAAAAGTTAGTATTTCCGGTTCAGGCGATGTGAAAATAGCCGGAAATGAAACAGCGACAGACCTTTCTGCAACTATCTCGGGAAGCGGAAAACTGAAAGCTTTCGACTTTCCGGTACAGGATGTACTGGTAAAAGTCTCGGGTTCGGGTAATTGCGAGGTTAATGCCCAGAGCCATCTTACGGTTAAAGTTGCCGGATCAGGAAACGTAACATATAAAGGAAAACCATTGATTGACAAAACAGTGGTAGGTTCCGGTTCTGTCCGGAATGCGAATTAAGGTTAATTTTAAAGCCAAAGAATGGAAAGATGGCATTTCCCCTAATGTCATCTTTTTATTTTCGGATGATTTTTACGTCACCGTTTTTCCCGAGTTTTATAATACTGGAAGCGACTGATTTTGTATGCTCATCCTGACGGTATTGGACGATATAGTCAACGACTGATTTTATTTCCTCACTTATTTCTGAAAAATTGGCCGGCGAAGGTTCCCCGCTTATATTTGCTGAAGTGGATACAACCGGTTTCCTGAACCGCCGGATTAGTTCCTGGCTGAATTTTTCGGATGTAATGCGGATACCAATGCTACCATCGGCAGCAATCAGGTTTTTTGCCAGGTTTTTTGCACCGTCGTAAATAATGGTAACCGGTTTCTCGCTTAGCTCAATCAGGTCGAACGCAACTTCCGGAATCGCTTCGACATAACGTTCCAGCAGGTTTATGTTTTCCATCAGTACCAGCATACTTTTCGAATCTTCCCTTTTCTTGATTTCATATACTTTCCGTACTGCTGTTTCGTTTGTTGCATCGCAGCCAATTCCCCATATTGTATCGGTCGGGTAAAGAATAATTCCACCGTTTTTCAGTACTTCAACTGCTTTTTTCAGATCGTCATACATTATAAACCCGTGTGTAAAGTTTGTGTAATTGTTCTGTATATAGTTCAGGGGTGAAACGTTCGGCATTTTTGTTTCCTTTAGCAATTTGTCCATCCCTGAATGATTTGTCGCCCAGTATTTTATGTATAGCCTCCCCGATTTCTTTTTCACTCATCGGATTTACATAAACAGCTCCGTCACCTCCTGCTTCAGGCATTGAACTTGAACGCGATGTGATTACCGGGCAACCTGATGCCTGTGCTTCGATAACCGGCAGCCCAAATCCTTCGAAAACGGAAGGGTAAACCAGCATTTCTGCTGACTGGTATAAAACGCCCAACTCGTAATCGCTGGTTCCGCTTAAAAAATAAACCTTCAGTTTCCCTTTGTTTTTCTGAATGAAGTCGTCGATTTCCAGCATATAGTTCGTTTTTCGGCCGGCAACCACCAGCGGCATTTCAATATGGGAACCGACCATGGATTTGAGCACTTTTAAAAGATTCTTGCGTTTTTCAACCGTACCGACACTTAGTAAAAAATGGTCGGGAAGTTTATATTTTTCAAGAACTTCGAGCCTTTCGTCTCCGGATATTTTTTTATAAAATAAGGGATTGCACGATTGATAGATTACTTCGATTTTCCGCTCCGGAATATGAAAGAAACTGACAATGTCGTCTTTTGTTTGCTGTGATATGGCATGTATCCGGTCGGCCATGGTACAGGCATGTTTAAATTTCCGGAGATAAATCCGGCGGTCCGTCCCTTTGTAGTACTCCGGATATCGCAGAAAAATGAGGTCGTGGATAGTGACAATACTTTTCACATCTGCTTTTTCGATGCCGACAGGTAACTCATGACTCAACCCGTGAAAAATATCAATTTTTTCCTGATCAAACATTTTACTAATCCGGTATCTTCGCCAGAGTTGTTTCATTGTTTTCCACCACAGAGATTCCGGCATTATTACTTTCGATTTTTCAGGAGAGGAAAAAAGATTTTTTTTGTTTTCAGGAGTAAAAAGGAAATATTCATTTTCAGGATAAAAATGAGAAAGTGACAGAATGGTGTTCCTGCTGAAATTTCCTAATCCGGCACTGTTAGTAAATGCTCTTTTTGCATCAAACCCGATTTTCATAAACGACAAAATATTTGTCAAAAGTAAAAAAAAGCCACGAAATGCGCGGCTTTTCATGTGATGTTACATCGGCACATCAAAATCTTTCAGCTTGCTGAAATCAAGCGTTGCAAAATAATCGTTGAGGGTTTCAGCCCTGCGTATTTCAACAACTTCGCCGTTTTCACGGAGCAGCAACTCTGCTGAACGAAGTTTTCCGTTGTAGTTAAAACCCATTGAATGTCCGTGTGCACCGGTATCGTGAATAACCACAATGTCGCCAGGTTCGAGGTCCGGCAACAGACGGTTTATTGCAAACTTATCGTTATTCTCGCAAAGTGAACCGGTTACGTCGTATAAACTGCTGCAGGGTGCGTCTTCTTTTCCCATCACGGTAATGTGATGGTAAGCCCCGTACATGGCCGGGCGCATCAGATCGGCCATACACGAATCGAGACCTGCGTATTTTTTATAGGTCTGTTTTATATGGCGGACTTTTGAAACCAGGTAGCCAAAAGGACCGGTTATTGCCCTGCCTGATTCGAAATATATTTTTAACGGGTCGAGCCGGTTGCCGACAATTAATTTCTGATAAAGTTTTTTTATGCCATTACTGACCTGCTCGATGTCAACCGGTTTGTGCTCGTTTTTGTAAGGAATGCCGATTCCTCCGCCCAGATTGGCAAATTCGAACCGGATACCGGTTTTTTTGTTGATTTCGACGATTACATCAAACAGTATTTCGGCCGTCTCAATAAAATAATCGGGGTCAAGCTCGTTTGATGCAACCATGGTGTGGATACCAAAACGTTTTACCCCTTTATCTTTCAGCATTTGATAACCGTCGAGAAGTTGTTCGCGGGTAAAACCATATTTTGAGTCTTCCGGATTTCCGATAATCACATTGCCTTCTTTCAGTGCTCCCGGATTATAACGCAGAGACATAAGTTCGGGCAGACCGGCATTTTTTTCCAGAAATCCGATATGCGATATGTCGTCCAGATTGATGACTGCACCCAATTGGCGGGCTTTTATGTATTCTTCGGCAGGAGTGTCGTTCGAGGTAAACATGATTTCTTCGCCCCGCATTCCGACGCGTCCGGCCAGTTCCAGCTCTGCCATCGAACTGGTATCAATCCCGAAGCCCTGTGCCCGTAAAATTTTCATCAAAAATGGGTTAGGGGTGGCTTTTATCGCGAAAAACTCTTTAAAACCTTTGCTCCACGAAAAGGCAGCATTGAAACGTTTTGCATATTCAATAATTCCTTTTTCATCGTATATATGAAAAGGAGTAGGGTATTTTTCTATAATTTTTTCGATCTGTTCCTTATTAAAAGGAAGTGTTTTTCCCTTCATGCTTATAATTTTTAAAATATCGCATTCAAAAATGCAAATTTATAAATTGGAATCAAGGTTTTTGGGCGAATTGTAAGCAAATAAAAAGAACGGATGTATTATTTAACTTCCAGTTCGCTTAAAAGTTCATCACTTAAATAGCCGTATGAGATTTCTTTTATTTCACCGCTCATGCGTATATTCCAGTTTTCGTCGATGCTTACTTTCAGGCCGCCTCCCTGCATCCGGATGGTGAGGTCGCGTGAAGTCAGTCCTTTTTTTATGACTGCCGCAGCTACTGCACACGATGAACTGCCCGAAGCCAGTGTATGACCGGCCCCGCGTTCCCAGATTAATATTTCTACTTCGGAAGGTGAAATTACCCTTGCAAACTGTACATTGATCCGATTCGGAAAAATCGGGTGCTTTTCGAGCAGGGGACCATACTTCATCAGTTCGTCCATATCAAGTTTGTCAGTAATAATCACGCAGTGCGGGTTACCCACCGATACGCAGTTGACCGTAAACGTTTTTCCGCCGGCTTCCAGCGGATAATCGAAACATTCCTCAGTCGGGACTGTAGCCGGAATCAGCGATGATTTAAAAACAGCTTTGCCCATATCCACTTTTATAAGACTGGCTTTTCGCTCTTTTTCTTCCAGAATTTCGGATCGTACGATTCCTCCTGCCGTTTCAATTGTAAATATTTTTTCGTGGTTTGAGTATTGATAATCGTATAAATATTTCGAAAAAATACGCAATCCGTTACCGCTTTTTTCAGCTTCCGAACCATCCGGGTTATAAATTTTCAGTCCGAAGTCGGCTTTTCCGGATGGGACTTTCAGTAAAATTCCGTCGGAACCAACACCAAAGTGTACATCACAAATAAGACGAATATTTTTTTCGGTTAGGGGAAAACTAATTTCATCGCTGTTTAAGACAATATAATCGTTTCCCAGTCCGTGTGTTTTTACAAAGAAATCTTTCATTTTTGTTCTCACTTGATTCAGGTTACAAAAGTAATAACAGTTTTTTATTGAAAATGACTTTTTTAAATTATCCATACAAGAGGTATCATTTTCAGAAAAATTCGGGATCTGTTTGCAGAAGAGCAATAAGCCTGATTTTTTTAGATTTATATACTTTATCAAAATTTATTTCGTTTATTTTGCACGTAATCCTAATGTTTATTTTTGCATTTAATGTTATATATAATGAGAGCCTGATTTTTTCATACAGTGTGTAATGCGGGTTTGGATAAAAAAATACTCTATGGTAGCATTAAAAATGCATTTAAATCGTATCCTTTTTGTTTGTTTACCGGTTTTTATTTTTTTCGGAGGAAGTGTATATGCTCAGATTTCTGATCATAGTATGCCTGTGAGTTTTGGCTTTTCTGCCAGGAGTACGAAGATTATACCGGCGACTGTGCTCGATTCAGTTCGTGTTACTGAAAGAATCGAACAGGATAAGCAGCTTGGAATTCCCAACCGTTTCGGAATTGTACAGACAACAGAGGTGGATATCCGGGAGGAAGGTGTAAAAACAGAAATGAATGGAACTTCTGTCTGGCAATATGAAATTAGTTGTCCGGATGCTGTATCTCTGGGCCTGTTTTTTAAAACCTATGATCTGCCGGAAGGAGCTGCTGTGTATATCTATAAGCCTGACAAAACACAGCTGAGAGGAGGCTTCACAAGTGCAAACAATAATAACGGAAATCAATTGGCTATCGGTGAGTTCCGGGGAAATAGCCTGATTATTGAATATGATGAACCTGATGCTGCTGCTTTTAAGGGGCAGCTGGTCGTCGGAACGGTTTCAACTGCTTATGCCGGTTTTCAGGCAGAAGCAAGTAGTACAAGCGGACGAATACAGATAAATTGTCCGGCAGGCGATGACTGGCAAACAGAAAAACATGCCGTATGCCTGATGACATTTAACGATTCTCAATACAGTTATTATTGCTCCGGAGCATTGATAAATAACGTGAGGGAAGACGGGACTCCTTATTTTCTTACGGCGAACCATTGTATCAGTACAAATAGTGTTGCAGCGACATTAGTTACTTATTTTAATTATGAGAATTCCACCTGCGAGTCGGATGATGCATCATTGGATCAAAGCCTTTCAGGGGCGAGTCTGGTGGCAACTAACAGCTATTCTGATTTCTGTCTTCTGAAATTATCTGAAGATCCGCCCGACGATTATTCTCCGTTTTATGCAGGCTGGAATGCCAGTGATGACCAGCCGACATCCGGAACCTGTATCCATCATCCGGCAGGAACGGCCAAATGTATTGCGATAGATAATGATCCACCGGTGAGTTATAACTACTTGGTTTCGTGGGACGATGGAAATATAACCAAGCGAAACACACATTGGAGCGTTTCGTATGAAACAGGTGCAGACGAAGGTGGTTCATCGGGGTCCCCGCTTTTCGATTCCGACAAAAGAATAATCGGGCAATTGCACGGAGGCGATGATACCATGTCATTATTCGGAAAAATTTCCCTTTCATGGGATTACAGCTCTACGACGACAAAACAGTTAAAAACATGGCTCGATCCTGATAATACAGGAACACTCAGGCTTGATGGAACAGGTTCTAATTCTCTGCCTGTAGCCGGTTTCTCTGCAGATGTTTCTATTTCATGCTTAAATACAAGTGTTTCCCTGACAGATGAAAGTAAATTTTCACCGACAACATGGTTCTGGAAAATTAATCCTGAAACATATAAATTCGTTGACGGTACGGCAGAAGATTCACAAAACCCGGAAGTAATGTTTACTGCCGAGGGAGATTATTCTGTTACATTAATTGCCGGCAATGAAGTCGGGTATGATACTGTTTCGTATGAAAACCTGATTTATGCAACAGACAATCTTCCTGTCGGATTTGTTTGTACCGACCACGAAATAACTCTTTGCGGCTATGAAATGGACAATTACCAGATGATTGCCACCGGCGCGAAAGAGTATTCTTTTAAAATTTCCAAAGAAGATTACTTCAATTATACCGTAGATTCAGACACGATAACCCTGAGTTTAAAGGATGAAGCCCTGCAATACGGCGATTTCGATACCTATGTGAAAGTAACCGGAACTCACGGAAACTGTACTGCCAGCGACAGCGTGCTGTTTCATGTGCAGATGCCTGCAAACGATGATGCAAAGTATGCCATTGCCCTGAAACTTGGCCGAAATGCTTATTTTAACAACCGCTGTGGAACAGTTGAAGACGATGAACCTTATCCCGGAACTTCAGGTTGTCTGGAAAAGAATAACTGGTGTCCTTCAGCATCAGGAGGTTCACCACTCGATAATTCCGTCTGGTATACATTTACGGGAACTTCCAATCATATGCTTACCATCCAAACGGAAGGGTTTGATTCACAGATAGCTGTGTACGGGGCGGATTCGTACAGCGAGCTTTTTTCAGGCGATTCAGCTTCTGTTTCGTTACTGGCGGCAAACGATAATTCTTCTTCCGGAACGGCAGCAGTAATTCAAAACATGAAAGTAATTCCCGGGAAAACTTACTGGCTCCAGGTTGACGGAAATGGCGGAGATTACGGCGAATATTCAATTGAATTACTCAGTAATACGATCGAAGTTTACCCGAACCCTTCCACCGGGGTTTTCCATTTTACAGTTTCCAGCTACGATGACGGTCTGGCCCAACTGGCGGTATTCTCATTTACCGGTCAGCAGGTACTTTCCACGGCTGAAACTATTAGCTCCGACTCCAATACTTTCGACCTTGATTTATCAGGCCTGCCATCGGGCTTTTACCTTTTCCGGGTAAATATAGACGGGCTTATTATGTCGAAAAAGCTGATCCTTGCGAAGTAATACGGATTGCATTCGTTTTTTTTAATTTTTTGCTTTATCCGGATTCAGATAAAGCAGGGCATTTTTATAACTTTGTGCCCTTTGCCGGAATTAGATTAATCAAAAAAAACAAGAGATATGGCACCTATTAATGAAAATTATTTAAAGCTTCAGGCAGGATATTTATTTCCTGAAATCGGGCGTCGCGTCCGCGAATATGCAGCGGCAAACCCCGATAAAAAAATTATATCCATGGGAATTGGTGATGTGACGCAACCTCTGGCTCCATCGGTTATCAGGGCCTTTCACGAGGGAGTTGACGATATGGGCCGTAAAGCTACTTTTAAAGGATACGGGCCGGAGCAGGGATACGAATTTTTGCGCAATGCAATTGCCGAAAATGATTATCATGCACTGGGCGTAAATATTAATGCGGATGATATTTTTGTTTCCGACGGATCGAAATGCGATACCGGAAATATTCAGGAAGTTTTCGGAAATGATGCCAGAATTGCTTTAGGTGATCCGGTTTATCCTGTTTATGCCGATACAACTGTAATGTCCGGTAAAACAGGTGTTTGTGGAGCAAACGGATATTACGACGGAATTATTTATATGCCTTGTACCGAAGCAAATGGCTTTATTCCTGAACTTCCGGAAGAAACGCCGGATTTGATTTTTCTTTGTTACCCCAATAATCCTACGGGAGCTGTTGCCACGAAAGAAGAACTGAAACGGTGGGTGGATTACGCTCTGGCAAATGACTGCGTTATTTTATATGATGCGGCTTACCAGGCTTTTGTTACCGATGAAAAGATTCCACGTACGATTTACCAGATAGAAGGTGCTGAAAAATGTGCCATCGAATTCCGCAGTTTTTCGAAAACAGCAGGCTTTACCGGAGTCCGCTGTGCTTTTACGGTTATTCCGGAAGGCGTTGTAGCTTACGACTCGAAAGGAGAAGCACATCCGGTACGCAGGCTTTGGAACCGTCGTCATACGACCAAGTTTAACGGCGTTTCGTATCCTGTTCAGAAAGCGGCTGCCGCTATTTATACAGAAGAGGGGAAAAAAGAAGTACAGGCGGTGATTGATTATTATATGGAGAATGCAAGAATTATGCGCACCAGCCTCGAAGAAGCCGGTTATAAGGTTTTTGGCGGAGTAAATGCACCTTATGTCTGGATGAAAACAAAAAACGGTATGAAGTCGTGGACCTTTTTTGACAAGTTGCTGCACGAAGCCAATGTAGTCGGAACGCCGGGCTCCGGATTCGGCCCATCGGGTGAAGGCTACTTCCGTTTTTCGGCTTTTGCCGACCGCGAAAATGTGGTGGAGGCAATGGCACGCATTAAGAAACTTTCAGAATAAAAAACGGCATACAACTGAAAAACGTGTTGGATAAGGTTGTTTTTTTGTAAATATCCGGTTTTGTGCATGACTGGGTTAAAAGACTGTGCAGGTGATTTTTAGTGGTGCGCATTTATAATTATTCCGAAAATCAAACGTTAAAGATTGAAGGATTTTCATTTAAATTATATTTTTGAAAGGTCAATATTTTACAGGCACGATGAATCTCAGAAAACTGTTTTTTTTATTCTTTCTGTTTGCCGGGATATTTTCTGTCACAGCCCAGAATAATGCTGATCAGAAAATAACGCTCGACGGTAAAATGTATCTTTTGCATCAGGTACAGGAAGGAGAGAGTATCCAGAGCATGGCCGAAACATACCATGTCGGTACGGAAGAGATTGTTGCCGCCAACCCTGATTTACTCTTCGGACTGAAAACAGGAAGTGAAATAAAAATTCCGCTTACGGTTGAACCTGATTTTATTAACGTTAAAGTCAAAAATAAGCAGACTGTTTTTTCAATTGCCCGTCAATACCGAATATCACTTGAAGAATTGTACCGCTATAACCCGGAAGCCCAAAAGGGAATTGAGGCGGAACAGATTTTACGTATTCCAGTGTACAAAACGGTTAATCCCGGGACTCAGGTAAGCGAAAAAGTTGTACAAAAGCACAAAGCCGACACCGTACAGCAAAGGACAAAACATATACAGTCAGCGTATTTTAAGCATCAACTGGAACCCGGAGAAACGCTTTTCGATCTTGAAAAAAAGTATGGCGTTCCGCAGGATACTTTGCTGGCGTTAAATCCGCTTTTACGAAAAGAAGTGGTAGCCGGGCCGGAAATCAGGATTCCTGCCGGAGAAATTCCTTCCGTGCTTGCGAAACCTGAGAACGAAAAGGAATTTATCCGCCGGCATGTGCAGGAGAATGAAAACATTTATCAGCTGGCAGCACGTTTTAATGTCGGAATTGATGAATTGAGAAAAGTTAATCCCGAACTTCAGTACCGCGACCCGATTGCAGGTGAAGAACTTTTAATACCGGACAAATCGCTTCAGAAAAAAGTTTTCGACGAAAATATTCAGGATACGATCCGGACTATGCCTGATTTCAAAGTAAAATATATCTATCGGAAAATGCACGCATCCTGCAAAGCCGGAGAGGTGAACTCCGGACAGACCTACCGGATTGCACTTTTGCTGCCCCTGTTTCTCGATGCGAATGATACGGTTAACCGGATTTTTGTTACAGGAGAAGCACTGCTGAACGATTCGGTGTTTATGAGTACCTATCAAAAAGAGGGGGCACTTCCTAAGGATACTTTTAAAATCCGGAGAGAAAAAATTATTGATCCCCGTTCCGAAAATTTTATGCACCTGTACGAGGGCGTTTTAATGGCTGCCGACAGTTTGCGGAAACAGGGCATGAACCTCGAATTGCATGTCTTCGACACCAACCGCGATTCTTTGGTGATTGACTCACTGCTCCGGCAGAATGTCCTTCAGAATATGGATCTGATCATCGGTCCGGTTTATCCTGATTTGCAGGCCGGCGTCTCGGATTTCAGTGCTGAAAATCATATTCCTATGGTGTCTCCGCTTTCATCGGGTGGTGACTATGAGAAAACAAATCCGTATTATTTTAAACTGAACCCGACGAAAGATTACCTGATGAAGGAAACGGCCCAAATGATTGCCGAAAACTATTTTGATAAAAATTTTATTATACTTCAGATGAGCGATTATCGGCATCTGCCTGAAGCAATGCTGGCAGATCAATGCCGCGAGTGGCTTTTTTCGACCGGATATTACGATCAGACCGACAAAGTTTTGTTCCATGAATATGATTTTGAAACGGATGGAATCTGGGGCCTTCAGCGGCTTTTACTGCCCGACAGGGAAAATGTGTTTATTATTCCTGCATCTAATGAAGGACAGATCAGTATTGCCGTAACCAACCTGAATACACTGGCCGAACAGGCCGATATTCATCTGGTTGGTCTGTCAGGATTTAAAAGCTATCACAGTATCCAGACTGAATATTTTCACAATATACAGCTTCAGTATCTTACCCATTATTTCATCGACTATGAAAGTGTGCAGGTGAACCGTTTTATTGCAGCATTTAAAAAACAATTTGCAACCGAGCCCAACGAGTTTAGTTTCCAGGGCTTCGATCTGGCCTATTATTTTATGAGTGCCCTGCATAATTTCGGCAAAGATTTTATCCCGTGCATTCCCGGTTTCAGCATGAAACTGAACCAACTTGACCTCCGGTTCCGAAGGGTAAGTCCGGATGGCGGTTTTATGAACTACGGACTTTTTAATGTTTGCTACGAAAAAAATTTCGACGTAAAAAATAAAGGTTGTTACAGCCCGAATTGTTTGATTCCTGCCGGGGAATAATTCAGGCGAAAATACAGATAGTTGTTTCCGTTATTCAATACCCCATGGACATCGTTTCCGTGTGACGCAGAATGAACCAGTCTCGCTCTCTGTTAAATCGATTTCAAATGCTAATTTTTCCAGTTTCAGTCTGTATGGCTCGATAAAATCAAGCTGGTATTTTTTCCTTTCGATGCCGTTTATCTCGATATTCAAATCGTATAAACACTCGCAATAACATTGGGGATTTTTTTCAATTTCCTGAATCTGAATGGTATCTCCTTCCTGACTGATTTCACAGTATAAGCTGTCGAAACAGCAATTGAACCCTGCATTGATATGCTTTAAAGTCAGCTTGTTTTCGTTTTCATCAAAAGAATATTCTACACAGGAGAGCGTGTCAGGTGTACCCTGATCCTGAAAAGATGATTCTGTGTTGTACTTACAAGCTGAGTTGCTTACCAGTTGACCTGTAACAGTATTTTGATTATCACTCTCCTTTTCACAGCTAAAAAAAATGAACCCGAAAAGTGAAACAATAAAGACGGCATAAATTGTTGTTTTCATAAGTACAGTATTTTATTTGTTTTCTGTTCGATATATTCATTTTTCTGACGAAGCATTCCGGCCTGTTACAAAATTGAAAAGCGGGCAAAAACTGTGTATTTCAGCTTGATTTTTTTAAACGATAATTCGGGTAACTCTTCCTCCTGTCCGGCAGCATCTGTCATTTTCAGGTTGGAAACACCCCGAATCATCATCGGTTTTGTCTCCGGAGCGTATGTTTCGCGTTCGACAATGTAAAGCGGTTTGCCGACCTTTTCACCGATGGCTTCAAGCAAATAAGAGGCTTTTTCCTTTGCCGCTTTTATGGCCATAATTTTTACTTTCTTGCGGTATTCCTCAATTTTTGAATGACTTGTTTTGTAAATATCTGCATCAAAGACCTTTACTTCATCCAGAATGCCAAAAACCTGGTCGAGTACCGAAACCTTGTCAACTTTCAGGATAAAGTCTTTCGATGCAATTACATCCTTCTGTTTTCTTTTGATTATTGTATAATCGGCTGAAGCATCAGCTACGGTCAGGTTTTTCAGGTCGATGTTCATTTTCTGAAGTTTCTGCTTCAGCTCTTTTTCCTGTTCTTCGATGGTGATTTTTGTTTTTCCTTCCATCCGTTCTTTCAGCGTGAATGAGATGAAAATTTCGTCGGGTGCGAATTCCATTTCCCCTTCGCCGGTTACTTCTATGTACGGAGTCGATTCCAGCGGGTTTAACGCGGTTGTCTGGGCTGCAAGGTTCATTGAAAATGCAACCATGAGGATGATTAAAGTTCGTGATTTCATATAGTTTTTTTTAACGTTTAAAAATTATAAACCGGGTATTATCCGGCAGATCAAATTTAAACTATAAAATTCAGACAAATATTACAGGTACAAGGTTGCGTCACGTTTTATTTTTTCAGGAAAATGCAAAAAACAGCCTGATTTAGTTTCGGCGTTCATCATGTTTCTATTTTCAATTGTGAAATATGCGCCGGTAAAACAAATGCTCACGGATTTAGCGATGAAATGAAATTTCAGTAAATTTGTATAAAAAGGATAAAAAGAAATGAGTCAGGAGAGTAAAACTGCACACATACAGATATGATAGAACGAAGCGGAAATCCGTGAATCGAATATTCTTGCGGGATTCCTTCTCTGGCAGAAGATATACATTGGTTTTTAACTGGAAAAATAAACACATGAAAAATCTGGTAATTGAAAATAAAGGGGATCAAATGATTTTAAAGATTAATAGAAAAGGATTTGATGAGAATTATTTGATTTCATTACTGAAAAGACTTCAGGTTGAGGAACTGGCTCAGAAGTCAGATTATAATTCTGATATTCTGACTATTGCCGAGCAGATTAATCAGGATTGGTGGGATAAAAACGGAGAGAATTTTCTAAAAGGAGTCAAAAAATGATTTCAAAATCTGTCGTTGTTGATACCAATCTGATCTTCTCTGCATTAATTTCCAAAGCATCTAAGATAAGAGAAGTATTGTTTGAAAGCAGCATATCATTTTTTGCTCCCAACTTTCTGATTACTGAAATTTACAGACATAAGGATAAGCTGATTAAAAATTCGAAACTTGACGAATCTGAGTTCTATTTATATTTCAATGGGATAATTGAGAGAATACAGTTTTTACCGATCGATTTCGTTAATACAGACAGCAGGCAAAGAGCATATGATTTGTGTAAAGATATTGATGTTAAAGACACACCATTCATTGCCTTGTCGATTGATTTAGGTATTCCGATTTGGACAGGAGATAAGAAATTGAAAGATGGACTTAGGTCAAAAGGATTTGATGATTTTTATAGTGAATAATACATAAATGCTTATTCCTTTTTTAAACTGTAAATGTTTATTCTGTCGTAACATCTCTTTCGAAGTCCGAAATGCAATTTTATCTTTGGTAAAAATTAGAAATTCAAAGTCGGGATAATTGCCAATGAACCCATTTTTAAAGCAGGTAGCCAGCTATCTTTATGAAAAATACAGCAACAGCATCAGCGAATTCTGCCTGGTTTTCCCCAGCCGGAGGGCCGGTGTTTTTTTCAATGCTTACCTGAACGAACTTATTGCACATCCGCTGATCGGCCCGGAAGTAACAACCATCGATCAGCTTATTACCGGTTTTTCGGAAACAGAACAGGCCGATTCGGTCTCGTTAATCATGAAACTTCAGCAGGTTTACAACGAAGTGACCGGGTTCGGCGAGCCGGTAGATGAATTTTTTTTCTGGGGAGAAATTATGTTGTCAGACTTCGACGACATTGACAAATACCTGCTCCAGGCCGACGATATTTTTACCAATATTTCTGATTTAAAAGAGCTGGAACAGCGTTTTGAATACCTGAGCGAAAAGCAACTGGAAGCAATTGAAAATTTCTGGGGTGCACTCAATAAGGCCGGGCATTCGCTGAACAAGGATAAATTTGTGGATTTATGGGGAAAGCTGCCTGAAATTTATCACCGGTTTACCGGACAGTTACGTCAGGAGAAAATCGGTTATGGCGGGTTTATATACCGTGAACTGGCTGAACATCCTGAAATTTTTTATACAAAAAACACTGACATACGAAAATTCGTTTTTATCGGGTTCAATGCACTGAACGCTTGTGAAAGAGCTATTTTCAAATACCTGAACAACGCACAAAAAGCACTTTTCTTCTGGGATTTTGACGACGTTTATGTGCAGGATTCAGGCAACGAGGCCGGGTATTTTTTACGTACCAACCTCGTACAGTTTCCTTCCCCTTCCGATTTTACTCTCGAAAGCCGGGAACCATCCGCCAAACAAAACATTCAGATCGTTTCTGTTCCCGGGAAGATCGCCCAGTCTCAGGTAATCAATGCACAGAAAATCACCGATTGCATTGATAAAAAGGAAGTGCATTTCGACAGTACTGCGCTGGTACTTGCTGATGAAAGCCTTTTGCTGCCTGTCATTTCAGCCGTTGGAAATAAATTCGGGAAGATGAATGTCACGATGGGATTTCCGCTTACCGATACGCCTGTATACAGCTTTCTGTCGCAACTGCTCAGCCTGCAGCAAAATTTGCGTTGCAATGCCGACGGTCAGTCGCAGTTTTACTTCAAACCGGTTATCTCGCTGCTTAACCACCAGTTTGTAAGCAGCCCGGAATCGACTGAATTCATAAAGAACATTCATCTTCACAACAAAGTATACCTGTCGCCTGATGAACTGGCAATCAATAAACTGACCGGCAAAATTTTTTCTGTTCCTGAAGGATGGGAAGCTACATTCGACTATCTGCTCGAAATTATCCGAGACCTGTCAGAATCGTTTCATACACGGGAAGAAGAGCCTGTACATCCGGAATCCGAATACCTTTATCAGGCTTACCTGATAGTCGGCCGGTTGAAGGATTCGGTGGCAGCCCTTGGTTCTGATGGCCTGCCTCAGAAAATACTTTTCCGGTTAATCGACCAAAATCTGCGACGTATTTCCATTCCTTTTGAAGGAGAACCGCTTACCGGTCTCCAGGTAATGGGATTGCTCGAAACACGTTGCCTCGATTTCAAAAATCTGGTTCTTTTTTCGGCCAACGAAGGCAACCTTCCCCACACCGGCAATCCGCACTCGTTTATTCCCTATCATCTGCGCAAAGGGTACGGAATGCCTACCTTTGAGGATCGCGATGCCATGTATGCCTATTATTTTTACAATCTCATTCAACGTGCCGAAAATGTAATTCTGGTATACAACTCGGTAAACGATGGCAGTATTCCGGCCGAGATGAGCCGTTACCTTTTTCAGCTTCAGTACGAATCGGCTGAAAAACCTCAATTGTCGTGCATCGTTTTCGATTTTAAGGGAAACGAGCAGCAGGATATTTCGGTTGCCGCAAGTCCCCGGCACCAGGAACTGCTTTTCGATAAATATTCTGAAAATAATCTGAGTCCCAGTGCAATAAATACTTATCTCGACTGTAAACTGAAGTTTTATTTCAGATACATTGCCGGACTAAAGGAGCAGGAAGAGCTGAAGGAGGAAATCGATCCTGTATTGTTTGGAAACCTGTTTCATTACGCCGTGGAAACGATATACCGGCCTTATCGCGACCAGGAAATTACGGCCGGAGTTATTGATGCTGTTTTGCAGAACAAACACAGGATTGATGAAACAATTTTTCTTTCGTTTGCCGAAAAATATTATAATCTGAAGCCCGAACAGGCCGGGAAACTGAAACTTAACGGTCATAACCTGCTTGTTGCCGGTCATCTTCAGTATTACCTGGTACAATTGCTCAGAAACGACAGGCAGATTACACCTTTCCGGATACTGGAACTGGAAAGCAGGCATTCGGGAATTTTTGACGTACAGGCCGGGAACCAGACACGGAAGATACATGTAGGCGGAATTATCGACCGTATTGACCAAACCCGCGACGGGGTGCGCATCGTTGATTATAAAACCGGGCGTAATCCTCTGCTGAATTTCAATAGCTGGGAACAGCTGACTGATCCGGCACTGACGAACCGGCGGAAAGAAATTTTTCAGACCTTGCTGTATTCTGATATTTATTTGTCGGAAAATCCGGAGGTAGCAGTTCTTCCGGCTATCTACAAACTCGACGATATGTTCGGCGAAACATTTAAGCCCCGGATTACCCGGCAAAACGCCGAATTCTCATATAGTGAAGTAAAGTCTGAATTCCGCGGTATTCTTCAGAATTTGCTGAATGAAATTTTCAGCAGCACCAATGTTTACACGCAAACCGGCGAATTGCACAAATGCGGGTATTGCCCGTTCAACCGGATTTGTAACCGGAAGTAGCTGTCATTTTCCAATGACGGTTCAGTCTTATGAATGTTGTTTTCCGAATTTATGAACAGGAGAGATTTCCGGATTTCCTTTTGTTTACTGAACACTGCGACTGCCAACTGCGACTACTTTCCCTCTCTTAGTTTTTCCACACGTTCCTTTTCCAGTATATTCCGGAACTGGCTTTCGAAGCCGTTCAGCGGGTTCAGGGCCGGTGAGGCAACAAGTTTTCCGTCGCGGCCGATCAGGTACGAAGTCGGAAATGTTTTTACTTTGTAGTCATTCTTACATTTCTCGTCCGACGGAGCGAAAATACCTGTCCATTTGCGGGTTTCCGGTTCCGGCGTTTTTCCTTCCGTAATAAACAGAACAACCAGTTGCCCCTTGTATTGATCGGCAACAGGTTTCAGCGCTTCCATATGTTGCCGGCAGACCGGGTTTTGCAGATCGGTAAAGTGCAGGTACACGTAGCTACCGCGAAACTCATCCAGCGACAGTTTCTGTCCGTTGTTCCGGGTAAGCTGCAAGTCAGGTGATTCTGTTCCTGCTGCCAGATAAACGATTTTTTGAAGTATCCGTTGGGCTATCATTTTATATTTTTCGGGCCAGTCGGAAGGAACCTGCCTGATTGCCCGGATAATTGCCTGCTTCGAGAATTGTCCGCTATAATAGGCGTCTTTCAGCGATTTCAGAATGATTAACCGGCAAATATCTGTGTTCCAGCCATTTCTTTCCGACAAATATTTTTCAAGATTTCCTATATCTCCTGAATTAATCATGCCCGTAATTTTTTTGTCATGGTCGGAATTTCCCAAAAAACTGAAATAATTGGTGAACACCTGATTAAATAAATTGGTGTATGCCGGGAGTTGCAGTTTAGGACTTACTTTCCCGAAATATGAATCGGTAAACTCTTTCGATTTGCCTTGATTTAGTGCATATTCAAGATTGCCGATGCGGTACTTTTTGTGATCCTCGAAAAAACGGTTTTCCGTTTTCGGAAATTTTTTCTGAAGCTCGGTGCGAACCAGATCGAGGCTGGCTCCGGAGTGCTTTTCATAGATGTCGTAAAAATATTTGTCTTCCCAGACCCGGAATTCGGTTTCATAGTTTTTGATCAGCAGGTTTATATCGTCATCCGTTTGGTTAATGATTTTAAACCATACCGGCAACAGTTTGAAAAACGGGTTCCGTTTTTGTGCGTCTGTTTGTTTTTTCCGGGGAGGGAACTGAATTTCATACGTTTTTCCCTGTTCCACATAAATCATTGCCTGGTAAATATCAAATTCGGTAAAGCAAACAGCGGTGTAAGGCAAATTTATTGTAACAGAGAATTTCCCGTCAGGCAGGAACACGATTTTTCCTACCTCTGTTTTTTCTTCTGAAATAAAATCGGAATAGGTATATACCGGCAATGTTAGTCCGGCATACTCAGGTGCCACACCCTTTATCACACTTGGCTGGGCAGATAAATAAACAGGCAGCAAAAGAAGAAACAGGAAGAATATATTTTTTAGTTTATTCATCAGGCATAAAGTCTTTCATATCGAGACCTTCAGGCAGAAACATACTGGCATCGCCGCCATGCAGGATAATATCGCGTACAATAGTTGAAGTAACCGGTGTATGCTCGGGCATGGTAAGCAGAAAAACCGATTCTATTTCAGGGTACATTTTTTTATTAACCTGGGCCAGAGCCCGTTCGTATTCAAAGTCGGCAGAAGTTCTCAGGCCGCGAAGGATATAACGGGCATTTACTTTTCTGCAAAAATCAACCGTCAGCCCGTTGTAGCATTCCACTGTTATTTTCGGCTCATTTTTAAATACCTGCTGAATCCATTTTTTCCGTTTTTCTGCCGGGAAAGATTGACTCTTGTTTGTATTTGTTCCGATCATCACCACAATCTTGTCGAACAAAGGCAAAGCCCTTTTTACAATGCTTTCATGTCCGATGGTGAAAGGGTCGAATGAGCCGGGAAATATCGCGATTCGTTCCATAAATTCCGTTTTTTTTGATACCCAAAGGTATTAAAGATAACTGATAAATCTGTATAAAGTCTGTTAATACAGAACCAGAACGACAATATACTGTTTCACCGATCGTTTATTTTAATAATTTGCGGAAAGATACAAGGTACTGCAGGCATTTTATCTATTTTTGTATTTGGTTCACCTGCCTGCAGAATATAAAATTAACGGGCATTTTTTGTAAACAATGGTAAAAAACGAAAAACGAAAAAAAAACAGGTTTAATATCGGGGAAAAGACATACAAGTGGGTATTCCTGACACTATATATTTTTATTCTGTTGTTTTGTTTTTTTAGAACTTACAACCGGGTTTTCGATGAAAAAATAAGTTTGGGAGGAGACAATGCGGCCTATTATATTCTGGGGAACTCCATTGCCCAGGGACATGGCTACAAGGATATAAATACGGCAGAGATGACTGAACACAATCATTTTCCGCCTGGTTACCCGTTGATTATTGCCGCTGCTTCAAAAGTATTTACCAACGATATTGTCTTTATTAAAAAACTGAATGGCCTTTTTCTTTTTCTGTCGTTAGGTCTTTTATTCATCATTCTTTATAAAATAACAGGGAACCTTCACTGGCCGTTTATCTGTTGCCTGTTCTCTTTATATAATTACTATCTGCTGAATTATTCCTTTATCATGATGAGTGAAATACCGTACCTGTTCTTTTCACTGTTATGTATGTTGCTGTTAATGAACACAAACTGGGAGAAGCCGTTCTACAAAAGCCGGACTTTTATACTTCTGTTGTTACTGGTACCTTTTACTTATTATATCCGGTCAACAGGACTGGCCTTGTTCGCAGGAATACTGTTCTTCCTTCTTTATAAGCGGAAATGGCAGCATTCGGCAGTTTTTTCTGTTTTTTTCGTTTTTTCGATACTTCCGTGGTATATAAGAGGAAAACATATCGGGGGCAATTCATACGTTCACCAGTTGTTCTCCAAAAATCCATACAGACCGGAGCTGGGACAAATGGGAATAGTTGACTGGCTAACCCGAATCTGGAATAATCTTGAACGATATATTACACGGGAAATTCCGAACAGTATGTTCAACTTCATCGACCAGGTAAACGGGCCTGTTTCAAAATTTCCTATTACTACATTCGAATGGGTTATCGGTATATTGACCGTTGCATTTATTCTTTTCGGTTTGTTCCGGCTTAAAAAGTATTTTATCCTTATTTCATTTTATTGCGGGGCCTATATGGGTGTTTTGCTGCTTTGGCCGGATGTATGGACCGGTGTGCGTTTTATTCTTCCTCTTATGCCCCTGCTCCTGTTCTTGTTTATAAATGGAATTGCAGAGCTGTTGAATATTGCATGGAATAAAATGTTGAAGGAGAGATATCAACTTTTGTATCAGTTGCTTATTGTTGCAATCTGTTTGCTTTCAATCAGAAGTTACGGGAATCTGGCTACTGACAAACTGGAACTTATGGCAAAAGGTCATTACACAAAACCGTATCAGAACTATTTCGAATTAGCCAGATGGATTAAAGAAAATGCACCGGCAAACTCTGTTACCTGTTGCCGGAAAGGGGAGTTGTTTTTTCTTTATTCAACAAAATTTGTAACAGGTTTTAAAAACACACTTAATATTGAAGAACAAATCGAGTATCTGAAAAGCAAAAACGTAAAATATGTGGTACTTGATCAATTGGGCTACGCTTCAACCACAAGGTATTTGTTTCCGGCGCTGAAGAAGTATCCCGGAAAATTTAAGGTGATAAAACATCTGAAGGACCCCGATACATACCTGACCGAATTTTTTCCGGATCGTGGATACTGGGGGGAATGGAATGGTGACCATCGCGAAGGAAAAGGAACATTTACATGGGCAGACAATAAACGATTTGAAGGTGAATGGAAAAACGACCGAAGAAACGGTAAAGGCATACTTTATTTCCCGAACGGAATGCAGCTGGAAGGCACATGGAAAAACGATACGCTGAACGGACGGGCGGTTGTAAGAAACAAAAACGGGGAAATAATTGAAGAAGGCCTTTACAAAAAAAATATCCGGCAAAAAATATTATATCAGAAAGAAAACTCATTACAGAAAAAATAAACGACAATACGCACATGAATCATTTGCTTTCAGTTATAATCCCTGTTTTTAATGAAGAAAAAACGATCTGCCTGATTCTGGATAAGGTACTTGAAGTAAATCTGAAATATAATTTTTCGAAAGAACTGATTATTGTTGACGACTGCTCGACAGACAATAGTTACCGGATTATAGAAGGCTATAAACAGTCACACCCGGAAACCGGCATAAAACTTTTCAGGCAGGAACAAAATATGGGAAAAGGGGCAGCCCTGCACCGTGGCATCGCCGAAGCAACCGGCGATTACCTGATCATACAGGATGCCGACCTTGAATACGATCCCCGTGAATACAACGACCTGCTGAAACCGGTTGCAGAAGATCTCGCTGATGTAGTATATGGTTCCCGTTTCATGGGAGGTAATCCGCACCGTATTCTGTTTTTCTGGCATTCGATTGGAAACAGAATGCTGACGACATTGTCGAACATGCTTACAAACCTGAATCTTACCGATATGGAGACCTGCTATAAACTTTTCCGGTCAGATGTGATAAAAAACATCAACCTGAAGGAAAAACGGTTTGGCTTTGAGCCTGAGGTTACTGCAAAAATTGCCGGCATAAAAGGAATACGTATTTACGAGGTCGGAATTTCTTACTACGGACGTACTTATGCAGAAGGCAAAAAAATAAACTGGAGAGACGGACTGAGAGCCTTCTGGGTCATCCTTAAATACAATTTGATTGTACTATAATTATGAGTCGGATATCCGATAAAATAGCAATAATTCTGATAAGTTTGTCTGCTGTTTTTTTTGTCTTATTCTCCATTTATTCGGAAGGGAATTGGGGAGGGGCAGATAGCTATGTACATTACAGAATTTCGAGATATTCATGGATATATCCACATCTTTTTTTGGATTTATGGGGGAAACCACTTTTTAATATCCTAAGTTCCCCATTTTCTCAATTTGGTTTTTTGGGGATTAAAATATTCAATGTTGTTGTTTCATTGCTATCAGCCGTTTTAGTTTACGATTTGGCAAAGCATTTTAAGTGGGATGCGGGCTTTTCTGCTGTTGTGATGTTGTTGTTTACACCAATTTATTTTATTGTCATTCCTTCGGGATTAACCGAGCCATTATTTGGATTGGTTTTGCTGATTGCTATTTGGCTATTCTTTAAGGATCGTTTGCTGTTATCCGCCCTGGTTATTTCATTTATTCCTTTTGCACGAAACGAAGGTTTTGTGCTGATCCCCTTGTTTTTATTAGCCTTTATTCTTAAGCGCAAATACTTTGTAATCCCCTTTTTGACAACCGGGTTTTTATTATTCAGTTTGATTGGCTGGTGGTTTCATCATGATTTTAAAAAAAGTTGTAATTGGCTTATACAGGAAGGTTTTGATGATCATTTAATCTATTACTACGATCCCCTGATCCCTTTCTACATGGAGAAAAATCCGTTTGACTCGAGAGAGGTGCATGAATTCGTAGATGACAGAGAAAACCCGGGGAATGGAATGCCCAAAGATGCCATTTTGGTATGGGATGCACATTTTAGCCCGAACGAAGGTGGATTACGCCTGGAACGGCTAATAAATAATGACTCGTTTCAATTACTGAAAAAAATTGCGCCCGAACATGCCTTTACAACCTTGAATGATTATAAATACGAAATCTATATCTTTAAACGATTATAGTAAAATCCGGCAAATATGAACCCTTTAATAAACTTTGAATGAAACTGAGCATTATCATACCGCTATACAACGAACAACTTAATATTATTACCCTGCTTGAACGATTGACCGAAGTCCGTTTTCCCGATTTTCTGGAACAGGTAGAATATGTTATTGTCGACGATTGTTCTACGGATGAATCTGTGTCAAATGTGAACAGGTTTATAACAGGAAAATCAGGGTTCATTTTAATTAAACATGAAGAAAATCAGGGGAAAGGGGCCGCGGTTAAAACGGGCGTTGAGAACGCGGGAGGCGATGTTTTTTTAATCCAGGATGCAGATCTGGAGTTGAGCCCGTCGGATATCCCGTCAATGCTTGAGGCGATGTACGATTTAAAAGTTGAGTTTATTAACGGATCAAGATATTTACCCGGGGTTGCCAGGCCCCTGGCTTCCTATAAAAGATACTGGGGAAACCGGCTTTTTACCAATCTGACTTCAATCTTTATCAATGTAAAACTGACAGATATGGCTTGTGGATACAAGTTGATCCGCAGAACCTTGTTCGAAAAAATAAATTTGAAAGAAAACCGGTTCGGATTTGAAGCCGAGTTAATAATAAAAGCTCTTCGGATTAAAAAAAATAATATTGCAGAGGTCCCGGTTAAATATTTCCCCCGTAACGCGGGAGAGGGGAAAAAATTAAGGAACTCTGATGCTTTAAAAATATTATGGACAATTATTAAATATGGAATGCTAAGACTAAAATGATGTTTAAATACAATAACAAATTATCAAAATATAGTATCGCGTTTTGCCTCTTGGTGGTTGTCGTAATAATTTTTAGCAGTAAGGATTGGAGGAAGGATAACAAAATTATCGCGGCCGATGTGGTTAGTTATTACGCGTATTTGCCTGCTACTTTTATTTTTCATGATCTGAAACTGGAGAAAAGAGAAACTTTTGACAAGGGGATATTTTGGCCCGAGGACTTACCCGATGGAAATAAGGTAATAAAAACCACCATGGGAATGTCATTTTTATATGCCCCCTTCTTTTTTCTCTCACATGGCACAGCAAAATTACTGGGCATGGAGGCTTACGGATTTTCTGCAATATATAAAATTGGATTGCTGATCGGGGTATTGGTATACTTCTTTCTGGGCTTGTTCTTTTTACAGAAAATTTTACTGCGATATTTCCCTGATAAGTTGGTGGCATTAACCACGATTGTGATTGCATTAGGAACGAACTTATTGTATTATACCGGAAGGGAAGGAACAATGACCCACCTGTATAACTTCGCACTAATAAATTTGTTCGTGTATCTTTCTGTTCGATGGTACGAAAAGCAAAAATTTCCGGTTTTATTGTTGCTCGGGGCCCTTGCCGGATTGATCACATTAATCAGGCCAAGCAATATTGTTATCCTGTTGTTCTTCTTTCTTTACCAGGTGTATTCGTGGAGAACCTTTATACAGCGGATAAAAATGGTCTTTTCCAGGTTTCACTGGTTTTTGGCAATGGGCCTGGCTTTTGTTTTAATCTGGGTACCACAGATGATCTATTGGTATTCTGTTACGGGCAACTTGTTTGTTGATTCTTACCCTGACGAACGTTTTTATTTTGGCAATCCGCATTTCATCGATTGCCTGTTCAGCTACCGAAAAGGATGGTTTGTTTATACTCCGGTAATGCTGCTATCAGTTTTAGGAATGCCACTATTGTTTAAACGAATGAAAGAATTCGGTTTTGCTATATCTGTTTTTTTTCTTAGTGCCACCTATATTATTGTTTCGTGGTGGTGTTGGTGGTATGGAGGATCATTTGGCATGCGTGCTTTTGTCGATTATTATGGGATTTTGGCAATTCCAATAGCCCTTTTGTTTTCTGAACTGATAAAAATACGGAAGAAATTTTTTGCAATCGTCGTGCTGATAACCTGCATCGGTGTTGCCCAGAATTTATTCTTCATGGAAAAATATAAAAAGGGGTCGCTTCATTGGGATTCAACAACAAAAGCCTCGTTTTGGAATTCATTTTTTGGGGTACATACTAAGCCCGGATATTGGGAACTCCTTCGTGCCCCTGATTATCAAAAAGCGTTGGAGGGTATTGATGCCTATGCCGATGATAAAAAATAAAAAGAATGGCCCCCCGGGCTTACAAATTTGTTTTTACAATTGAAAGATCATCGAACCAGGCTGGTTGTTTCCCGGAATTCCACAAATAAATTATTAATTTATCACGCTCGATTTGTGAGGGTAGGTGCAGCGACATGGTAATTTCATTCCATCCGTTTTGCGCACCTGAAACCGCATTGCTGTTTCTGTAAAACCCTTTTTTATTATCCACAACTATAAAGGCATTTTCGGCTGTACCCTTTACCCAAACCCTAATTTCAAGTTTCGAAATTCGTGAAATATCTTCAAGTTTAATGCCCTGACTAAAAGGGTGATTTGCATCCAGCCGAATAGAATGGCCCCCGCTTTTATATGCCTCTTCAGATAGTGATGTTATCGTATCTGCTTTCTGATTATTTGAAAATAAAATATGATTGTATTTATAGTCAATCGTTTCAACATTACAAAGAATTGTATCCTGCGAACTTATTATCTTTTTCTTTGCAGGTAACACTTTGGGACGGGCCCTTTTTTTTAAAAGAAAAACGGGATATACTTCCCCTGTTATTTCCCACCCGGGGCTGTCTAAATATTTTTGACGTTCTGCATCATTCGCCTCCGGCGAAAGTAAATAATTGTTATCTGTTAACGAAAAAACAATGTATTCGGCATCTTTTACTGTTGGGAAAAAATAAACGAATTGCCTTTGTGCAAGGTGCGGTGTAAAAACATTGGAACAACTTACCCGTGCATCTTTCGGTATTCTCTTGAGTAGCTTGTTCACCTTTTTTATATCGAATGGAGACTGGTAAAAGCTCTTATTGTAAAAGTTTATTTTCGATTTATAAAAAGTCCAGGGAATAGCATGATTGCTACTGTCCATTTTATGGATGGTCATGCCTAATGCACCCACACAGCTTAAAACGACCAGGGCCTTTTGCAGGCGGCCGGAATGCAACGAACTTATTACCAGATAAACAGAAAGTGGTAATAAGGTAACTACTTCTATTGCATAATAGGTAGCATTCCCCCATCGGAAAGGATCGTCGTTTAATACTTTTTGGGCTACAATGGGAACGAACCAGATCAAATATTTTGGGCGTAAAAAAAGAATAAAACCACCTGAAATCAGGTACAGCAGGTAAAATTCCATTTTTACATGGTCGTATTCCGGGTTATCAAGGTGGTTTACAAAGAATAGCTTAACAAAATTCAACGGATGTTTGAAGATATAAACAAGTGCTTCTCCCGGTCCGTCTCCCAGTGCGGAGTAATTGAATAATGCATATTTTGCATCAGGCGTTTCAATGTGGGGGATAATAAGCCTGAAAAGCATTACGAAGTATAATGCCGACAAGACAATTCCCACAAAACAAAGGCCCACAATCTTTTTGTCTTTCCAATGCAAAACAATTAATACCATAAAAACCGAAATAAACCATAACGGCATATTTTCCCTCGATAAGAGCGAAAGTATCAGGATAACAAAAGAGAGCGTATACTTTTTTACTTCGAAGTAATATAAAAAGACCGGGACAAAACATGCCGACAGAATAGCCAGGTTAACATCTGTACCAAAAGCTGAATACCGGCCAAAAAGCAGGAAAAAGTAGATTAACACACCATTGGAAATCCAGTTGTTATCGGTTTTCAGCTTAACTATTTTGTAAGAGTACCAGGCAGCAAGTAAAACGAATGCATTCTGAATAAGAATTAATGTATAGGTCCCGGTAAGCCAGTTAAATAACCAGTATAACGGAACGAAATACATCAGTGTAAACGAGAAATGATCCTGCAGAAAGTTGCCCCGGAAAGTTGGGAGCTGGCTTATCCTGAAATGCGAATAATCCCAGAACGCGAAGTTATAATTGGCATAATCGTAAGTAAAAGTTTTAAAATAGTAATGGTTGAAAATGCCAATAAAACAGAATAAAAGTCCAAAAAAAGCAAGGATTATTATTGGGATGTATTTCTTATTCATCGTACTCAGCTATATCAAGTATAAAAAGATTTTGAGAACTACCATGGTAAACTTGCTTTACCGGGAAACCGCGTTCTTTCATTTCACCCAGGGTTTTTTCGTCAGTAGGGCCATTCAGCAGAATTATTTTTTTCCCATGTTGTTTAATAATATCTTGCAATTCAATTTTTTCATTCCACTTAAAATACTGATTACTTGAGAATTCGTAAAAATAAGTGTTCGGGTAAATTCGTTTCAAATCATTTCTTATCCTGGCTTTTGAAAAGTCGTCGCCAAATTTAAGTGCCGTAAATTTATTCATCGAAAATATATAATAATTAACAGGCATATAATCAGGATATTCATCTTTTATAAGTTGATAGCTTGAGCTTATTTCTTCTGATGCCTTTTTGTAATCAAGGTTGATTTGTTCCATTTTTCGGGGCTGAACACTTGCTGTGAAGATAAGGAACCCTAATGCTGTTAAAGGCAACAGTAATTTCTGAAGTATCTTCAGCTTGAATGTCTCATTGATTATTTGGATGACCATGAATATGGTAACACCCGATAAAAGCAGGATGGGAATAAGATAATGATCAGCTTTATAATGCTTGGCCACTAAAAGCACACCGAAAATGAAAGTGGCAATTAATCCTGAAAGAAATCCGGTTTCCCGATTTTTGAAATTGCGTTTTTTAAGAATGAAAATCAGCAGGGACAAAATTCCTGCTGCCAGAATGTACCCGATAATTAAGTTATTGTCAATAATATGAATGATATTGGGAAGGTAGGTATCCGGGTCGATAATTTGCTTTGCACCATTGCCATACATCCCCGAGTGACAAAACATATTTCGAAACCAGTAGTAGAGCGCTTTGTATTCGGTTATTGCCGGAATGGTAAAGAGAACAAAAGCCGGGACGGTCCCAAGCAGATAGAACATTTTTCTTTTAAATGATGGCAATACGAATAAGGGGAAAACTACCAGCGGTAAAAATGTTGCTTTGGTTGCTAATCCGGCCCCGGTAACCAACGAAAAAAGCCACACATACTTCCACCTGGTTTTATCCTCTTCATAGTAAAAATAAAAGATAAGAATAGTAAACGCGCAAGTGATAAAAAACAAAAGCGGTTCGGGCGATAACTTTGTCCAGACATAATCTAACGTGTTTGAGGATAGTAAAGTCGTAACCTGAACTAATAAAGCTGCCCAAAGTGATTTTGATTTACGGAATACGACCCAGCCCAATAATGCCAGGACAACTGAATTTAACAATGTGAAAATAAGGCGGGTTGCTTCTACAAATTTTTCCGGATCTTTTATTACATGGTCTGTCAGTGGTTGCTTTTCCGGATTTGAAACAAGGTGGGTCCCTGCAATGGTTGCCGCAGCTACCTGCATAACCGTTGTCCCCGGGTTATCAATATTTCCGACACTTTTCCCTTTACAAATGCAAAGGGCATTCATCAGGTAAATATAGTTGGGGTCGTTGATATATTTCGCCCTGTTGAAATTTGAACCAATGAAGAAAAACAGTAGTGGAAGAATAAAAACAACAGGGACAATTGCATTATGATATTTCTTCATGTATACTAGGTTTGCATTTATCACTTGTGTTTAAGAAAACTCATTGCACCGATCTCTCGCGCATGTAGTCGGTTTTTTTTACCCCCCATTTTTGCAATCGATATTGCACCGCGGTTAGCAAAACGCCAAAGGCATAAATCGAACTATTCTTAATATTAATGCTCGATGCATCGGCAAAATATTTGGTTGGACAGGTGATTTCTGCAATTTCGTAACCGGCATACCAGATTTGTGCAAGCATCTGGTTGTCGAAAACAAAATTATCGGAGTTGGCATTATAGTTTACCGCTTCGAGAACTTCGCGTGAGAAAGCCCGGTATCCGGTGTGATATTCCGACAGTTTGGCTCCCATCATTATATTCTGAAAAAGCGTAAGCAAGCGGTTAGCCACGTATTTGTACCAGGGCATACCGCCTTTCAGGGCACCTTTTCCCAGAATACGCGAACCCAGAACCACATGGTACAATCCGCCGGCAATTAAATGAGCCATCGACGGAATGAGTTTCGGGGTATACTGATAGTCGGGATGGAGCATAATGACGATGTCGGCCCCCAATTCAAGCGCCTTGTTGTAGCACGATTTCTGGTTCCCCCCGTAGCCTTTGTTTTTTTCGTGCACCACAATATGCCGGATACCTAAATCCTGCGCAACTTTCACCGTATTGTCTTTACTTTTGTCGTCAACAAGGATGACGTCGTCAACAATTGAAAAATCAATTTCATTGTAAGTAACCGTCAGCGTTTTTTCAGCATTATAGGCCGGAAGTACTACAATTACTTTTTTATGATTCAGCATAATATTCGATATTTCCTGTAAAAATAGAATTTTTGCCTGTCAGTCAGGAAACAATCAAGCTTAATTAGCAGAAAGAAATAATCAGGAAATCGGAAAAACCCCTGAAAAGCGGAAGATTTTTGTCACTAAAATTTTATTTTCAAGAGATAAAATTTTAATCTACGCCATGATTATAACAAAAATAAACCGGTTTCAGAGGCCCGAAGAATTTAACTTCAATATAAAAACAAGCTGATTGCTGTATTTGTTTGTCCCTCAATAAAAAATTATTTCAGCGGCGCAGCGAAAGCCAGAACGTCTTTGGCTGTAATATCCCGGTCGCAAAGAATAATTAACCGTTCGATGACATTCCTGAATTCGCGGATATTGCCGGTCCAGTTTATTTTCTGAAGCTCAGTAATGGCTTCGTTTGTAATTTGCTTGATGGACATTCCGTACTCTCCGCAAATTTGTTTAATAAAATAATCAGCCAGTAGCGGAATGTCTTCCGGCCGTTCGTTGAGACCCGGAACATTAATCAGAATTACGCTTAAACGGTGATATAAATCTTCGCGAAAACGTCCTTTTTCAATTTCTTCAGAAAGATTTTTGTTTGTCGCGGCAACGACACGGACATCGACTTCTATTTGCTTATCGCCGCCTACCCGGGTAATCACATTTTCCTGAAGGGCGCGTAATACTTTTGCCTGGGCAGAAAGGCTCATGTCTCCGATTTCATCAAGGAAGAGTGTTCCTCCGTTTGCCTGCTCAAATTTGCCGATACGTTGTTTTAAGGCTGAAGTGAAAGCACCTTTCTCGTGTCCGAAAAGCTCGCTTTCAATTAATTCAGAAGGAATTGCAGCACAATTAACTTCCACAAAATTGCCTTTGGCACGATGGCTGTTTTCATGCAGGCGGCGGGCAACCAGTTCTTTTCCTGTCCCGTTTGCCCCGGTAATCAGTACACGTGCATCGGTCGGTGCTACGCGGTCTGTCATTTCTATTACTTTCCGGATGCCCTCCGATTTTCCGATAATCTCATATTTTTTATTAACCTTTTTTTTCAGGACTTTGGTCTCTGTAATCAGGTTCGATTTATCGGTTGCATTCCGGATCGTAATCAGTAAACGGTTCAGATCCAGTGGTTTTTCTATAAAATCGTAAGCCCCGTCCTTAATCGATTCAACTGCCGTGTCAATATTTCCGTGGCCGGAAATCATAACAACCGGTATATCAGGCTTCATCTCCTGAATTTTCTGCAACACTTCGATGCCGTCCATTTCGGGCATTTTTATATCGCATAAAATGATATCGTAATCGGTAGCGGCAATTAAATCCAGCCCTTTTATGCCATCCTCTGCCAGATCAACATGGTATTTTTCGTACTCAAGAATGTCTTTTAACGTGTTTCTGATGCTACGCTCATCGTCGATTACTAAAATCCGGGACATAGAAGATTATTTTTATAAACGGGTTTTACTTATGCGCCCTCTGTTAAACTTCAACCCTGAAATGAATTCAATTTCATTCAGGGAACTCAAAGTTAATCAAATAAAGTCATTTCGTGTAAAACACCTTCCCGTAAAGCATAGTCGGTTTGTACAATTTTGCGGAGATTCAGCTTTTGTATAACCAGATTTATCAGGATCACAGCAGGGACAATCATTTCAACCCGGATTAGTTCCATTCCTTTCATCTGTAACCGTTCGGTTGTGGTTGAACCGATTAACCTGTCGTATAATTTTTGAAAATCATCTGCCGAAAATTCCTGATGCTTCCGCAACTTTGTTCCGGGTGTTGTACCGTCAATCAAGTCAACCAGCGTGTCGAAGGCTCCTGAACAACCAATCAGTTTTTCGGTTTTTCCTTTGGAAACGGTTGCCCAAAGTGTCGCCAGGTTTTCTTCAAAATAATTCCTGATAGTTGCGATTTCCTCTTTTGTAACCGGGTCGGAAGGAGAGAAGCGTTCAATGATCCGGGCCATGCCAAGAGGAAAACTTTTTTTCCATACGATTTTATTTCCGGCACACCATATAAATTCGTTGCTTCCGCCACCGATATCGAGAACAAGCGAATTCCCCGGTTTATTGCCGAAAGCCAGAAGCACGCCGTTGAAGATCAGTTCAGCCTCTTTTTCGCCGGAAATAACATCCAAAATAATACCTGTTTCATTCTGAATTGTCTGGCAGAAAGCATCCCGGTTTGTGGCATCGCGTACTGCCGAAGTTGCTACGGCAATTGTTCTTTCAACCTTATACTGACTGATTCTCTGCTGATGGCTTTTTATTGCCCGCACAGCCCGCCGGATTCCGTCGTCAGGAATAATGTTTTTGTTGATGCCGCCTTTCCCCATTTTTACGACCTCTTTCCCCTGGAACAAGAGCTTGTATCCCTGTTCGTCGTCTTCGGCAATCAGCAAATTGCAGGTGTTTGTACCCAAATCGATTACAGCAATTTTGTTCATTTTTCCCGTCATTAATTTTTATATCGTATCCATTTTACGATTTCTTTTATATTGACTTTTTTTCCGTACATCAGAATGCCTGTCCTGTAAATTTTCGCAGCCAGCCAGATAGCTCCCCATATAGTTAAAACAAGCAATGCCATCGACAGGGCCAGTTCCCACCACGGAATTCCGTACGGAACACGGGCCAGCATTATAATCGGCGAAGTAAAAGGAATCATCGATGTCCAGAAAGCCAGCGCTCCTTCCGGGTTTTTTGCAATCGGGAAGAGTAGCATGATTGACAAAATAAGCGGCAATATTACAGGAAACACCAGTTGCTGTGAATCTTCATCATTATCGACAGCTGAACCAACGGCGGCCAGCAGCGAACTGTAAAGCAGATATCCTCCCAGGAAATAAAAAACGAACGAGAACAGAATGGTTGTTATCGGCAGGTTCCCGGCCATTTCCATAAATTTCTGATATTTAGCTACTGATGCATTACCTGCTACCTGGGCAGCATTGCCCGCAACTTCCGGGCTCATCAGGTTTTGCGCCTGCTGCAGTTGTTCTGCACCGCTTCCCATAAATAGTCCGATACCTGTAATAATCAGGAAGCCCAGAATAATCCAGATTGCAATCTGGGTTAAACCGACCAGAGCAATCCCGATAATTTTGCCGAACATCAGCTGAACAGGTTTTACAGAGGAAATAATAACTTCCACCACCCGGTTCGACTTTTCTTCCATAACGCCCTTCATGACCATCATGCCGTACATGAACATGAACATGTAAATCAGGAAACCCATTATGTAGCCCAGTGCCCCGACAAGTATAGACGAACTTTCTTTGGCTTTTCCTTCTTTCTGAATTTTCAAGGTCGAAAGTTCTATATTTGTCCGTGTGGCTGCCAGTTTCATTTCAAGGTCAGGTATCCCTGTTTCTTCAATTACTTTATTCCGTTTATCACGTTCAATAATATTTTCAATGCGTTTTTGAAGCATCTCCGAAATATCGAACGGTACCTGTTTCTCCGAGAAAAGTTGTGCGCGGTTGCTGGTTAAAATGTTGCCCGGAATGTACATGATTGCATAATAGGGCGTTCCTTCCAGTTTGTTTTTGAGCTGTTTGTATTTTTCGGCCGGGACGAATTCCAGCTTCGTGTGCTCATTTCCTTTTAACTGATCAAGAAAAATGCTCGACTCGTCAAAAACGGCAATTGTCCGTTCCTCTTTGTCCTCACTCATACCAAGGTACATGGGAATTATAAAAATTGCAGCCATAAGAAATGGTGTAAGCAAGGTGGTGAAAATGAACGATTTCTTTTTTACCCGTACCAGGTATTCCCGTTTTAATACTAAAAATGCTTTATTCATAATTCCCGGGTATTTTGGTTAGCTTCTTCAACTACTTTAATAAACACTTCATTCATGCTGGGAATTACTTCCCTGAAAGAAACAATCTCAATCTGTTGCATCAGTTGCCGGAGTAATTCATTGTTTGTTTGATGATTTAAATACTGTATTCTCAGTGTGTTAAAACGTTCAGAGTATTCCTGACTGATTACACGGATTCCGTTTTTCAGCAAGTTGTCAAGGTCATCTGTATTCCCTTTATACTGAATTTCAAAAATATTGCTTTTGTATTTTTCCTTTAGTTCGTCAATAGGGCCGTCAACAATTTTTTTCGATTTATTGATTAATGAAATGTGATCGCAGATTTCCTCAACCGACGACATGTTGTGGGTCGAAAAAATAATGGTCGCTCCCTCGTCCCGTAGTTTCAGCATTTCCTGTTTCAGCAAATTGGCATTAATCGGGTCGAAGCCGCTGAAAGGTTCATCGAAAATCAGAAGTTTCGGTTTATGCACAACTGTAGTGATAAACTGTACCTTTTGCTGCATTCCTTTCGAAAGTTCTTCTACTTTTTTATTCCACCATGCCTGAATTTCGAATTTTTCGAACCATACTTTCAGGCTTTTCAGCGCATCGCGTTTCGACATGCCTTTCAGTTGAGCAAAATAAAGAGCCTGTTCGCCGACTTTCATTTTTTTATACAAACCGCGTTCTTCAGGCAAATAACCAATCTGACAGATGTCCTCCGATTTCATCGGTCGTCCGTCAAAAAAAAGTTTCCCCTGATCGGGAGCTGTAATCTGATTTATAATTCGTATCAGCGTAGTTTTTCCGGCACCGTTGGGCCCCAGCAGTCCGTACACCTGTCCTTCACTGACAGTAATGCTCACATTGTCGAGCGCTTTTTTTGCCGAATATTCTTTGGTTACATTCCGGGCTTCAAATAAATCCATATTTTCAATCTGTTTCTATTTATATTTTTAGTCAGCAGGCAAAGCTATTTGTTACAAATGAGTTTAAAAAAAGAATCCGGTGAATGGAAGATTTTTGCCTGTAACCGGAGAACAAAACAGTTTTTTTATTCTGAAAATTATCAGGCCGTGAAAAAGCTGAAATGGACACTTCCGTATTTGCGCATGTCCTGAAAATGCAGGTTTTTCGAGAAATCGTAGTTGCCGGAATGTTCCAGTATAAACAAACCATTTTCCTTCAGCAGTCCGTTCTGAAAAATCGAATCAGGTACTTTCTGAAAGTCAGTCATGTCGTAAGGAGGGTCTGCAAAAATAAGATCGTATTGTTCTTTGATGTGTTCAGCAAAAACAAAAGCATTGGTTTTTACCACCCGGATTCCTTTCTCCTGCAGTTTTTCGATTGTTTCCTTTATAAAACGGACATGGTTGAAATTGAGCTCCACTGCAGTTACATCGGTACACCCGCGCGAAGCGAACTCGAAACTGATGCTGCCTGTACCTGCAAATAAATCAAGTACTTTAATGGATTCAAAGTCGATTTTATTCTGAAGGATATTGAAAAGGCTTTCTTTTGCCATGTCTGTAGTAGGTCTGGCCTTAAAACTCTTCCCGGGAATAAAATGCCGGCCTCTGTATTTTCCGCCTACAATGCGCATTTGTACGAATTGAATAAATCAGCAAAATAATGACCCGGCGTTTTTTCGAAAGTATAGCTGTAATGAAAATCCTGATCGGGTTTCAGAATATTTATATGTATCAGGTATTTTTTCAGTTGTCTGATATAATCAGAGTCCCCGGCAACGAATCCGCTTACCAGCAATTCATCTTTTTCGGCATCGAAATCGATGTTTTTGCAGATATGAAGGGTATGGTACAGAAAATCGGTTTCCGTTTTGTAAAAAAAACTGTTAAACAGCCGGATGTCTTCTCCTATCTCAATAATTTGAAAATATTTTTTGCTGAAGTGCAGGACAATTGTTTTTTGTGCTTTTCCTTTTTGCTGGATTGCCGCATTCAGTAAGGGATATGTATTGTGAAACAACCGGTATTCAGCATATTTCGAGTCGAAGAAGCTACGTAGTTCCTGGGGATACGAGAAATAGATTTCCTGATTGAAAATTCCGATTTTGGAGGATCCGATTTCTTCGTTCCGTTCTGTTTCCTGGTTCAGTTCAAACAAGCTTTTGCTTTTCCCCTGATCTGCAAAATCTGAAGGCACTACGGTTGCTTTTTGGCTGTTGTAAGCAATTGCTACTGACTTGAAATTTTTATTCAGTATTTCTTCCGATTCATATATTTCACGCACTTTTTCCGTCAGAAACTGTTGTCTTTTTACCGTCAATGGAATATACCGTAGCAGTACGTATTTTTTTTGTACGGTATCGAGTATACAAAAAGAAAATCCATCCAGGCTAACCTGAATGGATAGATGATATTCTAAATTGAAGTTTAAATCGAATGTTTCGTCTACGTACGAAATTTCATGCATACTCAAGATTTACTCCCAGTTTCCTGCATTGTTGTTTGTTTCGGTAAGTGACCCTACTTTTAATCCCGGATATTTGTCATTGGTCCTTTTTTCGTCGTTCATATTAATTACCAACTGACGGTCAAGATTTTTCAGAAGAGTATTGTTGTGAACTTTTGCCTCAAAAACCGGAACTTTAATACCTGAACCTGTCTGTATAATTGTAGCTCCTAAATGGAACTGGGCAACTGTATCAGTAACAGGCACCATGTTCAGTTTATCAATCGGGTATTGTTTGCCGAATAACGAATCCAACACACTTACTTTAACTGTATCCCTGATGATCAAACCTTTTTTCAATGCTGTTTTTTCAGTTAAACCTGCATCAATCATACTATCGGTAAGCATTCCGTATTTTTTCACCAGCTTCAGGGAATCAGTTTTTACAAAGTTGATCAGTGTATCCCAACTGCCTGTAAATTTTCCGTAAATATCCTTGTATGCCAATTCGGCTTTACGGATATCTTTCAGCTTTGAAATAGTAGCATCATACCTTGTTGTTAATGCTTGTTTGAATTCAATGGGGCGTTCAATACTTCTATAAATCAGGAAGGCTAAAAAAAGAGCTGCTGCTATAAGGACGATCTGGAATAGTGTCTTCATCTTATCTGTTTTAAGATTAATTTTTGTTTGCTTGCAAATTTATAAAAAAAATTAAATTCCCATCTTTGGATACTGTTAATTTAGTTGTGTATGATAAAAAATCACATAGAGTCTGAAATAATCCGTCATTTCAAATATTTGCCTACTTCGGGACAGGAAAATTTAACCGGAAATTTTGCTGCTTTTGTTACTGAATCCGGCGAAAACGGGGCTTTTATTTTGAAAGGATATGCCGGTACCGGAAAAACGACCATGGTCAGTGCTTTTGTGAAAACACTCCGCAATTTTAAATTCCGGACTGTTTTGCTGGCCCCTACAGGGAGGGCCGCGAAAGTACTTTCATCGTATTCCGGTCAGTCTGCTTATACCATTCATAAAATAATATACCGGCAGAAATCTTCATCCGACGGGGCCGGCCGTTTTGTCCTGAACAAGAACTTGTATAAAGATGCTTTTTTTATTGTGGATGAAGCGTCGATGATATCGAACGAAAATACCGAAGGCTCGATCTTCGGAAGTGGCCGGTTACTGGATGATCTGGTCGAATTTGTTTATACCGGAACAAATTGTAAACTGGTACTGGTAGGCGACACAGCCCAGTTACCTCCGGTCGGGCTTGATGCCAGTCCTGCTCTTTCTGCTTCAGAAATAGAAATGTATGATCTGAATGTTACAGAAGTTGAACTGACAGAGATCGTAAGGCAGGAAAAAAATTCGGGCATTCTCAACAATGCGACAATCATCAGACAAATTATAAGCGAAGGCAATTTTTACGGCGAATATTTCCCGTTCGAACTGTCTGGCTACGACGACATCAGACGCCTGGGCGGTGCCGATCTGATTGAAGAAATATCGGCCTGCTACGACCAATACGGAGAACAGGAAACCATGGTTGTAACCCGTTCGAACAAACGGGCAAACAGGTTTAACGAGGGTATCCGGCGATCGATTCTGTACCGTGACACCGAAATTTCAGTTGGCGACCTGTTGATGGTTGTCCGGAATAATTATTTCTGGCTGAACGAAAACGAGAATGTCGATTTTATTGCCAACGGCGATATTGCAGAAATTACCCGTATCGGCAAATACGAAGAATTGTACGGGTTCCGTTTTGCCAACGTAAGCCTGCGTTTTGTCGACTATAAAGACCTTGAGACCGATTGCAAGATTTTTCTGGATACATTGAATATTGATACTGCTGCAATGAGTCAGGAAGACAACCGCAGGTTATTCGAAGCGGTTTCGGAAGATTATACGGACATCGGGAACAAAAAGAAACGCTGGGAAAAAATCCGGGAAAATGAGTATTTCAATGCACTGCAGGTGAAATTTGCTTATGCCGTTACCTGTCACAAGGCTCAGGGCGGGCAGTGGAAAGCTGTTTTTATCGACCAGGGCTACCTTACCGAAGACATGCTGAATATCGAATATCTTCGCTGGCTGTATACCGCTTTTACCCGACCGACCGAAAAACTTTACCTCGTAAATTTCAATAAGGAATTTTTTGGCGAAGAATAAATAGCAATCGGTGATTTTGTATTTGACAAATCTCTACTTATAAACGCTTCGGAGCCTGCTAATGAAAAGGTTGATGGCGATTTTCCGCTCAGGGCAAATTCGATCAGATTACCAACAGCATTTTCCTCAGTCCGTGACGGGGCTTTTATTCATCGGAAACGGTAGCTGTATTTTGTGTTTTTGATTGATTTTTGATCATTTAACCGGAGACGAGAGCATAAAAAAAGCCGTTCAACCTTTTGGGGCAGACGGCTATTTCTCAAATGCCTTTTTAAAAAAGATGCAGACTAGATGTCTTCGTCAGCATCATCTTCTTCTTCATCGTCATAGAAGCCATCAAATGAATCGTCGTCTTCTTCTTCGTCAAATGAAGGGTCTTCCACGTCGAAATCAAGATCGTCCAAGTCTTCTTCATCAAATGAATCAGAATCCCAATCTTCATCCATGTCATCCAAATCGAAATCGTCTTTCGAGTCGAAATCATCTTCAGCATCGAAGTCCAGGTCATCATCAAAAAAATCGTCCTTCATCGTTATTCTTTTTTAGTATAAACAATACATTTTAATGGCGGAAAAGTATCAAAACAAAATATAACTTCAAATAGAGGTAAATAAAAAAATTGCGTTAAAATGTAAAAAAGAAAACCGGCCCGAATCAGGCCGGTTTTACAGGAATTGAATTGTGGAGAAACTATTTGGAGAACTAGTCTGAAATACTCTGTCATTGTTTTTTTGTATCAGTCATTTGACCGTTTTTCATTTCCCCTCCGACAGACAAAAACCGGATAAAATATCAATATTTCAGTTTCCTTTTCTGACCGTCTCAATGGCCGGTATTAATCCTCTGCCGGGTCTGTAACTTTCCCGATAAACAGAATTGTATCGGTATCTTTTTCTTTTATTACGAAAATAAACGGATGATCAACTGTAAAAGTATTACCATCCAATGTTGAAGTGGCTGCAATAGTTACACTTGTTACAGCTGCAGCTTCAGTACCTTTTTCGTTGACTTTTATATATGATTTATGTATTACCTCCGAAATGAAAATTTGTTGATCTTCACAGATTCCTTTAAAATCGGCTTTTTCGGGATTGAAAGCATCAACCATGCCCAGCGCCTGCAATTCAGTATTAAGGGTTGTCTTATATTTAAACTCGAATTTGGGCAGAAATACCTTTTTCGTCTGTTCCCCCATTTGGCCGGTCCAGTTGTCAAGGTTTTCAGGGCTCAGCATTCCGGCCATCTGATTAGCAGTTATGTTGTCTCCCGGAAGGAAAATCAGCATCGAATATTTTCCGCTGCCATAAGGCATTTCGAGCATCTCAAAATTTTCGTTTCTGTAGTAATTGAATTCTTCATTAATTACCATTGTCGGGACATTTGCACTTGAACCATCTTCATAAAAAAAGACACGGTCGGCCGTATCGTCTTCGTTGAACCGGTAGGTCCATTTGCCGTTGAAATAGATTGCATTCAAAAGTACCATCACATCGTCCGTGCTTATTTCAGTGAGGATTGATTCGATTTTATCATTGGTTTTGTCTTTTACCCATCCGTTTATTGCTTTGAGTGCGTTTTGGCTGTCCCCGAAATCCAGCGGTTTTACTTCAGCATTATAATATTCTTCATTGACATTCAGAAAATCGCTCAGAATAGTATAATCTTTATGGTAGAAAATACCGTTGGCTATATCGAAGTCGACTTTTACGTCGTGGCTTTCATGCGCGTTAACCAGTGTCTGGTACGACTGGTTGATTTCGTCGGGTGTGAGTCCCGATTTGTGCAGCATGTCTTCCATTTGTTCGCGGGTAGTCCCTTCTGCCCCGTTGTATGCCATGGCCAGAGCCACAGAAACACTCAGCGGCGAAATCATCAGGTTTTCGTTTCCGGTTTCTGCCGCATTTACTTTCTGAAACAGTTCAAGTCCGAACTGGTTGTCGGAGTCTACAATTGCTGCCGATTTTTCATTAAGCACAATATCCGTGGGGGTGTCACAAGTGTCGTCATTTGTACAGGCAGTGAATAACAGTATTACAAAGACGAACGGTAAAAGTTTTAGGTAACTCATATTTTGGATTTTTCAATTTTTAGTTTCAGTAAACAGATGTTCCGATTGATTTAATGGTTGCGTGAGCAACTGTTTTTTTACATCGAAATTCATGCTCTTCTTTTTTATATGGTAACATTTTTTAAGAAAAGCGAAACAAGCCGCGCAACCATTTTGCCCGGTTCTCCATCTCTTGGGTGTCAATCATTTTGGACCCTATATGAAAATAAATGTAAATGCGATTGTAACTTTCTTCTTTATTCTGGCGCTTGCCTCATGTAAAAAAGAAGAGACTATTGTTCGGCAAATCTCTTTGACGGACGTTGGTTTTTCGGATTGCAAGGCTACTGAAAACGGAACTGCAACTACCGGTGATGAGCAAGTGGAATACAGTTATGAGGAAGGAAGTCTTTTGCATTTTGTACACAGAAATGTGATTTTTAATTGTTGCCAGTCTGAAAATAACCTCACGGTTGAAGTTTCTTTATCGGGCGATTCCATTATTGTTCATGAATTTGAAAAAGAGCCGGCTTTATGTAATTGTATTTGTCCGTACGATATGGAATGTACGATCGGACCGCTTGAGGAAAAGCAGTACTGGATAATTGTAAAAGCAGGAGGAATTGAAACATGCAGGTTCCCTGTTTATTTTTTTGAGGGACTTGAGGGCGTTAAAAGTTTGTAGATGACTGATCGGTAACCTTAAAACGCCTATTTTTGGAGAAAGAATTATAAGGTATTGGAAGAACTGGACAAACTGATAAAGGACTGCGCAGCCGGCAGGCAGGAGGCACTGGCAAAATTGTATCATCTGTTTTCGCCCAAAATGTATGGGGTGTGTTTGCGGTATGCAAAAGATGCATCGGAAGCAGAAGACAGTTTGCAGGAAGGTTTTTTGAAAGTGTTTGCCAATATAAAATCGTTTCGCAACGAAGGTTCTTTGGAAGGCTGGATCAGACGGATCATGGTTAATGTATCGCTCGGGAAATGCCGGAAACAGTATGCCTTGCAACCTGTTGAGGATGTTACGGTTTACGCGCAGGAAAGTTATTCCGATGACATTATTTCAAATATTTCGGCCAACGATCTGCTTGAAATGATACAGGAATTGCCTCCGCGTTACAGACTGGTTTTTAACCTGTATGTCATGGAAGGAATGTCGCATCAGGAAATTGCCAGGGAAATGAATATTTCTGAAGGTACGTCAAAATCGAACCTGTCGCGGGCAAGAGCAATTTTACAGCAAAAAGTAAACAATCGGTTTGGCGAACACAGACTTAAAATGAATACAAAAGCATGAGAAGGGAAGATAAACATATTGACCAGGTTTTTCGTGATAAGCTGGTGGATTTTGAGAAAACCCCACCTGCTTTTATCTGGGAAAACCTGCAGGAAAAGTTAGTCCGGCAAAAACGGAAAAAAGTTTTGCTATACTGGAGGCTGGGAGGTGTAGCTGCAGCCTTGCTTATTGCTTTCTGGGCTGGCTGGCAATTCCGGAGTACTACAGTTTCCCGTACGCCGGTCGTTGCTGAGACGATGCACGAACAGCCAACACAACCTGCCACAACCGAAGAACCGGCTCAATCCGGCATTTCTTCTGCGGCAAGTGCTTCTTCTGAAGAACCGGTGCTCCTTGCAGAAAAAGCCGGAACCCGGAAATTTGTACCGGCTGAAACGGTAAAATATTCCGCCCGAAGTCAGTCTGCATTGTCTTCCGGTTCTGAAACTGAGACTTCAGGTTTTATTCATTCTATAAAAACAATTCTTGATTCTCCGGATACCGGAACCCGGATGTTGGCCGGACACAAAAAGGCAGAACAAAAAGTACTTCTTTCGCCCGAAGATATTCGGATAATAGAACAAAACGAAGCTTTACTGGCCATGAATTCTGAAAACGGAAACAGGCAGAAATGGCGCGTCGGTGCAGCAGTTTCGCCTGTATATTCAGTTAACCAGACAAGCCAGAGCAACCAGTATGCCAGCACGATGGCCAAACCTGATGGCAACACTGACCTGAATATTGCCGGTGGCATTTCGTTCGAGTACAAGACACATAAAAAATGGAGCTTTCAATCGGGTTTGTATTACAGTAAATTAGGACAGTCATATTCTAATTCGTCAGGTTCAGGCAAATATGCAGATGCAGCAGGGCCGTATGAATATTTTACAACTCCACTCAACTCAGTTAATGGCGTACTGGAGATGAATTCGGTGGCCGGTGTTATGCAAATTAATAAAATTCCGTCTTCGGTTCAGTTGGAAGGAAGCCTGGATTACGGGAACCTGAATTCTGTTTATTCCACGGTTTTGGTTTCAAGTACCGGCTTTGACCAGAATTTTGAATATCTTGAGATTCCATTGTTTGTAAAATACCAGTTAATCGACTCAAAAGTAGGTGTTCAGTTGTTAAGCGGCCTGAGTACCAGTGTTCTGGTTGGCAACAGTGTGTACATGGAAACTGGCGGAACCAGGGAAAAAGTAGGCAAAACCACCGGAATGGCAGCCATGAATTACAGCGGTATACTGGGAGTCGGGTTAAATTATGCACTTTCATCAAAACTGTATCTTAGTGTGGAACCCCGGTTTAAGTATTATCTGAGTTCATTAAGTGAGAATTCAGATATTACCTATAAACCATATACTTTCGGAATTTATACAGGCATTTCATATTCTTTTTAAGAAACAACGCAACCTTTCTTCTTCCTTTTCATCTGGATAGTAAAATATTTTTATCCTGAAGAAGAATGAAAAATGTATTTGTTTCGTTAGTCCTGGTACTTTTCGCATCCTCAGTGTTTGGGCAAAACCGTTTAACCAGTTATGTCTACTTTAAAAACGGTAATATTCTGAAAGGCCTTGTTGTTCACAATGATTTACAATCGTTGAAATTGTTATCGGGCAAAAATCTTTTGGTTTTCGACAAAAACGAGATAGATAGTGTCTCTGGTTCAAGAATAAGGTATAAACAGAATATCCCTGTTCATACTAATTATTTTTTCACCAGTTCCGGTACTGTTATTGCCGGAGACAGCGGAAATGACAAAGATGCACCATTCGCTTTTTCTGCTTCGTTTGATTACCGGGTGATTGATAAATTTTATGCCGGTGCAGGATTAGGCGTTGAGTTTTGGAACGAATCGTACATGCCTGTATTTTGTGACCTGCAGTATTTTTTCCGTTCATCGGTGTTTACCCCGTTTCTTAATTTGCAGACCGGCTACCTGATTCCACTGGGCGAACCGGATGAAACAGTTTCCTATTATCTGGATGATTACTGGCAATCAGCCGATCTGGATGCGAATGGCGGATTCTTTATAAATCCTGCCTTCGGATTCCGGAGTATGATAAACAATAATTTTGGCTGGAGCTTTTCCTTCGGATACCGTTTCCACCGGTTTAATTATTCAGATGGTCAGGATTACAGCAGAGAAAATAATTTTAATCGCCTGACTTTGCGTCTGGGACTGATTTTTAATTGATTTAAATAATTCCTGTAACCATGAAAAACAAAATTACATATCTTTTTTTTATCCTGATTCTATCTCTGACCGCTTGCCGGGATAAGGTCTTCGAAACATATACGGCCAATAGTCCGGTTTACCTTTCGTATGAAGATTTAAGGCTTTCCGTAAAAGAAACCGGAGGACGGAATTTAGTAAGTCCCGGGAAGATTTATTTCAAAGGCAATTATATTTTTATCAACGAACAAATAGAAGGAATTCATATTTATGATGTCAGTGATCCTTCTGATCCGCAGAATATAGGTTTTATTGAAATCCCGGGAAACATTGACATGACAATAAAGGACAATATTCTGTATGCCGACAGTTATGTCGATTTGGTGGCAATGGATATTTCCGACATGAATTCCATTTCGGAGAAGGCCCGGCTTAAAGATGTTTTTCCGTATCAGGTTCCCGAGTATGATACAAATTATCCGTTGGCCGAAGTCGATGAGGAAAAAGGTGTGGTTACCGGCTGGGAACTAAAAAAGGTTACACAGGAAGTAAAATCGCGCAGTTATCCGGTTTACTGCTACGATGAAAATTTCGAAGATTTGTATAGCAATTATACAACTACTTCTGCTTCAGGAGGGACGGTTAGCTCTGAAACCTCTGTCGGGGTTGGTGGTTCCATGGCCCGCTTCGGTCTTTACAACGACCGGCTTTATATAGTTGATGAAGGAATGATGTATAAATTCAATATTGCAACACTAACCGATCCTGTTGAAATTGGTACACAAACACTTAAAGGAATCGCTGAAACCATGTTTATATATAATGGTCACATGTTTTTGGGAACAACAACCGGAATGCTGGTTTACAGCCTGGAATCACCTGATAATCCTGCGTATGTAAGCCGTTTCATTCATGTTACCAGTTGTGATCCGGTTGTTGTACAGAACGATATTGCGTATGTTACGTTAAGAGGTGGAACGGCCTGTGGATCAACGTCAAATGAACTTGATGTGCTGAAAATGACAGATAATTACTCAAAAACAGAATTACTGGCTTCCTATGCTTTGAACGGGCCTTATGGGTTGGGAATCGACGACGATGTTTTATTCGTTTGTGATGGCAGTTCGGGCTTAAAAATTTACAATGCAGGCGATCCGTATAATATTGCCGGAAATCAACTGGCTCAGTTTTCAGAGATCAAGGCCTATGATGTGATTCCGGTTAACAACTATTTGTTCGTGGTTGGAGAAAACGGATTTTTCTTATACGATTATAACGATCTTCAGAATATTCACATGGTTGGAGCAATCCCTGTTTTTTATGCAGATTAATTGAGATAATTGAATACATTTTTGATGAAGGACACTGTTTTTTAGTATATCTGTTTTTTTCCAGACGGGCATTGTCGACCGTATTTGTTCCTTCATTAATGGTATTCCGACAGTGAGCAATGTGCATTTCCTGCGAGGTGCCGTATTCCATTTTACATGTTAATTCAGTTGTAAACTGAAATCAGGCAATCCGGCAAAATCTTTTGTCCGGATTTTTTGTTTTTCTTCCTAAAGAATCTTGAATAGCGATTTTTATTCAGCTATTTTTGTCGATTGTGAATTTTTGAAACAGGTAATAATGAATGTAAAAAACACCGGAATAATTACGGGAGTTGTCTCCCTCGCAGGCATTTTTATTTTATTTTTAGCCTTTTCAGGATTAAAAAAGGAAGACGAAAAAGAAGCTCCAGGGAAAGAGTTCTTCGGGTCGGTTGAAATCCCTCAAAAGCTTGATTTTGCCGGAGAGCAGGTTCCTCTCGACCGGTTCGATGTACACGAAAGTCTCGACCGGGAAATGTTGAGTAACGCCTATTTTCATTCGCAAACCATCCGGTTCCTGAAATTAGCTCCCCGGTATTTTTCGGTTATTGAGCCTATTTTAAAAGAAAACGGTGTACCCGATGATTTCAAGTACCTTTGCATTGCCGAAAGTAATTTCGACGAACGTATTGTTTCACCGGCAGGAGCTGTCGGCCTCTGGCAGTTTATGAAAGGTACCGCAACCGACTACGGGCTTGAAGTGAGTAAAGAAGTAGACGAACGCTATCATATTGAAAAAGCGACAGTTGCAGCTTGTAAATATCTGAAGGAGTCACACGAAAAATATGGAAGCTGGACAATGGTTGCTGCCTCGTACAATGCAGGCCGGACATTTACCAGCAGTCAGATGGAACGGCAAAAATCGGATAGTTATTACGATTTGCTTTTGGGCGACGAAACAGCAAGGTATGTATTCCGTATCCTGGCCCTGAAGCTTATTCTCAGTGAACCTGAAAAATATGGTTTCCGGGTTCCTGATTCAGAAAAATATCCGGTTATCGAAACAAAAATTGTGGATGTTTCGGGGCCGGTACCCGATTTTACAGCTTTTGCCAGACAATACGGAATCAGTTATAAAATGCTGAAAATGTTTAATCCATGGTTGCGTGAGTCGTTTCTTACCAACCCGTCCGGGAAAACCTACCGGATAAAAATTCCCGTTCTGAAATAAGATTTGAAAAACAGATATGTACAGAGAAAACGAAGAAACATTTGATAAGGAGATAGTTGAGGGTGAAGATAAAATTGTGGTTCATGGGGCGCGTGTACATAATCTTCAGAATATAAGTGTTGAAATTCCGCGAAATAAACTGACTGTCATTACCGGTTTAAGCGGAAGCGGAAAATCGTCGCTGGCTTTCGATACCATTTATGCGGAAGGTCAGCGTCGCTATATCGAAACTTTTTCGGCTTATGCCCGTTCGTTCCTCGGAAACATGGAACGCCCGGATGTGGATAAAATAACAGGCCTCAGCCCGGTGATTTCCATCGAACAGAAAACCACCAACAAAAATCCGCGTTCTACCGTGGGAACAGTTACCGAGATATACGACTTCCTGCGATTGCTGTATGCCCGTGCAGCTGAGGCTTTTTCGTACAATACGGGCGAAAAAATGGTGAAATATACCGATGACCAGATTTTAAGCCTTATAAAAACTTCGTTCGCCGGGAAACGGATTTTAGTGCTTGCACCTGTGGTGAAAGGCCGTAAAGGACATTACCGTGAGTTGTTCGAGCAGATTCGCAGAAAAGGATTTTTGTATGCCCGTATCGACGGTGAAGTAAAGGAACTGGGGCCTGCCATGCGGGTCGACCGGTATAAGAACCACTTTATCGAAATTGTTGTCGATCGTCTTCTGGTTGATGAGGCCGGCGAAAAACGGTTAAAAGATTCGGTGCAGACCGCCATGAAAAACGGCAGCGGGGTTACTATGATTCTGGACTTCGATTCACAGGAAGTAAAATATTACAGCCGGCAACTGATGTGCCCCACAACCGGTATTTCATACAACGAACCGGCTCCTCACAGTTTTTCGTTTAACTCTCCGCAGGGAGCCTGCCCGAAATGTTCGGGACTGGGGCGTATTACGGAGATTGACCTTGAAAAAGTTATTCCCGACAATACAAAAAGCATAGCACAGGGAGGAATTGCCCCGCTCGGTCCGCATAAAAATTCGCTTATTTTTTGGCAGATTGAAGCCCTGGGCGAGAAATTCGGTTTTACCCTGAAAACACCGATTGCTGAAATTCCGGAAGAAGGACTGGATGCTGTTTTGTTCGGTACGAACGAGCGGATTCAGTTAAAAAATTCTCCGTTGGGCAGTTCGGTAAATTACCTGATGTCATACGACGGAGTGATTAAATATATTGACGGACAAAAGGATGATAATCCGTCGAAGAAAGTACAGAAATGGGCCAATCAGTTTGTCCGGACAGTTGTTTGCCCGGTTTGTCACGGACAGCGCCTGAAAAAGGAGTCACTTTATTTTAAAATTGACGGGAAAAATATTTCAGATCTGGCACAAATGGAAGTGTCGGAGCTGAGTAAATGGCTTGACGGGATTGAAAATCGTATGACCGACCGCCAGTGGAAGATCGGGAAGGAAGTGATCAAGGAAATACGTAACCGTATCGGTTTCATGGTTGATGTCGGTTTGACTTACCTCTCGCTTGACAGGGCTACCCGAACGCTTTCTGGCGGCGAGACACAGCGTATCCGTCTGGCCACACAAATCGGTTCGCAGCTTGTCAATGTGTTGTATATTCTCGACGAACCAAGTATTGGTCTGCATCACCGCGATAACCTGAAACTGATCAATTCGTTGCTGCAACTGCGTGATGCCGGCAATTCCGTTATCGTGGTGGAACACGACAAGGAGATGATGCTTCATGCCGATTATATCGTGGACATGGGACCGTATGCCGGCCGGCACGGAGGTGAGGTCGTGGCAGCGGGAACCCCTGCCGGAATTATGAAAGCTCATTCCCTGACAGCCGATTATCTGAACGGGAAACTTCAGATTGCGGTGCCGGAGAAACGGCGCGAAGGAAACGGAAAATCGATAAAAATAACCGGTTGCAGAGGAAATAATCTGAAGAATGTGACCGTCGAATTTCCTCTGGGTAAATTAATCTGCATAACAGGCGTATCGGGAAGTGGAAAATCGAGCCTGATAAACGGAACACTTCAGCCTGTTTTAAGCCAGTATTTTTACCGGTCGGTGCAAGACCCGCTTCCTTATGATGAGATTTCCGGTTTGAAAAATATCGATAAGGTAGTGCAGGTAGATCAGTCGCCGCTGGGGCGGACCCCGCGGTCGAATCCGGTGACTTATACCGGCATTTTTTCTGATATCAGGGAATTATTTGCCCAGTTGCCCGAGTCAAAAATCCGCGGGTATAAATCGGGACGTTTTTCATTTAATGTGAAGGGCGGACGCTGCGAAGATTGCCAGGGCGGGGGAATGAAACTGATAGAAATGAATTTTCTGCCTGATGTGTATGTGCATTGCGACACCTGCAACGGGAAACGTTACAATCGCGAAACGCTGGAGGTCCGTTACAAGGGAAAGTCGATCAGCGATGTGCTGGATATGACCATCAATCAGGGAGTCGAATTTTTTGAAAGTATCCCGGCGATAGCCCATAAACTGAAAACAATCCAGGAAGTGGGACTGGGTTACATCACGTTGGGGCAGTCGTCTACCACGCTTTCCGGGGGCGAATCGCAGCGGGTAAAACTGGCGGCAGAACTGGCAAAACGGGATACAGGTAAAACACTTTATATTCTGGACGAGCCGACAACCGGTCTCCATTTTGAGGATATCCGGGTTTTGCTCGAAGTGCTGAATAAGCTGGTCGATCGCGGGAATACCGTGATTGTAATTGAGCACAACATGGATGTGATAAAAGTAGCAGATTATATTATCGATCTGGGGCCGGAAGGAGGTAAGGACGGCGGACAGGTCTTGTGTACCGGCACTCCTGAAGAAATTATTCAGGAAAAAAATTCATATACCGCAAAGTATTTAAAGGAAGAACTGACTCATCCTGAATAAGGTAATAAGGTCAGTTCTTGTGGTATGTGTTTTCTCTACTGAGGTTTCCCTTTGGATGATAAGGTTTAAAACCATGCATATTCTATAAAAACCTTATTCTGAGAGAACAAACCTTAGTAGCATAAAAGGGACCATCGTCCCGGCGTTTTTACCTTATTGTCTGAACGTTGACTCAAATTTTATTAAAAGACAATATATCCTGAATAAGGTAATAAGGTCAGTTCTTGTGGTATGTGTTTTCTCTACTGAGGTTTCCCTTTTGAAGATAAGGTTTAAAACCAGGCATATTCTATAAAAACCTTATTCTGAGAGAACAAACCTTAGTAGCATAAAAGGGACCATCGTCCCGGCGTTCTTACCTTATTGTCCGAAAGTTGACTCAAATTTTATCAAAAGACAATATATCCGGAATAAGGTAATAAGGTCAGTTTTTGTGGCTGTATTTTCTCTACTGAGGTTTCCCTTTTGAAGATAAGGTTTAAAACCAGCATACAGGCGGGATGATATTTCAAGATGAAGGTTATGAATTCAGAATTTAGTTTGTCTGAAGGAAAATATAGCGGCATTATCTTTAAAAACCTTATTTTTGAAAAATAAACCTTAGTAGAAAAGAATAATCAATAGTTTCAACCTTATTACCTTATTCTGAAAGTGGAATAAGACCGAAGAGAGATAAACTGACCGATTGATAATAAGTTGGGAAAAAAACAGAAACGAATGGACACAATTGAAATTTACTGCGAGAACAACGGGCAGAAAAAAACATACCCGCTGGGGACAACCCTCAATGAGATAAGAAAAGACCTTGACATAAAACTGGATTCGCCTGTGATGGGAGCATTGGTAAACCATAAGGTAAAGGAACTTTCATTTGCGGTAGTAAAATCGAAAAAAATCCGGTTTATCGATTATTCTCATCCCGACGGTGTTCGTTTGTATGTACGTTCTCTTTTGTTCGTACTTTATGCTGCTGCAAAAGAAGTTCTTCCTTCTGCAAAATTGAAAGTAATGCACGGAATCTCGAATGGCTATTACTGCGAATTTGAACGATTGGGACGTGATATTACCGGCTCGGACGTGGCTTCCATAAAAACTGAAATGGACCGGCTGATTGCCAGTAACCTGCCTTTCGAGAAAAAGGGAATTCTTACAACCGACGCTGTTGAAATCCTGAAGTCACAGGGACTTGGTGAAAAAGCAAGGCTATTCAGCCAGCAGGGAACATTATTTAGTTATATCGACTATCTGGGGAAATATGTCAATTACTTTTACGGACACCTGCTGCCATCGACCGGTTATTTGAAAAATTACGGGCTGAAAGTCCATTACGACGGAATACTGGTGCAGATCCCCAAGCAAAGCGATTTTTCAAAACTCCGGAAAGCTCTTCCTCAGGATAAACTCTTTGAAATTTTTCAGGAGCATAAAGACTGGGCCGAGATTTTAAATATTTCGAATATCGGGCACCTGAATCAATATATAGAAGAAGGCAGGGGCGGTGACATCATTAAAATTTCGGAAGCGCTTCATGAAAAAAAAGTTGCTGAAATTGCAAATATGATTTACGAACGAAGGGATCAGGTTCGTACGGTTTTAATTGCAGGTCCATCTGCATCAGGTAAAACCACATTCAGTAAACGCCTGGCCGTGCAGCTTGCAGTAAACGGACTGATGCCATATGCGATTTCCCTTGACGATTATTTTGTAAGCCGTGAAAAAACGCCTCGCGACAAAAATGGTGAATATGATTTTGAAGCATTGGAAGCTATTGATATTGAGTATTTTAATCGGCAATTGCTCGATTTGTTCGAAGGAAAGGAAATTGAACTTCCGAAATTTGATTTTGCCCGCGGGCAGAGGATGCACTCGGGTAAAAAACTGAAACTTAAAAAAACTGATATTCTGATTGTGGAAGGTATTCACGGGATGAACCCCAATTTGGTGCCTCATATCAGGCCTGAAAATACATTCCGGATTTTTCTTTCAGCGCTGACACAAATTTCGTTCGACGATCATAATTACATCCCTACAACCGACAACAGACTGATTCGGCGAATGATACGCGATTCAAAATACCGCGGCTATTCGGCTGCCGATACCATACGGCGGTGGGCAAGTGTACGTAAGGGAGAAGATAAAAATATTTTCCCTTACCAGGAGAATGCAGATGTCATGTTCAACTCGGCATTGATTTACGAACTGGCTGTGCTGAAAAAATATGCCGAACCGCTTCTGAAATCGGTTCCCGAATGTATGCCCGAGTATAGCGAAACCAATCGTTTGCTTAAGTTCCTGTCGTATTTTCATCCGATTGACGATTCCGAAATACCACCGACTTCTGTGATTCGTGAATTTTTGGGAGGAAGCAGTTTCAGTTATTGATATGTTTCATTTTACTTGCCGGAACCGGAAAATTACTTTCGCAGTTCAGTCGGGTTTATTCCTACTTTCTTTTTAAACAGACGGCTGAAATAATGAATCGACTGGAATCCAAGTTCGAAACTGATTTCCTTGATACTTTTATCGGTGGAAAGCAGTAATTCCTTTGCCCGCATAATTTTTAATTCCAGGTAATACTGATGAGGCGCTACGCCGGTGTATTTTTTGAACATTTTGCGAAAATACGAGTATCCGATGTTGTACTCTTCCGACAGCTCTTCAAGATTAAGTAACCGGTCGATGTCGGCACGCATTTTAAACCGGGCTTCCTCAATGATGGCAGCAATTCGTTTTCCTGTAAATTCTTTTTGTTTCTCGAACGAAATCAGGTAGCCCAGCAGTTTAACCACCATCCCTGATGCAATTTGCTGATAACCTGGCATTTCTTTGCGTACCAGCTGAAAAGTCTTCAGGTAAGTATCCAGTATTTCCTCGTGAATGCCGATATTCATAACCGGTTGGTTCGCCGGAAAAAACGGGTGTGACAAAAACTGGTCGGCAATTGTTCCGTTGAAACCGATGTACTGTTCCTTCCATCCTGTCTTTTTCAGCGGTTTATAACGGTGCCACGTTTTGGGCCGGATTACAATTACGCTTCCGGGTTTAATCTGAAACTGACCGTTTTCGTTTTCCAGAATACCCCTTCCTTCGGTAATGTAATTAATCTGATATTCGTTTAAAACCCTTCCCTGATCCCAGTTGAAGTAATAGCCGTTCGGATGGTCCGATGACGGATAGGTGCTGTTCGGGGCAACCAGGGCCGATCCGGCAACATTGAGATAGAGTCCCCATTCTTTATCCCGGTCACCGGGAGTAAGGTATTTGAAAAAATCATTCATCTGGTATCAAAAAGTGCAAATATTAGGTCAGTTTGTGTATTTTTAATCGTTGATTTATAGTTTATTTTTAAGATCGATTAAAAGGCAAAACTAAACACAAAATTAATAAATTTTCAAACTAAACTTCGAACTCAATGAATACAGTAATCGGATTATTAATTATTGCTGTCGGAAGTTTCGGGCAGTCAAGTTCGTATGTTCCTATCAACAAGGTGAAAACATGGGCCTGGGAAAGTTTCTGGCTGGTTCAGGGTATATTTGCATGGCTGGTGTTTCCGTATCTCGGGGCATTACTTGCTATACCGGAAGGACACACGCTGGGTGAAATTCTTTCGACAGGTGACGGGGCTGCATGGAAGGCCATATTTTTTGGTGCACTCTGGGGGGTAGGAGGTCTGACCTTCGGTCTTAGTATGCGGTACCTGGGAGTGGCTCTCGGTCAATCGATAGCTCTCGGAACCTGTTCTGCTTTCGGGACAATTATCCCGGCTATTATGAAAGGTACAGATTTATTCACCGGCGACGGATTGGCCTTGCTCATTGGCGTTAGCGTGGCTATTGCAGGCATTGCCGTGATTGGTTATGCCGGAAGCCTGCGTGCACAAAATATGACAGAAGAACAGAAAAAGGCCGCCATCAAGGATTTTGCTTTGGGAAAAGGCTTACTGGTCGCTCTGTTGGCCGGGGTGATGAGCGCTTGTTTCAGCCTCGGGATTGAAGCCGGCTCACCAATAAAAGCTGCCGCCATTGATATGGGTACATCTGCTCTGTATGCCGGCCTGCCTGCCATTCTGATGATTACCCTTGGTGGATTCTTCACCAATGCGGTTTATTGTCTGTATCAGAATTTCAAAAACAAAACCGTTAAAGATTATTTCGGCGTTCCTGGCAACGTATTTATTAATAACCTCTTGTTTTGTGCACTTGCCGGTATTCTCTGGTATTCTCAATTCTTCGGACTTGAACTGGGCAAAAGCTTTCTGACAGAAGGCAGTGTGATGATGGCTTTCTCATGGAGTATCCTGATGTCGCTGAATGTGACTTTCAGCAATGTGTGGGGAATTATTCTGAAAGAATGGAAAGGCGCGGGTTCAAAAACGGTAACCGTTCTTGTTGTGGGAATGCTTATTCTGATTATATCTCTGATTATTCCTAATCTGTTGTAATCGGATTTTAGCATGAATTTTTTGGTAGAAGGAGCCAAAAAACCAAACAGGGAACTGAAGTGTTAATCACCTGTTTTTAATGAGAAAGCCAAATAACTAACCAATATACAATGAATAACCATAAGTTCTTACAAATCTTTTTTTTATCGGCGATGTTGTCTTTCCTGTCTTGTCAGAACGGAAAGCAGTCATCTATCGTCGGAATGTTGAAAACAGATTATACTGTTAATCTTTTAGGAACTGATAATTCTGCACCTTTGTTTTCCTGGCAAATGCAGGATGAACGAACAGGGGCAAGGCAAACTGCATTTCAGGTGCTGGTCGCTTCGTCGTCTGAACTGTTGCAGGAAGGCAAAGCCGACCTATGGGACAGCGGCAGACAAACCGGGTCATTAAGTAAAACCGAATACAAGGGAAGTCCTTTACAATCCTGCACCCGTTATTATTGGACGGTACGCATCTGGGATCAGAATGGAACAGAAAGTTCGTTTGCAGCGCCGGCTACCTTCGAAACAGCTTATCTGAATGCCTCGGAATGGAAAGGAAAATGGATTACAAATACCGAAGACACGGCTTCGAGACCTTCCCCTTATTTCAGAAAAAATGTGGAGATAAAAACCGGTCTGAAACGGGCTACCGCCTATGTCGCCGGTGTGGGTTACCACGAGTTGTATGTGAATAACCGGAAAGCAGGCGATAAATTTCTGGAACCCGGCTATACCCGTTTCGACCGCCGTGTGTTGTACCTCACTTACGATATTACTGAACTCCTTGCAAAGGGACAAAACGGGATTGGTGTGTTGCTTGGCAACGGCTGGTACAATGTTCAGTCGAAAGCTGTGTGGTCTTTTGAAAAAGCGCCATGGCGCAAATCGCCTCGTTTGCTTATGGATATCCGTTTGGAATATAAGGATGGTTCTGTCGATTTTGTCTCGACTGACGAAAGCTGGAAATGGAGCGAAGGTTCCATGCGTTTCAACAGCCTGTATGCAGGTGAAATATATGATGCCCGTATGGATTTGGGCGATTGGTCGTCGGCTAAATACGACGATTCGGGCTGGTCTCCGGCGCTGATAACCGGAGCTCCGGGCGGAATCCTATCGGCACAAACCTCACCGGCTATTAAGGTGGTTCGTACGTTTAAACCTGTAAAAGTTTATACATTAAGTTCCGGCCGGTATGTTTTCGATATGGGCGAAAATTTTGCCGGGACAGCTACTTTGAAAATCAAAGGTGAGAAGGGAACAAAAGTAACCATGCAGTTTGGCGAGCAGGTAAATGAAGCTCATTCTGTTGTTCAGGACAGGGAAGTTATTGCCCGCCATACACGAATTCCTAAAGGCGATTTGCCTTTTCAAACAGATATATACTATCTGAAAGGTGGTGAACAGGAAACATATACTCCACGCTTTACTTATCATGGTTACCAGTATGTGGAAGTAAATACCGAGCCCGCCGTGGATCTTTCCCAAATAGAGATGGAAGGGCTTTTCTTTACTACCGGTTCTGAAAGGGTAGGAGAATTCCGTTGTTCAAACGAGCTTTTCAATAAACTCTATCACGCAATGCTGAATTCCTACCAGAGTAATTTTCAGAGTATTCCGACCGATTGTCCGCACCGCGAGAAAAACGGATGGACAGGCGATGCCCATATTTCCAGTGAGACCGGACTTTGGAATTTTAATGGCATAATGGCTTACCGGAAATGGTTGCAGGATATACGCGACGAACAGCGTCCGACCGGCGAGTTGCCCGGCATTGTTCCTACTTCGGGCTGGGGATACAAATGGGGAAACGGACCTGCATGGGACAGCGCTCTTCCGGTGATCACATGGGCTTTGTACCAGTTTTATAACGATACAACCGTCCTTCAGGAAAATTACGATGCAATTAAATTGTATGTCGATTATCTGGTAACGCGTGCCGATAAAGGTATCCAGCATATCGGGCTGGGCGACTGGGTATCGCTGGTTAAAACACCTGTCGAAGTAACATCAACAGGCTATTATTATTACGACGCATTAACGCTCTCGAAAATGGCAGGTATCCTCGGAAAAACAGATGATCAGTCAAAATATGCCTCCCTGGCTGAGGAAGTTAAAACTGCTTTCAACGGAATGTTTCTGGATACGAAAACAAATCACTATAAAGTGCAGACTCAGACCGCACTGAGTTGTGCCATTTTTCAGGGACTGGCTCCGGAACAGGCTGTTGAAAACACAGTTAATGATCTGGTTGCCTGCATTCATGCGAAGAATGACCATCTCGATTTCGGAATGCTGGGAAGTAAGTATGTGCTGAATGTTTTGCGTGAATCAGGGCACAACGATCTGGTTTATACAATGATTAACCAGAAAGATTTCCCGTCGTGGGGATACTGGATTGAGCAGGGAGGCACTTCGTTACGTGAAGACTGGGACGGCAGCGAAGGTTCGCAGAATCACATCTTTCTGTGCGATTTTACTACCTGGTATTTTAAATCTTTGGGTGGTATCCGGATTGATCCTGAACATCCCGGATTCAGTCATTTCTTTGTAAAACCGGTTTTTCCTGAAGCTCTCTCTTTTGCTGAAACCAGCCACGAATGCATGCAGGGGAAAATAGTGTCGAACTGGAAACGGGTTGAAGACAAGATAGATATGGAGCTCATTATCCCGGCAAATACTACTTCGACCTTTGATGTGCCGGCAGACTATAAAATTGAAAGCCTGACCGGGGCAAAAGCTGAAAACATTAATGCAAAAATTGAGTCAAATGTTGTGGAGTTGCCTGCCGGTCATTATAAACTTATTTTGGAAAAGGTCAAATAGCCTTTTTATGGAGTAATAATGCCGGGTTGACGAAGCACTTTAACCCGGCACTTACAGCATATTGAAACATATAAAAAGTACAGACAATGAAGAATAGAATATTTCTGAAAGGGAGTTTGTTTATCGTTTTTTTTACCAGTCTGTTTTGCCTCTTTTCGTGTAAACAAACCGCCGATAAAAATACGGTTCAAGAAGAAAAAAATAACTATACAGTAGCAGCCTATATCTGGCCGTCGTGTCACCACGACCAGCGTTTTGGCGATATGCTCTGGCCCGAAGGCATTGGCGAATGGGAAATCATCAAAAAAGGAGATCCCCGTTTCGACGGTCACTATCAGCCCAAAGTTCCGTTATGGGGCTACGAGATGGATGATGATCCGAAGGTAATGGAAAAGTGGATCGATGCAGCAACCGGTCATGGCGTCAATGTTTTTGTATTCGACTGGTACTGGTTCGACGAAGGGCCGTTCCTGGAAAGTACCCTCGATAATGGCTTTCTGAAGGCAAAGAATAATTCGAAGATGCAGTTTTATATCATGTGGGCCAACCACGATGTAAAACATAACTACTGGAATGTGTACAAGTTCAAAG
>Ga0183096_1000121_pt1 | contig 174942 bp, 113 predicted proteins | sample Biomet5_FD_127791 | JGI IMG/M metagenome (GOLD analysis project Ga0183096, IMG submission 127791) | Microbial communities from bioreactor (seeded with sewage sludge) at LBNL, California, USA - Biofuel metagenome 5 (version 2) (version 3) | ecosystem: Engineered > Bioreactor > Anaerobic >...
TTGGTGCAATCTCTGTTACCACATCATGATCGGCAAGGTAGGCTTTGTAGTAGTAAGGCTTAGCTATCTCCGATTTATGTGAAAACCAGCTGGCACGTTTCTCTTCGTTAAAGACAGGTGAACCAACCACAGGCATTATTGAAAACTGACCGTAGTCATTTATCCACGGACTGGGTTGGTGGGTTTGCTTAAACCCCCGAATCTTGTTGGCTGTATACGTATAAGCCCATCCATCTCCCATCTTACCTGTTTGAGGAACCCAAAAGTTCATTCCCCAGGGAAGGGCTATGGCAGGATAGGTATTACCGGTTGATAACTCGTAAGTAGACTGGCTGCCAATCAAAGGATTGACGTAATCTACCGGAGAAAATGAATCACTGCTGGCTGCAGATACAAAAACTGGATTTGACACCCACTGCAAAAGCACAGTGAAAATAACTGCTAATAATTTCTTATTTCTCATAATATATAATTAAATCTATAACGGTTTCTGTTTTACTAAAAAGGGATAACCTTTGCTAATACAAATAACAAGACCAAATTACTTATATCAACATTCACTTTTTTGTAAATTACTTATTTCAGATTGACCGATACAGAATAGGGTCTGTCTTTAATTGATGTTCCCCATGACTTATTAGGTTTATTTCCCATTTTATACTGAATAGTACCTCCATTCATCAGCTCCTTGTAGGTAAGCCATGTACGGGTAAACTTCTCACCATTGAGACTGGCCGACTGGATATAACGGTTTTTAAGCGAATTGCCATCGGATACAATAGTCACAAATAATAAGTTGTGCATGATCATAGAATTATCTTGATCACTGCTTTACCATTTAATTTGTACCTTAACCCCTTCAGGGTTATTTTCAAAGGTTACTTTGCAGGTTTTGCTTTTGCTATCCCAGTTCCAGCTTGCATCTGCCAGTTTATTTCCAGCTGCATCGGTAATTGTACATGTTGCAGGTTTTGAAGGCAACAGAATGCGCATCACATTAGAAGTGTTGAGCGGACTTTTGGTGATGAATGAATAACTTGTGTTGGTTACTTTTTCATTATAAACACGTGAGGCAGCAGCCAACACCTGAGGTTTCTTTAAGTTCTTTACTCTGTCTATGTTCAGCATATATGCCTGCTCACCCGGATTTACAACCTTTTCATTCACAACAGGAAGCTGAGGATCAAACAAGTCGATTAAACGTCCCTTCAGGATATATGGTTCTTTACTTACACTTTCATCCATCACAGAAACTAAATCATACGCTCCTCTGCCCAGGTAGAAATTATTTTTAAATGCCAGTATGCCTGCTTTTGCTTTTTGTTCATACAGCTGTTTAACTGTACTAACCAACTGACTGTCGTTACCTGATTGCATCACAAATTCTTTCGGGTCTTTGCGTATAACATAAACTGTTCCTTTGCCGAAAGTATATTCACCTTCATTGGCAGAAAGCTCCATATTCATCAACTTAAATAAGTGTTCTGAAGGTTTACGGAAGGTGTTTCCTCCTGTATTCCACCATTCCTGTACAGTTTGAAAAGGATCTGAGTCTCTTCCGCAATACACAAGTACTCCTCCGGCTTTCACCCAATCGGCAATATACTTGTGAGATTCAGGAGAAAGAGGTTTCATATTTGAATATGACATGATTAAGATCTTAGTATCTTTCCATGTTTTGGGATAGGATACATTCTCAATATGAAGAGTCTTCACAGGAACACCTCGTTTGAGGAATGGTAATGCCTGACCGTAGAAATTAGATAGCTGAGGATCTTCATATCCCTTGTGTGTTGGGAAACGTTGGAACATTAACGAATTAGACATCAGTACACTTATTCCTGCAGATCCGCTGACTTTATTATCAGACAAAGGCATCTCATTCAGTGAGTTTACCATAACCTGCATCTGGGTAGAATAATATCGTGGGATGCGTTCCTTTTCTTCGCTGTTGGGCTTTCTGTATAAGCCTTCATAAATTCTGTCGGGCCAAGGCATTACTTCATAATTAGCAAGATTAGGATACAACAATTGTGCTGTAAAAGTAGCCTGATAGTTTTTCTTATAATCGCCCCAGTCACGAGGCCAGTCTTCAATAGGGTCTGTTAAAAAGAACATTTTACGACCTGTTGGAGCTGTCATAGATTCCATAGATCCATATTCAAGAAATGCATTTTCGAAAACACGTTCCTTTTTAATACCGTTATAAAAATTAGGTTCGCGAGAAGTACCGGTCCATACCTGAGCAATGTATCCATCAACACATGGAAGAGATGCCAGACTAGCTTCGGGACTTACAATTTGCCATTGCGAATAGTTTACCAATGAATGTGTAGGTACATAACAGCGTACATTCATTCCCTTACTTTTTCCGTACTCTTTAGCAAAGGTAAAGACTTCCTTCAGCGCCTTATAGTACAGTTTATATTTTAGTTTATTGGATAAGTATGTATTTTCGGGAGATTCATGTTGAGGACGCCAATCGAACCCATACTCTTTTTTCCACTCTTTTTTGAAAGCCTCACTATACCCGGCTCTGGCCCAGAATTCAGGTTCTTCAAGGTAAATAGCATCGATACCTGCATCAATTACACGTTTTATATGCTTCTCCTTCATGTACTTGATATAATTGTCAGTAGGCACAATATAAGGAACCATGTGTCCATGCCAGATTGTATCTCCGTTTTGTTGAACCTGACCTTCATCCAGGTGCATTTTGCCATCCCATTTTCCCGTAAAATAGTCCTGATACTCTCCCCAGGCTATTCCGGTCATGAAATGAGTTATATATCCTTTATCACGCCAGGATTGTACCCGTTGTTCAAAAGTTAGGTTTTTCCGGTCTCCGGCTCCATAAACAATAGCAACATCCGATCTTACATCAGTAACAGGCTTCCATTGTCCCGCTGTTTGAAAAGTAGTTTTTTCTTTTCTGTTATCAATCTTTTGAGCGCTAACCATCGTTGAACTTCCTGCAAAAGCTACGGTTAAAATAGCCCCCATTAATATACCTTTATCTATATACATATCTATTATAGTTTAAATATTAAATTAAATGGGTATTCAAACAAAAATACATTTCGCACTAAGTTGAATACCCACTAATTATAAAGAAAACAACTCTCTACTAAACTAAGAAACCTTTACCTGTTTAGGCTCGTTATAGTTATATCTTCTACTTCCGTCAACGCTATAGTCAATACGGGCACCGGCACGTACATAGTATATACGGCTACCTGGCAATACCGGAGTGGTAAGAGTGATGGTCTTTCCAACTGCATTATTTGCATCAGTGCCAGACAGGTGAACTGAATAACGACTGTCGTAGTTATTATTTCCCACGTAAGGACTTGAGTAGTTTACATACAGATACACATCTATGCAATTCTGCTGAAAATTAGGATCAGTAGTTCCTCTTTCAATCTTTATCTGTGTACTGATGGTACTGTTACTATTTGCAACCGGCTCTCCTACCCATGAAACAGCAAGAAACGGATCAACCTTGAATTCATGAGTTACAGTTCCTTTTATATCAATTGTCAGACTCTCATCCTTGGTTATTTTACCGGTATTGTCGGTCTGAACAAAAGGTACAAATGCTCCCAGAGGAGTTATATTATAACTGCCTTCAAAAACTTTAGTATTCTGGAACTGGCCATCTTGTTTACAAGTAAAATACCAGGGAGTAGGATTATTACTCCAGCTAAGTTCCAGCATCTTGAAGCGAACGCCTCCATCACCAACTTCTGTCTGGAAACCTTTACCTGTTGTATTATCTATTACTGTACCTTTAAATGTCTCAGCAGGGGCTTCATAATTATCATACTCACAGGAAGTGAAGCAGAACAAACAGAGTGCATAAACTATTGAATATATTATTTTTTTCATTTTCTTATATTTATAGAATTAGTAACCAGGATTCTGAATAATAAGATTATTACTTGTTGAAATTGCATTGCCAGGTATTTGTTGGTAATACCATCTTGTATCAAAAGTATAGGTATTACCTCTTTCATCCCAACGGATATCGAAGAAATACTTACTTGCATAATCTGCGTAGAATGGCATTAATGTATAGTAACGAGTGTTTTGTTGTTCTTTATCTGCAACTCTCCAACGCTTCATATCCCACCATGTTTTGTTTTCAAAGCCCAGCTCTTTACGACGTTCTTTACGAACTGCACTAGTGAAACTTGCAACAGATGATTTTTCGGAACTGCTTAGTAATGTAGCACCGGCACGGTTACGTATTTTATCAATGCAAGAATAAGCATCATTCAGATAATCAGCCTTACCTAAAGAAGCAAGTTCTGCTGCAGCTTCTGCTCTAGTTAAAAGTACCTCAGCATAACGCATTTCAATCCATGGTTGAGTTGCTCTGTTTTCGAGTACCAAAGCTTTTGGAGTACTTTCACTTAACCATTTACGAATTGTAAATCCAGACAAAGCGCATGTACCATCACCTGTAAAGTATCCGCTGGCACCAGCCGGATTCATCTTTGTTCCGTCATGAAGAGTATAAGCTGTTTGATTTGCATTGGATGAGCTAATAATAAGTGTTTTACCACCAACATTTACATAATTTTCATATCTGCTTGTATTTCCTTCAGGTAATAAACGGCTAATCTGTCCTGCCTCTGCATCATCTTTGCCTACATAAATACCACGACGAATTTCAATGGATTCACCTTTAAACTGATCTCCCGGTAAAATTACAGTAGCTCTTAAACGAGGCTCGGCAGTTGCAAAAAGATCCATTGTGTTATTATATAATTTATAAGTACCATCTGCATTATATACGTCAAGATGTCCTTTGCTGTCTTTTGGCAGACCATCAAACATTTCAACATAGTCGAGTGTTGGGCTTATTTCAGATGAGTATCCATTAGCACCTTTACATTGTGCAGGAACATTATAAGCATCGTAACCATGTACTGATTCTGGATAAGAATACTCTTTCACAAAAATGGCTTCTGTACTTGCTGCGTCAGAAAACAAATTCAGATAGTTTGTATATTGAGCAGTCAGATCACCGGCTTTCCAATCTTTCATGTATAGATCATGATGTCCTTCAACAGCTTTTGCTGCATCGTAAGCCTGTTGGAAAAATCCCTGAGCCAGACTTGCATCCATTCCACAAACACGTTTATTTCCGTTTTTGCTATCAAATAGTTGTATTTGATTGTACTTTGCAATAGAACCTGCATACAGCATTGCTCTTGACTTAAAGGCGTAAGCAGCCCACTTGGTAGCACGTCCGCGCTGATTGGTTTCTGAAAGCAGACTTATAGCATTATCAAAATCAGCAGATACTGCTTTCCAAACTTCTTCTTCTGAAGATCTTGGAACATTAAGCTGATCAACTGGTTGATCAGGGTACTTTAGAACATTATTTACCAAAGGAACACCACCGTAGCGTTTTGCAAGTGCATGGTAAGTAACGGCTCTTACAAAGTAAGCTTCACCTTTCCAGTTATTCAATTCTTTCTCTGTATAGTTATCTTTATACTGATCGATTGTTTCGAGGAAATAATTGCAATTACGAATTAAAACATACAGATCACTGAATATTTTATTATCTACATTTTCACTGGAAGCACCACCCATATCGCGGCTTAATCCTTCACCAGTGATACAACTTGGAGGATTTACAAGCCAGAAATGATTAAATAAACGTGTAGGAGTATAACGAAAATCCTCTATTGGCAGACAGCTGTAAAGACGTGCCATATATGATGAAATACCATTACTTGTACCAAAAACATCTTTATCCTGAACAACATTCATTGGAGGAATATCCATATTAGTACATGAAGAGATGTTGAAGATAAAAAACAAGCACAATATATATTTAGCTATTTTCATAATCGTATTTTAATTTAAAATTTAACATTCAGACCAAGAGAAATAGTCCTGTTCAAAGGATATAAGTTACCGTAGCTATCGCTAGGATGTTCCGGGTCTATATATTTCATGCTAGAGAGTGTGAAGAGATTGTATCCGTTCACAAACATACGAACGCTCTTTATGCCAACTTTTTTAGTTAAAGCCGAAGGTAATGTATAGCCTAATTCTGCACTCTTTAAACGAACATACGAAGCATTGTGTATGCGGAATTTTGAATCTGATTCAGGAACTGAACCGGTATAAGCTAAATCTCCGGAAACCCACTGAGTATTTGGATCGTATGGATCAGCTGAAGAATCAGCAGGATGCCATCTGTCAAGGAACATAGCCAATGCATTTGAGTAATCTGATCCCCACATTGGTTCAATTAATTGTTCTACATAAGATACATAATTCATGGTTGATCCCTGGAATAACAAATTCAAATCGAATCCTTTCCATTCTGCACCCAATGTCAAACCAAAATTGACGATAGGAGTTCCTGAGAAGCTGATAGGATGTCTGTCAAGGTCTGAAATAATTCCATCTCCATTCCAGTCTTCATAAATATAATCACCAGGAAGAGTTGAACGGGAAGCATATACTGAACTATTTGCTATATCCTGATAAGATTGGTAAATACCGTTGCTTCCATATCCCCACCAGATATTCTGATAACGGTCGTTGGAATTATTGCGCCAGTTATCATAAGAGTTGCCTTTAGCAGACATTTCCTGATATGTGTTTTGAGTACGTGTAACAGAGAAAATTCCTTTTGCATTGTATTTAAAATCACCAATGTGGTTGCGATGATTCAATTCTAATTCCAGACCGTTGGTAAAGTCACCATTCAAGTTTTCCTGAGGCAGACTGGCACCAACAACAACTGGTAAACTCATTGCACGGGTAGTAAGCAAGCCTGAACGATCACGAGTAAAGTAATCAGCAGACACGCCTAACAAGCCATTCCATGCTTCCATATCAAAACCAACATCAAATGTTTTAGCCACAAACCATGTTATCTTTTGGTTTGCAATACCTTTATTTACTGAACTGTTTACGAATGTTCCATCAAATACAGATCCGCCTGGTAACTCGTTGTTTGCTCCTCCGGCAGGGTAAGTGTAACCGGTAACAAACTGATAACTTGAAGCACTGTCATCTCCCATTCTACCGTATGAAGCACGAACCTTCATATTATTAATGAAATTGAGTTTGGAATCTTTCCAGAAGCCTTCTTCAGAGATACGCCATCCTCCGGAAACAGAAGGGAAGAATCCCCATTGATGTCCACTTGCAAATTTTGAAGAACCGTCATAACGGAAACTGAACTCAGCCAGGTATTTAGATTTGAAATCATAGCCTAATCTTCCAACCAATCCCATATTGGCTTCTTTATATAAATCACCCGATCCGGTGCTCATGTTACCTTCCTGGTTCTTGCTGTTACCGGCAAATAACTGATCAAGCCCTAAAGCCAGTTCTCTTTGAGCATAGAAGTTATCGCCGTTTCTTTTCTGACCTTCAAGTAACACCAATGCATTTACATTGTGAGATGAATTGAATGTATGGTTGTAATTCAATGAAAGTTGGTACAATACCATATCTTTTGAATAAAACTCACGACGAACTTTACTTGGACTCTGGTGAGTTACGGCATTATATTTGTCAGCAGCCTCATCGTATTTATAAAGCTGGTATTCCTTCATGTACGATTTATTATCAGAGTTTCTGTAATCGTAGCTTAACATGGCCTTAGCCTTAAGTCCTGTAAGGTAAGGAACATCATATTCTGCACTGAATGAAGACTGGAACCATTTGTTATTATATCTTTTATATCCGCAAATATCAGCATCCATCATAGCAACAGGATTTGATCCATCAACTGTTCCTTCCTGAATGTAAGCAGGATTATTGTTAGCATAAATAGGCTGAATTGGAGCTGCACGCTGGAATGAACGAATAATCCAATCGGCACTTTCATAAGGCTGATTCTTCTCGTCCATAATACCACTTATTTGCAACTCAACTTTTAAACGATCGGATATTTTGCTTGTTACATTTGAACGAACATTATAGCGTTCATAGTTCAGGCTATTGCTACGCAAGAATGATTCCTGATATTCATAACCAGCAGATACATAGTACTGAGTTTTGTCATTACCTCCGGTAGCACTTATGTTATGTTGTGTTTGAGGAGCATTTTTTCTCATTACAGCATCGTACCAATCTGTACTTTGCTTTTTACCACTTGCATATTCCTCTATTTCAGCAAGAGAATAACGTAAAGTACCTCCATTTACATTGTGCATCTTCTTTTCGTTAGCCAAAATCATCCATTCAGCAGCCGACACAGTCTTTGGAGAACCTGATGGACTTTGCCAACCTACTGAACCGCTATAATCAAGATCTACTGTACCAGCTTTACCTTTTTTAGTAGTTATCAAGACTACACCGTTAGCAGCTCTGACACCATAGATAGCAGCTGATGCATCTTTCAGGACAGAAAGACTTTCTATATCATTTGGATCAAGTCGGGCAATGTTATCACGTGGCACACCATCAATAATAATCAAAGGATTACCTAATCCACGAATATCAAATGTATTATTAAAAGCTCCCGGTTCACTACTTTTCTGAACAACGCGTACACCCGAAACTTTACCAGTAAGCATATTCTGAGCATTTTCATTCTTTGTAGTAAGCAGTTCATCACTTTTAATAGCAGAGACAGCTCCGGTAAGAGTTACTTTCTTTTGAGAACCATATCCTACAACAACAACTTCATCAAGAATTTTACGGTCTTCAGCTAATTTCACTGTTACATGAGTTTTGCCATTCAGGGCTATTTCTGCAGTATTGTATCCAATAAAAGTAACTTGTAATATGGCTCTTGGATTTGTGATTTTCAGATTAAAATTACCTTCAAAATCACTAACTGTACCATCTGTTGTGCCTTTTACTTTAACATTTGCACCAATAATAGGTTCACCTTGTTCATCAGTAATTTTACCGCTTACGTTTATTTTATTATTCTGTTGAGCAACAGCAATTGATTTAGTTTTTTCTGAATTTGAAAGAATAATATGTGTTCCTTCCATTGAATAATCAATATCAGTATTCTTCAATAAGTTATCCAATATTTCAGAAACAGGTTTTCCTTTCGATTTTATTGAAACTTTACGGGCAACATTCACATTATTATTGTAAATGAAAAGATAGTTTGTTTGACTCTCTATCTCATTCAATACAGCTTCTAATGCAACATCATTCTTTGATATGTTGACTCTGGCACTCTGAGAATTACTATTCTCAGCCATTAAACAAAATACAAAGAAGAAAAGAAAGAATGTAGTAACTTTCATAATTCTAAAAAAATGGTTAATTTGTGGATTTTCATGGTGATGAAAACCCAACAAAGGAATGTTTTTCATATCTTTGCAAAAATTGGTTATTAATACATTTTGTGAAACGAATTGTGTTAATCGAATGCCGATGGGTACGCCAATACCTGTCGGCATTTTTAATTTTAATCTTGTTTTAAATGTGTTTATGTCATGGGCTTAGAGATTAAGGTTAAACTTTAATATATATATATCACGTCATTGTTTTCGCTTCTTTTAAAATTAAAGTACACATCCTTTTGTAATACTTTCAGTGCATAATCAATTCCATCCGATTGCCTGAATTTTCCGGTAAGAATACAATCTTTCACTTTCTTATTATTGATTCTGATCTTAATATCAAAATACTTCTCCAGTTTTAACATAACATCCGAGAACGGAAGATTCTTAAAGCATATAAGTCCTTCTTTCCACCTATAATTTCCATAATCCTTAATTTTGGCAGATACCAACTTACCATCTTCCAGATAAGCTCGGTTATCAGGAGTTAAGACTAACGATTCTGCATTATTGCTGGCTAACGATACTTTTACGGATCCTTCCATCAGAGATGTTTCGAACTTGCTTTTATTAGAATATGCTTCAACGTTGAATTTAGTACCTAGTACCTCTACATCACATTTCCCTGTATGTACAATAAATGGTTTCTTCTTATTATGTGCCACTTCAAAGTAAGCTTCACCATCAAGTATTATTTCGCGTTTATTTTGGGTAAATACTGCCGGATACTTAAGCGTAGAACATGCATTAAGCCATAAATTTGTTCCATCTGGGAGAGTTAAGTTAACCCGTTGTCCGGCCGGAACAGAAACAACATTCATGGCTACTCTGTCATCAGACATCATTTTGTTCTGAATAAATAATGTAGCAGAGAGAGTAAATACGATAACCGCTGCAATCTTGAGCAATTCACGTACTGGAATCCTTGTATAGAAAGGTCTTTTATTTTCTGTAACCTTTTTATCCTGTTTACCCAAAAGAACTATGGCATCGAATAATTTCCTTTCACGGAAAAACTCCTTGCCATTTTCATCAGAGGATTCCATCCATGTTCTGATTTCTGATTCTTGTTCAGGCGTAGCCTTCCCTTCGAAAAAACGATATAGTGTTTCTTTATCCATTTTATTGGTCATATATTATAAAAGCAGATGAAAGATAAGTATCCCTAGTGAAAAAATAGTTTTTTTTTCATTAAAGGAAAAAAAGAAGAACCGGCATATAATCTTTGAGAGAGATTCGAAGTGCCTTAATAGCCTTAGATATGTGGAATTCAACGCCTTTTGTAGTAATATTCAATTTGTCGGCTATTTCTTTATGAGACAGATTCTGATACCGACTCATAATAAAGATCTCTTTGGTTTGCTTCGGAAGAGATTCAAGAGTTTTATCTACAATCTCATTCATTTCAGCTGTAAAGAGCTCGTACGGTTCACATTCCTGAAGTGATGCCACACGCGTTGAAAGTTCCCACTGAGCATTGGAAAGCATCATTTCCGATACATTTTCAACAGTCTGGCAATGAGTAAGATGATTCAGACACTTGTGTTTAATAATAGTCAAGATATAAGCTGGTATATTAGTTTCAGACTCAAGTCTGTGTCTGTTTTCCCAATAATACATAAGAGCCTCAATGGTAAAATCTTCAGCAACAGCCGTATCACGAATATAAAAATTTGCAAAACGAATAAAACGACTTTGATAGTCAGTAAATAGTTGATTAAAGGCTTTTAATTCTGTAGTTGCATCCATTGACTTCATATTTTTTAGATCTGTTAACAAATCTAAGACGCGGCGAAATTACAAAATAAATCGAGAATTTATTCTATGTGATACTATAATTTGAAAAAGTAATATTAGTTTCTGCTTTTACATTATTATTACACAAGCTCTTAATTCCTGCCTACAAGCTTCATTTATTACAAGAAATACTTCTAAAAGTCCTTTAACTTTATAAATTATTTTGTAGTTTTGCGATATCAGTTCTTAACATATACCATATTTAGTTCATAAATACTTTGATAGATAAAAATCGTTTCTCAACCATGCAGCATATATTACATTTCAATATACTAACTTACAAACACTGTTTTTAGAAACATAAGAAATGAAAAAAAAGACAAACATACTGATAGCAGCAGTACTTATATTACTTTCTGTTTTTTTCCTTTATGTAGGATTTGTTAAATCTGCCGACAAGAATAAGGAGCCAAAGGAGAAAGGACAAAAGAAGGTGGATGCATTCATTGTGAAGCCAACTTTACTGGTTGCAGACATTACAGTGACTGGATCGTTGCTTGCTTTCGATGAAGTAGAGTTAAAGAATGAAGTTGCCGGACGGGTAGTGAAGTTAAACCTGCCTGAAGGTAAATTTGTGAAAAAGGGAACGCTGCTGGTTAAGCTTTATGATGATGATTTGCAGGCTGCATTGAAAAAGCTGCAATCGCAACTGGCTATTCAGGAGCAGATTTACAACCGACAAACTAAACTGATAAAAGTAAATGGGATTAGCCAGAACGATTACGAACAGACGCTTTTGCAGGTAAATACAATAAAGGCAAACATTGCCGAACAAAAGGCACTGATACGGAAGATGGAGGTACACGCTCCTTTCGACGGCATCATTGGTTTAAGAAATATCAGCGTTGGTGCTGTAATCAACTCATCCACATCACTGGCTACCATCCGCACAAGCAACAAATTAAAGCTCGATTTCTTTGTGCCGGAAAAATACAGTTCGGAAATCGCTAATGGCATGAAGGTGAACTTTACCATGTATAATAATGAAAAGCAATATAACGCAACGGTAATTGCCACCGAACGGGGTATTGACAATGCAACACGTAATCTAAAAGTGAGAGCCGTGATAAACTCTTCATCTAAAGAGCTGATCCCGGGTGCCTTTGCCAATGTAGAACTAAAACTTGGCAATAACCCTCAGGCGTTAATGATTCCTACTCAGGCTATCATACCTCAGGAAGATGATAAAAGTGTGATTATTGCTCATAAAGGGAAAGCACACTTTGTAACTATAAAAACGGGAGTTCGTAAAGCTTCTCTGGTTGAGGTAACCGAGGGACTTGAACCGGGTGATACTATTATTACTTCGGGCATCCTCTTTCTGAAAGAGAAATCTAAATTGTCATACTCAACCATAACCAAATAGCCATGCTTATTTCTGATATTGCTCTAAAAAGACCTGTTGGTTCTATTGTACTGAGCCTTATTATCATTCTGATGGGTGTGGTGGGGTTCAATTTTCTGGGAGTCAGACTTTATCCGTCTATCGACCCTCCTATCATTACCGTACAAACTTCTTATGTGGGTGCTAACTCCGAAATTATTGAATCGCAGATAACAGAGCCTCTCGAAAAATCAATTAATGGTATCGAAGGGGTGAAATCTATATCCTCCCGTTCGTCTATCGGAACAAGTAATATTACGGTAGAATTTGATTTGGGAACAGATTTGGAGAAAGCGGCAAACGATGTTCGCGACAAGGTTTCGCAAGCTACCAGCCGACTACCACAGGACATCGACTCACAACCTACTGTTACCAAAGCGGATGCAGATTCCGACCCTATTATTATGCTGACTGCTCAAAGCACTACTATGAATGCCATTGAGCTGAGTGACTATGCGGAAAATGTGTTGCAGGAAAAGCTGCAGACTATTCCGGGGGTGAGTTCTGTTTCTCTCTTCGGACAACAAAGACCTGCCATGCGCCTTTGGTTAAACCCTGAAAAGATGGCGGCTTACGGTATTACGGCAGCAGATGTAGACAATGCGCTGGGAAAAGAGAACGTGGAAATGCCGGGAGGTAAGATTCGTGGTAATGCCACTGAGCTTATTGTAAAAACCCGTGGACGATTAACTACCGAAGACGATTTTAATAACCTTATCATTACGCAGAGCGACAATCAGGTAGTGCGTCTGCAGGATGTTGGTGAAGCTGTATTAGGACCTCAGAATGATGAATCGGGTTCGAGAGTAAATGGAATTACGGGAGTAACGCTTAACCTGATTCCGCTACCAGGAGCAAACGATATTCAGATTGCTGATGAGTTCTATAAACGATTGGATCAGATAAAACAAAATCTACCTAAAGGGATGGAATTAAGTATCGCCCGTGACAAGTCGGTCTTTGTCAGACAGTCTGTTAACGATGTGATAGAAACTCTGATCATTGCTATTTTTCTGGTAGTAATTATCATCTTTCTGTTCTTCAGAAACTGGATTATTGCTCTGCGACCGTTGCTCGATATACCGGTATCACTGATTGGAACATTCTTCATCATGTACATTATGGGATACTCCATCAATGTACTCACGCTTCTTGGAATTGTTCTTGCCACCGGATTGGTGGTGGACGATGGTATTGTGGTTACCGAAAACATTTTCAAACGTATAGAAAAAGGTAAGAACAAATGGGAAGCTGCTTTTGAAGGAACTCGCGAAATCTTTTTTGCCGTAGTATCTACTTCGCTTACTCTTGCTATAGTATTTATACCGATTGTATTCCTGGAAGGATTTACCGGTAGGTTGTTCCGAGAATTTGGAATTGTGGTAGCCAGTGCCGTATTAATTTCCGCACTCGTTTCCCTCACACTTACTCCGGTACTGAATGTGCTGTTAGGAGGTTCCTCCTCTCATCATTCAAAATTCTATGTAGCAAGTGAGCCTTTCTTTGTAGGAATGGAAAACGGCTACAGACGATTGCTGAGCTACTTTATCTCAAACAAATGGGTTGCATTCTCTATTCTTGGATTCTGTATAATTGTTATTCTTTCTGTATCCAAAATATTAAAATCGGAACTGGCACCACTGGAAGATCATAGTTTTATCCGGACTGCAATCACGGCTCCCGAAGGATCAGAATACAATGCTACCCAAAAGATAATAGACAATATTGCCCGGATAAACATGGATTCTGTTCCCGGATCTGAATATGTGCTTGCCAGATATGGAGGTGGTTTCAGTGGTAGCTCTAATGCGGGTTTTGTTATGACCTTGCTTGCCGATCCGACAAAGAGAAAGGCTTCTCAGCAAGATGTTTATGACAAGCTATCAAAAATCTATTCCAAAATACCCGATGCCAGAGTTATCCCTAGTCAGGAGCCAACCATATCTACCTCGGCCAACAGAGGATTGCCGGTACAGTTTGTAATTCAGAATCTGGATTTTGAAAAGATACGGAAAATATTGCCCAAATTCATGGACGAGGCACAAAACAGTCCGGTATTCAGCAATGTGGATGTGGACCTGAAATTCAACAAACCGGAACTGAACGTTACAGTAGACAGGTTGAAAGCTAACACGCTCGGTGTAAACGAGAAAGATGTATCGAGTGCTTTAAATCTGGCATATAGCGGTGGACGTTACGGTTACTTTCTGCAAAACAACAAACAATATTATATCATTGGTCAGGTGGCCAAGGAAGATAGGAATGTTCCTGCAAATATATCTTCCATGTATGTTCGTTCCCAATCGGGCGAAATGATACAGCTGGATAATCTGGTTAAAATTCAAGAGACCAGTAATCCACCTATCTTATACCATTTTAACCGTTACAAATCGGCAACCGTATCGGCCAACCTTGCCAAAGGAAAAGCACTGGGAGAAGGTATTGAAGAGATGCAGAGAATAGCAGACAAGCTACTGGATGCTTCCTTTACAACTGCTCTGTCGGGCTCATCAAGAGACTTTGAAGAGAGTAGTTCCAACATCTCCTTTGCCCTTATATTAGCTTTATTGCTTATTTACCTGATTCTGGCAGCACAGTTCGAAAGTTTCCGAGATCCATTCATCATCATGCTTACCGTGCCAATGGCTATTGCCGGTGCCATGCTTTCGCTATGGATGTGCGGACAGACAATAAATATTTTCTCTGAAATCGGAATGATTCTGCTTATTGGTATTGTAACAAAGAATGGTATTCTTATTGTGGAGTTTGCCAATCAGAAACGTATGGCAGGTATGACCAAGAGAGTGGCAGCCTTCGAAGGAGCTTCTGCCCGTCTTCGTCCTATTGTTATGACCTCACTGGCCACAATCTTCGGTTCATTACCTATTGCACTGGCCCTGGGATCGGGAGCCGAAAGTCGTGTTTCCTTGGGTATTGTAGTTGTGGGAGGATTACTCTTCGCACTGATTCTTACATTATTTGTAATTCCGGTTACTTATATAGCAATATCAAGTAACAGTAAATTTAAAAACCAATCATGAGAGCTATACATCTGTTTCTTTTATTGATGCTGTCTGCCGCAATTCATGCACAAAACGTGCTGAGTCTGGATCAGGCAGTAAACACTGCACTGAAGAACAATTTCGATATATTAGTGGCACGCAACGATGCCGATATTGCCCGTATAAACAATACCCGTGGCAATGCAGGCATGTTACCAACTGTAAATCTGAACGGATCGGGAGAATACAGTCTGAATAACATTAATCAGAAAAGCTCATCGGGCACAATAACTAAATATTCTTCCCAGTCGTCTACAACACTGGGAGCAAATGCACAACTCTCGTGGACTTTGTACGATGGAGGTAAGATGTTCGTTACCAAGAATAAGTTGAATGAGATTCAGGCTCTTGGCGAACTTCAGTTTCAGACAAAGGTGCTGGAAACCATGTACAATGTAATTGCCGCTTACTATGATATAGTCCGACAAAAGCAGCAGCTTGTTTCCATCAACGAAGCAATAAGGTACAACAAAGAGCGGGTTATCATAGCCGAAACGGGATTTAATGCAGGTACACTGGTGAAAACCGATTTGCTTCAGGCAAAGATCGATTTAAACGTTGAGAAAGAGAAGGCCATCAGTCAGCAATACATCATCAGTGAAGCCATCAAGGCACTAAACAGCTTGTTGGGACAAGATCCGGGCGTTACATTCGAGGTATCCAATTCTATTCCGCAGAGCAATACACCCAATAAAGAAGAACTATTGGATAAACTCAATTCATCAAACAGTAATATTTTATCGTTCAAAAAGCAGATAGATATAGCTAAGTTGGCATTGAAAGAAAATCAAAAGGGCTACTCTCCTACCTTTAAGCTAAACGGAGGATATTACTTGTCGAACACTTCTAATTCGGAAGGCTCCAGTCTCAGGAACCGAGTATTTGGTCCGCAGATAGGAGGAACACTTTCTATCCCCCTTTTCAATGGCGGAGAAACCAAACGAAAAATCTCAGTTGCAAGAAAGGAACTTGAATCGGCTGAATACGATCTGGAGAATATAAAACTACAGGTGAATACCGAATTACTAAACACCCTGACCGATTTTGAGAGTCAGCAACAACTTCTTCAGATTGAAAAAGATAACAATCAACTGGCAAAGGAGAACATAGAGATAAGCATTGAGCGCCTTCGCCTGGGACAAACCACATCACTGGAGGTTCATCAGGCACAAGAGAGCTATGTGCAATCATCTACTCGCCTTATCAACTTTGAGTACAACCTTAAAATTGCCGAAACAAGGCTAAAGCAGTTGATGAGTACTTTATAGAAAGAGGGGTTATTTCTATCTGATATTTTATGATTCATGAACCATGGAAAATAAGCATACCATTAATCATGAGCTAATTCTATCTGGTTTCTTTTGATTCGGGCACAAACAGGAAGTAAAGTACACGGAGAGTAAAGGTATATTTATATCAAGTTTCTTCTGATTATTGAAAAAACAGGAGAAACTTGATATTTTTATAGAGCTAGAAAACCCATATTTCTGTAGCCAGATTATCAGATTCCTTGAAAGAAGAGCGAAGATTATTCTCACAAAGAAGACCATTTATAGTAGATAACCTGATATGTTAGCATAAACAAAAGGTTATCTTTCCTCAAACATGTACATGTTTGATTTCAATCTTGTACATGTTCGCTTCTAATCTTGTACATGTTTAAACCCGAACATGTACATGTTTGCCGAAACCATTAACCAATAAAAATTAGTTATTGGCGTTATCTTTATTAAACTGATCCCAATAAACTACTACCCTTCCTAAGCCTTGTATTAAACTGATTCCAGTTGACTACTACAGTTCCTAAGCCAATAATTAGTTGACCGATTAATACCTTAACTCTGATGCAAGTTGTCCTTTCTATATCAGCAAACAGATAAGCAATAATTTCAGCAATGACGTTCGCTTGTTATCGTTCTCTACAGTTACGCAGATTTCCTTAAATTTATATGAGCCAGATCTTTTCCTTTCTCTCTTACCAGACGTATTATTTTAGGACTGCCTACAATTTGTGATGTGTAGATACCGGTATGACCGGAAAAGAGGTATGCTACAAAACAAGCCGTACCTAAGTAAACAGCATTTCCTGCTCCGAAAAGTTCTATCCCCATTAATGTACAGGCAATAGGCGTGTTTGTTGCTCCGGCAAAAACGGCGACAAATCCCATTCCGGCAAGCAGAGCCATAGGCAACGGCAAAACAAAAGCCAGTGCATTACCCAATGTAGCACCAACAAAGAACAGTGGTGTAACCTCGCCTCCTTTAAATCCGGCACCGATAGTAAAGGTGGTAAATAGCAACTTGAGAATAAAGTCGTAAGGCATTCCGCTTTCATTGAACGAGCTTACCAAAGTGGGAATTCCTAGTCCGATATATTTGGTTGTTCCTAAAAGATATACGGCAAGCGCTATTACGATTCCTCCCACAAACGGACGCAGAGGCGGGTATGATATCCTTGACTTAAACAGTTTGCCCCAGAATGTGATGGAACGGGAAAAGAGCATGGCTACCAAACCGAAAATAATTCCGGCAGCAACAGCACATAATACATAAACCGGATTTACATCCGTAATAGAAGATATAACATAATGTGTGTGGTGAGCTCCCCATACATGACATATATAGTTGGAAAACACTGCAGCAAAAAGACTTGGCAGTAATGCCTCGTAGCGCATTCTTCCTAAAACCATAACCTCGAGTGCAAAGATTGCTCCTGCCAGTGGCGTTCCAAAAACAGACGAGAATCCGGCACTTACTCCCATTACAAGTACAATCTTTCTGTCACGAGGTTTAAGTTTAAAGATTCTTGTAAACTGATCGGCAAAAGCTCCTCCCATCTGAACTGCCGTTCCCTCTCGTCCGGCTGATCCTCCGAACAGATGGGTTATTATTGTGCCAAAGACTACTAAAGGAGCCATTCTTAATGAAATAATCTGCTTTGGACTATGAAACTCCTCGAGCAACAGATTGTTTCCTTTTACCACACTATTTCCCCAGTAATGATATGATAAACCTATGATGAGTCCGCCAACAGGCAACAAGGCTATCATCCACAGGTGACTTTCACGCCAATCGGTAGCCCAGCTTAGAGCGTTGAGAAAGAAAGCGGATGCTGTACCTACAACAAGACTGATTAAAAAGCTAATAAGCAACCAACGAAACAAGTAAACGAAATAGTAAGATTGGTGAGGCAGAATTCTTTTTGATAATAAAACCATAATACTAAGTTTGTAATCTGAAATTATTTAATTAAGCCGGAAGGATAATGCATACCTTACCCATCAGACTTTTGTCTTTAAGTAGGTATCATCAGCTCAATTGAGCGGTTTAGGGCAGATGCCATTGCCAAAACAGGCCGCAAAGGTAAGTATTATATTTAATTATACCAAGAGTGATAACGATCGTATTCTGAATAAGTTATTGCTTTATTTACAAAAACTCTTTGGTGAAATATAGTTCATGCTTCAAAAAAAAGAGCTCTAAAATTTGAGAATTAGGAATTTTTATTTATATTTGGAAAAACGGATCCGGTAATAGATAGCTTTCAAAGCTGTTAAACTCTAAAACGACACTATAATATTACCAACAATGAACACTACTATAAGAACAGAAAAAATGAATCACAATTGGGATGATTCATTGTTACTTGGCATTGAGACTATTGACAAGCAACATAAATCGTTTTTTACTTTACTGAATGAGATTATTTCGTTAAGTGAAAATAATGACAATGAGGATAAGGTGCTGAATTTATTGAATGAACTTGAAATGCATGCCGAATGCCATTTCAATACAGAAGAAGCGTTAATGCGTGAGGCTAATTCGCCAAACTTGGAGGAGCATATTAATCAGCATATTATATTTCAGAAAAAGACTAAGGATTTTATGGTTGTTTATAGCTATAGAAACAAGATATTGATAAACAAAATTATAGCATTCATGAAGCAGTGGCTTATAACTCACATAAGAGAATATGATGCTGATTATGCAAAATGCGTTAAAACATATTATGCTCAAAAAACAATGTTCAGTCATTAAGAATAACTTTTTATAAAATGGAATGAGCACATGGGAAAAACTCCTATGCGCTCATTCGCCGTCAAAATAAAAAAGCAGATTTATTTAGCCATAATCTTTGTAATGTAGTCAGGCCAAATATATTGTTACAGTTTTTTATCCATTTTATTTAGCCATAACTTTATAAGTGTAGCTTAAACCGTGATTGGGTTCAACAACAAGGTTGGTTATCTCGAAGTTTACATTTCCTTCCTTTGTACCATTCTCCAGCTTCACGCTTACTGTTTCAGTAGTATTTGGTTTTATGGTATAGTCACGGAAATAAACCACATCTGGATTATGTTCCGTTTTTAATAACTCGAATGTTAGATCGGATTTATTCTTGAAGGTAATCTTTATGTTTTTCCCGCTTTTAACCACATTCGTTACTTCAATGGCATTTTCGAACAATGCTTTCAGGTATTTGCGTTCACCAATAATTTTATTTCCAGTATATACGGCGGTGCGTCTGTTGAGCAATGCATCGCGAATTCCCTCAATACTACGTTCTTTGGCAAATACAAAAGTCATGGTGCGATGTTCGCCTTTTGCAAAATCATATTCATTATTGATAGGTACATGAATATCTGAATTGCCAAGCATGGTCAACTTCTTATCAAGCGCCCATTGAAGTGCTTCAGGATAATACTCTCTTCCGTTGGCAACTTCTATCCCGTTCATGCAACCGGCATTGTAGAGTTCGGTATGTTCGGGCCACCATTTAGTAGAATCGGGTTGTTGAGAAGCCCACCCCGGATGGTTCCAAAAGATAAAAGCATTCTGTGTCTTGGCTGCCTTAAAGGCATCCCTCCAATCTTTTTTATCCAAAGAATCATTGTTGGCAAGAAAGATAGCATTGAAGTGTCCCGGGGGCATGGAACGGGTGATTTCGCTTCCGCGAATAACTAGTACGTCTGCTTCTTTAGTTGCCTGTTCGGCTATTTCGAACGAGCGACCAAGCTTAGCATCAATATCCTTTTTGTGAGGACGATACTCAATGTGGTCTGTAATGGCAATAGCATCGAGTCCTTCGAGATAAGCTTCTCCCACACGAACAGATGGCCATACCAGTCCGTCGGAAAATACGGTGTGAATATGGAAATCGCATTTCAGTGTTTTATAACCCTCTATATCGGGCACCTTAATTTCGTGGCGCTCTTGTGCAACCACATTCATAAAAAATGACTGTGTCAGCACAATCATTCCGAAGAGTAATGTTTTTTGTTTCATGAGATGTATATTATATCTGATTTAAACTGTTAGCATACTTGAAGTAAAAATGAAAGCTACATTTTTACGCTCATAATTCATCAATATGATTCAAAAACAAATGAGCGTGTAAGTTAAGAATTTTAATAAAATAAAAGCGTTAAATGCGCATCATTTTTACTATTAAGTTACTGAAAATAAACATTGTGTCTTTATAGTCAGATTGATATGTTTTCTGTGTAAACCTCACCGAAACGATTAGTTACTTCTATGGTTATTTTTTTTGCTCCGGCCGATGGAGTAGCCCGAAACAAATGTAGAGTGCGGTAACCGGAAGCTTCTCCTTTCATGGTTATATAATCCTGATCTTCGTCCTGGAATTGCTCCATAGCGCCTTTTAATACTCCGTCTTCGTACCATTTCACCTGACAGCGGGTATCCCAGTCCCAGTAATTAACTACCAGATAGCCAGGTTGTGTTGCAAACTCTCCGGGTTTGTAAACACGAAACTGATAATTAAGATTGCTACCTGTAGCTTTATAGTGCCACTTTACATCGTCTCCTTTAACATCGACAACAAGAAAGCCATTAGGCGAACCGTCTTTGTTCACCTCTCCTGCCCACCAGGCACCACATGCAGCTCCTATATTGTGTTCGTAAATGGTAGAAGTTACTTCTTCATTCTCATAAAAATGAGTGTGTCCTGCAAAGATGTGTACACGATAATCTTTTAGAATCTTCATCAACTGAGCAGCATTACTGATGTTTCCCGAACCATCTGTACTACGGTTAGAAGTGGGAGCATGAAGATTCAGGAAAACTAGAGAACCGGATTTTACGTAACTGAGATCTTTCTTCAGCCACTCCAATTGTTCGGTTGAGAGTTTCGTTGTGTACTCTTTATTCTTGAAATAATCAATGGACTTCATGGTAACCACATGCACATTACCAATGTTGAAGGAATAATCTGTAGGGCCAAAAAAGGATTCGTAGGTCTTCTCAGCATAATTACCCGATGCATCCGTAGTGTTGTGGCGATCGTTATAATTCAGATCGAAATCGTGGTTACCAATGGTATGAAATATAGTGAATCCAAGGTTAGAAACTGTTGCTTTATATAAGGGAAATAATCCCATGGCATCCCATACATTGTCGCCCAATGTCATGCCTATAATCTCTTTATCAGAATGCAAGGTTGCATAGTTTTTTAAATCGACTATCGTTTCTTCACTGAAACGACCTAGCTGTGTGGTATTCTTTACTTGCGGATCGGAAATAGCCAGGTAAGTAAACTCGTTGAGTGGTGCAGTGCGTTCTCTGAGTGTAAAGTTACACTGGTTCACCTTCTTATCACTGCTCAGCTTTGCATAGTATCCGCTTGCTATACCACTAGTGGATGGCAATTGATAATCTGCCGGAACAGAAATTGTAACGAACGAACTTTGCTGTAAGTTGGTTGGAAGATAATAAACTCCTCTATCATTAGTCAATGTAAAATTTGAACCATCGTTCACTACTACACCTTCAATTGGTTTATCGCTTGCATCAGTCACTACGCCTTTAACAGTCATACCTGACTTATCGGCAATGCTGTCTCCCATTTGGCTGTCAGAACCGCCAGCGGCCTGACAGCTTACAAATGGAATAACAAACACTAATAAAACATTGAAGATGATATCTCTAAATAATCTATTCATTTTATCGAAAATCTTTTATTCGTTTATCAAAGAACCTTAATTGTTACTTTATTGAAAAGAGAAATAATCTCTTCGGGAGTTTTTGCTTTGTTCAGTGCATTTTCGAAAGTAGCTGTATTGTCTTCGAAACAAAGCACATTGGCACAGTCGAGAATGTGAGTAAGCTTATTTATTGCTTCTTCTTTACTCACGAAACCACCTTGTGTACTTTTTTTATAATACTTATTAACCTTGTTGACAGCTTTATAAATAACAGGCTTAACAATCTCTACTGCAGCATCTGAGAAGCCGATGCTTACATCATACACACGAGTATAGTTCTGATTGAAAGCCGTCCACTTTGCCGAAAGCGGCTCACCCAGAAAATGTTCTTCTTCGAATGTAGCTTTTGGAGCTGGTATAGTTCCGTATACTTCGAATACAAATATTTCTTCGTCCGGATTATTAATTTCTTTACCAGATTCATTTCCCGAAACAGGATTGTTCATTGCCAGGACTTGATTTTGCTGTGCAAAGGCGCATTGAACGGCCAGTAAAGCTGTGATACAGAATAAAATTGTTTTTTTCATCTTTTATTTCATTAATTAGTTTATACAGAATCAACATATATCTTCTTTACGAATGCAAAGAGAGTGATTTTATATTTCTGTAAGATGAACAAAATATTAAAGCCGGATAACAGAATTGTTTAATTTCCGTTACACGGCCTTACTGAATTCAAGAGAGAGAGTGGTGTTTATTTTTGCCAGATTAATTTTACATTGAAATCATCACCTCCCATACTGCTTTTGGCAGCCTGATAATTGATCAGATTGGTTCGCTGCAGGGATGCCGGATATTTGAAACGACGAGGCATTTCGTTACCCTGGGGCACGCCTTTGCCTACAGGCATAACTGGAAGCAGGGTACGATTATATTCAAACCACTGCTGATAATCGCAGAAAATGAGTGCGAAGAATTTTTGCAGCATAATTCGTTCCATTGTTCCGTCGTAAGCAGCCTTTGTATTATCGAAATAGGTAGTAGGAACCACTCCTCCCCATTGAGTGATAGCAGCTTTCACACCATTTTCGTAGTGTGTTTTGGCATCATCTGTTATGATTCCCTTAAGTGCCAGTTCGGCTTTAATAAACTCTACCTCGGCATAGTTCATCAGCATAAGATTCATTGGTGCTGTTGCAACAGCTACGTTGGGTATTGAAGCGTTAAAAGATGGGGCTATATCGTAACCACTAGGCCAACCAATATATGATTTTACAGTTCCGTTTGTTGCTGTCTTGGCAAAAAGAGGAAGACGGGGATCTTTTAGTACAGACAGGTTATTGATAAAGAACTCTGAAAGACATATATAGGATGTATAATCGGCAGGACGAGTTAGCGGAGCTTCCTCCGGAGCAACACCGGTTATATAAACTTTTGCAGCATCGTCATTGGATTGAAACACCGGATAGGTAGTAGGATTGTTTATCATTTTAACAAGTTCTGCTTTTGCGTTCAGGCCATCCACATCGAGCACACGAAGAAGGGTACGCATACGAAGCGAATTACAGAATTTCTTCCATTTCAGGATTCCGGCTGATTTCCCGGAAACAAGTGTATTGTCTGTTCCATACATCATTTCACCACCGGTATTGTACTTCAGTCCGCTAGTCTCTACAAAGAGCTGATTGGCGGAATCGAGTTCGTTAATAATGGCTTGGTAAACTTCCTTCTGAGTGTCGAATTTGGGAGTGTAAATCTTCTCATCTCCACGGCAGGCTTCTGTCATTGGTACATCGCCGAAACTATCGGCAAGTAATCCGTAAATCCAGCCTTTCAGTGTAAGGGCTATAGCCTTATAATTGGGTTCATTAAGAGTTACTGCCTGGTCTTCCATTTCACGGATATTATTCAGCCACTTATAATAAGTAGTCCAGGTTCCGTCTCCGGCAGCATCACTCATATAGTACCACCCCACTCCACTGGTATTGGACATTGATATTTTGCACTGCATTAACGGAAACGTGTGACTGTTGAACTTGTTCCAGTTAGTAGTAGCCATTCCATAAAGGATTGGATCGAGAAATGTTCCCGGATTAGCATCCTGCAAGCGGGTTGGGTCGGTGTTTAGTTCTTCGAAGTTACCGGTGCATGAGGTGCATAATAATCCTCCCAAAAGCAAACTTCCTAATATATTTCTAATTATTTTCATTTTGTTTATCTGTTACATTTATGAATGATTAAAAGCTAAGGTTTATATTTACGCCCAATGTACGGGTTGAAGGAAGCGAACCAGTTTCTATTCCCGGAGTGATAGAACTTCCGTTAAGTGCTGCCGCTTCAGGATCGAACAATGGGAAGTCTGTGATGCAAAGCAAATTTCTTCCGTAGAAAGCTATAGATGCATTGGTAAACGGACTTCTGCTGAGTATCTTCTTCGGTAAGTTGTATTCCAGACGAACTTCTCTTAACTTAAGGAACGAAGCATCAAAAGTATTTGCTTCTACATTGGCTATTCTGTAATACTCCTTGTAATAGGATTCAACGGTAATCAGCTTTTCGTTTGGACTATAACCACCATCGCTGTTCTTCACTACTCCCGGAGCTACCATGTATATACCTCCTAATTGAGTAAGATCGGGGTTGCTTGTGAGACGAGAATCATCGGCTCCAATATAGTATTCCGTGCCTGGTAATCGTCCGTTGAGTGTATGTTTCAGTTTTCCTTGTTCAGTCATTTTGTGGTGAGATTGTGAGTAAATCTTTCCTCCCATCTGTCCGTCTATCAGGAAGCTGAATTTCACATTCTTATAAGTAAATTCATTGTAGAACCCGGCTTTCCATCCTGGATAAACACATCCTACGTACTCAATCTCTTCGCCACGCTCAGGCAAACCGTTTGCTCCGATTACTACATCTCCCTTTTCGTTACGAACCAGTTTATATCCCCAAAGGTCGCCACTTGTTCCTCCTACTCTACCTATCAGGGAAGCACTACCAATGCTACTGATTAACTGATTTTCATCGGCACCTTCGGCCAAAGAGAGAATCTTGTTTTCGTTTCTGGACCATGTAAGAGATGTTTTCCAGTTAAAGTCTTTTGTAAGCACCGGAGTGGCATTCAGTTCTACTTCATAACCGCGGTTACGTACATTACCCGAGTTAATTGTTGCACGTGTATATCCGGTTGTAGGATCCATCGGTGCATCGAGAATTTGATTCTTTGTACGGTTATAGTAGAAACTAAAGTCGAGTCCTATACGGTTTTTAAACATTCGCAAGTCGAAACCTGTTTCGTAATTCGTTGAGATCTCAGGCTTAAAGTTTTTGTTGTAAAGTGTAGATGCAACTTCTACAGAACCAGCAAAATCACTGGTATTATAGTAAGCAGATGTCTTGTAAGGATCGGTATCGTTACCTACTTGTGCCCAGGAAGCTCTGAGCTTTAACAAACTTATCTGTTTAGGAAGTTTTACCATTTCATTAATAAGGAAACTACTGCTCACTGAAGGATAAAAGAAAGAGCAGTTTTCCTTAGGAAGAGTAGAAGACCAGTCGTTACGGCCGGTTACATCAACAAATATCTTATCTTTATAAGCAAAGTTGGCTGCAAAATAAAGACTGTTTAGCTGCTTGTTATTGATTGTTGTCTTCACCTGAGGATCAGATACTCCGTTAGCCAGTTTATATACACCCGGAGTTATTAACCCGGTAACTGATGCAGAGAGCATATCATAATATTGTTTCATCATGTTTCCTCCCACAGAGGCATTTACATGCAATCCGTTGCTATAACTATCGTGATAAGTAAGCAATGCATCGTGATTCATCTCATAGTCAAATACATTCTGCTTTTTAAAGTATCCGTTTGCATAAACCACATCACTTACCGGACGATGCTGTTCACGTTGATCGGCAGAGAGCTGAATGCCCGAGCGAATCATGAAATCGAGCTTATGGCTAAGCTGAAGTGTAGCCGAAGCTGATGATACAATGCTATGTTTCTCGGATGGATTTTCTGATTCATAAAGTATAAAGAAAGGATTACCTATGAATGAACTATAAGGTTGCAACTGTTGTACATTCTCCTTACCTGTTTTCCAAATAGGACGAAGCCAATCGAGATTAACGTTTGGATTCTGGAAAATAAGGAAATAGGAAATAGAGTTACTGTTGTAACCCAGTGCAGGGGTATTGTCTACCTGACGATTGGTATAACTTGCCTTGAAGTTTACTTTCAGAACTCTGGAAACCTGTTGCTGAGCTGTAGCGCTTACTATGAATCTTTCGAAACCAGTATTAGGCAGAATCCATTCATTCTTTGTATGGGTAAACGAAGCACGAAGAGATCCTTTATCATTTTTACCTGTAATAGCTACAGAATTAGTTAGCGTATATCCTGTTTGGAACAGGGCTTTTCTATTGTCTTTATAAGGGACCCAAGGTGTAGCAGTGGTTGCACGTGTCTGAGTTTCCGGATCGTATTGGTAATAAAGCTGGTTGGCATCAAACCGGGCACCATAGGCACTACTAGTACCACTAGTGCTGCTATTTCCATTACCTGCTCCGTAAGAATAGTACAACTGTCCGGCATAATCTGTTCCTGCCTTACCTATATTGCTTGGCAAACCTTGTCCAAACTCATATTGATAATCGGGCCATCTCATCACACCATCCATACTAAAATTGGAGTTGAATGTTACGCCAATACCTTTTTGAGCATTATTACCCGATTTTGTAGTAACCATAATCACACCATTGGCAGCACGTGTACCATAAAGTGCTGTTGCGCTGGCTCCTTTCAGAACCTGAATGTTTTCAATATCTTCAGGATTGATATCAGAGAATCCGTTACCGTAATCGACTGATTGTTCGGAAGATGTTCCGGCTCCATAAGCCACACCCGGATTGGTCATCGGACTACTCATGGGAACTCCGTCGACTACTATCAATGCATTATTTCCATCCTGGTTCAAAGAGACATCGCCTCGTAGTGAAATGCGGGTAGAACCAAGCGGACCACCGGGAGAAGCAATGCTAAGACCGGCAACTTTACCACTGAGTGCCGACGACCAGTTATTAGGCATAGCACTCGTTATCATGTCTCCATTCACTGTATGAGTAGAATAACCTAGTCCGCGTTCTTCACGTTTAATTCCTAAAGCAGTAACAACTACATTATCAAGTTGAGTTGCTTCATCTTCAAGCTCTACATTTATAATCGTATTTTTAAAAGCAACTTCTTTCGTTTTGTAACCAATAAACTTAAATACAAGAATATTCTTATTTGTAAGATTGTTTTTTGTGGTTAAGCTGTATTCACCATTTACGTCTGTGATTACACCAACAGTTGTGTTCTTAACCGAAACTGTAGCACCAATTAAAGGCGCTCCTGATTTATCGGTCACCTTACCTTTTACTGTGCTTTGTGCAAAAGCTATTCCCGGTAAAACGGCAAACAGCATAATAAACAAAAACCGATTTAGCGTTAAGATTGAGATTTTAGCGTTCATAATTATTTTTTATAGTTAATATTTTGATAAGCAAAGTATCTTTACTTTTCGAGTGCAAAGAGACTTAATTGATATTAACATAATATGAACGAAAGGTTAAAACTGCGTAACAAGTTTGTGTCAATAGTGTTACCTTAAAAGCATTATTGTTTATAATAATTCAGTTATAATACTATAATTATACAAATTAAATAATCTATATTTGTATAGATTTCACAGCTACTTACACTTTTATCAATCTTACTATAACTTTACATACATTTTTTATAATTAACGGATATCTAAAGATGAAAAAAATTTATGCGTTTCTTTTTGTCACAATGCTGACAATTTGTGCTTGGGGCCAAAACAGTCCACTTTGGCTGAGATATACAGCTATATCGCCAGATGGAAAAACAATCTTATTCACTTATAAAGGTGATATCTACTCTGTACCGTCAGATGGAGGCGTTGCGTATCCTCTGACAATTAGCGAATCTTATGAATATTGTCCGGTATGGAGCAAGGACGGAAAGAGTATTGCTTTTGCAGCCGACCGCTATGGCAATTTCGATGTTTATGTTATGCCATCTACTGGTGGTGAGGCTAAACGTCTGACTTTCCATTCTGCAAATGAGATACCGACCAGCTTTACAGCAGACAATAAAAATGTTATTTTTTCAACATGCAGACAAGATCTGGTAACAAATGCTCAGTTTCCTATCTCTACAATGAGCGAACTTTACAGCGTTCCTGTATCAGGAGGAAAGGTTTCTCAAATTCTAACTAGCCCTGCACTTAACGCTACTATCACAAGTATCGGTGATAAATTAATATATGATGACCTGAAAGGATACGAAAACCTTTGGAGAAAACACCATACTTCATCTATTGCACATGATATCTGGGTTTATGATTTTAATTCGAAAAAGTTCACTAAACTGACTCAGTTCAATGGTGAAGATAGAAATCCAGTATTTGATTCGAATGATAATGACTTTTATTATCTGAGCGAACAAAGTGGCTCTTTTAATGTGTTTAAAAGCTCTTTAAATAATTCTTCCAGCAACAAGGCTTTGACTCATTTCACAAAACATCCTGTAAGATTCCTTACCAAATCCAATAATAACACGCTTTGTTTTAGCTTTGACGGTGAAGTATATACAATGAAACCGGGTGGCGAACCACAAAAAGTAAATATTACTATTGCCAACGACGGACGTACTCCTGTTCAAAAGAATATGCAAGTAAACAGCGGATTTACTGAGGCAAGACTATCTCCTAACGGCAAAGAATTTGTTTATGTTTTCCGTGGAGAAATATTTGTAAGTAGCATTGACGGAGGCATTACCAAACGTATTACTAACACTCCATATCAGGAAAGAAATGTTAGCTTCAGCCCAGACGGACGATCATTGCTATATGCTGCAGAGAAAGATAACAGCTGGAATATATACACTACTAAAATAACCAGAAAAGAAGAGCCTTATTTCTACACATCAACCGTATTAAAGGAAGAACCTGTAGTTACAACCGATGCAGAAGAGTTTCAACCTGAATTTTCGCCAGACGGAAAGGAAGTTGCTTATCTTGAAAATCGTGTTGTGCTTAAAGTTATCAACCTTAAGTCTAAACAAATACGTACCATTATGACTGCAGACAAGAACTATTCTTATGCAGATGGTGATCAATATTATAAATGGTCGCCTGATGGAAAATGGTTCCTTGTTCAATATGGTAGTCCCGAACGAGTTATGACTCCTGAAATAGGTTTAGTTGCTTCCGATGGAAAGAGTGAGATTCATAATCTTACACTCAGTGGATATGATGATTTTTCTCCTAAATGGGTGTTAGATGGAAAAGCTATGATTTGGGCTTCGGACAGAAACGGATTGCTTAGACAAAGCGGTAGCCCGGTTAGTGGTGATGTATTTGAGATGTTTTTCTCAAAAGAAGCTTTCGATCGTTCCAATCTCTCTAAGGAAGAATTCGCTCTTCTGAAAGATCAGGAAGACAAAGCAAAAAAAGAAAAAAAAGAAATAACACCAAAGGCAAAATCAGAGAAGGATTCACTGAAAAAGGTAACAGTCAAAGATATTACTATTGACTGGGAAAACCTGACTGACAGAAAAAAGAAACTTACTACTCATACTAATGAAGCCAGTGACTGGATTCTTTCAAAAGATGGAGAAAAGCTCTATTATCTAACATCTTTCGATAAAGGTAATGATCTGTGGGTTACAGAGCTTCGTACAAAAGAGACTAAACTTCTGACTAAACTTGATGTAAATGGTCCTTCTATGGAATTGTCATCCGACGGTAAATTCATATTCCTTCTGGCAGATGGGAAGGCTATGAAGATTGATGCAGAATCAGGAAAGAGTGAATCATTAAAGACCAATGGGGAAATGTTATTGGACAAGACCGCTGAAAACAATTATATTTTTGATCACTCATGGCGTCTTCTGAAAGAAAAATTCTATGTAGAAAATCTGCATGGAGTTGATTGGGAATTCTACTATAATGCTTATAAGAAATTCCTTCCTTATATTACCAATAATTACGATTTTTCGGAAATGCTTAGCGAAATGCTTGGAGAGTTAAATGCTTCACATACCGGAAGCGGTTACAGAAGTGGTGCTAACATGAGCGATCAAACAGCTTCTCTTGGTCTGTTGTTTGATTATAACTATACCGGCAAAGGAATAAATGTTGCCGAAGTTATTGAAGGAGGTCCTGTAGATAAAGCAGCCTCAAAGATTAAGCCAGGTACCATCATTGAACAAATAGACGGAATGCCTACTGATTCTATTGATTTCTATCAATTACTAAACCGCAAAATTAATAAGCTAACCTTGCTTTCTTTATACAACCCGGCAACTAATAAACGATGGGAAGAAAGTGTGAAACCTATCTCATCTGGTGAGGAAGGTGAATTGCTTTATAAGCGTTGGGTAAAAAATCGTCGTAATGAAGTAGAACAACTTTCAAATGGTAAGATTGGTTATATCCATGTTCGTTCAATGGACGATTCAAGTATGAGAACTGTATTTGAAGAAGCTCTGGGACGCAACATTGGCAAAGAAGCTTTAATTATTGATACTCGCTTTAATGGTGGTGGAAATATTCACGAACAGCTGTCGGACTTCCTGAGTGGGAAGAATTATTGCGATATTATACCTCACGGTCAATTTGTAGGTTCTGAGCCACAAAACAAATGGTCTAAGCCTTCAATTGTTTTGATGGGAGAAAGTAATTATTCGGATGCGCATTTGTTCCCTGTTGCATATAAACTTAAGAATGTTGGCAAAACGCTAGGTATGCCTGTACCGGGAACAGGTACCTTTGTATGGTGGGAAAGTCAGATTGATCCAACTATTTACTTTGGAATACCAATGGGTGGATGGCGTACTCCTGATGGCAAATTCTGTGAAAACAATCAGATGGAACCGGACATTAAAGTATTCAACGAACCTGATATTCTTTCTACCGGTCGCGACCAGCAAATTGAGACTGCAGTGAAAGAATTAATGAAAAAATAATGCAGCACTAAAACAACAAAAGTAACGATGCAACTCTCTTTCATGGAATCGTTTCTTTACGGTTATTCTTATCATCAGATTTATGATGCTCAATAATAACTAAAAGAGAGATTGAGAGATAAATTAAACCAAGCCATTTCAAATCTTATTATCAGGTTTGAAGTGGTTTGGTTTTTATTTCAACTTACATTACCAACTCTGCAGATCTATTTTATACCTCTGGGATAAAAAGATATACTACATTATCAGAAGTGATGCTGGGATGAATCCTCATTTCACTACTAGGCAATAATAATACACGATACATTATCAGAAGTAAAATTAAGTCTCTGAAAATTAAACATCTAAAAACGGTCTCAGTTATAGGCCCGAAGAAAAATATATAAAAATTGGGTTGCCCAAAAGTGGACAACCCAATCTATTTCTGATAAATATTTCCTTTAGATTACAAGCATGAGCTTCTCGAAACATTGCCTGTCTTAAGCAACACACAAGAATATTTCTTTTAGGTTCTAAGCTTCAGCTTTCCCATTATCAGCCTCGTATGATACGATAAGTCTGCACACCTGGTCCGTCTATACCCATCAGCTTTCCCTTTATTAGTCTTGCACTATTACAGTATTCAAAGATTAGCTATAGAAGCTGCTTTTGGGATGCTTATTTCAAATGCTTCTTAATCCAGTCCAACTGGTCGTAACGGGTTTCTGTGGAGACCCAATGTTCGTTGACCGGAGTTAGTAATGCCTCCTTCGGACAAGAGAGCACGTTATAAACACTATAGCTTGTTGTAGGAGGACAAACGTTATCGTTATAACCCCATGTCATAAATACAGGAACCTTAATGCAACGGGCAAAGTTAACCACATCATAGTAAGAAAGCGTTTTTATTACCTCGGGAGTAAGTTCAATACCTTCGTATTTACGTGCAAAGTGTGGATAACCACCGGTACGACCTTTTTCGGCATAAGCTGCCATGTCGGCTAAAGCAGGGTGATTGGCTACACACAAAGTGATGCGAGGATCGAGCGCCGTAACAATCAAAGAGAGTCCTCCACCCTGACTGCCTCCTTGAGCAATCACATTCTTGCCATCCCATTCCGGCAGAGAACAAAGATAATCAACCGCACGGACACAAGCCAGATAGACCTTTTTCATGTAGTATGTATCGCGATCGTTGATTCCATTAGCCAGATAACCATTTGGATGATGATCACCAAAGGCACGTGTAATGTCCTTATAAACTTCAGCGCTCAAAGAAGGGTCGATGCCATGTATCTCCATGTCGAAACGAATACAGCCAGACTCGGCATAGAACAATGTTTTAGTAGGGTCCATGTGCTTTATACCTGCTCCCGGAGGACATACTACTACAGGATACTTACCTGCCTTTTTCGGTTTGGTAAGATAACCATAAATAAATTGTCCAGGCTTGTAGCATTGCAATTTCACAAGATAGCAGTCCACCTTATCGGACGAGAATTCGCTGACGTACTTCACCTCAGGATTCATCGGACATTTAGTCTGTCCGTCGAGAGCTGTTTTCCAGAATTCCTTGAAATCCTTAGGCATTTGTGTGTATGGCTCCAATTTCTCAGGAGAGAATCCCACCTTGATATGATGATTAAATGTACGGCCTTTCAGTTTTACACTCATCTGGCAATCGCGGAAACCGGGATTTTTCATTGTTCCCAAAGCAATTTCGGCCTTACCGCCTTTCAGAGTAACAGTACCTTTGGCATCGGGATCAAGTTCATCCTGACCGATACTATAAGAGACCTGTAAGCCATCCTGCAAAATGCCATATTCGTAAACGGCCACAGTAACAGTAGCCTTCTCGCCCGTTTTATAAAGCCAGTCGGCATGATTGGGGGTGGTAACCCAAAGTACGTTATTCTGATAAGGATAGTTTTCTGCCAGTGCAGGTACAGCCAACAGACAGAAAACCAATGTGATACAAGTAAATAGTTTTTTCATTGATATTTTGATATTAATAGTGTGTGCGTATTACGTACAAATGTATAAAATACATGCCCAATCATCCAAATTTATTGGTGAATGGGCATGTCATTATTGGCCAATAAATAAAAATACAACCTTATTGGTTTTCTCTACATACCTTTATAATCTTTTCCGTTCACTTTTACATTCTCAAAATGAATATTCGAGACTCCCGTCACGGCGTTAATTTCGGGAACTGTAATCCCCTTAAAGTCGCAGTTCTTAATAAAGATATCGCGAGCCTGAATCTTATTGGCAAACCCATCCAGATGCAATAAATAGCGACTCTTGTTGCTCTTTATATTTTCTAAATAGATGTTATGAAAATAAGGAGGATACGGACCATCGTCAACATGCCAGTATTTCATTTCCATACCTAGTATCGATTCGTCGCATTGGCCAACGGTGATGTTTCTTACATACACATTCTTCACCTCGCCTCCACGTATGGCATTTGATTTGATACGAATAATTCGGCTTAGATTAGGACTATCCATCAGGCAATTTTCCACCCACACATTATAGCATCCTCCGGTAATTTCACTACCCATGGCTACTCCGGCATGTCCATCCTTCATTCTGCAGTTACGCACAATGATGTTTTCACTTGGGATATTCCAGTAACGTCCGTCTTCATCACGTCCCGATTTGATAGCTATACAATCATCTCCCGTATCAAAATCGCAATCTTCAATCAGAATGTTTTTGCATGATTCAGGATCGCAACCATCATTGTTAAAACCGTGACTTTGCATTTTTACCTTTCTTACAGTGATATTCTCTGAAAGCAATGGATGAATTAACCAGAACGGAGAACGATTCAACGTAAATCCTTCTAAAAGAACATTCTTACACTTATAGAGATTTATAAACTGAGGACGCATTCCTGTTTTTCCTTTGAATACACGTTTTTCAAAGGGAACAGAATCTTCTTTCATTTCATAAAGCACAGTCTTTTCGGCTACTTTCTTTCCATTTTTAAGAGTAATCCCACTGATTCGTTCTTTACTAAACCAGTTTGCTTCAGTAGCCATTCCATCCATTACACCATTACCGGTAATAGCCATATTGGTTTCACCATAAGCATAAATCAACGGAGATATGTTATAGCAGTCTATTCCTTCTATGCGTGTTAGTACCGTATCAAAAAGATTATAATCAGTGGTAAACATCAGAAGTGTTTTATCCGACAGATGCAAGTTTACGTTCGACTTCATTCTGATGGGAGCTGTTTTATACACTCCATCCGGAATAACTACAATTCCTCCCCCCTTAGCAGAACAAACCGATATCGCCTTGTTAATGGCACTTGTATATAAAGAATCTGTTCCGTTATAATAATCGGTAATAAGATAAGTTTTATCAGGAAAAGTTGGAAGAGGTATATTTTCGTATACCTCTTTCATTTTATCCCACTGATTAACTTTAGCCTCACAAAATGCTGTTATAAAGATAACCAGCAAAAAACAATTTAAAAACCTTTTCATACCTGATACCTTATTCTGCTGTTAATTCTACAATCTGTTCCGGTTGTGTCTGAACATCATACTCGTAAGAAGGAGTAAGTTGTGTACCCTTTAAAGGAGCACGTTCGCTAATCATAGGACGAAGCACTTCCTGTGTTTTAAACAGAGGATTACTATTTTCGCCCTTAACTTCTTTTAATCCAGCTAAATGTACATAAGAGCGTATGCGAAGATTTCCTCCGATAGTCGATTTTACTTTAGCCGAAACAAGTTTACCGTCTGCCCATTTCATTTCAACGATTTCAAAACCTCCACGAGTTCTTAATCCACGGATGGTTCCTTTCTTCCATTCACCAGGTAACGATGGCAGCAATTGAACCGCACCATCATGACTTTGTACAAGCATTTCCGCTATACCGGCAGTACATCCGAAGTTACCGTCGATCTGGAAAGGTGGATGAGCATCGAACAAGTTTGGATAGGTTCCTCCGCCCTGACCTTTCTGAAATTCAGGACTTACATAAGTTAGCTGGTTTTTAATTAACTTATAAGCATGATCGCCATCCAGCATACGAGCCCAGAAACAAACTTTCCATCCCATAGACCATCCGGTTGACGGGTCGCCACGTTGAATCAAGGTATTCTTTGCAGCTTCGAACAATACCGGAGTTCTGTATGCAGAAATCTGATATCCCGGATATAATCCCCAAAGATGAGAGATATGGCGGTGATGATCTTCCGGATTATCCCAGTCCTGGAACCATTCCTGTAATTGTCCGTGTTGTCCCACCTGCATTGGAGGCAGTTTGCGACGCATTGAAGTGATAGTGTCACAGAATGATTTATCCGTGCTTAATACCTGTGCAGCCTCAGCTGTATTAGAGAACAAGTCGGCTACCAACTGATTATCCATTGTTATTCCGGCAAAAAGATGCCCTTTTGAATCTTTAATTTTAGGTCCGTTCTCTGGTGAGTTTGAAGGAGTAACCACTAAATAGCCGGTATTAGGATCTTTAACAAGGAAATCTACAAAGAACTCTGAAGCACCCTTCATTATAGGATATACCTTCTTTAAATATTCCTTATCGCCAGAGTAAAGATAGCGATCCCATAAATGCTGACACATCCATGCTGCACCAACTGGCCACAGACCACAGTAAGCATAATCCACAGCACCATTCATGCGCCAAAGATCTGTATTGTGATGTAACACCCAACCTCTGCAACCATACATTTCACGAGCAGCCTCACGTCCATTCTCTGATAATTCCTTAACCATCTGCAAAAGTGGTTCGTGGGTTTCTTTCAGATTGGTCAGCTCTGCTGGCCAGTAATTCATCTCTGTATTAATGTTGGTTGTATAATTGCAATTCCATGCCGGTTTCACCTTTCCGTTCCATTTACCCTGCAGGTTGGCAGGCTGGTTTCCCGGCTGAGAACATGAGATCAACAAGTATCGTCCGAACTGGAAATAAAGCGATATTAAATGAGGATCGTATGAAGTGGCAAACTCTTTGATGCGAACATCCATCGGTTTGTTCATCTGTTCGGTTTCTCCAAGAGAAAGCTCCACACGATTGAATTGCTTTTTATAAGCAGCTATATGAGCAACCTTTGCCTTCTCGTAATCTTTCGAAGCATTCTTTAGATAAGCAGAATTGCGTTGATATGGATTACCCGAAACATCTTTGTAGTTTACGAAGTTGGTTGCCATAGAAACATAAAGAGTAAGCATATTCGCTTTTCTGACCTGAATAACAGAATCGTTTGTGTTAACTTGTCCACCTTTGTTCTTCAACAGCAAATCGGCACAATAATGCACCTTACCCGGAAAGAAGTTTGATCCGTCGGTCATTCCTTCCAAACGAAGCTTACGACTATCCAAAGCTGATCGTTTTGGATTTTTCATTGGAGTATTCAAAGACAAGTCGCAACTGATTGCTCCCGGCTTGGAAGCTGTAATTCTTACTATGAGCAACTGATCTACAAAAGAAGCAAATACCTCTTGTTTGTATTCCACTCCGTTCACTTTATAGCGAGTAGTAGATATGGCATTATCAATGTCAAGTTCACGATAAAAATCCGTAACCTTAGCATGATCCGTATAATTGATATTCAGGTTACCTACTGTCTGGTAAGGCATTTCGTTTCCAACCTTTGAAATAACCTTCTCCCCTGACAGGTCCTGAGCCTTATCGTATAAACCGGAGAATATCATCCTACGGATTTCAGGTAAAGCACCCTTGGCATCCTTATTATAATTCTGATAAGGCGAACCTGCCGAAACTGTTTCTTCATTAATCTGTATAGTTTCCTTTTGCGGATCACCATATACCATACCAGCAATTCGTCCATTACCCACGGGCAATGCTTCTTCCCAAAACTGAGCCGGACGATTGTACCAAATCTTATAAGGAGCATGCTGAGCATAAGCACCTCCTATACCTACTGAAAGTAATAAAGTTGCTAATAATTTCTTAGCTGTTTTTATTTGCATAGCATTAATTTTTAGTTTTCACAAAAATATGACTCCGCAATAAAAACAAGTTGTAATATTGGTGCTTTTACTTATCTTTTCTGACCTTATATAGTAACCGGGCTATTTTTCAACTCACAAAATAACCTTTTTTACTTTTTACGGGTCATATATTCTTTGGGAGTACAATTCATAGCTTCCTTAAACACTCTGCTAAAATATTGAGGAGTTGTAAAGCCACTCATGTATGCAACTTCCGAAACATTATAAGTCTCTTGCTCCAATAACTGGATGGCCCTCTTTAAACGCATGTTCTTAACAAAATCTACCGGAGAAACACCCATGAGAGATTTCACTTTACGATAAAAAACCGTTCTGCTCATTCTCATAGCATCAGCTAAATCATCTATTCTGAATTCTGGATTCTGGATATTATCTTCTACACTCTGAACTATATTCTTGACAAAATCATCATCAAAATGAGTTAGCTGAGGCGTTGAAGGAGTTATCTTATCAAGAGTGACAGGCTCTTTCTCTGTTTTTGTTTTATTAGATGTATAAAAATCGTAAAGCAACTGTCGCTGTTTCAACAGTGAATCTATTTTTGCTTTCAGATAAGTAGCACTGAAAGGTTTCGTCATATAATCGTCGGCACCATATTCCAATCCATGAATCTGATCGTTCAAAGACGACTTGGCAGATAATAGAATAATAGGAATATGACAGATATTACTATCATTCTTCACAGCCTTCAGATATTCAATACCATCCATTTCGGGCATCATAATATCGCTTACTACTATATCCGGAATCTCAGCATGAGTAATATCCAATCCTTCTTTGCCGTTCACAGCTTCAAGCACTACATAGTCCTTACTTAGAACATTAGAAATAAAATGGCGTAACTCATCATTATCTTCAATAATCAGAATCCGGATTTCTTTTTCTTCGGGAACTGTGTCAGTTATAATCTCTTCTTCCTTTTGTATTTCGCCCTTTCCACTGTCGCTCAAAATAAATTCAGCATTTGCATCATCTTTAAAAGCCTCATAACTGCCGGGAAGTTTCACAGAAAAAAGACTTCCTTCGCCAAGTTTACTTTCAACCTTGATGGTTCCATGCAATAAGTTCAGCAGTTCTTTAACCAGAGAAAGTCCTATACCGGTTGAAATACTTGGATCGGAATCATCTAAAGTCTCAAAACGAGCAAAAAGCTGATTTATCTTCTGAGTATTTATACCGCGTCCTTCATCTTTTACACTAAAATATAATACATTCTTTTCACCGGAAACAGAAAGCGTTATGCTTTTCTCATTGGAAGTATATTTAAATGCATTAGACAACAGGTTAAAGAGAATCTTCTCCAACTTATCTACATCGGTATATATAACAATAGAATCAATGTCGCAACTTAGTTTAAAATCAATATTTCGTGTATGAGCCATAGGCTGAAAGTTCTCAAAAATCTTTTTTATCAGCGGAACAACATCTACCTGTTCCACATAAACTTTCATTTTCTCATTCTGAATTTTGCGGAAATCGAGTATCTGATTAATCAGCCTAAGCATTCTTTCAGTATTTCGTTTGGCTACCTGCATATTTTCCATTCCTTCCTCTGTAAGCTTTTCGTTGCTGATAACTTCCTCAATCGGACTGGCAATAAGCGTTAAAGGAGTGCGAAGTTCGTGAGATATGTCGGTAAAGAAACGCAGTTTCAGGTTAGTGAGCTGTTGTTCAAAATCTACCCGACGTTTCAAGTTAGTCATTCGCATAACAAAATAGCCAACCAACAACAATACTGCAATGGCTAATATTATATACAATATAATAGCCCAGACAGTTTCTCCGAAAGTAGGTTTAATATGAATAGGCAAAGAAGTTACATTGTCAACCCATACTCCATCTGCATTTGTTGATTTTACCTGAAAAACATAATCACCGGCAGGCACGTTTACCAAACTCGCCGAGCGATTGTTTCCCAATACAATCCAATGATCATTCAGCCCCTTAATGCGATAAGCATACTTTATGGCATGTGAATCTACATAATCTAACGCTGCGAAAGTTATTGTAAAGTTGCGCTCTTTGGCTCCCAGAGTTTGTGCCTCGTTACTGCAAATATCCTGTCGGCGTGAAGCATTATTGAGATAAATATCCAAATGTGAGAATACAATGGGAGGAACATAACTACTTTTATGAGCACCTTGAGGAGATATGCACAACACGCCGTACATTGAACCAAAAGCCAGTTTTCCCGACGAACAGAGCAACGGTTTGGTTTCGGACATCAATATCTGGTCACTGTATTCTTCGAGCAAGTTCATCCGGGCATCAAACTTTAGCAGTTTATTTTCGGAAACAACCCAGATATTTCCTTTCAGATCCTCTATGGTTGAAAGCGACAAATCGGGAACTTGTCCATTTGTTGCATTGTAGTGTTTAAACTCAAGATTCTCAGACAGAAGGTTTTTACTTTCTAATAAGCTGACTCCTCCACTTAATGTTGTGAAATATAATTTTCCACTCCTGGCTTGAGATATATTCATAACATCGTTATTGCTCAGACTTGAATAGCGCTCACCACATATATTGTGATAAAAACGTATGGTTTCGGGCCGTGAAAAGTTTAACGAGAAAGAAAGTAGTCCACCTGTAGTTCCAATCAAGAGTACGTTATCTTTTGTTTCGTACAGGCAACGCACTCTGTCACACAAATGAATAGGATAATTATTGAGAATATTTCCCGAATGAATAAAACGCAATTTTCCGTTATCCTGAATATTATTAATTAAATTAATACCTCCACCGTAAGTACCAATCCACATTCGTCCTCTGTAATCCTGAATAATTGAATATATAGCATTAGAAGAAATACTAAATTTATCATTCTTATCGGGTAAGAAGCGAGTAATCTGATAGCTTCTATCCCCTTTGGGGCGAAGCAGGAAAAGTCCCTCTTCCCTTGTACCTATCCAAATATTATTTCCTCTGTCTTCATAGATACAGTACACATCTGTTTTAAAAAATCGGGTTGAATGATCTAGTGATATTTCTCCTTCTTTTGATAAGTTTCCTATCCAGCGATGATTCGAATCATACAAAGAAACAATACCATCCTGTCCCTTATTATTACGTTTCCAGCCAATCCAAAGACGTTTTTTACGGTCTTCCATAATGGCACGACCAACACTCTTGCTGTATTCATTAGAAAGATAATCGAAACTCTTCTGGCGGAATGAGATATTATCAAAGCCATTCCCATCTGCATACCATATATTCTTATGCTTGTCTATAAAATAGTTGGATACCTGAATTGAAGTAAAAGACTTAACTCCAAAATCAGTTACGTATGCCTGCTCTAAACGTCGCGTTTCTTTGTTATAGAAACATAGTTCACCATCGGAAGGCTTTATCCATACGGTGCCAAATTCATCTCCATGTATAAAAGGCCGCTGAATATCGCCAGGTAACTCTTTATACTTTGGATAATCCAGTAAATCAATCTTTCCTGTCTGATAATCCAGACGAATAGCTTTACTAGTATTACTTAACATCCATATTATACCAGATCTATCCTGAAAGAAATTAGATCTAATGTCTATTGGTACATTAAATAACTTAAAGTTCTTTTTACGCAGATCATAGATGATGACTCCGAATTCCTGAAGAATTGCAATTTTATTATCATTAAGTTTCTCCAAACCACGAATCATTGATATTGATTTTTCGGGCACACAAGGCAGTACATTCTTACTAATCTTGTCATACTTTGCAAAGAATCCGTTTGAAGTTGCCAAATAGATACCCGCAGATGTTTCTACCATGAATTGAAAAGGCATCTGGTTTGCAATCTTTTTCTTTCCAACAATCATTGTTCCGTTATTGGTCAATATCCATTCGTCTCCATCTTTATCCTGCAATATATTGTAGATAACATCTCCCAAATTACCACGGTTTGTATACAACTGAACAGCATCGGAGGAAGGGAATTTCTTTTCATCAATACGATATAATTCTTTTTGAGTTCCTATCACCCAGGAAATTCCATTATTTAAAACATACACATTTGAAATAGAGTTGATGAGATTTTTGGAATAAGAAGTGATATCCTCAAATTTATTTTGGTGAGTATTGAAAAGATACAACCTATTATCGTAAGTAAGGCACCAGATATTATTTAAGGAAGTCTTTATAATTTTTATAAATCGATGATTCGCTATGCGAACAGAACTGTTGGGGTAAGTTTTAAAATTACGAAACATATACCCGTCAAAACGTTCCAATCCATTCCATGTAGCCATCCAGATATAACCATTATCATCCTGAATGAAGTTCTGAATATTCTTTTGAGACAATCCATCCTGCACAGAGTAATGCTTAACATTGAGCAGGCTCTGACCATAAAGAGCCACAGAGAAAAGAGATAGAAATATAAAAAGAAGATGTTTCTTCATGGTATTTAGTTTTTCAATATCACAAATATCGGAAAAATAAGTAATATGCCATCTTTTAGATTAGATATTGCAATCAATAGACCAGATTTTATAAAAAGAAAATACAGAATAAACTATTTATAAAAAGAAAATCTCAGCAAGAATAGCCTTACTGAGATTTCCTTTTTATAAGAATGTGTATACTATTATACTCCGCTGAAAGAACTGAATCCACCATCAATAGGCAGAACTACGCCTGTTATAAAGCTGGCAGCATCACTGCAAAGGAACTGAACAGCACCGTTGAGTTCCTTGATATCACCAAAGCGTTTCATAGGAGTTTTTGCAAGTACTTTCTTGCTGCGTTCGGTTAGTGAACCGTCAGGATTGATAAGAACTGCTCTGTTCTGGTTTCCGATAAAGAAGCCCGGAGCAATAGCATTTACCCTGATCTTTTCGCTGAATTTTGTAGCCATTTCCATTGCCAGCCATTTAGTAAAGATCTCTATTCCGCTCTTGGCGATAGAATATCCAGGAACACGGGTTAATGCAGCAAATGTAGCCATTGAAGATACGTTGATAATGCTTCCGTATCCCTGTTTTGCCATCACTTCACCGAAAACCAGACAAGGGTAAACTGAACCATTAAGATTTAGATCTACTACCTTGTTCATATCTTCAACTTTCATGTCGAATATGCTCTTGTCGTCACTAATTGTTCCACCCGGAATATTTCCTCCGGCTGCATTTACCAGAATATCAATTTTACCCCATAGATTGAGGATTTCTTCTTTTACCTTTTTAACCTGCTCTATATCGAGCACATTGCAGGCAGCACCTTTTACTTCTCCTAGAGAAGAAAACTCATCTAAAACTTTATCTACATTTTCCTGGTGACCACCAATAATAAACACTTTTACGCCGGCTTCCAATAAGCTGCGTGATATATTACTGCCCAATACACCTGAACCTCCGGTTACGATAGCTACTTTTCCAGCTATATCAAATAATTCGTTCATACTGACTAATATTATTTTATATTCTAATTTACTTATTCATTAATTCATCTCTCACCGTTGCCATTATCCCATCTACCTGAGCAAGTGCAAACATACGTCCGTGGAAAGAATATCCCGGATTATAGCCTTTGTCACCATCGTCAAGCATCAATCGGCCATGGTCTACACGCATAGGCAAACCCGGATTCTCCTTTTCGAAGATTCGAACTAGCTCAATAACATGTCCACGTCCGGTAAGGTGAGACGATTCCATGAAGTTGCCTTCAGGAGTTGCTTCCGTGCTTCGCAAATGTACAAAGTGAGTGCGAGAAGCAAATTTCCTCGCCAGTGCAGGTACATCGTTATGTAGTCCGGCACTTAAGGATCCGGCACAGAAAGTAAGTCCGTTGTGAGGATTGTTCACAGCATTGAGGAACCATTCTATATCTGCCTCTCCTGTAACGATACGTGGCAGGCCAAGCATCTGGAAAGGAGGATCATCAGGATGTACACACATGTTTATTCCATATTCATCGCACACCGGCATAATCTGTTCCAGGAAATATACCATATTGGCACGAAGCATATCTCTGTCAATACCATCATACAAAGCCAGTAACCGTTTGAAGATAGCAACCGGATTCTGATCGCCTTCTTTAATATTTCCGTTTACAAAACCCTGAGTCTTTACAATGATGGTGTTAATTAAATCGTCCTTCTCTGCTTCGGTAATGGTTTTATCCAGTTCGCTCACCTTTGCCAGTTCTTCTGCTGTATAATCGTTTTCTGCACCTTCGCGTTTCAGAATATTGCAGTCAAAGTATGCAAAGCGAATCTTATCGAAATAAAGAGAGCTGGTTCCGTCGGCCCATGGATGCTCAAGATCGGTACGAATCCAGTCTATTACGGGCATAAAGTTGTAGCATACAGTCTTTACCCCTGCTTTTCCCAGATTAGCCAGACTCACTTTGTAGTTGGCAATAAGCTGATCTCTGTCCGCTCCGGCATATTTAATGCTTTCGCTTACCGGCAGACTCTCCACAACCGACCAGCGAAGGCCTGCTGCTTCAATATAATCTTTAAGTTCATTGATAGCTTCGAGTGTCCAAATCTCACCATTCGGAACATTGTGCAAGGCAGTTACAATGCCTTCCACACCAATTTGTCTAAGCATGGCCAGCGTAATCTTATCGTTTTTGCCGAACCATCTCCAGGTTTTTTCCATTTTTATTATTCTAATTATGATGTAATAAATTCAGTTTTATTTTCTTCAAATCGTCGAGATCATTCACCGGACGTTCAATATCGTAAGGAATAGGCTGACGTGAGAAAGTCTGGAAGTATAGCAGACAAGCGTCTTTCCACCAAACCGCATCCTTGCTTTGAATTTTTAGACGGGACTGTACTTCATGGAATCTCTGTGCATCAACAAACGATTCCATTTTATCCCATGTTTTCTGAAATCCTCTGACTTGCTGTACTCCTTTGTCATACGTATAGCAAAGTTCATTCCACAAAGTCTGTCCGCTTTTCATTTTATATTTCCATGGCACATGATGGAACCAGAGAAGATATTGCTCCGGACAGGTTTTTAGCTTGTTATAATCATTCCGCAATGGAACGAAATATTGTCCCACAGCTTTACTGCCAGTATCTAATGTACGATCGAAACCAATGCCTAAAGTATCGGCTTTATGATAGTATGACGGAAGCCAGTCGGCACGTGCTCCGGGAACAGTACACCAAGGTTCAGGACCGTAATGGTGCCCCCATGCAAATAAGTGGTGAAGTCCCAAAGGCATCATATAGTTTACCGCTGCCTCTCTGGAAGCAAGCATCATCTCCTTCACCGGTTCCACAAACTCTTTCTGTTGATTAAATGTCTGTTTTATCCATTCATCGGCAATCACCTCTGGAGTGAGTTCATTATTCCAGGCCAGACGACCGAAAGCATACCAGTTGGCCTGAGCAAACTGATGTCCGCACCAGTTCGCATCTTCACCAATATTAGCCACTCCAGCAATGGCAGTGAGTGGATGCGGGAATAGTTTCCCGTCTGTGACCCAGGCAACCGTAGATCCTTCGCCCGAGCAATAAGTATCGCTTTCCAGACATTCTTTATAAAGCGGAGCTAGATAAACCAAGTGATTGGAAGCTCCCAGGTATTCCTGTGTAATTTGAAACTCGGGCATAATTGCTGTTCGTGTCATGGCACCAAAAAGAGGGCTAAATGGCTCGCGTGGCTGAAAGTCAATCGGACCATTCTTCACCTGAAGAATAACATTGGAACGGAATTTCCCATCCAACGGAGTAAATTCATTATATGCCTGTCCGGCTCTGTCGTCCATACTCGATTTGTAGACAAAGGCACGCCACATCACAATTCCATTATAAGGTTTCAATGCATCAGCCAACATATTGGCTCCATCAGCATGAGTACGTCCAAAGTCCTGCGGTCCGGGGAGTCCTTCTGAATTAGCTTTCACCAGGAAGCCTCCAAAATCGGGAATCAATCCGTAGATTTCCTTAGCTTTATATTTCCACCATTGCTGCACACTTTCGTTCAAAGGATCGGAAGTAGGCAAACCACCCAAAGCTGTGGGTGAAGAGAAGTTCACAGAAAGATAAACATGGATGCCATAAGGGCGAAACACCTCTGCCAAAGCTTTAACCTTTTGCAGATAGGCATTACTTAAAATCTCGGGACTGGCATTTACATTATTTAGAACCGTACCATTAATTCCTATTGAAGCATTGGCACGGGCATATTCTTTGTATCGGGGAGATAATTTACCAGGAAGTTCATCCCATTTCCAAAGAGAATGTCCGGCATACCCTCGTTCTATCGTTCCATCCAGATTGTCCCAATGGTTCAATATCCTTATTTTATAAGAAGGAACCTCCTTTATATCAAAGGTAAAAGGAGAAGAACTTAGCTGTATTGTTCTTAAAATATTAGAAGAAGGTACATAAAGCTGAATGTTCCTTAGCAGATTAAAAACGGCATATAGCAATCCGTTTTCTCCCTTTGAAGCAATCACGGTTATTTTATTACCTTTCGACTTCATTGTGCGAATAATAAAGCCATCACTTCCCAGCGTCTGCAATTCCTTCTGTAATCCTAATGACTGAATCAGTTTGCTTTTTTCTGTACCAATTACCAGTGAATAGTCCTTCAATGAAGCGGCAACCGGCAACTCTTTTCCTGTGAGTTGCTTCCAGGCATCTTGCAATTCGGTAATTGCAGTACAATCTCCCGGTTCTTCACTCACAATAGAAGAAATTCCCATTGAAAGGCTTTTTACTTGTTTAGCGGAAAGAGGCTGATAACGAAGCCACAACTTAGATCCGTCCTCAGCATATATTAGAGTTGGAATCAGTAATAAGAATAAACTATACAGAAAGTTTTTCATTCGTTCATATTTAAAGTGAAACAAAGATATACATATTTCATATAACAAATCTTTGTTACAAGAGTTTTATTCACATCGTAAAAGAGAAAATTTTTCAATTCAACAGGAAAGAGGATGTTTCAAAATGATTCATCCTCTCTCCTTCTCTATTCATCAGATTAAAGTCTGTGAACTATTTATTGTTATATCATTCCTGAATATAATAGGTATTACCTGTTACCTGAATATTCTGTTGAACAACTTGTTTGGAAGCAATTGATTTCGCATCGGGTTGTTTTCCGCCAACAGAAATTTGTACTACTCCGGCTTCTACCACTGCAAAGTTATCATTGTTGCGAGCTGACATCTGGATTGGTTTTAGTTCAAATTCAACCTCTTTAACCTCACCGGCTTTCAGATGAATACGCTTGAATCCTTGCAAAGAACGGATAGCTGTTTTCAGTTTGCTGTCAGGAAGAGATACATAAAGTTCTACCACTTCATCTCCATCAAGCTTTCCGGTATTTTTTACCTCTGCTGTTACTTTAATGTTTTCTCCTGCTTTAATAGTCGTAGGAACGTTCTTCAGTGCATATTCAAAAGTAGTGTAGCTAAGTCCGTAACCAAACTCATAAAGAGGTTCGCCCTTAAAGTAACGGTAAGTCTTGCCAGTCATATCATATTCTGTGAAAGCAGGAATCTGATCAATTGATTTATAGAAAGTAAGCGGTAAACGTCCGGCCGGATTGTAGTCGCCGAAGAGAACATCGGCAATAGCTTTTCCACCACCTTGTCCGGGATACCAGGCCTCAACAATAGCCGGAATATTTTCGTTCTCCCAATTAAAGGCAAGAGCACTACCATTGAGCAAAACCAACACGGTAGGTTTTCCCAGTTTCTGAATCTCGCGAATAAGATCGGTCTGCGTGTTTGGTAATTTAATATCCAGACGGTCGCCACCTGAGAATCCTTCAACTTTCACCGGCATTTCCTCACCTTCTAGCAGCGGACTAAGCCCCATGCAAAGAATAACCACATCCGATGATTTAGCAAGATCAATAGCTTCCTGTTTCAAGTTTGGTTTAGGAGTATCCCACAAGAATCGCATAATAGAATACTCCGTATTATTCTGAGTATATTCCAGACGAATATTATAAGCTTTGCCAGCCTCTAAAGTCATCAGCTCATACAATTTTCTTGGATGATGAATATCGTTCCATTGAGTTATGAGCTTATCATTCACATAAAGATTAAATCCGGAGAATCCTTCGCCTCCCAATGCATATTCACCGGTAACGGGAGGAATAAGTACCCCACTCCATTTTACAGAGAAATGATCATATTTTAAATCTTTAAAAGGAGGAGTAGTACGCCAGATAAAGTCCACATTCTTATCAATGCGTGAATGTACCGGTGTACCTTTCCAATTGCTGTTGTTATAGTAGTTGGCCTTCAATCCTTTTTGTTGCATAGTTGCATCCGTATAAAGATAATCTGTAGAAACAGCTGTGAAATATGGAAGTTTTTCGGCCAACTGGCAACCTTGTGCAAATGTTACTTCTGCATTAGGAAGCTTTTCACGAAGTCCGGTGAGCGGAGTTTTAGGATGGGTTGGATAACCATTGTAATTTCCCAGCAAAACTTCAAGATCATCAGCATTAGGACCAATCACAGCCACCTTTTTTACATCTTTGCTTAAAGGGAGCAAATTGTTTTCATTCTTCAGCAACACAATAGATTTACGCGCTGCATCATCAGCCAATGCCTGATGTTCCTTACTATCAACCACACTGTATGGAATCTTAGAGTACTTCACCATTTCCTGTGGATCGAATTGTCCCAGCTTCATACGAGCAAGGATAATACGCTTAACTGAAACATCCAGTTCCTTTTCTGTAACCAGTCCTTGTTTTACAGCCTCAGCCAGATGGATATAAGTATCGCCGCAATTCAGGTCAGTACCCGATTTGATTGCCATAGCTGCAGCTTCCTGAGGAGTAGCCACTATATGATGTCCTTTTTTCTCATAAAAATCACGGATAGCCCAGCAGTCGGAAACAATATACCCCTTAAATCCCCACTGATCACGAAGCATTCCTTCAAGGAACTTATTACCACAACAAGGTGCACCACGAAAACTCTGATAAGCACACATCACAGAGTAAACTTTAGCATCCTTTACTGTTTTCTTGAAATGTGGAGTATATGTCTCAGCCATATCATAATCATTAGGCCAAACATCAAAAGAGTGACGGGTAGATTCTGGTCCGCTATGCACAGCAAAGTGTTTTGCTGTTGCAATCAGTTTATAGTATTTAGAATCATCACCTTGCAAGCCTTTGATAAAAGGTACAGCCAGTTCACCTGTCAGATAAGGATCTTCACCATACGTTTCCATTCCCCTGCCCCAACGTGGATCACGGAAGATATTAATATTGGGAGTCCAGTAAGTCAAACCCTGGTAGATACCTCTTTTTCCACGGGAAGCATATTCGTGATGCTTCGCCCGAGCCTCATCCGAGATTGCATTGGCAATGGTAAACATCTCATTGCTATCCCACATAGATGCCATGCCAATTGCCTGAGGAAAAACGGTGGCTCTTCCCGAACGGGCTACTCCATGCAAACATTCATTCCAGAAATTATGAGCCGGAATACCTAGACGGGGAATCGCGGGCGAATCATACCGTACGATTTCAACTTTCTCTGCCAACGTCATTCTTGATACAAGATCTTCAGTACGTTTTTCAAAACTCAGAGATGTGTTCTTGTAAGGAGGTATTTTGGCACTAGATGTTCCAAGACTTATCAACCCACACGCAAGGAGTAGATATTTGCAGTACTTTTGTGCTTTCATTATTCTCATATTATCATCGGTTATTTAATACTCGTATAGTTTCACATATTGAATATCCCATTCTCCTACGGGGATACGAAGGTGCCTTCCCTGGTGACTTTGATCTCCATTCAATCTTTTGACAGGAACAATTTTACCATCAACAATCTTAATCTGGTCGATATAACCAATGCCAGCCTTTTTATTTCCGGCAATGCTTTCGAAACTAAGAACAATACCCGTACCGGCAACAATATATTCTGTGGGAGAAAGTTCAATAATTAATGCACCTGTTTCAGGCCAGATACTTCCATCCTTAGCTTGAGAACTCCAGCCTAATGTATAATCATGTCTGAAAATAAACCTATAATTATTTCGTTCAATAATCCTTTCTTTATTCACATTATCGAAAAGAACTCCATTGGTTTTACCCAATCCTTGTTTTTCAATCAGCAGTGATTTAAGTTGGTGAAGAATTGAATAACTCTTTGTTAGCGGATAACTATCCGGATTAGGAACATCTTCTATAGAAAACGGACTGAATCCCATTGCATCATGTTCACCAAAGGCATAAAAGACCCTGGCTGCATCAGCTTTTTCGAGTCTGATTTCAGGAATAAACAAAGGATTGCCGTTAGTATGATATTGTTTGATCCAATCAGGAAATCCCGGATCGTAAATATCTGGAGCAAGTATATCAATTGCAGGAGCTGCAAATCTCCATATGTCAAGTAAATGTGCCAGCGGACCGGCACTTGGATAGGCACCCGGTTTTCTGCCTCTTGAGTTCAGAGCAGCATTCAGGTACATAGGAATATTATATTTCTCTTTACCGGCCTTAGCAACTTGCTGAACATACTCGGCATAAGCATAAGCCATAAACAGTTCATCCGTTTCAAGCCCCTCGCCAAAAATTTCGGTCCATGATCCTTTGGTTTTGAATCCATTATCCTCCCATTTTTTAAGCAACGAAGGCTGAAGGGTATTCTTGTTCTTTTTCAGATAATCAATAAACTTAGCCGGAACATCAGAAGCAAACTTCTGATCGGCCACTTTCCCATATTCACGGGCATCTTCAAGCATACCTATTTCATTCTCCACCTGAATCATGATTACAGTATGGTCCTCTTTATCATATTCTGCCAAATGATTCAGAAAATGAGAAAAAGCACGTTTATCAACATTCAGATTAGATTCAGAAAAGGCACTCATCATTTCGAGTGGTTTGCCCGATTTAGTTACTGCACGAGGATACTTCCTTGAGTTTTCTTTTATCCAGAAAGGAGCATAGCAAGACATAGAGTTTTTCCATGAGCCAAACCAAAGAAAAACAATTTTCAGATTATATTTGCGAGCCAAATTAATAGCTTCATCTGTAAGTGTATAATCATACTTACCTTCTTCCTTCTCTATCAGTTCCCAATAAGCTGGAACCAAAACTGTATTGAGTCCCATCTTCTGAAGTTTTGGAAATATCCATTTTAAATCGTCAATGGAGGATGCAGATGAATTGCCTAGTTCTCCACCTAAAATCAAAAAAGGCTTATCATTTACAATAAGCTGAGAAGTGGCATCTTTTTTTGCCAGATAAGGAACTTTTGTATTATCTGCATTTACAAAAGAAGTTACCAGCAATAAAGCCAATATTGAAAATAGAATACGAATGTTTAGCATTGTAGAATCACTTTAATTATTAAAAATATGGCTGATCAGAAATCAGACTGTAGTTCAATTTCCAATCAGCCATTTTATGAGGTTATAACCAAATAAGGTTATCTATTCTCAGTAAATCCTTAAAAACTATTAGTATCCAGGATTTTGATAAGCAGCCTTTTCTTCAGCGCTCATTTCCATACCATCAATCTGACCTTGTGGAATTGGACGTAAATAGTAATTGCTAGTGATAGTACGAGTTACTGTTGTAGGAGTATGATCTCCATAGTTGCTTCCACAAATCTGGTATGAACCTGCAAGTTCAGCCCATTTTTGAGTACGTACCAAGTCGAACCAACGGTAACCTTCTCCATAATATTCACGAGAACGTTCTGCCAAAATATAGTTAATATCAATTGTTGCAGGAGTAGCAGCTACCATAGCAGCACTGTGGTCTTCCACTTTAGCAGCATTACCATTGTTGTTCCAACGCCATTTACCCGCACGAGCACGAATTACATTAATCAAATCTCTGGCACTTTGACCAGCAGTAGTAGTTGCACCTTTCACTGCCGCTTCAGCAGCTATGAAATATAGCTCAGAGAATTTAGCAATATTGAAAGGACGAGTACTTCCGGCATTAGGTTGTCCTAATCCAGTACCATTGTCTGTACGGTAAGGTCCAATTTTCCAAAGTCCCGGATATACAATTCTGCTTATTCCATTTGGTGATATCACAAAATCGGCTCTTCCTGGCAATACACCAGCACCAATATTGCTCTTGTATGTTGAATTAGAGTAATCAATAGCTGTTGCAGGTTCGTCATCAAGGAACGATAGAATCGCATCATTCTGTACAACCGGCATATTGTTTGCATTATACAAAGATGCATTAGTTAAACCTCCTCTATTCCAGTTTCCTCTATAGACAGTGGTAAAGGTACCATCGTATCTTGAATCATTGGTTTTATCAGCAAAAGTGTTTTTAATTACATTGATCGTAGGGCACATACGTGTCCATGGACGACCCAATGGTTGTGTTGCTTCACGTTGAACAGAACTAACTACCGAACTCCAATCTGTTTTAACAGCACTTCTGATGTTTGTATAGTTCCATGTCATCATCCAACATGCAAAGTTATCCGGAGCACCGCCACTACCATAAGTAAGGCTACCTCCGTTATATAATTCGCTTGTTTCTGTGTGATCAGCATACAAAAGAATTTCTTTGTTACGATCGTTTGATCCAAGGTTTACATCATAAAAGTTAGCCAATAAACCAAAATTTCCTGGATCAGCAATAGCAGCAGTTGCTACGTTATATGCCTGTTGATAATACCATTTGGCATCGTGTCCATCAGGATCTTTTCTTTCACAAGTCGGATAAGTAGGGATATTGTTTGGGTTTTCCAACCACCATCCATAAGTCAGATAGGCTTTTGACAAATAAAGACGCGCAACAGTTTTAGTTGCACCACCAGTAACACGTCCTGTTGCCGGCAAATCATTAATCGCTGTCAGAAGATCCGGGAATATAGCTTTTGTATACACCTCGGGTACAGTGTTGCGCACTGAAGTACGGCTAGCTGAAGTATTAAATTTCAATTCACCTGCGCCCAAATCTAAAGGTACACCGCCAAATGTCTGCACTAGTAAAAAGTAGTCGAACGCACGGAAGAATCTAGCTTCAGCAACCAGTGCATTCGAAATAGTTCCTACAGCTGTTGCATTTTCAATTATACCACTAGCAGTATTTATATTAGTAAATGCAGTTCCCCAAAGAGCATCAGAACGGCTACTTGATGGAGTAATCGATCCCACACCTGAAAGGTCCATATCCTTAAAGTTCGCATCAGCACTCTGGGCATAAGTTACTTCATCAGTACCTGTCAGGCAAGAATTATAATAGTATGCTTGTCCATAGATATAACGAAGATGGCCATACATAGAGGTTAATCCTCCCATAACACCTTGTTCTGATTTAAAATAATCAGGAGTAAAAATACTACGAGGCTGTTCATCCAGAATATCAGAACATCCCAGCAAGGAAAATGTAAGCAGAGCTGTTCCTATATATGCTTTTATATTTATTCGTTTCATTGTTGTATAATTTTAAAATGTCAAATTAAGACCTATCAAGTAATTACGAGTTGAAGGTGTGTTTGTACCTATAGTAAGCAGTCGTTTATTGTAACTAGTTACTGCTGCATTTTCGTTACCGTATGAGTTGGTTTCTGGATCCATGCCAGATTCTTTATTGTAAGGTGAGAACAGTACAAATGGGTTTTGTATAGTGCAATAAAGACGTAATTTGTCGATACCAGCATTTTTTACCCATCTTTGCTTAAAGTTATATCCAAGTGTAATTGTACGAACCTTCAGATACGATGCATCAAAATAACCTAATGTACTACCAAATTTTGGATTGTCGCCATCCATAGAACCACCTGGTTTTGGATACTTGGCATTTGTATTCTCTGGTGTCCAATAATCTACCTTAACATTACCTCTACGTCCAGTCATCATATTGAGGTAGCCTGATGATCCATAAAGGGTACTGATAAGTACACCACCACTTTTGAAAGCACCAACAACACTCAAATCAAAATCTTTATAAGCAACACGGGTATTGAAACCACCTTGAAAATCAGGATCTACTTCTATAATCTGACGATCGGCAGGTCCAATTTGTCTTGTAGGTGTTCCATCAGCATTGTAATCGCCGGTGTATTTTACCTTAATCATACCAACATTTCCTCCCGGTACATATTTCTGCAAATTAGCATCACCCTCTTGCCATAGTCCAATCTTTTCATAATCAAAAATACAGTTAATAGAATGATTTTTAAACCACCAGTTACTTTCATCCCTATCTGCACCAGAAGCAAGTTGAACCAATTTATTCTTATTTGAATATACATTAACACCAGCTTCCCATGTCCAACCGTTGAGATTGTCCAAAATTACACCATTAAGAGATAATTCAAAACCTTTATTCTGGGTTTTTCCAATATTGGCCATATAACTATTAACACCAGATGTAGAAGGCAGAGAAACGCTCAGCAGAACATTATCTGTATTCTGTACATAGTACTCAATTGTACCAGTCAGGCGATTACCTAGGAGAGAGAAATCCAATCCATAGTTCCATGTTTTGGAGAATTCCCAACCTAATTTAGGATTAGGTAATTCAGATACATATAAACCTGTAGCAGTTGTAGTGCCAAAGTTGTAAGGACGAGTAGCTAAAAGTCCAAGTGTTTTGTATGGATCAACAGATTGGTTTGAAGTTTCTCCATAACCCACACGGAGTTTCAATGCATCTATCATTTTAACATCCTTCATAAAGGATTCGTTTTTGATATTCCATCCAACAGATAAAGCAGGATAGGTATGCCATTGGTGACCTTTAGCAAGTCTTGAAGAACCATCAGAACGAAATGTTGCACTAATCATATAACGGTTGTCATAAGAATACATAGCACGTCCCATCCATGACATCAAGCCACTCACTTGATAGTTTTGATTATTCGGATCAACTGTAATTTCTCCTTGTGCACGTCCCAGGTTATAGAATTGGAAGGCATCAGCCGGAATATTCTTTGCCGAAATTTGTGAACTGTTATAACGGGTTTGCTCTGCAGAATACATAGCTACAACATTTACCTGATGCTTCTGAGCAAAAGTGCGGTCAAATGTAACAAGGTTTTCAATAGCCCAGTTTGTTGTAAGCGAGTTACTTATTGAAGCTGTTGAAGGAGTTGTGGCAGTAGAATTAAAGACTCCTTGTCCTGTGTAGTTACCACCGTTGCTCTGTCGGTAGTTCAAACCAAGATTAGCACGATACTTTAATCCCTCAACACCAGGAACCTTTACCTCACCATATATTGTGTTATAAGATCCGAAAGCCTTAGTCTGATCTATCCACTGATCATCTAAGTTTTCTATTGTTTTTCTTGTATATACCCAGTTTTCATCTAATGGCATCTTTACAGTTCTTTTCAATGTACCATCTTCGTTATATGGGTTAGAAATAGGTGAAGTACTGATATTGCCGTAAATACCTAAGTTACTACCATTATTAATAGCAAAGTTATTATTTGTAGTGAAACCAAAACGGAAATATTTACCAATTTCCTGATCTAAAGAGCCACGAACAGAATAGCGAGTATAATCCTGACCTGGTAGCACAGCCTGATCTTTATAGTAGCCAGCACCAAAATTGTAACTGCTTTTTTCAGTACCACCTGAAATTGCTAAATCGTGGCTTGTTACCTGAGCTGTTCTATAATATAGGTCTTGCCAATCAATATCTACATCTTCTGATTCATCAACACCGATTGTATACTTTCCAGCATCAGCGCGGAGTTTTATAAATTCAGAAGCATTCATCATAGGATATTTCCCAAACACTTCTTTCAATCCATAATAACTGTTATAGCTAACTTTTGCTTTATCTCCTTTGCTTCCCTTATTAGATGTTATCAATATAACACCATTAGCACCACGTGATCCATAAATGGCAGTTGCAGAGGCATCCTTCAGGATATCAATACTTTTTATATCACTAGGACTAATATCACTGATAGAACCAGCAAATGGAAGACCATCGAGTACAATTAACGGGTCGTTACTTGCATTCAGTGAACGAGTACCACGAACACGGATCTGCATTGAAGCACCTGGTTTAGATGATGTTTGTGACATATCCACACCTGCAACACGTCCTTGTAAAGCTTGTGATATATTGGATGATGGAACATCTCGCATCACATCTCCTTTTACAGAAGCAACAGAACCTGTTACAGATTCCTTACGCTGAGAACCATATCCGATAACAACAACTTCTTCGAGAGTTTTACTATCTTCTTTCAGGGTTACATTAATAGTACTCCTGCCCTCTACATTTACAGTTTGGTTGATAAAACCTACAAATGAGAAAAGAAGCTTAGCGTCTTTCTTTACCTGAAGAGAATAATTACCTTCGATATCAGTAACAGTACCAACAGTTGTTCCAACCTGGCGAACATTAACTCCTAAAAGTGGCTCACCATTAATGTCTTTAACAACACCCTTCACAGCAATGTTCTGGCCAAATGCCCAGAAGGGAATAATACAAAATAGAAATAAAAGCCCTAAAGGCCTCGTTAAATTAGTGTTTCTCATAATAAAATAATCATTTAGTGATAAGTAATGAAACTTTCTTTCTTCTTTAATAAAATAGCGATTAAAGGTTTTTTAAATTTTCATAAGTTCATATATTAAGGCGTTAAACATCATTTCTCAACACAACAAAGGTAAAATATAAGTTTTCAAAATCAGATAAAAATAGTAACCTAAATTTGAAACGAGGTTACATCAGCTTTTATAATAGTTACATTTTATATCACTCATGTTACATTAAGGCTATTTACAAGCAATTTAAATACTTTATAGCTTTGATTTTTTAATATTGAAAAAAATAATGCTTTAAAAAATGGAGGGATATTCACTCTCCACTCCCTCTTTCACAAACCATAAATCTCTGCACGTTAATATTTAAGTTCACCACTTAAACGAGGCACTAACATATTTCCGGCCAAATCATAAACAACAGCTATTTTGGCGTGTTTCTTTGTATAGTTCTTATCTCACAGATATACTTATGTACATCTGAGTTTCTATACAATCTACTTTTGCATACGTAACTTCATTGCGTTTTCTTGTGATATATTTAAATAATTCTATAAATTTGTATCGCACATAAATTGAAAAACACACAATGAAAAACACGATACGTTTTTTCCTGTATTTAATAATTATACTCTTTTCGTCCGGAAAATCTTTTGCACAAGTAGAGAAATTTTATTCAACTGAGAAAGACATTTCGAATAGCTTAATCAATGAAATCTATCAGGATAAGAAGGGTTTTGTATGGATTGCAACAGAAGATGGCCTCAATAAGTATGATGGAACAAAATTTACCATCTACAAAAGCATATTAAAAGATAATACATCATTAAAAAACAACTATGTAAAAACTATCTATGAAGATAGTCAGGGACGTTTCTGGGTAGCTTGTATTAATGGTTTATTACTGTACAACAGAGCAAAAGATTCCTTTTCTGAAGTTATAGTACACAGAGACAAACAAATAATACATCCACAAGTAATATCTATTTTAGAAACAAAAAATGGGGATATCTGGATGACTACATCCGGCGAAGGATTAATTTCACTTAAAAAAGGAGATAAACAGTTTACTGTTGAAAGTAAAATTTCGAAGAACCTATGCAGTGCTTTCCTTACTGATATTTTTGAAGATTCAAATCACCTGCTTTGGATTGGTTCTGAAAACAAGGGACTTAACATTTATAATCCGTATACAAAAAAAGCCAGATTGCTAAAAGCTCCCGATAATATTACCAGTAACAACATTACATCTATATGTGAAGATAAAAAAGGAAATATATTTATCGGAACTCTTTCCGGAGGACTGAACGTTTTTAATCCTAAGACACAAAAAATTGTTCCTATATCTTATAAAAATTCATCAACCAAGCTTAGAATCAAGTCCTTATTGATAAACAGCCGTGGAGAATTACTTATTGGAACAGACGGACAGGGATTGAAAACATATAATTATAGTAAGAATATTATTGATGATTATGAAATAAACACTATACAGTTTGATTTCTCCAAAGCAAAAGTACATTCAATTATTGAAGATAGAGCAGGTAATCTATGGGCTGGACTTTTTCAGAAAGGTGTTTATTTTATTCCAGGAAACTCAAATAAGTTTAACTATTTTGGTTACAGATCACTTAAACAGAACAATATTGGTTCTAGTTGTGTAATGTCTATTTTTAAAGACAAAAACAATACTATATGGGTTGGTACGGATAATGACGGGCTTTACGGTATCAGTGAAAACGGGAAAAAAGCAACTCACTATACACAGACTAATATGTCTTCATCTGTTGCTAATACTATTATGAGTATTTTTGAAGATTCAAATAACACTCTGTGGCTCGGATCGTATATTAATGGACTTGAACAATATAACAGAAACAATAATACTTGTTTATATGCAAAGGATTTGTTTCCTAAAGAAAAAGATATACCCAACGATAGAGTGTCATGCATATCTGAAGACAATAACAAAAACTTGTGGATTGGAACCTATGGATATGGAATATACAGCCTCAATTTAAAAAGCAATAAGCTTACTCATCACCCATCAAGCAGAGACGATAAGGATTTAAGGCAAAATATTGTTCCAAGTAACTGGATAAACTGTGTGATTTCCGATTATGAAGGTTTAATCTGGATTGGAACTTACAAAGGAGTATGCTGCTACAATCCAAAAACAAAAAGATATATAACTTATTCAAGCAAGAATAATAAACTTCCCGGTGATGTAGTTTTTGCTCTTCTCGAAGATTCATCTCATAAAATTTGGATAGGAACATCCGAAGGACTAGCTTCATTCGATAAACATACAAAAACATTCACTCATTACACGGTAGACGACGGTTTGCCTAGTAATGTAATATGCTCCATGTTTGAAGACGAGCAGAAAAATTTATGGCTTAGTACCCACTATGGAATATCCAAATTTAAATCTAATGAACGTAAATTCATCAATTACTATTCATTTGACGGATTACAGAGCAACGAATTCTATAGAGGAGCTGGTTTCAAAGCAGCCAACGGTGAAATATTCTTCGGCGGAATAAAGGGTATTACTTATTTCCACCCTAAAGAGATAAGTGACAGAGTGAGTAATCTGAATGTATTTATAACCGATTTCTACCGATTTGAAAAGCCTGTTCGTGAAGGTGACAAATCTGGCAGAAACAATATTATAACTAAAGCGGTTATTGACGAAAATACTTTTGTTCTTTCATACAACGACAATGCATTTAGTTTTGAGCTATCAGTATTAGACTTTAGCAACCCGGAGCGTATTGTTTACGAATATCAAATGGAGGAACTTAGCAAGAATTGGATTAGTACTCGTCCGGGAATGAACAGAGCTAGCTTCACTAACTTAAGTCCGGGAACTTACAAGTTTAAATTCAGAGCCAGAAACAATGACTATGTATCTCCTACCAAAGAAGTAACCATTATAATTACTCCTCCCTGGTACTTGTCATGGTGGGCAAAATGCATATATGCTTTGCTTATTGGGATTATGATTTACAGCATAGCCATGTATATTATTTCCAGAGTGAGACATCGTCAGGAGATTATGCGTAGAGAACACGCCGAACAAATAAACGAAGCCAAGCTGCAGTTCTTTATTAATATATCTCATGAAATTCGTACCCCAATGACTCTTATCATCAATCCATTGGAAAAGCTCATTAAGGAGAACAATGATTTAGAAAAGCAGAAAACTTACATGATGATTTATCGTAATGCTCAACGAATTCTGCGTCTTATCAATCAACTAATGGATATTCGGAAGCTCGACAAAGGTCAGATGCACATGAAGTTCAGGGAAACAGACATTGTTGGTTTCATTGACGATCTGATGACAACATTTGAATATCAGGCTCAGAAAAAAAATATCCAATTTGCATTCAACCATCAGGATGAAAGTCTGAAAGCATGGATTGATCTTAATAACTTTGATAAGATTATTCTCAATATTCTATCGAATGCATTTAAATATACTCCAGAGAACGGTGAAATAAAAGTCGAGTTATCAACAGGCAAAGATGAATCTGCAAGAGGAGCATTAAAAAATTATTTTGAGATAGTAATCAGCGATAACGGGATTGGTATCGACAGCGACAAGATTGAACAGATATTCGAGCGTTTCTATCAAATAAACAACGATCTTACCAATTCTAACTTCGGAACAGGAATTGGTCTGCACCTTTCTCGTTCATTGGTGGAACTTCATCACGGTATAATTAAGGCCGAAAACAGAAATGAAGGAACGGGAAGCCGGTTCATCATTCGCTTACCTTTAGGCTGTGATCACCTGAAATCTGAAGAATTTGAGAATCCTGAAGATTTTGAATCACCAGTTTCTACCAGTATTCATCACAAAGAAGCAGAAATAGTTGAAGAATTTGAGCTGGAAGAAGGCACAGAAAAGAAGAAGATTAAATCGAGAACTCGTTTCAAGGTTCTAATCGTTGAAGATGAATACGAAATACGCAAGTATATTAAAGAAGAACTTGCCAGTGAATACAGAATCAGCGAAAGTCAGAATGGTAAGGAAGCGCTTGAAGCAGCGCTAAAAGATATGCCTGATTTAATAATCAGCGACGTTATGATGCCCGAAATGGACGGAATTACACTTTGCAAAAAGATTAAGCAAAATATAAATATCAGTCACATTCCGGTTATCTTACTTACTGCCAAATCAAAAACAGAAGATAAAATTGAAGGTCTGGAAATTGGTGCAGATGCTTATATTGTGAAACCGTTCAACACAGAATTGTTGAAATCAACAGTAGGAAACTTAATTGAAAACAGAGAACGGTTGAAGACTAAGTTTAATGGAAATGAACAACTGCAGATAAAGATTCAGGATATAAAGATGAAGTCGTCTGACGAAGTCCTTATGGAGAAAGTGATAAAAGTGATCAATGAAAATATAGCCGATCCGGCACTTAATGTTGAAATGCTGGCTAGCCATGTTGGAATGAGCAGGGTGCATATGCACCGAAAACTTAAAGAGTTGACTAATCAGTCTGCCCGTGATTTCATCAAAGGTATCCGATTGAAACAAGCAGCATCGCTCCTGTCGAGCAAAAAGATAAGCGTTTCTGAAGTGGCTTATGCTACCGGATTCAGTAACCTATCTCATTTCTCAAATACTTTCCGTGAATTTTACGGAATATCTCCAACTGAATATGCATCAGATCATCTGGATAAGGAGAAAACAGATCAAGAACTACAATAGAATTATACAAAAGGGCATTCCTCACGGAGTGCCCTTTCTCTTAAAAAACAATTCTAAAAACTAACCAAACCAACCAACTTAATTCTTTTATGGTTCAATAATCCTATAATTTCCACTTAGATGCATAATGCTAAACAGATAAAGTAATCCATCATAATAAGCATCAAAATACCCATCCTCATAAGGCTCGTGCTTAGCATTCCACAAAGCATCTATAAATTCTTTACTTTTTTGATGTGTAGTAGTAAGAGACACAGCCGCCGATGTTGCAACTAATCCTAAAGAATGACGTAATTTTGTATAACCTCCGGCGTCCAAAACCTTCTCAACGGGCGTTCCGTCTATATTATACTGGTCAACATATTTATTTATTCCTTGTGAATACAGAAAATCCTGAATTCTATTTCCATATTGCTGCTGCCATTCTTTATCTGCAGCCGACCATGAATAATCGAGTGCTATGTTCATTGGAACACGCCAGGAATCAAAGCGGAATTGTGCCCCCGGATGAAAAAATGTTCCTTTAGAAGTTCCGTCATATTCTGAATAATCAGGTGTAAGGCCAGTCTTTGGATGACAAGCTTTGTGAAGATACTCTCTGGAAGCCTTGGCGCATTCTTTCCAGAAATCGGCTCTCCCATCACCACCCCATTTTGCCCAAACCTCATAAAATGCAGGTATATTATAAGAAGGATCAGTAAATTGATCTCCTCCTTTGCTAGGTACAAACGTAATAAGTTTATGTTCCTTATTAATTAAATTCGTTACTCCATTCTCGCCAGTCTTGGTCATCATGGCATCTAATATTCGTTTTGCCTCGGCATGATAATTGATTCCAGAATTATTTCCCCAACGATTTGAGGCAAAAATAAGCGACGTAACGAAGTATAGTTCACCATCCGAAGCCGAACCTGCTGAATTACGCTTACCCGAAGTCTGGCAACTCCATGCAAAATAACCATCACTGCTACCACCCTGATGCTGCATATAAGTCTTTGACCATCTCCACAGCTTATCGAAAATATCTTTTCGGTTAAATTGCACTGCAATCATCATTCCATAAGACATTCCTTCTGTACGAACATCGTGATTTTTTATATCAGATATATAAGCCATGGAGTCACCAACTTCAAAGTAAACTTTGTTAGGCCCTTCAAATACTCCTTTAAACGTGTTTTCCAACTTAGCATCAATATCCTTCTGGCTATATCCAGCCTCGACAAAAAGATTTCTGTACTTTCCGGTTTCCCATGCCCCCTTTTCCCAAGGTTTTAAAATCGTCTGTTTAGGGGTTAATGCAAATAGACTTAATGATATCTGACTAAAGAATAATAAATACAGAAAACGAAATAACATGTTTTTCATAAATCAATTAAATTTATATTTTCATGCAAATATAAATGCATCAATATACAAAAAAATATATTTTTGTTACACAAAATTGTTCTAGCGTTACATTATAAATTAAAGCGTAATTAACCTAATAGAATAGATAAAGTCATTAAACTATTTTAATATTTCACATCATATAGGTCTATCACAATATTTTTTCTAACTTTGAAGCGATTAAAAGTTACTCTAGTATAATGAAAAAGCTAACCTTATTATTTGTTTTTATTCTATATTCAATTGTTTCTCTTGCAGGAAATCAAATTGATTCCTTATTAAATGTATTGGATAAAACAATAAAAGAAAGCAAAAGTTATGTAGAAGCACGCGAAAACCGCATTAATAGCCTAAAAAAGCGGCTTAATAATAGTACACTTTCCCCTGAGCTAATTTATTCTATTAACAAATTACTATATAAAGAATACAGAACTTTTGTCTGTGACTCAGCGATACACTATCTAAATAATAATCTTGAAATAGCTGAAATTTCGAAGAATAAAGGATGGATAAATGAAACAAAATTATTTTTATCTCATCTTCACTCTTCTTCAGGTATGTATAGAGAGAGTAGCGATATATTATATTCCATAAATAAAAATCAGCTGACAACAGATTTGATTCCATACTATTATAAATGTTACGAGCATTTATACAACGAAATGTACCTTTACACTCACGATCAAAAACTAAAAAAGAACTACTTTAAATTATTTCAAACTTACCAGGACACCTTGCTAACTGTTTTTAATCCTTCTTCAGAAAATTATCTGGCAATAAAAGAACAAAAAGCTCTTGAACAAAAAAATTTAGTTGAAGCACGAAAAATAAATTCTCTCAGATTGTCAAAAGCCCCTTTCGGAACTCCAGAGTATGCTTTGATAACCTTTCAAGTCTCTCTTATTGACAGAGAAGAAAAAAAACTTGAAGATGAGAAAAAACATTTAATTTTTTCTGCAATGTCTGATATTAAAGCTGCAATAAAAGATAATGCATCTTTATCCAACCTGGCAAATCTACTTTATGAAGAAGGAGATATTGACCGTGCTTATCAATATATAAAATATTCACTAGAAGATGCTAATTTCTATAATGCTCGTTTACGAAATATTCAAATATCAAATACCCTTCCAATTATAGAAAAGAGTTATCAGATTAAGAGTGAAAAACAAAAAAATGAATTAAAAACAAGTCTGATATGTATAAGCGCTCTCGCACTCCTTTTATTTGGAGCTCTTGGCTATATTTATAAACAGATGAAGCGATTGAGCAAAGCTCGTAATGAATTAGGAGTAATCAACAATCAATTGAAATCATTGAATAATGAACTTGCCGAAGCTAATCATATAAAAGAAGAATACATTGCTCATTTCCTCGGGATATGCTCTACTTATATAGATAAATTGGAAAGTTACCGTAAAATGGTAAATAAGAAAATCAACGGCGGACAAGTTACCGAGTTGCTTAAGATAACCAAATCTTCTGAAGTTCTAGAAAGCGAATTGAAAGATTTCTATGTTAATTTCGATAATACATTCCTGCATTTATATCCCAAGTTTGTGGAAGAATTTAATAACCTTTTAGTAAAAGAAGAAAGAATTGTTTTGAAGAAAGGGGAATTACTGAATACAGAGTTACGTATCTTCGCCTTAATTCGTCTAGGTATTGATGATAGTTCTAAAATCGCTAATCTTCTACGCTATTCGGTAAATACTATCTATAACTATCGTGCTAAAGTTAAGAACAAAGCATTAGGATCTAGAGATGATTTTGAAAGTCTGGTTATGAGAATCGGAGCATTCTCATAACTCAATAATATCTACTACAAATTATTATTAGTGCTAAAACTGAGCTTATATTCTTTTTAAAGAAAGTTATAACAACAAAAATTCTGCTTCTTTTTATTAATATATCTTCCACTTTTTCAAAGCCATTTTAAATCATTAACTTATTAATAATAAACGATTTGCATAGTTACGTTTATTCAATTAATCCACCAAATAACCACAGATGATAGGAATGTATTTATTTCTATCCTACATTTGCTTTCAAGATATTCGAGACAACGAATAATCTAATCTAATGTTAACTAATTAAATTTTAATTCATGAAAAAAAGCAAGGAAAAACCAATTACAAAGAATGGTATGAGCTTCTGTAAAAGTGTCTTCTTCATTCTTATAGGTTTATTTGTATCTCTAAGTGCCTTCGCACAAAAAATAACAGTTACCGGACAAGTTAAAGACCCTTCTAATGAAGGTGTAATTGGAGCCAGTGTTATTGAAAAAGGCACAACTAACGGAACGATGACAGATATGGATGGGAAATTTTCTCTTACCGTATCTCCAAAAGCAACATTAACAATTACTTATATTGGTTATAGAAGTCAGGAAATTGTAGTAAAAGGTACTGCATCTTTAAACATTGTATTACAAGAAAATGCAGAATTACTAGAAGAAGTAGTAGTGATTGGTTATGGATCTGTAAAGAGAAAAGATGTAACCACTTCTGTTGCAAGTGTCTCAACAAAAGATTTAGACGAGCGACCAATTATTTCTGCAGCAGCGGCTATTCAGGGAAAAGCTGCCGGAGTTAATGTTATTCAGCCAAATGGAGAGCCAGGTGCAGGAATGGTTGTCCGGATTCGTGGTAATTCGTCTATTAATGCAAGCAATGATCCGCTTTATGTAGTGGACGGAGTACCTATGACAGAGATTAATTTCTTATCTCCGAATGACATTGAAAGCATGCAAATTCTAAAAGATGCATCATCTGCTGCTATCTATGGTTCAAGAGCTTCAAATGGTGTAGTACTAATAACTACAAAAGCAGGTGTAAAAGGTGAAGCAAAAATTAATTTCTCTGCTCAGGCTGGTGTTACAGAGGTTGCCAAACAAATGAAGTCTTTAAATGTAGCACAATATAAGGATTTAATGGATGAACTTGGTTCTATAAACCTTCCCGATGGATTAAAGGACGAAACAAACTGGTTTGATGAAACTTACCGTACGGGAGTTACTCAGAACTACCAGCTTTCAGTATCTAATGCAAACGATAAACTGAAATATTTCATTTCTGGAGGTTATACAAAGGAAGACGGAATTATTAAAGTTGCATTTTATGAAAGATATAACTTAAGGGCTAATCTTGAAAATCAAATCCGTCCATGGTTGAAGATAGGAACTAACCTGGCATACTCTGATTACAGTAGCAACGGCATTATCTCAGGACAAGGTGCCAATCGTGCCGGAGTTATTCTTTCTGTTATAAACACCCCAACTTATGCAAAAATATGGGACGAGAATAATCCTGGTCAGTACTATAATAACTTCTACGGAGCCAATGTTACCCATCCTGTAGAAAATATGTCACGTACTGAAGATAATAAAACAAACAACAACCGCTTATTGGGAAGTGCTAATGCAGAAATTACATTTTCTCCAAAATTGAAGTTTAAAAGTTCTATCTCTATTGACCGTGTATATTATCACAATACAAGTTTTCTTGACCCTATCAAAACAGAATACGGACGTTCTCAATATGGAAGTGCCAGCGATAACCGTTCACTAAGCACTATTATGGTATATGATAACATTCTGACTTATGACACAAGCATAAAGAAGCATAACTTCAATGTTATGGCCGGAGCATCAGGAACGACTTCTAAGTGGTCTCAAACTTACCAGACTGTAAGCCATTTCTTAAATGGTGATATTAAAACACTGAATGCAGGAAACAAAGTTGAACAAGGTAATGGGACTACTGCTTCCGACTGGGCAATCATGTCATACGTAGGTCGTTTTTCTTATAACTTCGACAGCAAATACTTATTAACAGCTAATTTCCGTGCCGATGGTTCATCAAAGTTGGCTCCGGGAAACAGATGGGGTTATTTTCCTTCAGTTTCTGCAGCATGGAGAATTTCATCTGAAGAATTTATGAAAGATATTAAATGGATTGATGACTTAAAGATTCGCGGAGGCTGGGGACAAACTGGTAATCAATCAGGAGTTGGAGATTATGGTTATTTACAGCTTCGTAACATTACCCGTCAAAACTGGTGGGAAACCGGAAAGGCAAATGCACTTCCTATAACCTCTCCTGCTAACATGAGTAACAGTGAACTTACATGGGAAACAACAACTCAAACAAATATTGGAGTTGATTTCACTGTTCTAAATAATAGACTGACATTTACCGCAGATGCATACTATAAGCACACTACAGATTTGTTGATGGATGTTCCTCTTGGACCAACAGCATCTTTTAGCGATATCTATAGAAATGAAGGCGAAATGGAAAACAAGGGAATCGAATTTGGTATCAACTCAAAAAACCTAGTAGGCAATTTTAAATGGGATACAGACTTTAATATCTCATTTAACAAGAATAAAGTAAAGAAGTTCGATACGCGTCAATCCTATTTCTATGCACAATCTACCACAGGTGAATATATTACCAAGCTTACTACAGGAAAACCTTTGGGAATGTTCTGGGGATATATTTCTGATGGAGTAAATCCAGAAACAGGTGATATCATGTACAGAGATCTAGATAAAAGTGGAAGTATTACTCCTAATGATAAAACATACATAGGTGACCCAAATCCGGATTTTACTTTTGGACTAACAAATAATCTTTCCTATAAAGGATTTAATTTAAATGTATTCTTCCAAGGTTCGGTAGGAAACGATATTTATAACCTTTCACGCATGGAAACAGAAGGCATGTACGATGCTAAGAATCAATCTACAGCCGTACTTGGCAGATGGAAAATTCCCGGACAAATTACTGATATGCCAAGAGCTGTTGCTTCTAAAGAAAACTTGAAGACATCTAGTCGCTTTGTAGAAGACGGTAGTTTCTTGCGATTGAAATCATTAACATTATCATACAACGTTACCGGAAAGCTATTGAAGAAACTGAATATTGGTCGTCTTCAGCCATATTTCACAGCTCAGAATTTGCTAACGTTCACTAATTACAAAGGATTTGATCCTGAAGTAAACCAATGGGGAGGAAGTGCTTTGGTACAAGGACTTGATTGGGGTACCTATCCTCAGACAAAAAGCTATGTATTTGGTGTAAATGTTGAATTTTAAATAGAATAATACAATGAAAAATAAAATAAAACTTAGTTTATTATTGGGCACAGTTCTTCTTATGGGAAGTTGTTCACTAAATTATGACCCAATATCTAATTATAGCGAACTCACTTTTGGTAATGAAACCGGAGGTACTGGTAACAAATACGAAACCAAAGCTGAAATGCAGCAACAGTACGATAATATTTATAAGAGTATACAAAATGCGCAGGAATCCTGGTACATGGATATGTTAGTATTTGCTGAAACTCATGCAGACAATGCTTATAGCGGAGCTACTGATGCAGAACTTATTTCACTGGAATCGAACAAACAAGATGCCACAAATAAGAATATTGAACGCGATTGGACATCTTTTCTTGGATATATTGTTTCAGCAAATCGAGTAATATGTAATGTGGATTCCGTTCCAGATAAAACTCTAACTGATGCTGAGCGCAAACAATGGAAAGCTGAAGCTTCTATATGGCGTGCATGGGTATTATTTGACATGACCAGATTATGGGGTGAAGTTCCTGTAGTTACTCAGGAAACTCCAAATATAACTGCTACAAACGTAAAAGAAATGTATCCTATCCTCTTCCCTGCCCGCAACAGTGTTGAAGATGTTTACAAGCAAATTATAAGTGACTTACAGTACGGACTTCAATATGCACCAAAAACAGATGCAACTAATAAATTCAAATTAACACAATCGGTGGCTAAAACTCTTCTTGCCAAAGTATATGCTGAAGCACCGGTTAGAGATTACGCCAAAGTTATTGAATATTGTGAATCTATAAAAAAAGATGGTTTTTCACTTGTAGCTAACTACTCAGATTTATTCTCTGTAAACGATACTAAGACAGATGTGAATTACCGAAATACTTCTGAATCTATCTTTGAGGTTATTTATCCTCTAGGTAGCGGAAGCTGGGTTACATGGATGTTTGGCATTGATCAATGCGATCCAAGCAGTACCTATAACTGGGCTAAATGGATTACTCCTTCAAGAGATTTGATTCAGGCTTATGAAAACGAAGGTGATAATGTTCGTATGAACGAAGCAATTGTATGGGCAAAACCATCCTGGAGCATTCATTATCCATCAGATCATTACCCATTTATGTATAAAACCCGTTCTCGTTATAACAGTATCCTTAAGTTCCGTTTGGCTGATGTTCTTTTGCTGGAAGCTGAAGCTTATACGGCTCAGGGTAATTTAACTGCCGCTGCAGATTTAGTTGATCAAATCAGAGTTCGCGCAAAATTAGCGAAGCTGGATGCTTCAGTTAAGTCTTCTAAAGATAACATGGTGAATGCTGTACTCAAAGAACGCCGTCTGGAACTTGCTTTCGAAGGACAACGTTGGTTCGATCTTGTTCGTACAGGAAAGATATATGAGGTTATGAATACATTAAATTCACGCGATTCTGGTCGTAAGAAGATGGCTACTTTCACTGAAAATTCATTGCTTATGCCTGTTCCACAGACTCAAATAGACAGTAATCCAAACTTAACACAAAACAAAGGGTACTAATCATGAAAGTTGATTATAGAAAAAAAATGTTATCAGTCTTGACCGGGTTGTTTATCACAGGATTTGCTTTCTTGGGATGTGGAAATGGTACTGTGCCTTCTCCCGAAGAACCCGGAGAAACGACAACCTCTGATGTCGATTTGTATGTTACAACTGCAAACCAATCTTTACTGTTCAAAAAGATTCCATTGTCATTCAGCACAAAAGACAATATGTCTCCATTCACAATTCAAATGAATCCTTCGGAAGTATTTCAGGAAATGGATGGATTCGGAGCAGCTATGACAGGTTCTTCTTGTTATAATCTATTAAAGATGACAGCTGAGGATAGGGCTAAGCTATTAAAAGAAACATTTGATCCTAAAGATGGAATGGGATACAGTTATATCCGTATATCCATTGGTGCTTCGGACTTTTCGCTAAGCGAGTATACTTATTGTGATAATCAGGGCATCGAAAACTTTGCTTTGCAATCCGAGGATAAGTACTATGTTATTCCTGTACTGAAAGAGATTTTGGCTATTAATCCTAATGTAAAGATTCTGGCTTCACCATGGACTTGTCCAAAATGGATGAAGGTGAATAATCTGACAGAGAAAAAACCTTTTGATTCCTGGACAAGTGGACAGCTAAACCCTGATTACTATCAGGATTATGCCACATATTTCGTGAAATATATTCAGGCAATGAAAGCAGAAGGAATTAATATTGCTTCTATGACAATTCAGAATGAGCCATTAAACCGTGGAAACTCTGTTTCATTGTACATGACATGGCAAGAACAACGAGACTTTATTAAAACGGCTTTAGGACCAGCTTTCCGCAATGCGGGAATAAATACAAAGATTATCGTCTTTGACCATAATTATAATTACGACAACATTGCCGATCAAAAAGATTATCCAATCAACATTTACAAAGATGCTGAAGCCGCTCAATATATTGACGGAGCTGGATTCCATGCTTACGGAGGTGATAAAGCCGAATTGCTTGACGTTCATAATTCAAATCCCGAAAAGAATCTCTATTTCACCGAAATGTCTATCGGTGAATGGAATTACAGTTTCGCAGGAGACTTAATGTGGAACATGGCTGAAGTGTGTATCGGAACTATTAATAACTGGACAAAAGCAGTTATTGTGTGGAACTTTATGCTGGATAAAAACCGCGGGCCCAACCGTCCGGGAGGATGTACTACTTGTTATGGAGCTATTGATATCAATCTCGATTACAAGACCATGACAAAGAACTCACACTATTACACCATCAGTCATTTGGCTAAAGTCATTAAGCCGGGAGCCAAACGAATTGGTACAACGGGTTACAAGGTAAACGGACTTTACTATGCTGCGTTCCTAAATACCGATGGTTCATACGCAGTAGTATTGCAAAACGATACTAACAGTGCTATGAACATAACATTGTCTGACGGAAAGCACTCTTTTGCTTACTCTGTACCAGCTAAAGCAGTGGCTTCTTATAAATGGAACAAATAAAAAGGTTAATCATTAAATAGAATAAAAACATGAAAAAATATAAATCAATTTTATGGTCACTTATTGCTTTGGTTACATTCAATGCCTGCAATAATGAGAATTATTCGGAACCACCTGTTGAAGGAACGCCGGTTATAACTCTCAAATCACAGTTAACTTCTGCAATGTTTGGAGACAGTCTGACTTTCAATGCCACTGCAACTGACGCTGAATTTCCTCTTTCTACTTTGAAAGCCCAGCTATTCTTTGGCACCGACAAAGTATCGGAAACTGTTATTCGCACAAAACAAAACGGAGACTATACTGGCAAGATATTTATTCCTTATCTGGCTAATATTCCTAACGGAGCGGCCACATTAAAGCTTATTCTTCAGAATACACATTTCGGTACTACCGTACAGGATATTTCCTTGCCACTTACACGTCCGGACTATGATCACCTTACTTTGGTTACTGCTGAAGGTAAAGAATATACAATGGCTCGCACTGGCTTGTATCAGTATAAAGTAACTGCCAATTTTTCTCAAAAGGTAAAAGCATATATTAAAGCACCAAAAGCAGGAACTCAGGGAAATGAGATTAACTTCGGATGGGCTAGCGGAGCTATTACTCAAGGAACCACAAACGCAATTACTTTCTCTAATTCTAATGCCGGAACGTATGATATTACCTTTAACACATTGACCTATGCAGGTTCTCCATTCATCAAACTGCTTTTTGGTGGTGAAGAGATGACTATGATAGACGATAATAATTACAAGATAGAGAAAAATCTGACTACAGGACAAGTTCTTGAAGTTGCAGGTATTAGTAATTTCAGTTCATGGTGGATTGATTCTGATTATTTCTCTAAAGATGCTCAGGGTAAACTTACATTCCTCCCTATGAGTGGAAAATATCGTATTACAGCCAACTTTAAATATAACTATTTCATTGTAGAGCGTATGACCGGTACCGGACTTGCTACACTGGCTGATGATGGAAGTGGTGCAGTATGGATTATTGGTGAAAAGATTGGTAAACCTTCACTCTCTAATGAAGTGGGCTGGAATACGGATAAAGCTCTTTGTATGGCCCCTGTTGCCGCCGGCAAATATCAGGTAACGGTTGTTGCGGGTAAGGGTGATTTGGGTAATGTAGACCCGGATGCTATAAACTTCAAGTTTTTCCATCAAAAAGGATGGGGAGGTGAATTTGGTGAAACATCAATTACTTCTAAGAGCACTGATATTGTTGTTATAGCCGGAGGTGGAAATCTTAGCTTAGCTACCGGTAAGAAACTCACAGTTGGAAAAACATATGTATTTACACTTGATGTAACAGGTGGAAAAACAGCTGGTGTCCTTACAGTGGTTGAAAAATAATATAGAAGATTCTGTGAACTAAAGAAAAAATAAAGAAATAATGAATGGAATAAAACAGCTTATCGTTTTAAGTCTGTCTCTCCTTGCAGCCCCCTCCTTTGCACAGCCGAAGGGGGCTGTTTATTTAGACGATAAAAAACCGGTAGAAGAAAGAATTGAGGATGCTCTTTCACGCATGACACTGGAAGAGAAAGTAGCTATGTGTCATGCACAGTCAAAGTTCAGCTCGGCAGGTGTGCCACGTTTAGGAATACCTGAGGTGTGGTGTACCGATGGTCCGCACGGTATTCGTGCCGAAGTGTTCTGGGATGAGTGGAATACTGCAGGATGGACAAACGATTCTTGCATAGCTTTCCCGGCTCTTACTTGTCTGGCTGCCACATGGAATCCCGAAATGTCCGGGCTTTACGGCAAATCTATTGGAGAAGAAGCCCGTTACCGCAACAAAAATGTGTTATTGGGACCGGGAGTAAACATATACCGCACTCCTCTGAATGGGCGTAATTTTGAGTATATGGGAGAAGATCCTTATTTGTCATCCACAATGGTAGTGCCTTATATTCAGGAAGTTCAGAAGAATGGAGTGGCAGCTTGTGTGAAACACTTCGCATTGAACAATCAGGAAGTAGACCGAGATCGAATCAACGTGAATGTTAGCGACCGTGCCTTGTACGAAATCTACCTTCCTGCTTTCAAAGCCGCAGTGCAAAAAGGTGGAGCATGGTCTATAATGGGTTCATACAATAAATACAAAGGAGAACATTGCTGTCACAATCAATATTTACTCAACGACATTCTTCGTAAGGAATGGGGATTTGATGGTGTGGTAGTTTCCGACTGGGGTGGAGTGCATGATACTAAACAGGCTATTTACAACGGACTGGATATGGAGTTTGGAACCTGGACCAACGGACTGAACTGGAGTGCCAGCAATGCATACGATAATTATTATCTGGCCATGCCGTTCTTGAAGTTACTTCGTTCGGGCGAAGTCAAAGAAGAAGAGGTGGACAAGAAAGTACGTAACATTCTTCGGATGATTTTCCGTACTACCATGAATAAGAACCGTCCATTCGGATCGTTTGGAACCGAGGAACATGCTTTGGCGGGACGAAAAATTGCTCAGGAAGGTATTGTTTTATTGCAGAACAACAAGAACGTATTGCCGGTAGACCTGGCAAAGGTAAAGAGAATTGCCGTTATCGGTGAGAATGCCGTTAAGAGAATGACCATCGGAGGTGGAAGTTCTTCCCTGAAAGTTAAATACGAGCAGTCTCCTTTGGCCGGATTAAAACAACGAATCGGATCGCAGGCTGAAATCATTTATGCTCCGGGATACGAATCACCCGCTGTTGCCGAACAGGATGTGAAAGGTGCCAAAGCGCCCGAACAGAAAGTAATAGATGTGTTGGGATTAAGAGAGGAAGCCGTTGCGGCAGCAAAAAAAGCAGATATTGTTCTTTTCTTTGGTGGACTGAACAAGAATGAACATCAGGATTGCGAAGGAGTAGACCGCAAAGAATATGAATTACCCTATAATCAGAATGAACTAATTAGTGCATTGGCAAAAGCCAATCCTAATCTGGTGGTTGTGCTTATTACAGGCAATGGAGTAGCAATGCCTTGGGTTAAAGAGGTTCCCGCAATTGTAGAAGGATGGTATAGCGGAACGGAAGCAGGAAATGCTATTGCTTCTGTATTGGTGGGTGATGTTAATCCATCGGGGAAACTACCTTTCACCATTCCGGTAAGCCTGAAAGATAATGGTGCCACTGTTATGGGCGACTATCCGGGCGATGGTAAGGAAGAAACCTATAAAGATGATATTTTTGTGGGATACCGTTGGGCAGATAAGCAGAAAGCCAAACCATTGTTCAGCTTTGGCCATGGATTGAGCTATACAACCTTTGCTTATGGAAAAGCAGAAATAGATAAATCAAAGATAACTGCAGATGATCAGCTTACCGTTAGTATAAAAGTTAAAAACACAGGTAAACGTTCGGGCTCGGAAGTTGTTCAGCTATATATCAGGGATTTAAAATCCTCTCTTCCTCGCCCTATAAAAGAACTGAAAGGCTTTAAGAAGATTCAGCTAAATGCAGGCGAAGAGCAAAAGGTTTCATTTACTATCTCTAAAGAAGAGTTAAGCTTCTTTGATGATGCTAAGCATTCATGGATAGCCGAACCAGGAATGTTTGAAGCCCTTGTAGGTGCTTCTTCTACAGATATCCGATCAAAAGTTTCTTTTGAATTGAAATGATTAGTATTAATGAAAGCAAGCTATAAAACGGCTTAGAATTGGAAAGAAAAGTAATGTAGTAATAAACCAATGGTAGAAGTCTACTTAGTAAAAGAGTCAAGGTTATTAGATGTTTTTTCAAGGTAACTAAGTTTTTTATTCAGGTTGATTTGTTTATTTTAAGTACAGCTAAATTATAAAAGGTGTACAGCTTATATAATTGAACTGTACTACTTATTATATTTAGCTGTACTCTATTAAAATATTATAATCTGAGGCGCTTGTTTAAATTAGGCCATATATTACTTAAGCCTTTTTGTAGCATATATTACTTCCATAATATGGAATAAAAAAATAGGAGACTGTTTTCGCAGTCTCCTATTTCTATCTATTATTGCAATGATTATTCTAAAAAAATCTATTTATGGAATATCAACGCAGAAAGTCCTGGAACATAAACTTCTCCGCCATACATTGTTCCTAAGCCGTATTGATTAATCATTCCATTCTTGCATACAACGGTGTATTTACCCTGTTCAACTGCAAACTTACGGGGAGCTCTGTCTCCATTCAATGCCACATAAATATCATCCCAGCTATCACCGTTACTATATCCCTTTAAGCGGAAAACAATAAGATTGCTTCCTGCAACCGGAAGGAACTCCATGTTTTTACGTACCAAGTCAGCATTTCCCATGTGGAAGGCGGGGTGTGCTTTGCGCATGGCAATAAGTCCTTTGTAATAATCAAAAACATCCTTATAAAGCGTCTTATTATTCCAGTTTATTGCATTTACAGCATCGGGGCTTTCAAAGCTGTTATGCACCATTTTCTTATCCCTCATAATTTCTTCACCGGCATATATAAACGGTACACCTTGAGAAGTAAAAACAGCAGTAACAGCTAGTTTATCAATGGCGGCAATAACGGCAGGCGAAGCATCTGGCATGGACGATTTTATTCGGTCTACCAAACACATATCGTCGTGGCAGCTTACATAGCTAATCATCTGAGTGGGTTGCAAAGCCCATGGAGCTTTACTGTAATTCACAGAATCGTTCAGTATCTGAGGATGCTTGATGGCTCCTACCAAACCAAACTTCACGCTCATCTCTTTGCGAGGAATACCTGTCATAAAACCACCTTTCTTGTCATCATTGAAAGGTCCGCGAAGACCGTCGCGAAATTCATCACTAAAGGCTGCAATACGCGGCATCTTAGTAATGTTTTCCTTCATAGCCAGTTTTTCTTTGGGTAACTGAGGTTGTTCGGCAGCCCATCCTTCACCGTAAATGTAGATGCTAGGGTCGACTTTATCCAGAGCTGCACGTATCTGGTTCATGGTTTCAATATCGTGAACTCCCATCAAATCGAACCGGAAACCGTCAACATGGTATTCCGTTGCCCAGTAAACAACCGATTCAATCATGAACTTACGCATCATTCCTCTTTCGGAAGCCGTTTCATTACCGCATCCTGAACCGTTTGCCCACTTACCATTCTTTTTCATGCGATAGAAATAGCCGGGAACTGTCAGTTCGAAATTGCTGCCTTGAATACTGGAAGTGTGATTATAAACCACATCCATCACCACACGAATACCGGCTTTGTGCAGACTTTGTACCATCTTTTTAAATTCAACAATACGTACTGCCGGTTGTTTTGGGTTAGTTGAATAAGAACCCTCGGGTACATTATAGTTTAACGGATCGTATCCCCAGTTATATTTATTAGCTTTCAGATTTGATTCATCGATTGATGCAAAATCAAACGATGGCATAAGGTGCACATGGGTAACGCCAAGCTCTTTTAAATGATCTATTCCGGTTGCATCACCAGCAGTATTCTTTGTTCTTTTCTCAGTCAATGCCAGAAATTTCCCTCGATGCTTTATGCCCGAAGTAGTATCCACCGAAAAATCACGATGATGCATCTCGTACAGAATAATATCGGCGTCACTCTTTAAAGGCGGACGTTGATCGGACGACCATCCTTGTGGATTGGTATCTGCCAAATCTATAACAGCTGCACGTTTACCGTTCAGTCCCACAGCTTTTGCCATGATGCCCGGAGTTTCTCCCAGCCATTTTTCTTTGATCTTCACATTAAATGCATAGAACTTGCCTTTAAGATTTTGGTTTACAGAAGCACTCCAAAGGCCATCGTCCTTAGCTTCGAGCGTAACCGACTGATAAGCCGAGCCTTCATCTCCCGAATCAAATAACATTAATTCCACTTGTTCGGCTATTGGAGACCAAAGCGTAAAGGTTGTTTGAGAAGGTGTGTAAACCATCTCATTAATAGGTGCTGAAGGAACCGGATATTCATCAAACGATTTATAGGTTCTCTTCTCCGGTGTACAACTCATTGCAAAAATAGCTAATCCCATCAGGACAATTGATTTTAACTTCATAATGGTTGTTTTTTTATAAATATCTCACTCTTTATTTTACTCTGTCGGGATTCTTATTGATAAAATCCTTCCAGCCATGATAAGCATTATCCAGTTGCGGACGACCGGATTGAAGAAAATGACAATAAGCAGCAGCCAGTCCATCCGTAGCATCCATGTAAGGAAGCATATTATCATTGGAAATTCTGAGCATTCTTTGCAGCATATCAGCAACCTGTTCTTTGCTTGCCTTACCGTTACCGGTAATAGCCATCTTAATTTTAAGCGGAGCATATTCGGTTATCGGAATATCCCTTCCAAGAGCAGCTGCCATAGCAACACCTTGTGCACGCCCAAGTTTAAGCATAGACTGAACATTTTTTCCAAAGAAAGGTGCTTCGATAGCCAACTCATCGGGCAGATAAGCATCAATAATTCCAATTACACGTTCATAGATATGACCCAGTTTAAGATAATGATTTTTATATTTCCGCAAATCGACTATTCCCATGGCAATCATTTCCGGTTTTGTGCCAACAACTTTCAGCACGCCATATCCCATCAGATTGGTACCCGGGTCGATTCCTAGAATAATCTTTTCCTTAACCGGTTTAATCATTCCATTACCTCCAGTAATGTAGGGAATCCTACGACTTTATTTCCGAACATTTTTGTTAGTTCGTCATTTAGTCGGATTCCAATTTCCGTATGCCAACGATGCAGCAAAGCACTGCTTTCCACTTCCCATTGCAGAGAAAAGCATTCTGTTGTTTCGTCACGATGACTCAGCACTCGCAGTAACCTATGATTTTTTAAAATTCCATTCTTTTCGGTTTCAGGAACATAAACCTCGTTTATCCAGATAAGAAAGTTACTTAAAACTTCTTCGTCAATATTGTAAGTAGTATTATAAACCAGCATATTCAAAAAATTTGTTTTGGCAAAGATAGTTTATAATTCGAAATAAATATCTATATTCACGCCGTAATTATATGGGGTATTAGCTCATCTGGCTAGAGTGCGACACTGGCAGTGTCGAGGTGATCGGTTCGAGTCCGATATGCTCCACAAGAAAGGATACTACACTAGCTGTACATCCAAATCCTTCACAAAGAGAACAGATAAAGTGGCAGAACTATTAACCGAATTGGTCTTAAAGTTGCCATTTTGCAATAATCCGGTAACATCTTTATCATTAAAAATAACTTTTCCAATATGATAACCTTTTTTGGGAGAGATATTAAAAGTAAGCACTTCACCGGCAGGCACTGTTATTGCTTGTCCACTCAACAGAGTATTATTTTCGCAGACAACAACTCCCCCCACATTCTTTTTGACAATTAAAACGTACTCACTCTCTATTCTTTGTTCTGCAACTTCCGAAAATTTGCCCCACACTTTATTTGTCATATAAGCTGTAGATGAATTCTCAGGCACAATTAGTTTGCAATTTTTTCTATCTATACCTTCCCAAACATTATCCAATATAGTCTGTGGAACTGAGTTGAAATTTTTAATCTCGGATATGCCGCAACAATTCTTAAAAGCAGAAGGGTTTATTTTTGTAATTTTAGCAGGAAGAATGATTTTTGTAAGACACATACAATCGGCAAATGCTTCTTTACCTATGGTAGTTAGCGTAGACGGAAAATTAAGTTGTTTCAAACCTCTGCAATTTTTAAAGGCGCAATTTCCTATTGAAACCAATGACAATGGAAGATCAATATTCAACAACTTTTTATTAATAAAGAGAGAATCTGGTATAGTCAGCATCTTAGCCGCACTTAAATTAATAGAAATCAAATTGGGCATATGAGATTTTATCACATGAAAATCATTTTTATCCAGCTTTCCTTCCAGAATAAGATAATTTACCTTATTAAGAACAACGCCCGCAGCAAATATTTCTGAAGCTAGTGTACCAGCTTTTTCAATATTTAAATGAAGCGAATTTCCGTCACCTTCAACAATAGCTTTTCTATTCCAGTAAAAAGCCGACTGATAACGATTTCCGGCTCCATTCGGAACATATATTGCAACTACTCTTTTATCTAAGGAACCAGAGCGCATAACGGGAGGAGTTGTGGCCCTTATTTTACAGGTTTCAGCACTACAGCCATAAAACGTATCATCACCTAACATAGACAGAGATTTGGGAAGAGTGATTTTAGTCATACTGGAGCAACCATAAAAAGCACAATCACCTATGCTTGAAAGCGCGTCAGGAAAAACCACATCAGTTAAATTAACGCAACCATCAAAAGCATAATTACCTATATTCTTTAGTGTTGAAGGAAACGTTACCTTGGTTAATGACGTACATCCTGAAAAAGCACTAAACTCAATTGAAGTTATGGCGGATGGTAATTTTATTGATTTAAGAGAAGTTTTTCCTCTAAAATTTCCATCATTACTACTAAAAGCATATCCAGGAATAACATTTGCATTATAATCAAGACTATTAGAAATAACAGTGGTAGCCTCAAGATCAATGTTTGCAAGCGCAGGCATGCAATCTCTCATTGTTTCAAAGTCTTTTTGGTCTACTTTACCAACCAAAGTTAAATTAGTTACAGTTTTTAATTCTTCAGGAGTAAGTAGGCTACTCAATTTCCCGGGTGTAGTTATATATATCGTTTTATTTACTTGTGCACCAAGTGGTAATACAAAAATTATTTGCAATAAAACAGCAAATAAGTATTTCAAATTAATCATCTTATTATATTCGATATTTCCTTTTCATTTCAAATAAATTGCAAAACTAATTCATTTGAATGAATAAAAGAAATATTCTTAATCCATTTACTTAAAAAAGATAGACAAATTTACCAATAAAGCAAGAACAATATTTAAAATACAATCTATTCAAAGAAAGAAAGCATCATAAAAATTATATTTAAACAACTGATAAACTGAATATTAAAAATACAAATATATAATAGAAAGAACAAATAACCTGATATATAAAAGTATACTATAAATTATAATATCAATTTCTATTTATACAATCACTCAATATAACATATAATTAAATAACATTAAAGTTATTAATCTGTAATTTATAAATTAAAAAGTCACCTTTCTAAACACAGACATTTATACTTAAATAAAATAAGTTACAAAAATAAATCATTTTATTTACTAAAGTATTAATCAGACTATTACAGCATTTTTTATTGAATATCAACAACCGATTTAAGTCGTGTATCAACAGAAGAGGCACCAACCTCCAATACAACTTTTCCTTTCGGAAGAATGAAAGAATGGCTTTCCTCACTCCAACGTATCAATTCCGTTGCAGCTACCGAGAGAGTTACTTCTTTCTTTTCTCCTTTTTTAAGCGCTATCCGACTAAAAGCTTTAAGCTGCTTAATAGGATCATTGGCTTTACGGTTTAGCTTACTAACGTAAAGTTGTACCACTTCTTCTCCATCTCTTGACCCACTATTCCGTAGCTGAAATGTAACCCTCAAGGTATCGCCTGACTGAACAATCCGACTATTTGCTTTCAAATTGGAATAATCAAAGGAGGTATAGCTCAATCCATGACCAAAAGGATAAAGAGGCGCAGCTTTACTATACATATAAGTTCGTCCGTGACGAATATCGTAATCCATCATATGAGGAAGATCGGTAATACTTTTAGGCCAGGTTTGTGTTAATCTTCCTGCCGGATTATAATGGCCAAATAAAACATCACTTACTCCATGCCCTAACTCCTGACAACTTTGGGTAGAATGAAGAATTGCAGGAACTAACTGTTGAGTACGATTAATAGCATAAGGAAAACTACTGATAAGTACAACTGCCGTTTTAGGATTGGCATCATGGACTTGCAGTATTAAATCCTCCTGTTCCATAGAAAGTACTAAACGGTCAACTGCCTCTTTCCCTTCACTGGCAACGGGAGATTTTTCCCATCCGGCATCACACCAGGGATGATTACCCACACATACAATTGCCACGTCAGCCCACTTTGCAACGGTACGGGCACTATCCATTTTGTTAGTCGCCACATAACGAACTTCAGCTCCGGAATCTTTTAATTCTTCACGGATTGCATCCAACACCGTAACTTTATATGCCGGAGTTCCACTGTACCAATCTTCAATAACCTCAGTTGCACGTTTACTGATCACTGCCACCTTTTTCAGCTTTGATTTATCTAAAGGAAGAAAATGATTTTCATTTTTCAGCAACACAATAGATTTATCAGCCACTTTACGAACAAAAGCTTTTGTTTCAGGTTTACTCCACGGCTCCTGCGAATCTTCCACTCCAATGCGGGCATAAGGATTTGCCGAAGAATTTCCATCCAACAAGCCCAGTTTTAAAGCAACCCTTAAATTCCCCCGAATAGATTGTTCAATCTCCTTTTCTGTTATTAGTCCTTTATTCAAAGCTTCGACTACAGATGGACGATAATCATCTAAAAATTTAGTAATTCCAGCTTTTAAGCAAGCAGAAGCAGCATCAGCTAAATTTGTAAAAGCTTTATGGTCGGTCATTAATAGCTTAAAAGCTCCTCCATCCGTAATCAACGCACCATTCAGGCCCCATTCCTTCATTACAACATCTCGCAAAACAGGATTCAACGCACAGGGAATTCCATTGTAAGAATTATATGCAGCCATCATAGAATTACTACCGCCTTCAGTAACACCTTTATAAAAGGGATAAGAATAATATTCTCTGAAAAGAGTTTCATTAAAATCAGAAGAGCTATAGGTACGTCCAAACTCATTACTATTTGCCAGGAAATGTTTCATCAGCGAAGATGCACGCCAGTATTTAGGATCATCCCCTTGTAAGCCTCGCACAAAAGAGACCACTAACCGGGAAGTTAGATAAGCATCTTCCCCATAACACTCTTCAGTGCGTCCCCAACGCGGATCGCGCCCCAAATCTGCATTTGGAGACCATATCACTAATCCGCCTTTCTGATATTTAGCATTTTGAAAAATATAACGACTCTCGGTAGAAATATATTCGGCAACACGATATATAAGCTCTGTATCCCATGTTTCTCCTAAGCCATATCCCTGAGGAAAAACAGTTGTAGGAACTTTTTGTCCCCTACTCTCATTCCATGCCGGTCCGCCCAGCACAACTCCATGAATACCCTCCACACTTCCAGCACTCCGAACACCAAGACGTGGAATATAAGTATTATTTCCCAAAGCATTGATTTTTTCATCAAGCGTCATTAAGGACAAAAGGTTATCTATTCTCTTTTCATCTGAAAGATTTACATCATTAAATAGATACTGTGCCTTTGCTGTAAAAAGACTTGTTAAAAGGAGTAACAAGGTAAATGCGTGTCTCATAATTATTTTATAGATAAATAGTTAGATACAAAGTTAGTTTTTTTATTGACAATTCATAAAACTATTCATTAAAGCAGATTGTTACATATAAAAATAGTATAAGCAACAGAATCATTTAAATAAAAGAAGAATATAAAATGATATTAGTAATGAGAAAATTATTATTTCTTGTTTTATTCTTACCAGTAATGGTTTTTGCACAAACAAAACAAGATCTATTCTACCTGATTGATAAATTCCCTGTTAACAAATCAGGAGATGTAGGTTTCTGTATAATAGACTCGGTTAAGAACTCAAGTAAAGGAGTTATTTATATTAAAGCTATTCAGGTTATCGATTATTGCTTTAAAAATGCCCCATCAACAACTATACCTCTTTATGATGACGTAAATAATATAATAATATATAAAGGAAAGTTTATTCGCATTGACAGGATACAAAAAACATTTTCAACAGTGCTGAATACATACATATATCGATTTACACTGAAAATTGAATGTATGGATAATGCTTACAAATTAAGTATTTACGATATTTCTGAAAGTGAAGGAGACTTCACAATTTTACTGTCCGACTTGCTTAAAAAAGAATATTACGAGAAGATGAAATTATCTGCTGGTTCATTAAAAGCAAAATACAATTCTATTTTATTCATTTATAATTATCTGACTAGCAATATTAAATCTGTGCGCGAATATATGCTAAAAGAAAATGTGCAAATAAAAAGCAAACAGCCGGAATAAGATTTTTATTCCGGCTGTCTCTTTTTAATTAGTATATTAAATCTGCTTATTTACTATTCAGAATTATTTTTCCATTCTTTAAATCTTTTGATGACGCTTCAAGAATAATCTCACCAGCTTTATCTGTAGTCTGAACAATTGCAGTAAGCATTCCATTAAACAATGTCATCTGAGGTAAATGGAACAAATCCATAGATATAGGATCGCCATTTGCACCGGCACGATAAGTTCCGGCACCTTTAACTTTAAATTTAACCAATTGATTGACATTCGGACAAAGATTGCCATCTTTATCAACAACTTTAACTGTAACATAAGCCAAGTCTTTTCCATTAGCTGTTAATGAAGTTCTATCAGCTACCAATTCAATATGATGAGGTTTACCTGCTGTATGAATTTCTTTTTCAGCTACAGCTTTACCATCCTTATCATAAGCTACCACCTTTACAGTTCCCGGTTCATATTTAGTATCCATCCACATCAGACGATAACGTTTCTGACGTTTCAGTTCCTTCATAGAAGCATCATCGCCACTGTTATCAACTGTAACCGACATATCTTTTGTTCGTTTGCCCTGACTCTTACCATTTATAAAGAGCTCTGCAGAAGGATAATTGGTATATACAAATATTGGAGTAACCTCTCCTTCACGACCTGCCCAATTCCAGTGAGGAAGAATATGCAAAGTCTCCTTAGTTGGATTCCAATGACTACGATACAGGTAATATCTGTCTTTTGGAAGACTGGCAAGATCTACAATTCCAAACAATGAACTATGACTTGGCCAGTTTGTATAATACGGAGTTGGTTCACCCAGATAATCGAAACCAGTCCACACAAATTCGCCCATGCAGTAAGGTAAATCATCATGCTGGATGAAATCATCTTCAGGAAGATTAGACCAACTACAATATTCCACATCGTATGAAGAAGACTGATGATCATCATATACTGCCATAGCTTTACGCTCAACCGGGAATTTATAAGTACCACGAGAACTTACAGTTGATGCTGTTTCACTTCCCAAAATAAGCTCCTGCGGAAGCTTATCGTAGTTATCTTTGTATTTAAATGGGCGATAATTAAATCCGGCAACATCTATAATTGCCGCAAAGTTATTATTAACAACAGCTCCCGGATTATCCATTCCCTGAGTTACAGGACGAGTAGGATCTTCACGATGACAAATATCCTGCAAGAAACGAGCTACCTTAACTCCACCCTTAGAACCTTGTTCAGGAACCTCATTACCAATACTCCACATTACTATACTAGGATTGTTACGGAAATTATGTATCAGATTAACCAAATCCTTTTCAGCCCACTCATCAAACAGATGATTATATCCATTCTGACATTTAGCAATCTTCCATTCATCGAAAGATTCGGCCATAACCATCATACCCATCTCGTCACAAGCCTTAATCTGCTCAGGAGAAGGCATGTTATGAGAAGTACGAATTGCATTACAACCCATATCTTTTAATATTGTAATCTGGCGGCGAAGTGCAGCTTCATTTATTGCAGCACCCAGAGGACCTAAATCATGATGTAAGCAAACGCCTTTGAATTTAGTAAGCTTCCCGTTCAGAAAGAAACCTTTGCCTGGAATAATTTCAATAGAACGAATACCAAATGTTGTAGTATATTCGTCTTTCAAAGAAGATCCATCATACAGTTTAGAGACTGCCTTATAAAGATATGGATTTTCAGTATCCCATAACTTTGGTTGATTTACAATTAAGTTCTGTTCAAAAACGTCACCATCATATTTTGAGAGTTTCTCTTCACTTGTTGCTACAACTCTATTATTAGCATCCTTTATTTCAGTAACTAGTCGAAAGTTATCAACTTTAGAATCAACGGGACGTACTACCTTAGTCTTTAAGTTCACTTTTGCAAATTCAGAAGTAATCTTAGGAGTAGTCAACTGTGTTCCCCAAACAGGTATATGTGCATCTTCTGTGATAATCACATGAACGTTTCTATATAATCCAGCGCCCGGATACCAGCGTGAAGATTCTGTGAGATTTTCCAAACGCACAGCCAGCAGATTTTCTCCACCTTCATTTAAATAAGGAGTAATATCAAATTTAAAAGAATTATATCCGTATGGCCAATATCCGACTTCTTTTCCATTCAAATAAACACGAGCATGACTCATTGCTCCATCAAAAAGAATTGCAGCTTTTTTACCTTTGTTGAATTCAGGCACTTTAAAGTTTATTCTGTACCAACCAACACCAACAAAAGGAAGGCCACCAGTACGTCCGGCATGTTCCATTGCTGCTTTCTGGCCATCTTGTGTAATAGCAACTTTTTGCATATCGTTCTTAGAGCTAAAAGGGCCATAAATAGCCCAATCATGCGGCACAACTACAGATTGCCATTTGCTATCATTAAAACCGGTGAGATACGATTCAGAATTGTCTGTTCTTGTAAACTTCCAACCTTTCTCCAATAAGAATTCGGTTCGGGTCTGAGCTGAAATTAAACAAAGAGAACAACACCATACCGACAATAGAAACAAGAGTTTTTTCATAAGTCTTCGTTTTAATTTTATAATTTGAAGCAAAAATAAGAAATAAAAAGGAATACTAAAAGTTAAGATTACCCAATACCAGAATAAACATATAAAATACAAAATAAGACTATATTAAAAAATATATTTCCTTTATCAAATTAAAGAATAATATATTTTTAAAAAGACATCCATACAAATATAAAATTTCACTTTTTATCCAAACAATTTATATATAAAAACAAGTGATAAAGACTTTCAGTTTATAGATGTCTTTTTAATAATTTAGTAAGGTAAGTTCTATTTCAAGACATATATCAACAAAAAAGGCTCCTTGTTCAGAAAAACAAAGAGCCTTCAAATTATAAATAATATTTTATGGTTTTACTTCCTCTCTACAAGGAGCCACAACAACAGAGTCGTCAGCTATAGCCTCATCAACAGAAGATTCATCTGTAACACTATCATCAGCAGTATCAACACTTTCCACAGGAATTCTCATTCCGTAGAATGAACGCCATACAAAAACAAGACTTAGAATCAGGAAAGGAATGGCTATATACATAGAGTAGTCCATAGCCGGATTCATTTTCATCTCAATACAAATTTCTGTAGCCAGAAGTCCAAATAAAGTTGAGAACTTAATAATTGGATTTAACGAAACAGATGAAGTGTCTTTAAACGGATCGCCTACTGTATCGCCAACAACAGCAGCTTCATGAAGCGGAGTATTCTTTGCTTTTAAATCAACCTCAACTACCTTCTTGGCATTATCCCAGCTACCTCCGGCATTTGCCATAAAGATTGCCTGGAATAGACCAAATACAGCAATAGATACCAAATAAGCTACAAAGAAATTAGGATCCATAAAAGCAAAAGATAATGTGAGAGAAATCAGTGCTATGAATATATTCCACATACCCTTCTGGGCATATTGAGTACAAATCTTCACAACTGATTTAGAATCTTCAATATCTGCTTCCTTCTTGCTCATATCAAAGTTCTTCTTAATGAATTCCACAGCACGATAAGCTCCGGTTGTTACTGCCTGCATAGAAGCTCCACTGAACCAGAAAACAACAGCACCACCACAGATAAATCCTAAAATAACAGGTGCATCAGTAAGAGAAAGCTTTAACATCCCCACCTTTTCCAATAATAAAATAATGGAGAAAATCATGGTTGTTGCCCCTACTACAGCTGTACCAATAAGTACTGGTTTAGCAGTAGCCTTAAATGTATTACCAGCCGAATCATTTGCTTCAAGGAAATGCTTGCCTACTTCAAAATCCGGTTTAAAATTAAATTCTTTCTCGATTGATTCACTGATACCTGGAATTTGTTCTATTTGTGAAAGTTCAAATACAGATTGTGCATTATCAGTTACCGGACCATAACTATCAACCGCAATAGTAACAGGGCCCATACATAAGAAACCAAAAGCAACCAATCCAAATGCAAAAATAGAAGCATGAGGACCTAGAATTTCAACCAATCCTTGCTCTGAAGTAAAATATGCAATTGTCATCAAACCAACAATTAACAAGCCTGTCCAGAAAGCACTCAAATAACCGGTAACAATACCTTCAAGTATATTTAAGGATGAGCCACCTTCGCGTGAAGCTGTTACTATTTCTTGCACATGGTTTGATTTTGAACTGGTAAATAACTTAGTAAATTCAGGAATCAACACAGCAGCCAATGTTCCGCAACTGATTATGATAGCCAATTTCCACCAAAGAGTTGTATTAGGCAGATCACCCAATAGCAAATGACTCATAAAGAAACTAACTGAAATACAAAGAATTGCAGCGATCCAAATTAATCGCATAAGCGGGTTCTCAAAGTTGAAATCCTTTTTATTTGCATATAGTTTTTTAGAAATAGCTTGGTTGATAAAGAAAGAACATCCGGAAAGGAAGTCCATCAAAAAACGCATACCAAAAATCCACACTATCAACTTAGCTTGTATTGTAGGATCATTTATAGCCAATGTTATAAATGTGATTAAAGCTACACCAGTTACACCATAAGTTTCAAAACCATCGGCAGTCGGGCCTACACTATCACCTGCATTATCACCAGTACAATCGGCAATAACACCAGGATTACGAGGATCATCTTCTTTAACTTTAAATATAACTTTCATCAAATCCGAACCAATATCTGCAATCTTGGTAAAAATACCACCGGCAATACGCAAAGCACTTGCACCTAAAGACTCACCAATAGCAAATCCAAGGAAACAAATACCGACTCTGTCTCGTGGAACAAACAACAAGATAATCACCATCATCACTAATTCCAGAGAAATAAGGAATAAACCCACACTCATACCGGCTTTCAAAGGAATGTTCACCACATCCAGTGGTTTTCCTCGTAAAGAAGCGAAAGCAGTACGCGCGTTTGCAAAGGTATTTACACGTATACCATACCATGCCACACAGTAAGATCCGCCCATACCAACAATAGAGAATAGCAGAACCTCAAAAACCACTTCAAGCGGTTTCCCCAATAATCCAAAGAAATATATACATAGAATAGCAGCAACAATAGCAAAAAGCATCAAAAGGAATCTACCTTGCTGCAACAAATAAGTTCGGCATGTAGCATAAATTGTAGCAGCTACTTTTAGCATCGAATCATGAGCCTTTAACTTTTTAATCTGATGGAACAAGATCAAGCTGAATCCCAACGTTCCTACAATAATTAAAGCTCCATAGAAAAGAAAATCCCAAGAGGAGACGGTTCCACCAAAAATGTGGTAAGTACCTTGATGCAGATCAGGTATAGCTAAATCAGCTTCACTCGCCTGCATATTCAAACAAAGTCCAAATAACGAAAACGTTAAAAAGAAAAATTTCATGAGTTTATTCATGGCATTCATTGTTTAAGATTTAAGATTCGTGTTTCAAAAAAACAGCCTAATATACATATTTTTTAATTTAAAGATAACATTTTAATTAAATTTAATTTTTACCCACATTAGTAAATATTTGTTCATATATAGAATCTATGTTTAACGACATAAAAGCAGAAATAAAAAACCGGTCTGGACTTAAATTCCAAACCGGTTACAGTTTTATATATCAGGAAAACAAACTATCAGGAAAAGCCTTTATATTAATAGGAATATTACATTTATAAATCTGACAGTCTGTAAGTAACAGGAATATTATCAAAAGAAATAAGTATAGTACATACTAATCCTGCAAATAATAATCCACAGTTGTTACTACACGAACACTTTTAATATAAGGAGTGTTTGCATCACGATCTACAATAGAGAATTGCCCTTGATTAGCAGTCTTAATTTTTCCCAGTTTACTATCAGAATCCTTAGCAAATTTCTCAGCTGCTATTCGTGCATTTTTAGTTGCGTTCTCTATCATCTGAGGTTTAATTTCATTCAGTTTGGTAAAGTCATAAGTCACATTATAACGATAGTCGCCTCCGGTAAGAGCAATGCCTTGTTTCAGTAATTCGCTCTGCTCAGCCATCAAGCTTCTTACTTTATCCACTTTTTCTGAAGTAACAGTAATAACGGATGTTATATTGTAACGATATGGAGAAGTGTTATTCCCAGTATATCGCTCTGCTTGCATATCTATGATTTCAGGAGCTGAAATGCTAATTTCCTTTTCTGTAATACCTTTTAGTTTAAGAAAGTTCACAATAGTATTATTCTTCGCTTTAATATTATTGTAAAGGGTAGGAAGATCATCCCCCAAATCTTTAAACATCAACGGCCATGTAACTTTGTTTGCCGGAACTTCCATTTCAGCTAAGCCTTTAACCGAGACTACCCGGTCCTTATCTTTAAAATCATTTATACCAGCTCTAATACAAATGCCCAAAAGAAATAGTCCAAGTGCCACAATAGCAGCTTCTTTCATCCAATTTTTCATAATTAATATCTTTTTAGTTAGATCTAATATTTTGTCAAACGTAATGAATTGAAATGATATTTCCAAATAAAGAAACATTAAGATTAAGATACATGAATAATTTATTTAATTATATTTGCATATAACTAAACACACTAATTATGAATACAGAATATAATGAACACAACGAAAAAGAGAATTCTGAAATTCAGGTTATGATTGACGAAAATTCTTCAGCCACTAAAAAGTGGAAAAATATAGTGATTGGAGTATTATGTATACTTACTCTATTCTCTGTATGGGCAGGATACCTTATTATAAATGGGTCTCTCACTTATATTACAAATCCACTGAGCATAAATATACTCGATGATGTGGCAATTCTTTGCATCCTGTGGTTTGTTGGTGTATTCATTGCATTGGCTCACAGACTGGGCATACTTGGATTTGGCAAAAAAGAGGTAAAAGAAGATACTTTGCCAGCTACAGACGCCGAAACAGAACCGGAAGAAGAAAATAAAAGTAAACTAAAAAAATATCTTTTTCCCGGATTGACTATTTTAGTAGTAATACCTGTTATATCTGCAGTCGTATTATACTACATAATATACTTCATCGTATTCCTGTTCCTGGGAATTCTTCCTTATTTGGTCGGGGTAGGCATGATTACAGGATTGATAATCTCCATAATTCGTTTATCGAGAATGGTCTATAAGCCTAAAAGAGCAAAGAAAATAATGACATACTCAACACTGATGATTCTTGCTTACGCGTTTGTTATATTTATGATGTACGAGTTTGATTCAAAAACAAAAGGAAATCAGCCCGGTCCTGCAATTGATCAGCAGGAGTTGAGAGATAGTACGCTTGTTAATCAGTAATAAACAACCTCACCACCATCGGATTCAGCAAATTCCCTGAGCAGAGATTGCATGTAATCCACAGCTTCGGCCAATCCTTCATTTCCGCTGTAACCATTGATTATAGCTAATAACTGAGTTGTTTCAACCGAAAGTTTTGTACGCTCATTATCACTGGTTGGTGTGCCGATTCCACCAATTGCGTCACGGTAAACAGGTAACCCCTCAATATTAAGTATACCTCTGCCAATACCTTCGAAAGGTTCATCCGCTTTACCAACGCCCAGTTCCACGGTATCTCCTACTATCTTCGCAGCGTCAAAGCCACCTATTGAATATCCGGTGCGGATTGAAACCAGATTTATAAGATCCACCAAAGTATCTATTCTGTAAAGAGGTAAATCTCTGACAATTCTTCTGCAAAGAGCTTCAGCCGACGGACGATAACGATTAGGATCCTTACCAAATTTCTTATATGCATTGCGCGTTGCAAGAATATGAGGATTATTCTTCACCTCGTCTATCTTGTGAGAAATCTTGTACTCTGCAGCTACGGCATCTAACTGTTTCCACAAATCCTCGTTAAACGAGGGATTCTTTACCGTTGCAAGTATGGCTGCACCCTTATAATCAGGACAAGCCTTACGGACTTCTTCAGATACTTTGAGAATAAACATCAAGTCTTGTTATTTTTTCAACATTATACCAGACAAAACACGTCCGGACTTAGTACCCAGACGGCGGGCAGAAAAAAAGCGTTCGTGTTGTTCGTAAGTGCAAATACCCGATACCTCTATATTATCCAATAAGACTCCGGCTTCAGTCAATTGAATACGATTAGCTTCCCATAAATCAATATGATGCTTCTGTGTATCTTCGTTCCAGGAAGAAATCTTCGTCATATCATATCCAATCTTAAGAAAAGCGCTATAAACTTCTTCACCAACTTCAAACGCATCAAAAGAAATACTTGGACCAATTGCAGCTAAAACATCCTTCGCATCAGTATTATATGTATTATCCATAAAGTCGAGAGTCTGTTTAACAATTTTAGCAACAGTACCTCTCCATCCTGCATGAATTACAGCTATCGCCTTATTAACCGTATCATATAAAAGAACCGGAACACAGTCGGCTGTAGAAACACAAAGACAATAACCCGGTATGTTGGTAATTAAAGCATCCACACCATGAAGTCTGCGCTGTTGTTCTTCCAAAGATAAGCTCACATAGAAAGGATCAATTGCCCTGATTGTATTTCCATGAGTCTGAAATGGAATTACCAGCTGCTGTGGCTGAATACCGACTTTTGCACATAATACTTCCTGATTACGTTTTACCTTCTCTGGATCATCACCCGAAAAAGGCGCACAATTAAATGACGCGAAAGTATCTTCGCTATAACCACCTTTACGTGTGGTTACAAAATGAGAAATATTGGGAATTGAACATAGTTGTTCAAAACCCAATATTACTTTATCTTCTGTTAATTCTGTCATGATTATTCCCAGTCTTCTTCTTCATAATCATCGAAGATTTCCTCTTCTTCATCCTCATCTTCATAAGAATACTCGAAGTCTTCGTCTTCGCCCATTTCCTTTAATTCAGCCTGAAGTTTATTCACATCCTTAGGACGATGAACAATTCCTTCAATCTTGTTTCCCTCTTTGTTCAGTTCTTCCCAAAGAATATCCTTCAAGGCTGCTACACCAAGACCTGTGATTGACGAGATAAACACATGTGGAATAGATTCCGGAAGTGTTTTTTCTATTTCGTCCATCAGTTCCTGATCCAGCATATCACATTTAGTTATGGCAAGAACACGTTGTTTATCGAGCATCTCCGGATTAAAGGTAGAAAGCTCGTTGAGCAGAATTTCATATTCCTTCTTAATATCATCTGCATCAGCAGGAACCATAAAAAGCAAAAGAGAATTTCGCTCAATATGTCGAAGGAAGCGGAGTCCCAGTCCCTTACCTTCACTTGCACCTTCTATAATACCTGGAATGTCAGCCATCACAAAAGATTTCCCATCGCGATAAGAAACAATACCCAGATTAGGTTCGAGTGTAGTAAACGGATAATTGGCAATTTTTGGCTTAGCCGCCGACACAACAGATAGCAGAGTAGATTTACCCGCGTTAGGGAAACCAACAAGACCAACATCCGCCAGCAACTTCAGCTCCATAATAATTGTAAGTTCCTGCATCGGTTCACCGGGCTGAGCAAAACGAGGAGCCTGACGAGTAGCTGTTTTAAAATGCCAGTTACCCTGACCGCCTCTACCACCTTTCAGTAACATAACCTCTTGTCCGTGTTCCGTTACATCACAGATATATTCGCCAGTTTCTGCATTATAAACTACAGTACCGCAAGGAACTTCAATATATTTATCCTCACCATCTTTACCAAAACTACGTTGCTTACCGCCCGATTCACCATGTCCGGCCATAATATGACGGTCATATCTCAGGTGAAGCAATGTCCAGTAATTACGGTTACCACGTAATATAATATGACCTCCTCTTCCGCCGTCGCCTCCATCGGGTCCGCCGTTAGGGATATATTTTTCTCTTCGCATGTGCGTAGAGCCCCTGCCTCCCTTACCGGAGCGGCAATAGATCTTAACGTAGTCAACAAAATTCGATTCAGCCATAATAATATATTCTTCTTAAATTATAATTTTTCAACAGCAGTAACAATATCAGCAAAGATGCTCTCTAATGTGCCAAGACCTTTGATGTACTGATATTTACCTTCTTTTTTATAGTAATCTTTCAATGGAGAAGTTTGAGTATTGTAAACAACCAAACGTTTTTTGATAGTTTCCATGTTGTCATCAGCACGACCACATTCTTGTCCACGTTTAATCAGACGAGTAATTAATTCTTCTTCTGGAACGTCAAGATCAAGCATGATAGAAACATCTTGTCCTCTTTCATTAAGCATAACTTTCAACGCTTCAGCCTGAGGAATAGTTCTTGGAAAACCATCAAAGATAACTCCTTTGCTTTCTTTCAAATTATCAAGTACGCTAGCCAGGATATCAATAATCAAAGAATCCGGAACCAATTGTCCCTGATCGATATACCCTTTAGCAGTTTTACCAAGTTCTGTATTGTTTTTGATTTCTGCACGAAGTACATCTCCTGTAGAGATATGATTAACACCAAATTTCTCAATAATAAATTCACTTTGTGTTCCCTTACCAGAACCGGGAGCACCAAAAATAACAATGTTCAACATTTCTTTTTACCTTATTTTATTTATAATTATTCTGCTAAAGTGTAGATATCAGGATAATTTCTACCATATCCATCATAATCCAGACCGTATCCTACAATAAAATCATTAGGAATTCTCATAGCGCAATATTTAATATCCAGCTCCACCTGTAGTTTGTCTGGCTTCACAAGTAAAGTTGCAATATGAATAGCTTTAGGATTTCTTGTTCCAAGTGTTTCAAGTAAACGTTGCATGGTAAGACCAGTATCAACAATATCTTCCACAATAACCACAGTTTTACCCTGAATATCTTCCGACAAACCAACTACTTCTTTGATAACTCCGGTAGAAGCAACACCTTCATAAGATGCAAGCTTCACAAAAGTTACTTTACTAGGTATATTGATTTGTTTCATTAAATCAGCAGTAAACATAAAAGATCCGTTAAGAACACTAATAAAAATAGGGTTCTCATCTTTCAGGTCACGACTAATTTCGTCAGCAACGCGAGTAACTTCCTTTTGAATGCTTTCTTCATTAATAGAAAGAGCAAATGTTTTATCTTTTATCTGAATTGTTTTCATAACATTTATATTTTAGTATAATTGCGCAAAAGTACGACTTTTTACGAAAAGAAGTGCAACAACTTAATAAGTTATTCTACACCATGCATCAATTTCTGCAATTTCTTAGAAAGCAGGAATAAGATAACAGCAGAGATACCAGACATTACAACGAACACCATAAAGAAATCGTATAATGACGCAATTTCAATACCAAACAAGTGCTTTACTTTTCCGGCTTCGGGATATAAACCGCTAAGCATTCCGGCAAACTTATTGGCAGATGCTGTAGACAAATACCAAACGCCCATCATTAAAGATGCGAAACGAACAGGAGTTAACTTATTAACCATAGACAAACCAATTGGTGACAATGCCATTTCGCCCATTGTGTGGATAAAATAAAGACCAGTAAGCCAAATCATACTAACCTTAACACCCGGTTGAAGATCTTTCACACCAAAAGCAATAAACAAATAACCTAATGACAAAAGGAACAAACCGATAGCCTGTTTAGTAGGAGAAGATGGTTCCATCTTTCTTTTGTTCAGAAAACCCCAGATAGCCGGCATAATAAAAGCCAAAGCAACAACAAACAAAGGATTGAATGACTGGAAGTAAGAAGCAGGCATTTCCCATCCAAAAAGTGTACGGTTAGTTTGTTCAGCAGCAAAGAGTGTTAATGAAGCTCCGGCTTGTTCGTAAGCAGCCCAGAAGAAAATAACAAAGAAAGCAATAATATAAATCACCCAGATACGCTGTCTCTCAATCTTATTCAATGAACTATCACAAATAATATAAGCAGGAATACCAATGCATGACGAGAAGATACCCGCGCTAATAATATCACCATTAAACAGATACATGAATAATGCAAAAAGAGCAACTGTAACACCAACAAAGAACAAGGCCTTCTTAACAGCATCTTCCTTTGAAATTGTAGGTTGCTTTTCTTCTTCAGTAGCTTCCATTTTCGCCTTGTGAGCATCCGGTATAATACCGATCTGTTCTCCAGTAGGAGAAATCAAATATTTATTTTTCAGCGTTTCAAATACCAAAACGGTAAACACAATACCAATGGCAGCAATCAGGAATCCCCATTTAAAATCGTTAGGATCTCCTGTCTCACCGAAATATCCACAAACAAGAGGTGCCATGAATGCTCCCACATTTACACCCATATAGAAAATGGTGAAAGCTGAATCCAGACGACGATCATTCGGTTCGTATAATTGTCCCACTAAAGTAGCAATAGTAGGTTTAAAGAAACCATTTCCAAAGATGATACATCCTAAACCGGTATACATCAGCATATGAGATAGTTCCACCGAACTAAGGAACGATGCACTGAGGAATAAAAAGAACTGTCCAAGTCCCATCAGGATTGCTCCCCAGAAAATTGAGCGACGGATACCCCAGAATTTATCGGCAACATAGCCACCAATCAGTGGAGTTAAGTATACCAAACCTGTGTAACTACCGTAAATGGACGAAGCAAGCTCTTTATCCATCATTAACGCCTGAGTTAAAAACAAAATGAAAATTGCACGCATACCGTAGTAGCTGAAACGTTCAGCGGTACCTGTTGCAAAGATGAGGTAAAGACCTTTGGGATGCCCTTTAGATTGACTCATAAATACTATATTATTCTATATTTTTATTAATTGGATGCAAAAGTAGTGATTTTACAGTAGTTTATAGGTAAAGAGTTGACTTTTTTGTGAGCTTTTAGTACTTTTGCGCGATCAATAATAAAAAGCAATGAAAATATTTCCAAGCATACAAATTAAACAGTTAGATGCTTACACTATACAGAATGAGCCTATCTTGTCCATAGATCTTATGGAACGCGCAGCCGTAGCCTTAACAGGTGCAATTATAAAGTATTACAGTAAGGAAACTCCGGTTATTGTATTTGCAGGTCCGGGCAATAATGGTGGTGACGCACTTGCTGTTTCACGTCTTCTGGCAGAACAGGGCTACAAAGTGAAAGCATACTTGTTTAATACCGGCGACCACATATCGGAAGATTGTGAAATAAATAAAGAACGTCTGTTGCAAAACACAGATCTAGAATTTACAGAAATCACCAGTGCATTTGAGCCTCCTGTATTGAGTGAAGATTGTCTGGTTATTGACGGACTTTTTGGTTCCGGACTTAAAAAAGCATTGTCCGGTGGCTTTGCAGCAGTAGTAAAATACATTAACTCATCACCATCAAAGGTGGTTTCTATTGATCTTCCATCCGGATTAATGTGCGAAGATAACACTTACAACATCAAGAATCATATAATTCGCGCTGAAAGAACGCTATCTTTACAATTACCTAAGCTTTCTTTCTTTTTCGCTGAAAATGAAGATTATTTGGGTGAATGGGAACTTTTAGATATAAATTTAAGTCCGGAAGGAATTGAAAACAATTTTACATCATGGCATCTTACAGAAGAAAGTGATATTAAGAAACTGATTAAGCCACGCAAGCGTTTCGCTCACAAAGGAAACTACGGTCATGCACTGCTAATTGCAGGATCGTATGGTATGGCTGGTGCTTCTGTATTGGCGGCTAAGGCTTGCTTGAAAACCGGTGTTGGTTTATTAACCGTTCATACACCTTTAAAGAACAACGACATACTTCAGACCGCAGTTCCCGAAGCAATGGCTCAGCATGATATGCACGAAAACTACTTCACCACGCCCGTATATCCCGATAGCTATACTTCAATTGCCATTGGTCCGGGATTAGGACAATCAGAAGAGACTGCTGCAGCCTTAATGGAACAAATAAAACTTTGTCAGGAACCAATAGTGCTCGACGCCGATGCTCTGAATATTATTGCAGAGCACCGTCAAATTCTACCTTCTATTCCAAGAGGTTCCATACTCACTCCTCACCCTAAAGAACTGGACCGCTTGGTGGGTAAATGCGAAAGCAGTTTTGCACGAATGATTAAGGCACGAGATCTGGCAACCAATTGTAAAATCCACATCGTGCTAAAAGGAGCATACACCATTGTTGTTACTCCCGAAGGTAACTGCTACTTTAACCCAACCGGTAATCCGGGAATGGCAACAGCCGGTGCAGGTGATGTGTTGACAGGAGTTCTGCTCTCGCTATTATCGCAAGGCTACACATCCGAAGAGGCTTGCAAACTGGGAGTTTATTTACACGGAATGGCAGGAGATATTGCTAAGGAAAAGTTGGGAGAAAGAGGATTAACATCAGGCGATATAGCAGATAATATTCCATTTGCATGGCTTAAATTAACCCAAAACACAGATAAGTAACGCAAATAAATATGTTCTTAGAGAATTTTTCTCTACATTTGTGGTTTAATATATAGGTAAAGTTAAAACAGAGATTTATATGAAAAAATCAATAGCATTATTGAGCCTTCTTCTTCTTTCTGCAAATACATTCGCGCAGACAGAAGTTAGTAAATATGGAGGAAAGGATCAGGAGTATGGAGTTACATACACACTCCCTAAAAGTGTAATTGAAATAGAAGTCGAAACTGTAAAATCCACTTATATACCAGGCGAATTCTGCAAATATGCCGACCGCTATCTCAGATTAACAAACATATCCGACACAAAAGAAGAGCATTGGGAAATAACCGGCGTAAAAGCTAAAAGCATTGGTACCCCGGATGCCGAAAAGACTTACTTCATAAAGCTGAAAGATAAAACTCTTGCTCCTTTAATGGAATTGACAGAAAATGGTATTATTAAAACTATCAATCTTCCGTTGAGCCCAAAGGTTGCTCCGGTAAAAGAGGTACCTGTTGAAAAGAAGGCAAAACCAAATGCACGCGACTTTATGACGGAAGAAATCCTGATGGCTGGTTCCAGCGCAAAAGTTGCTGAGCTTGTTGCTAAAGAAATCTATAAAGTTCGTGATAGTAAAAGTTCACTGCTTAGAGGCGAAGTGGAAAGTATGCCAAAGGACGGTGCTTCTCTGAAACTGGTACTCGAGAAACTGGACGAACAAGAAAAGGCACTGACCGAACTCTTTTCGGGAACAGTAGAAAAAGAGACCAAGAGCTATAAGTTCACCATCGCTCCTACTCAGGACGTAAACAAAGCAATTGTATTCCGTTTCTCAAAGAAACTCGGAGTTCTTGGAGTAAACGACTTAGCAGGATCACCGGTATACTATACGCTAACCAATTTAAAAACAGTTCCTGAAAAAGCGCCTGAAACAGGTAAGCCTAAAAAAATTGAAGGAGTTGTTTATAATGTGCCAGGCAAGGCTCATTTCTCAATATTCACTTCACAAACTAATTTGTTCGACGGTGATTTCATGATTACTCAATTCGGTAGTACCGATACATTAATGAAGGAATTATTCGAGAAGAAATCTGTAGTGAAGGTTACATTCGATCCTTCTACCGGAGGTTTGATTAAAATTGATAGAGAAACTCTTAGCAAATAGAATACTTAAATAGGATATTTATTTAGAGAGGGTACCCCAAAAGGGTGCCCTCTTTTATATGCGCGGAATTATTCTTCTTTTTTCTGTTTATATACGGGGTGAAATAAAAAAGCCCGCGGCTTATAATCAATCAATTAGCTTAAAAAGTAAAACGGATTGTCAGAAAACTTCCTTTATAGTTTCTCTAAAAAATAGGAAGAACGAGTTAAAAAGTGTTTCATGACTGATTTTAAACACTATATAGGGGGATAAAAAAGAGCCAAATTTCGAGCACTTTTATATAATACTACAAATAGAACCAACAAAATACTCTCACAAAGTAAAAAAAGCTATTTAGACAGTTATCCCATCAAAAGTATTCACCTCATATACAACCATTTATTACAATAAATTAATTATGTAAAACATTAGAACTCAAATTAAAAATAGATTACATGTAAAAGACCTAGCAATACTATAATAAATTTCTATATTTTAGTAGCCTTTCGTACTTAGAAAAAAAGGCTATCCTAATTTTTGAACAGCCGGCTTTTTATTTATACAATTTAAGAGAATAATAATTATCCTCAGAATTCTGATTTCAGCATGCTATATACTTCAATGTAAAAACATTATCAACCAATAATTCTCCAGAACGCTCAATTCCTTCAAACTGATTTGCAACAAGTACTGTTTTCCTATTTTCCATAATTGAAATCATTATTTTTCAAATATACTAACAAACATCATTTAATAAACAATTAATTTTTATGAATTAATTTCAAACTAACTATTAAACATAAATTCACTCATCAACAATCAAAGTTTATTCACCAATAAATATAATTCATTCACCAATAAATAAAAATAATTGGTCTATAAAAACTGTTAAATAGTTATTTTACACATATTTAAAAAGCTATTATTACATATTCATCAAATGCAAGTACCCAATTTATAAATCCAGGATAGGTTATAACTATTTGATAATATAAATTACAAATTGATTAAAATATACATTACAAAACAACAACTGAAAGTTATAAATCATTATCTTTACAGCTTTATAACAGAAGAAGTGTTACAGCAGATCATTATCGAAGGCTATGAGACAAGGATAATGAAAATCCAGTTCAAAATCGTTAGGTATAGAAAATAAGAAAATATTATGGCATGAAAGCTAAAATCAGATGCAGAATCTCATTATTTGTAAGACTAATGTTGATCTTTACTTTTTATTGTTCCGTTTTATCTGCTCAAAACAAAGGAGTAGTTATGGATGGAATATCGAAAAACTTACTGGCTGGTGTTAATATCTACTTGAATAACAAAAAGGTTATATCAAAAACGAATGAGAGGGGGGAATTTATTATTAAAAAATTAGCCATAACTAATAAGAATGACACCTTATTATTTTCCTATATAGGCTATTCTGTCAAAAAAGTCTCTATCTCAGATCTAAAAGAAAACGAAAACAAGGTTTACTTATTTAAAGATACACTATCACTCAAAGAAATAACTGTTATATCAAACAAACTAACTCTTGATCCATCTATTAAATACGAAAAGATGGCACCGTTAAATATAGGAGTATACTCGTTTGGAGCAGCGCTAATTGGAGATAAAATCTATGTAATTGGAGGCAATGAAACTTATGAAAACAATGATTTGCTAGATAATATAGACAAATATGTAGACAATGGAAATGACGATGCTGAAAGCTTTTTGAAGAAAATAAACAGTTCTGGATCTAACTTTACTTGGAGTAATTACTGTAACAAATTACAAGTATACGATATAGCAACTGATTACTGGCAAAATAGTAATTTAAAGTTTGGCAAAAGAGCTTATCATAACATCAATTATAGCAATAACAAGATATATGTTTTAGGAGGAAAACTATTATCGACTAACAGGGCAACTGAATATCTAGATAATAAAATTGAAGTCTATGATATGAACCTCAACAAGGTTATAACTGACAAAACAAATCCTCATCAGGCAATCAATTTTGCATCTTTCAGCTATAATAATAACCTGATTATTATGGGAGGATCAACAAAGCTAAAGATGAATGGAGAAAAAGAATATTCAAACAAGGCTCATCTATTGGATCTGAGATCCGGATTATGGTACAAACTGCCAGATATGCCCAGTCCTAAGGAAACAAAAGGTGTGGCTATTAATGCTACGATCTATCTGATTGGAGGATTTAATAACAGACCTTTAAAAGAGATAGAGAGCTATAATATAGGAACAGGGAAATGGAATACTGAAGGAGAACTACCTTATGAGGTAGAAAGACCAGCTATTGCTTACAATGAAGATATCATCTATATTTTTGAGGATAGAAAAATTCAGACTTATAATATTAAGACCAAAGAAAAAAATGCATATTTAATTGATTTGTCTTTAAAGTATAGCGAATTACTTTATGCAAACAATATGCTATACATACTTGGAGGACTTGAGGAATATAGTTTCTCGAAATCACCTTCCCGGAATTTATATCGCATTGATCTACGTAATTTTAAAAAGACTATGACATTAATTGATCATCAATAGATTCAATTTCAGCAATTATTCAGCAACCCTAATTTATACATGGTTACACGTAGCAAAAAAGAGGAAATGAAACAACTTCATTTCCTCTTTTTACATTTCAAGGCTCTTATATTTTCTTTAAAGAGCCGTTTTATATTTTATAAACCCATTGGTATACAACTGAGAAATATACGTAGTGATGCGGTACTCATAATTTTCTTCATAATTAAAATGTTCCGCTAGTTGCTCCGTAATCTCTCTTACTGTACGATTTCCATCTATCAAACTCCATACTGCCGTGCCATGTTCTTCGAGCTTAACATGAAGATTGGCCGACTTTCCGCATGGAGCAAAAACTTTCTGCATAAACTTATTACGAAAACGGGGGAATACAATCACACACAAATCGTCTTCCTTTTCCGTCGTAACATGTTCGCTGATATACGGAATTACATCAAATAGGTTTATTTGTTCTTTTTTCTTCATAAATTATTCTTTGATAGAATCAGCTTTCTTAAGTGGAACACGAACAAAGAAGTAACCGATTACCAACATAATAACCAAACCAACTGCGTAGTTAGGACTAGCAAATGGAAGCATATCGGCAAAGAAGATGTTGAACATTGCAAAAATGGCAACTACCAACCCCATCAATGCTTCGCCGGCAATCAATCCGGAAGCGAGAAGCACCCCGGTATTTTCCACGGTAGCCAGCTGACCAACACTGTATTTGCGACGTGCTACATATAGATCGAGAACTCCTTTAATCAAGCCACCCGCAAAAATAGCAAATACTGTGTTAAATGGAAGATACATTCCCACAAAAATTAGCATCGGACTTGTAATTCCCATCAAAATAAATGCTACAGCCATAACCATTCCGGCAATAATAAGTACCCAAGCCATTTGTCCGCCAATGATTCCTTGTGACAAGGCTGCCATTAAACCGGCTTGTGGAGCAGAAAGGTTCTTGCTTCCGAAACCACCTTCGTAACCTTGTTGAAGTCCCATATTGATATCTCCCTGATTAAGGATAATCAAAACACCGAACATTACAAAACCTGCAATAACAACACCAATCAAGTCGCCTACCTGCATTTTCCATGGTGTACCACCAAGGATATGTCCAGCCTTTAAGTCCTGGAACATTTCGCCACCTACGGCTGCTGCCACACAAACAATGGCTGCAATTCCCAATACTGCTGCAACGCCACCATTGTGAGAATCGACACCACAAGCTACAAGAATCAATGCTGTAACAACTAAAGCAGTAAGAGTCAATCCACTGATAGGGTTATTACTTGAACCGATGATACCAACCAGGTAACCAGAAACTGCTGCAAAGAAGAATGCAAGCACAATCATAATGGTTGAAGCAACAATGGCTACAAGAATACTTGTGTTGAAGATGAAATATGTGATTACGAATGTAGCGATAGCAGCAAAACAGATACCTAAAAGAATCCATGATGACTTAAGGTCTTTTTCAGTACGTTCCACATCGGCAGCACTTCCTTGAGTTGCACGTTTCAAGTCCTTTACAGAACGTTTCAATCCTGTTCCAAGACTTCCACGCATTCTATATAAAGTAAAACATGCTGCAACCAACATACCGCCGATAGCAATAATACGAACAACTTCTTTCCAAACAACATTTGCAGCATTCATCCAAGCATCAGGAGAATCAACCGGCAAAGCTGCATTTTGAGGAAGAGATCCTACGAAAGAAGAACCAAGTACGGTAAGCAACATTGGAACCATTAATCCCCATGCCATTACTGAACCACTAAAGTTGAGCGCTGAAAGGCGTGGACCGATAATGTAACCTACACCTAAATATGCAGGGCTGATAGATGGTCCGCCAGCAAGGAAACCTCCGTCGAGTGTTTTGCCACCTGCAAACTTAGCGATAGATGATTTAAAGAAAGTAGTCCATTCTGTTGCAAACAAGCGAAGATCGCCGGCTATTTTAACAACGGCACCAACAATCATTGCAGAGAATAAATATTTGGAACCACCGGAACCGCTACGGCCACTTTTATGAATTTCGGCTGCTGCCACACTTTCAGGAAAAGGAAGTTCTTTATCTTCCACCATCACCCTGCGAAGTAAAGCTACGAAAAGAACACCAAGGATACCACCGGTGATAAGAATCAATGAAGCAATAAAATAACTGCCTATTGAACTGAACTGTTCGCCACTCCACACACCGGAAATATAAAATGCCGGTAAGGTAAAGATTGCACCTGCTGCAACCGACTCGCCAATGGAACCTACGGTACGGGTTATGTTTTCTTCCAGGATTGTTCCTTTAAAGAAACGCAAAATTGCCATACCAATTACTGCTGCCGGGTAAGTAGCAGCAATTGTCATACCGGCTTTAAGGCCAAGATAAGCATTCGCTGCACCCAAAATAACGGCCAGTACCAAACCGATGAGCACTGCTCTACCGGTAAATTCTCTCATGCTTGCATTCGCCGAAACGAAAGGCACGAACTTTTTTTCATCCGCCATATTCTGCTTTTGTGATTAAATTGTATAATAAATTAAACTTATTTTTCTATGCACAATTCACAAAGATACAACTTATACCTTTTTTAGCAATTAATACTTTCGTTTTTTATTTAATTAATATACAGTAGTGATCAACAAAAAAAAATCCTGCCCGAATAGTTTCGGACAGGATTCTGTCAATGCTATAATCTGTTAATTGATTACTTAGCTAATTTACCAGCTGAACCAAGAACATTTTCTAGTTTCAGTTTATAAAGTGCTTTCAAAGTATCACGAGCAGGACCAAGATATTTACGTGGATCGAATTCTCCTGGTTGTTCTACGAATACTTTACGTACAGCAGCTGTCATTGCCAAACGACCATCAGAGTCAATGTTGATCTTACATACAGCAGAAGAAGCAGCTTTACGAAGTTGTTCTTCTGGAATACCGATAGAGTCAACTAACTTACCTCCGTATTGGTTGATTTGAGCAACCAAATCCTGAGGAACTGAAGATGAACCGTGAAGAACGATTGGGAATCCAGGGATTTCTTTTTCAATTTCTTCAAGGATATCGAAACGCAATGGAGGTGGGATCAAGATACCATTAGCATCACGAGTACATTGAGCTGGAGTAAATTTGTTTGCTCCGTGAGAAGTACCGATTGAAATAGCTAATGAATCAACACCTGTGCGAGATACAAAATCTACAACTTCAGATGGTTGAGTATATGTGTGGTGTTCTGCAACAACATCATCTTCTACACCAGCCAATACACCAAGTTCACCTTCAACTGTTACATCGAATTGGTGAGCGTATTCAACTACTTTCTTAGTTAATGCAATATTTTCTTCGTATGGGAAATGAGAACCGTCGATCATTACTGATGAGAATCCCATATCGATACAAGATTTGCAAAGTTCGAAAGAATCACCATGGTCTAAGTGAAGAACAATTTCAGGATTAGCACAACCTAATTCCTTAGCATATTCTACAGCTCCCTGAGCCATGTAACGAAGTAAAGTCTGATTTGCATATTTACGAGCGCCACTTGAAACCTGAAGGATAACAGGAGATTTTGTTTCTACTGCAGCCTGAATAATAGCTTGCATTTGCTCCATGTTATTGAAGTTAAACGCTGCAATGGCATACTTTCCAGCGATAGCTCTCTTAAACATATCTTTTGTGTTTACGAGGCCTAAATCTTTGTAATTAACCATGTTTTTTTAATATTTATTGTTAGTGAATTAAAATTCTTCGCAAAATTAAAAAGAATAGTTTGAATAAAAATGTTCTGCGAAAGATTTTATCTTATAAAACGTTATATTTCATTACTTATGACACTTTTTCTCCATGAATAAATATCATATTGTAATCTCTATATGGCAATAGAAACAAAAGGGGCAGATTTTAGTTCAACTGAATCTGTCCCTTTAATATTTATTGAGTAATCAAAACTCCTTTTTATTTAACCTCTTTAAGAAAGTAAACAATAGTTGGCAAGTGATCGCTATAGCCATTTAGCCATAAGCTGCCTCCAAAGGTTCTTTTGGGCGAGCCTTTATAATTACCCTCTTGCTGTATCATAAAATCACGATAGAATATCTCATTTTTGCAGAATTTCAATGTACTTCTGTCATCACCCAACAAATTAGATGATACCACAATCTGATCGAAAAGATTCCACTTTCCCCTGTAGGTTAGTGTTCCCATTCCTTTTACCTGTAAAGTATTCCACCATGGATTATACAATCCACCTACTTCTACGTCTGCAATTTCTCTGTGTGCACCTAAGGCTTTGCTCATACTTTCATCCATTGGGTCGTCATTCATATCTCCCATAATTACAATCTTTAAAGCTGGATTTTCGCGAAGCAAAGAGTCTTTAATAGCACGGACTTGCTTGCCTGCCAATATGCGGGCTGGTGAATCAGCTCCACGAGATGGCCAGTGATTAACAATAACAGTAACATTTTCGTCGGCCATTACTCCGTTTACAACCAAAAATCCACGTGTTTTATGAACTGTATCATCAGGATTTACATAAGGAAGAAGCTTGCTTGTTTTAACGTTAAACAAAGCAGGATTGTACAAAAGTGCACAATCAATGCCACGTTGATCTGGCCCTTCATAATGAACAATCTGATAACCGGTAGAAGCAAGTGCCGGTTGTTTAATCAAATCTTCAAGCACATGTCTATTTTCTACCTCGGCCAAACCGATAAAAGCCGGACCTTCTGGCTGTTTATCACGTGCCAGCATGCCAAGCACTTCGGACATATTCTTTAGTTTGGATACATATTTGGTAGAATCCCAATTATTTTTCCCTTCGGGAAGATATTCATAATCATCTTTGCCCTGATCATGTGTGTAATCAAATAAGTTTTCCATGTTATAAAAAGCTACGCTATAAAGCGCATACTTCTTTTTTTCCTGTGCATTTATTGATAAGGAAAATAAAAGAAGTAAATTCAATGCTATCAGCAGTTTCTTCATTTTAAATCTATTTTTATTATATTTATATATCACTAAATTTATAAAAGATGGGCAATATGCCAATCACAGACAAAAGTCTTAAAAAAAAACGAAAGAAGAACATATTAATAGAACATTTATACCTAAAAAAACTATAAAGCATTTCAGAACAACAATATTTTATTATTAGCAAAAAGAGAAATGTTTTAAATATAAAATAAGGTTAGAGGGAACAAACAAGTACTCTCTAACCTTATACAATTGCTTATATATTTTCATCCTTATCGTTCAAGAAACTAAAAGGAAGTATATCTGCTCTCTTATTACTTAATAATAATCTTCTTCACTACTCCATCTCCATTAAGTATATATATACCTTGAGGAAGTGTGACAGAAGTTACACCCGGATTCAGTTTATGCTTATATACAATTTGCCCGGAGATGTTATAGATACTAATATTCTGAACCTTATCATTCTGAATAACAAGTTGGTTACTTTGTACATAGAAACGGGATGAGTCGCTTTCATTCTTGGAAATAGCGGTTGAAGTATAATCTGTCATAGAGATATCATCAACATTTGCACGAGAAGTACTTCCTGTTTTTGCAATTTTAATGCGAATAGGACCTGATACATTTATTGTGTATTTGTATTCTTTTAATGAATTTGAGACTGTTATATTATCACCTGCAGATATCCAATTATTTCCTCCATCAGAAGAATAATAAACTCCAAGTGCAACACTTGCATCAGTACCAAAAGTACCCGCATATAAAGAAAGTACACCTACACCATTCTGCTTATCCGTATTCATATAAAAACTACAATCGGTAGCTTTTCCGATACGAGCAGATTGAGTTCCCATTTTTAAATCACCGGACTGATTCCCTAACATAGAATTATCAAAAGTCCAAGATGTCATGGTGCAAGTCACCGAACCTAGAGTATAACCTCCTTTTAATCCTGTTTCAAAATCCTCAAAAAAGGTTTTAGCCAACTCAGCAGTCCCGGTTACCGGAATTTCCTGATCGTCTGAAATTTCTGTGCATGAAAGAGAAAGTGTTGACTGATAACTACCTGCAGCAGAAGAAGCCATACGAACATAGAACGTTCCTCCTGCAGAAGCAAGAGTGATATCATTTGACCACGTTTGTTGATCTGATGATACTTCAAAAGGTGTACCAACCTTAACAGCAATATTACTATTGATATATTCTGTTGAAACAGTTACGCTTTTTACAGATGATGCAGCATTGGGTGATGTTACAAAGTCAAGACTTCCACCCTGCAAAGTAGCTGTTACAGCAGGTACAGCAACTAATGTTTTTACACCAATAAGATTTGAAGAAAGTCCACCACCGGTAAGTTTATAATAATATTGTGTATCCTGTGAAAGATTTGTAACAGTTTGAGTTTCTGAAGAAGCATCAACACTTACCGGATAACCTGTAACCAAGGTTGTTTTATCAGATTGATAAAGACTAAAATCGTATTTAGTTGTTGCATCGCTTACATTCTTCCATGAAGCAACGAATGATTTTGAAGTTACATTTGAAGCCGCGAGTACAGGTATGCCATCTACAGCTTCAGCTTTAAGATTTACAGAAACTGTTACTCCGCCTCCTGATAAAGAAAGTGTACCTGTTGCAGTTGCTGCTGAAGCAGAAGTATACTGAACAGTCACTTTAGCACCGGCAGCCACCTGATCTTTCGTTAAAGAAGATGCATTAACAGTAAATCCGGTTCCCGAAATACTTACAGTCAAATCGCCAGTCAGATTTTTTCCGCTAACAGATACTTCTTTCTCTAGTGTTTTACTAATTGAAGTAACTCCCAAATCTAAAGTTGAATTATTTGTTGGTGAATACAAAGCTGGATCAGTGCTCTCACTCCATGGGGTTTCCGTCTTAGTCCCCCAAATATATTCGGCTAATTCCGGATAATCAATAAATGGATTACGGTTTCCTTGTATCTTAGAAACCGCATTGTTTCTGTTTATTTCCTTTTCACTTACCGGATCTTCCTTACTCCATTTCAGAAGAAGCTGGTAAGCCCATTGCTGAAAGGTAGGATAAGTATTTTTTTCCAGTTCATAAAGAGCTGATGAACCAACCCAATCAGTTGAATAGTCTTCATAACATGTTGCCATATACATATATCCACGTGCAAAATCGCCTTTATATTCATCGGAAGGTTCCCAGGCATCAATTAAACCTCCGGGGCGGCTACTTGATTTTCCAACTTTTATCACTCCATTTGAATATGTAACAGTACCGTCAACAACAGCCATTGGATAATTACTCTTTGCTGAATTAGCTGCAATGTCTGACGGATTTAGATTATAAAGATCTCTATAAGCGTTGCGTTCATCACCTCCCCACCAGCTTTTGGGAAATGAATGTTCAATATTCATTCCTGATGCTGCATAATTACCGTTTACAGGAACTCTATTGTTTGAGTACATATCCCAAACCGTTCCATCCGGACGGACATCTGTCTTTGCAAATCCCGACCATGTTTTACCATCTCCACTACCATAATTAAGCACCGTTGCATTCATAATAATGGAGTGCAAAGCCGTTTTCAATTCTGCTTTTTTCTTCCCTACTGCGGATGTGTAATAGCCACTTGGGATCTGTGCCATTAATTGTCCGCCTATACAGACAATTAATAATTGCATTAACAAATGCAGGAAAAATTTTCTCATTCTATCGTTTTTTTATTGACCAATTTAAATACACTTCAATATTTCCCTTTCATAGTATATAAAAAAGTAGTTCATAGACATTTAGCCCATTAAGGAGTACAAAGTTAATAATTATACAATAAATAATCTGCCATAAGGGTTAATTTTATTTGTCAGTTATATTACAATCTGATTATCGGTTCGTTTTTTCATTTAAAAAATTAACAATTAACACAAAACAAACATTATTTTATTATCATACGAAAAAGTTCCTCAAATAATTTTCCAATTTAAAGAAAAGCATTATCTTTGCGCTCTGAAATAGACCATTACACTATTCTTACCAAATAGTACAAAGTAATAATAATTAAAAAACAAATACTGAAATGAAAAAAGGTATTCATCCAGAATCATATCGTCCAGTCGTATTTAAGGATATGTCTAATGGCGATGTATTTTTATCTCAATCTACTTGCAACACTAAAGAAACTATCGAATTCGAAGGTGCAACTTATCCATTGGTTAAGCTTGAAATTTCTAACACTTCTCACCCATTCTACACTGGTAAATCTACAATGATTGATACTGCTGGTCGTATTGATAAGTTTAAAAGCCGTTACGGAGATCGTAGCAAGAAATAAGATATTTCAGATTTTATCTGATAAAAAAGCTCTGATACAATTTTGTATTGGAGCTTTTTTTATTGCTTGTCCACCCGGGTGTACAATACCCATCCACCCGGATGTAACAGGCCTCTACACCCGGGTGTACTAATATCCTACACCCAGATGGAATAAGAATTTATTGGTTTGCTTTGTTATAACTTGATAAGGGTTTGATTTAAAAGGCAAAACATAGTCTGCCAAAATCAGGACGAGACAAAGTGCTAGACTGCTAGATTAGCGCTAGACTTGCTTGAAGAAGTCTAGCACCTCCATTCCATTCATTCACAATACATTAAATGGTTACTGCTAGACTGCTAGACTTTTGTGGAAGTATTTTTTTATAGAGAGAAATCTAAGATTTTACTTTAAGTTACATTTTCAATGTAAACCTACCCTCTTTCCAAACATAGACAAGTGCCTTTTTTACGAAAGGAGCTAAATCCTTAGCTGCAGTTTCATCCAGATATTCGGGAGAAGCAAAAGTAAAAGTAATATCACTGCTATCTTTTGAAAGATCAGATTTCAATAAATAAAAATCCAATGCAGCACGTGCGTTATTAAACGCTTCGAGTTGAGTAGAATCGGGAGTAATGAAGAATTGCTCCATTTTAGGTAATTCTATATAATCTTTCGCCGGCAATTCTTTCCAGGCTGTAGTATAAAAAAGGATGCGGCTATCGCAAGCCGGACCGCAAACAGTATTAACTACACAAATAATTTTTGTGGTATCGTTCAGTTGAAGCAATTTCATCTGAAAACTACTCTGAGGGGTAGTCTGCAAATAAACATAATCTTTAGTCAGAGTTTTCATTTCCGACATTTTATCCATCTTATTCTTGACTTGCGCTTTCATATTGCTTTCGAGAAAATCTGCAAAGTCTTCCCGGTTTACTTTTGTGAGCAAAGGCGACAAGGAATCGGGCATATTAATAAATACCGATTTAGCATCCTGCGCATGCAAGGAGATGACACAAGTCATCAAAAAACAAAGAAGGAGTATCTTTTTCATCTTATTAATTTATTTTGAGCCCAAATATAAGAATATCATTCCAATTAGCACCAGAATAAGATCGATTGCTTTGCTTTTTAAATTCTTTTCACGGAAAAACATTGCACCAAAGATGAACGAAACAATTACACTGCTTCGTCGAACCATAGATACAATAGAAATCATGGAATCGTCATAACTAAGTGCATAGAAATAAACAAAATCGGCTGCACCTAGAAAGATTGAAATAAGTATAATACTCCAGTGCCAGCGAAACGGAGTAGTTTCTTTTCGCTTTGGCCACCATAAAAGCATCAGCACTCCGCCCATAATAAAGAGCTGATAAACATTATACCATGATTGGATAAGCATAGGATTAAATTGCTTCATCAGGTATTTATCATAAAGTCCGCTAATAGCTCCTGTTAAGGCTGCCATCACAATAAAGAAAATCCACTTGTTGCTTTTAAAGTCTATTCCTTCTTTCTTACCCGAGCGACTAAGCATAAAGAATGAGGCGATTGCAAGCAAAACCCCAATCCATTGATAAAGATTGAGACGTTCGCCAAAAATAAGCATAGCACCGACCAATACCATAACCGGGCGGGTTGCATTTATTGGTCCTACAATAGTAAGCGGCAAGTGCTTCATTCCAAAATAGCCAAAAATCCAGGAAGAAAGTACTATTACCGATTTCAGTAATACGTATTTATGAACTTCCCATCCTTCGACCGGAACATAAAAAATGGTATTGCTAATCCACTCCTGCCCCATGGCGGAACAAATAATAAACGGCAAAAATATCAGACTGGAAAACAGTGTATTAAGAAACAACACCGGCAATACAGCATTATCTTTTAAAGATCTCTTTTTGAAAACATCATAAAAGCCTAATAAGAAGGCTGAAGTAAAAGCTAATAATAACCACATATTATATAAAAGTTTCAGCAGGATATTCTATATCTACTAAAAACAGGGCATGCCCCGGAACAGAAGCACCTGCTTTGCATCTGTCTTTTTGTTCTATCACTTTACGGAATTCTTCAATACTAATTTTACCTCGCCCTACTTCTACCAGCGTTCCAACAACGGCACGCACCATATTGCGAAGAAAGCGGTCGGCTTTTATAGTAAACACCCAGGTGGTTTCATCTTCCTGAATCCACTCTGCCTGCATAATTTTGCAATTATTGGTTTTTACATCGGTATGAAGTTTACTAAAACTGGTAAAGTCGGTATATTCAAACAGTATCTTTGCAGCCTCGTTCATCAGTTCATAGTTGAGCGATCCGTGCATCCGCCATTTCAGGTGACGGTTAAACGGTGATTTTACAGAGGTGATGTAATATTTATAGGTACGAGACAAAGCATCGAAGCGAGCATGTGCTTCGGGATGTACTTTACAAACACGATATACGGAAATGTCAGGAGGAAGTAATCTGTTCAACTTATCAGTCAGCAATGCAAGATTAAGATCTTCTTTTTCTGAATCAAAGTGTGCTACCATCAGTTTGGCATGAACTCCGGCATCAGTTCTACCGGCACCTACTACTTCTGTTTCAACGCGAAGTAGAGTAGAAAGTGCTTTTTGCAAGCATTCCTGTACACTCACTCCGTTGGGCTGAACCTGCCAACCGTGATAATTTGTCCCCTCGTAGGCTAAATAAATAAAGTATCGTTGCACGCGTTTTTATTATTTTGGCGCAAAGGTACGTTTTTTTTCTTTTATGTAAGTTGCTATCTGGCAGTAATATGAAAACAACCTTGCTTCAGTTCGTACTTTACGTAGCAGGTTTCTGCTTTTCTAAGATCGCGAAGTACTTCGGAAAGTACCAGTTTTAAGGTATCGCGGTTAACATCCTGCATCGGACGATCATCTTCTACTTTCTTAAAACGTTTCCAGCTTACATCGAAAGTTGTTCCATAAAAATGGGCCGACTTTTCGGATGCATTTCCATTACGTTTGCGCAATTTCTTAACATCATCCTGTGTTCTAAGTACTGATGTTACAACGACCTGATTGGGATTTAATCCTTTAGATTCTAAAGAATCAAGGAAATTAGAACCTATACTGGACAATAAATCACCGGCTTTTGGTACAAGGTAAGGAAGTGAGTGAGTAAGAGAATCTACTATATAATATTCATTACTTTCTATAAGTACCAAATCGCCTTTCAGTTTTTCGGCATCTTCGCGTGAAGATATGGGACGGATACCAATTGCCTGTGCTGCCGACAAATGCAAATCATTTAAATCACCAAATGAGCGTTTAAAACTTATCACACCCCGTATGTTTTTAGGATGATTTAGCTTTAAGGTTTTATCCTTACAGGCAGACAGACAGCAAATTAAAAAAAACAAGCCTACAATTGGTATAAGTTTGCGCATCAGAAAGTGAATTTTCAGATTTTATATTATGTACTTTGTTTTGCAAATATATATTAAAATGCCTTTCTATAAAAACAATTTCTGAATAAACTCAATTATAAAAGTAAATGATTTCAGAACTGAAGATAAAGTTTCTACATAATGCAAGAGCGCTCAGTTTATTTTCGCTAGAGAGGTATATAATTCGAAGTTTTTTATGTAAATTTGCAAGCAATTTAGAAATAAACATTTGATCCTTTAAATTGATTCAATGATAGAAAAACTGATTGTTCTCGAAGACATCGATCCGGTTATCTTCTATGGTGTAAATAACACCAACATTCAACTAATAAAAGCCTTATTTCCAAAATTAAGGATAGTAGCCCGTGGAAATGTGATTAAGGTGATGGGTGATGAAGAGGAGATGTGCGCGTTTGAAGAGAATATTTTAGCTTTAGAAAAACATTGCGTTCAATACAATTCGTTAAAGGAAGAAGTCATCATTGATATTATAAAAGGTAACGCTCCCCAGACTGAAAAAAACGGGAACGTAATTGTATTTAGTGTTACCGGAAAGCCTATCATTCCACGTAGTGACAACCAACTTAAATTAGTGGAAGGATTTGAAAAGTGTGATATGCTCTTTGCTATCGGCCCGGCCGGTTCGGGAAAGACTTACACCTCTATTGCTCTGGCTGTAAGAGCATTGAAACAAAAAGAAATTAAAAAAATCATTTTAAGTCGCCCCGCTGTCGAAGCCGGTGAGAAACTAGGATTTCTTCCGGGGGATATAAAAGAAAAGATTGATCCGTATCTGCAACCTCTATACGACGCACTTCAGGATATGATTCCCGCAGCCAAGTTAAAGGAATATATGGAACTAAATATTATCCAGATTGCACCGCTGGCTTTTATGCGCGGCCGTACTCTAAACGATGCTGTCGTTATTCTCGATGAAGCCCAGAATACTACCACTCAGCAAATTAAAATGTTTCTTACCCGCATGGGGATGAATACTAAAATGATTATTACGGGTGACCTTACTCAGATTGACCTTCCGGCTGCCCAAACTTCCGGACTTGTACAGGCAATGCGTATTTTGAAAGGAGTAAGAGGTATCAGCTTTGTGGAACTTGGAAAGAAAGACATTGTTCGCCACAAGTTGGTAGAACGAATCGTTGAAGCTTATGAAAAATTCGACGAGAAAAAGAAAAAAGAAAAACAATTAGAAGAATCCCAAAAACAAATACAATAATGAGCAAAGCATTAGTAAAAACAGATTTTAATTTTCCGGGACAAAAAAGTGTTTACCACGGAAAAGTACGTGATGTGTATAATATCAACGACGAATTATTGGTGATGGTTGTAAGCGACCGTATCTCTGCATTCGATGTTATTCTGCCAGAAGGTATTCCTTACAAAGGACAAGTGCTGAATCAGATTGCTGCCAAATTCCTGGATGCAACTGCTGATATTGTACCAAACTGGAAGGTTGCTACTCCAGATCCAATGGTTACTGTAGGTATTAAATGTGTTCCTTTTGAAGTGGAAATGGTGGTACGCGGTTACCTTACCGGTCACGCCTGGAGAGAATATAAAGAAGGAAAACGTATTCTTTGCGGTGTACCAATGCCTGAAGGAATGAAAGAAAACCAACCATTCCCTACTCCTATCATTACTCCTACAACCAAGGCTTACGAAGGTCACGATGAAGATATCTCTAAAGAAGAGATTATTGCACAGGGTATTGTAAGTAAAGAGGATTACGAACAATTGGAAAAATACACATTGGCTGTTTATGCACGCGGATGTGAAATTGCAAAACAAATGGGTCTTATCCTTGTTGATACTAAATATGAATTTGGTAAGAAGGATGGCAAGATTATTCTGATGGATGAAATTCATACTCCGGATTCTTCACGTTATTTCTACGCTGACGGCTTTGAAGAACGTTTAGCTAAGAATGAACCACAAAAGCAGTTATCTAAGGAGTTTGTTCGCCAATGGTTAATTGAAAATGGTTTCCAGGGAAAAGAAGGACAACAAGTTCCTGCTATGACCGAAGAATACGTAAACAGTGTAAGTGACCGCTACATTGAATTATACGAAAACATTGTTGGAGAAAAGTTTGTAAAAGCTGATCTTGATGATGTAGCTGCAAGAATTGAAAAGAATGTTACTGCATTCCTTTCTAAATAAATAGCATTCAATGAATAACAAGAAGGCTTATCTTCTTGTTATTCATTACTTTTTTACTGCAACACATAGTTTTTGACTTTTTTATTTATCTATTTTCATTCATGAAATACCCTCAAGAAGAAATAAAGCCTTATAGCTCCGAAGGAAAAAAAACCGAACAGGTGGAGACTATGTTTGATAATATAGCCCATCATTACGACCTATTAAACCATACCATGTCTTTTGGTATTGACAAGGGTTGGAGACGGAAGGCTATTGCCTGGCTGAAACCTTTTCGTCCTCAGAAAATGATGGATGTAGCTACCGGAACAGGCGATTTTGCTATTCAGGCTTACCGTGATTTATTACCTGAAGAACTGATTGGCACGGATATTTCGGAAGGGATGATGAAAATTGGTAAAGAGAAGGTGCTAAAGTTGGGGCTTGACCAGAGTATATATTTCGCCAAGGAAGATTGTATGAACCTGACTTTTACTGACAATACTTTTGATGCAATCACTGTTGCTTTTGGTATCCGTAACTTTGAAAACCTGGACAAAGGTTTATCGGAGATGTACAGGGTACTGAATAAAGGCGGGCATTTGGTTATTCTGGAACTGACCACTCCGGATTCCTTCCCGATGAAACAGCTATTTGCCATCTATTCTAAGATTGTGATTCCTACAATGGGTAAGCTTCTTTCAAAAGATGATAATGCTTACACCTATCTACCAGAAACCATCAAAGCCTTCCCACAAGGGGAAGTAATGAAGGGAGTTATTGAAAAGGCGGGATTCAAAGATGTTTCTTTCAAACGACTGACATTCGGAGTCTGCACCCTTTACACTGCTGCAAAATAATAAAACCAAAAAACACAGACTATGCAAAAGTACGGTTTAATAGGCTATCCGCTAAAACATTCTTTCTCGATTGGATTTTTCAACGAGAAATTCAAATCGGAAAACATCGATGCCGAATATGTAAATTTTGAGATTCCTGATATCAATCTTTTTATGAATGTTATCAGTGAGAACTCTGATCTTTGTGGTTTAAATGTCACTATTCCGTATAAGGAACAAATAATTCCTTTCCTTGACGAATTAGATAAGGATACCGCTAAAATTGGTGCGGTCAACGTTATTAAAATTATTCGTCAGAAAGGGAAAATAAAACTGGTTGGATATAATTCTGATATTATTGGTTTTACACAATCTATAGAACCTTTACTAAAAGAGCATCACAAAAAAGCACTTATTCTGGGAGCAGGAGGTGCTGCTAAAGCGGTATTTCATGGATTAAAGAATCTGGGTATTACAAGTACGTACGTATCGCGCACTAAACAACAACCAGACATGCTTACTTACGAGGAACTAACTCCTGAAATTATTGCTGAAAATACTATTATTGTAAATGCTACTCCTGTAGGTATGTTTCCTAATGTAGATGCCTGCCCGGACATTCCTTATGAATGTCTAACCAAAAATCATTTGTTATACGATTTATTGTATAACCCGGACACAACATTATTTATGAAGAAAGGGGCAGAACGTGGAGCTAAAACCAAGAATGGTTTGGAAATGCTTTTACTTCAGGCTTTTGCTGCCTGGGAAATATGGAATAAATAAGCCTATTTATGACAACAAAAAAGGTAATCAAGGTTATTAAATATTTGTTTCTCTCACTATTACTTCTTTTCGTAGCAAGTACAGTGGGGGGAAGCTTTTATATGCTTGATTACTCGCTAACATCTAAACATAACAATAATGACGAAGCCGAGTCGTATAAGTATATGTACGACAATTATCCTTATCTGCATCAATGGGTGGATAGCCTGAATAAGGTTTCGGCATTAAAGGATACTTTCATTATTGGCAACGAAAACAATAAACTGCATGCATATTTCATAGCAGCCAACAAGCCAACAAAAAAAACAGCTATATTGGTTCATGGTTATACAGACAATGCCATCCGCATGATGATGATTGGTTATTTGTACAATCATGATTTGAATTATAATGTTCTTCTTCCAGATCTGCGGGCACATGGTAAAAGTGAAGGTAATACTATTCAGATGGGATGGAAAGATCGTCTTGATGTGATTCACTGGATTGATGTAGCAAAAGGTATATACGGAGATAGTATAAATATTGTGGTTCATGGCATCTCAATGGGAGCTGCGACAACAATGATGGTAAGCGGAGAAAACCTTCCTTCAAATGTAAAATGCTTTGTGGAAGATTGCGGATATACCAGTGTGTGGGATGAATTTTCTAAAGAACTGGAAAAACGTTTTAACTTACCTGAGTTTCCGTTAATGTATGCTACCAGCTTGCTATGCGACATTAAATATAACTGGAATTTCAAAGAAGCGTCTCCACTGAATCAAGTGAAGAAATGCCGTTTACCAATGTTCTTTATTCATGGTGATGCAGACACTTATGTTCCTACCTGGATGGTTTATCCGCTTTATGAAGCAAAACCAGCACCAAAAGAATTATGGATTGTTCGGGGAGCTGAACATGCAAAATCATACAAACAAAATCCTCAGCTTTATCTTGCAAAAGTTAAAGCATTTACTGATATGTATATTAAATAAGTTATTTTCCAAAATTCTTTTTATATCTTTGTCAATAATAGCCTGCTTAAAGACTAACTATCTGAAAACTCTTTAAATCAGGACTTAAAGACGATATTATTTTCAGAAAAAGAAACAAAACAATGCATCATACGAATTATATTTGATATATTTTGATGCAAAATAAAATGAATAAATACGATAATATACGATCATGAATTTATTAAAAAAGACAATGCTGTTCTTGCTGTTATGCCTTAGCTTTCAAGCAAAAGCCCAGAATAATGCATATACAGTGGAAAGTGTTCCGAATGTGCATTTAGAAAATAAAATGCGCTACGTGAGCAATCCCGGTGGGCTTTTATCTCAGGAAGCTTGTGCAGCTATAGACAGCATGCTTTGGAAACTGGAACAAAAAACGTCAATTGAAGTTGCAGTTATTGCTCTTCCATCTATTGGGAATGAGAACAGCTTTGATTTTGCTCTTGGAATATTTAATGCATGGAAAGTAGGAAAAAAAAGCAAAGATAACGGACTGGTAATTTTGCTGGTAGAAGACCAACGCACGATACGTTTCATAACCGGTTATGGACTTGAAGGAGATTTACCGGATGCCATTTGCAAAAGAATTCAAGTCAAAAAAATGAATCCTTTCTTCCGCAACAATAACTGGGACGGGGGAATGGTTAGTGGTATTCAGGCTGTTTGTGCTCGTCTGGATGGTTCCATGACTAACGATGAATTGAATAATGAGGAAGGCGGAAATATTATGTTTTTGTTCTTTGCTGCAGGCGGATTTATTATATTGTTAGCTTTTATAGGTGGAATTGCTTCCTGGAGAGCGACACGCTGCCCAAAATGCAAACAACATAAACTGATGCGAACGGATTCCAAACTTCTTTCTTACCGTCATGGAGTAAAAAGAGAAGAAGTGGTGTATACTTGCCAGAATTGTGGGCACAAAATAATTCGTGAAACGGAATCATCAGACGATAATTACCGCGGCGGAAGAGGTGGCCTTGGCGGAGGAATATTCCTGGGCGGCCTAGGCGGAGGCTTAGGTTCCGGAGGCGGAGGATTCAGCGGAGGTAGCTTTGGTGGCGGCATGTCTGGTGGCGGAGGTGCAGGTTCAGATTTTTAACATAACAACAAAAAATGAATATAAACATGAAAAAGTCAGTAATTATTGCCATTGCGGTAATTGTTCTTATTGCATTACTTGGTTCAAGTGCTTATAACTCAATGGTAGATAAACAAGAAGGTGTAACAAAAGCTTGGTCGAACGTAGAAAATCAATATCAGCGTCGTTCTGATCTTATCCCAAATCTTGTTAATACAGTAAAAGGATATGCTAAACACGAAAAAACAACTTTGGAAGGAGTTATTGCGGCACGTTCTAAAGCAACTCAGATAACCATTGATCCTGATAAGTTGACTCCAGAAAAATTGCAGGCTTACCAAAAAGCACAAGGTGATGTTACAACTGCTCTAGGTAAACTGTTAGCTATCACTGAAAACTATCCTGATTTAAAAGCTAACCAGAATTTCCTTGAGTTACAAGCACAGTTGGAAGGTACAGAAAATCGTATAGCAGTAGAGCGCGGACGTTTCAACGAATTAGCAAAAGAGTATAACGCTTATATCCGCAAATTCCCAAGAAATATGTTTGCAGGAATGTTTGGCTTTGAAAAAAGACCATATTTTGAAGCAGAAGCTGGCTCTGAAAAAGCTCCAACAGTAGAGTTCTGATACAAAGATTTGTCTACAAGAAAAAAATACAGTACTTTTGCACGCTGTATACAAAATCCTTTTATATAACTAAAAATGAGTAATCAACGATACATGCAGCGTGGCGTTTCTGCATCAAAAGAAGATGTGCATAACGCTATAAAGAACATCGACAAGGGTGTATTCCCTAAAGCTTTCTGTAAAATTATTCCTGATATTTTGGGAGGTGATCCTGAATATTGTAACATTATGCATGCCGACGGAGCTGGAACTAAATCAAGTCTGGCATATCTTTACTGGAAAGAAACTGGCGATATTTCTGTGTGGAAAGGCATTGCACAGGATGCGTTGATTATGAATATTGATGATTTACTTTGCGTTGGTGCAGTAGACAATATTCTTGTATCTTCTACTATCGGTCGTAACAAGTTACTAATCCCGGGAGAAGTGATCTCGGCTATCATTAATGGAACAGATGAATTACTTGCCGAACTTCGTGAAATGGGTGTAGGTGTTTATGCAACTGGCGGTGAAACAGCAGATGTTGGCGATTTGGTTCGTACTATCATCGTGGATAGTACTGTAACTTGCCGCATGAAACGCAGTGACGTAATCGACAATGCAAATATCCGTCCAGGAGATGTTATTGTAGGACTTGCTTCTTACGGACAAGCTACATACGAGAAAGAATACAACGGAGGTATGGGTAGTAACGGACTTACTTCTGCCCGCCATGATGTATTTGCCAAATATCTTGCAGAAAAATATCCTGAAAGCTATGATGCCGGCGTTCCTGAAGATCTAGTTTATTCCGGGAATTTAAAGCTGACCGATCCGATCGAAGGTATCAGCCTTGATGCAGGAAAAATGGTTCTCTCTCCTACCCGTACTTATGCTCCGGTTGTTAAGAAATTGCTTGATGCTCTTCGTCCTGAAATCCATGGTATGGTTCATTGCTCTGGCGGTGCTCAGACAAAAGTACTTCACTTTGTGGATAATGTAAGAATTATAAAAGACAATCTCTTCCCTGTACCTCCATTGTTTAAGACTATTAAAGAGCAATCGGGCACAGATTGGAATGAAATGTACAAGGTGTTTAATATGGGCCATCGCCTGGAAGTATATCTTTCACCTGAACATGCAGAAGAAGTTATTGCTATTTCCAAGTCATTCGGAATTGACGCGCAAATCGTTGGACGCATTGAAGAATCTGATAAAAAAGAGCTGATTATTAAAAGTGAATTCGGAGAGTTCATATATTAAATTATGGCAGAATATAACAATACAATATTAGACAAGCTTGAAGGTTTGGTGAGCCGCTTCGAAGAAATCTCGACACTAATTACCGATCCTGATGTAATTTCAGATATGAAGCGTTACGTGAAACTAACCAAGGAATACAAAGAATTGGAAAATATCATGAACGCCCGCAAAGAGTATATACAAATGCTCGATGGAGTTGAGGAAGCCAAAGTAATTCTGGATACTGAACAAGATCAGGAAATGCGTGAAATGGCAAGAGAAGAATTAAATGCCTGCCAATCCCGCATTCCGGAACTGGAAGAGGAAATAAAACTCCTCCTTGTTCCTGCCGATCCTCAGGATGGTAAGAATGCAATTGTTGAAATCCGTGGTGGAACAGGTGGCGATGAGGCTGCAATATTTGCAGGAGATTTGTTCCGTATGTATGTGAAATACTGTGAAGCTAAAGGATGGAAAGTTGAGGTAACAAGTACAAGTGAAGGAACATCCGGAGGATTCAAGGAAGTTGTCTTTACCGTAAGCGGTGAAAACGTATACGGAACTTTGAAATATGAATCGGGCGTACACCGTGTGCAGAGAGTTCCTGCCACTGAAACTCAAGGGCGTGTTCATACATCGGCTTCTTCCGTAGCTGTACTTCCGGAAGCTGAAGAATTTGATGTAGAAATCAATGAAGGCGAAATTAAATGGGATACATTCCGTTCGGGTGGTGCTGGTGGTCAGAACGTAAACAAAGTAGAATCAGGTGTTCGTTTGCGTTATATCTGGAAGAATCCGAACACGGGTATTGCAGAAGAAATTCGAATAGAATGTACTGAAACCCGTGACCAACCAAAGAATAAAGAAAGAGCACTTACACGACTTCGTTCTTTCATTTACGACAAAGAACATCAGAAATACCTGGATGATATTGCGTCAAAGCGTAAAACGATGGTTTCTACAGGTGACCGTTCGGCTAAAATCCGTACCTACAACTATCCGCAGGGGCGTATCACCGATCACCGCATAAACTATACTATCTATAACCTTTCTGCCTTTATGGACGGAGACATTCAAGATTGCATCGACCGTCTGATTGTAGCGGAAAATGCTGAACGAATGAAAGAAAGTGAATTATAAAATTGATTTTCCAATGAATAAACAACAATTATTTGAAAATATAAAACGCAAAAAATCGTTCCTTTGCGTTGGTCTTGATACTGATATCAAGAAAATTCCGGCACATTTACTGAAAGAAGAAGATCCGATCTTTGCATTCAATAAAGCAATCATTGATGCTACTGCCGATTTATGTATCGCCTATAAACCGAACCTTGCCTTTTATGAAAGTATGGGTGTAAAGGGTTGGATAGCTTTTGAAAAGACTGTAAATTACATCAAAAAGAATTATCCTGATCAGTTTATTATTGCTGATGCTAAACGTGGTGATATTGGTAACACAAGTGAAATGTATGCCCGTTCTTTCTTTGATGAACTAAATATCGATTCAGTAACTGTTGCCCCTTATATGGGCGAAGACAGTGTAAAACCATTCCTTATTTATCCTGAGAAATGGGTTATCCTGCTTGCATTAACTTCCAATAAAGGATCACATGATTTCCAACTGACAGAAGACGTCAACGGTGAACGCTTATTTGAAAAAGTCTTAAAGACTTCTCAACAATGGGCTTCTGACGAGCAAATGATGTATGTAGTTGGAGCTACTCAAGGAAAGATGTTCCTGGACATTCGTAAACATGTACCAAATCACTTCCTGCTTGTTCCGGGAGTTGGTGCGCAAGGAGGTTCTCTTGAAGAAGTGTGCAAATATGGTATGAATAAAATGTGTGGATTAATTGTAAATTCTTCACGTGGTATTATTTATGCTGATAAAACTGAAAAATTTGCAGAAGAAGCAAGAAAAGCAGCTAAAGCTGTTCAGACTGAAATGGAAGAGCAATTAAAAGCTATTCTATAAAAATACACATGACAAACGAACGAAAGATAGTCAACGACCCGGTTTTCGGATTTATCAATATTCCGGGTGGATTATTATATAATATAATCAGCCATCCATTATTGTACAGGTTAACCCGTATAAAACAGATGGGGCTATCTTCGGTTGTTTATCCTGGTGCACAACACACTCGTTTTCAACATTCATTGGGAGCTTTTCATCTAATGAGTGAAGCTATCGCTCAACTTCGGAATAAAGGAAACGAAATTACTCAAGAGGAATCTGATGGAGTATTGGCTGCCATTTTACTACACGACATTGGGCACGGCCCGTTTTCGCATGTATTGGAAGATACAATTGTAAAAGGAATCTCACATGAAGAAATATCTCTTCTTTTTATGGAGAAGATGAATAAAGAGATGAATGGGCAACTCGATCTGGCAATCAGCATCTTCAAAGACGAGTATCATAAAAAGTTTCTTCATCAGCTGGTAAGCGGTCAGTTGGATATGGACCGACTTGACTACCTACGACGAGATAGTTTTTACACCGGAGTTATTGAAGGAAATATTGGTTCTGCACGAATTATAAAAATGCTCGATATAAAAGATGATCATCTGGTTGTAGAATCAAAAGGCATTTACTCAATTGAAAACTTTCTTACCGCCAGAAGGCTAATGTACTGGCAGGTATACCTGCACAAAACATCTGTAGCTTATGAACAAATGCTGATAAATTCTCTTTTACGTGCAAAAGAATTAGCAAGTAAAGGTATAGAATTATTTGCATCTCCTGCTCTTCGTTTTTTTCTTTATAACAACATCGATTCAAAAGAATTTTATAGAAATTCAATTTGCCTTGAAAACTTTGGGCAACTTGATGATAATGATATATGGACTGCACTAAAAGTATGGAGTAATCATTCCGATAAAGTACTTTCTACATTAAGCCACGGCTTAATTAACCGGAACATCTTTAAAGTTGAGATTTCTTCAGATCCGGTTAGTGAAGAAAGAATGGAAAGTTTAGTCGATAAAATTAGCCAGTCAGTCCAAATTAACAAAGAAGAAGCTGTTTATTTAATTTCCACTTCAAGCATAGAAAAAAACATGTACGATCCTGCCGATGATAGCATTGATATTATCTATAAGGACCGTACAATAAAGAATATAGCTGAAGCATCAGATATGCTAAACATTTCGTTACTTTCAAAAAAAGTAAAGAAATACTACCTTTGTTATCAGCGTTTAGTTTAAAAAAGAACTAAATATTTAGCCAACTGTACGGAAATCTAAAAAAAAAACACGAACTTTGCGCCCCAATGGTCATATACATAGGAATGTAATCTCCATTTTACAATATTGAAAAATACTAGAATCAATCAACAATAAAAACATGGAATTTTCGGCTAAGCAAATTGCAGAATTTATTCAGGGAGAAATAATCGGAGATGAGAACGCTAGTGTTCATACCTTTGCTAAAATAGAAGAAGGTGTGCCTGGAGCTATTTCATTCCTTTCTAATCCAAAATATACTCATTACATATATAACACACAATCAAGTATTGTATTAGTTAATAAGGACTTCACTGCCGAACATGAAATCAAGACAACTCTTATAAAAGTAGAGAATGCCTATGAAAGTCTGGCAAAACTGCTTAACTTATATGAAATGAGCAAACCTAAAAAAGTGGGTATTGATCCACTGGCTTTCATTTCACCTACCGCAAAAATAGGTAAAGACGTATATATTGCTCCTTTTGCATGCGTAGAAGACAATGCAGAAGTTGGTGATAATACAATACTTCACCCTCACGTAACGGTTGGAAGTGGTGCAAAAGTGGGAGACAATTGCATTCTGTATTCACATGTAACAATCTACCACGATTGCCGTGTTGGCAATAATTGTATTTTGCATGCAGGAAGTGTTATCGGTGCTGACGGATTTGGATTCGCTCCTACTCCAGATGGTTATTCTAAAATACCTCAGATAGGTATCGTTGTTCTGGAAGATGACGTAGAAATTGGAGCTAACACATGTATTGACAGAGCTACAATGGGAGCAACAATTATACACAAGGGAGTAAAACTGGACAACCTTATTCAGATTGCTCATAATGATGAAATTGGTTCACACACTGTTATGGCAGCTCAGGTAGGTGTTGCCGGATCAACAAAAGTTGGCGAATGGTGTATGTTTGGCGGACAGGTAGGACTAGCCGGACATATCAAAGTAGGTGACAGAGTTGGAATTGGTGCACAAGCTGGAGTTCCGGGTAATGTTGCGTCAAATTCAAATATATTAGGAACACCGGCATTTGATGCTAAACAATTTTTCAAATCATCTGTCGTATACAAAAGATTACCTGAGGTTTACACAACACTCAATAATCTGCAGAAAGAAATTAATGAACTTAAGAAACAATTAAATAAGTAACCAATGTTGAAACAAAAAACTCTAAAAGATAGCTTTTCACTAAGAGGAAAAGGTCTTCACACTGGACTAGATCTTACTGTAACTTTCAATCCAGCTCCGGATAATCACGGATACAAGATTCAAAGAATTGATCTGGAAGAACAACCTATTATCGATGCAGTAGCTGATAATGTTATAGAAACTACTCGTGGCACTGTTCTTGCAAAAAACGGAGTTAAAGTTAGTACAGTAGAACATGGAATGGCTGCTCTTTATGCTGCAGGGATAGACAACTGTCTAATACAGGTTAACGGACCGGAGTTTCCAATCCTTGACGGTAGCGCAATATCCTATGTAGAAGAAATTGAGAAAGTTGGTATTGTTGAACAAGCAGCTGTTAAAGATTTCTATATTATCAAGCATAAGATTGAGTTTAAAGACGAAGAAACAGGTTCTTCTATAATGGTTCTTCCTGATGAAGATTTCAGCTTAAATGTTCTAATATCATATGATTCTAAGATCATACCTAATCAGTATGCAACATTAGATAGTATGAACGATTTCTCAAAAGAGATCGCCGCAAGCAGAACTTTTGTTTTTGTTCGTGAAATTGAACCTTTACTTTCTGCAGGTCTTATTAAAGGAGGCGATTTAGATAACGCAATTGTAATTTACGAACGTCAGGTTTCTCAAGAAAAACTTGATGCATTAGCTGATGTTATGAAAGTGCCTCACAAAGATGCAAATCAATTAGGATACATCAATCATAAGCCACTAGTATGGGACAATGAACCTGCTCGTCACAAGTTACTAGACATCATTGGTGACTTGGCTTTAATTGGAAAACCAATCAAAGGCCGTATCATTGCAACTCGTCCGGGACATACAATTAATAATAAGTTTGCCCGTCAGATGAGAAAAGAAATCAGAAAGCACGAAATTCAGGCTCCTGGTTACAATTGTAATGAAGCTCCAATCATGGATGTAAACCGCATCCGCGAACTGTTGCCTCACCGTTATCCTTTCCTTTTGGTTGATAAGATTATTGAAGTAGGTCCAAACCACATTGTAGGAGTAAAGAATGTTACAGTAAACGAACCATTCTTCCAGGGACATTTTCCACAAGAACCTGTTATGCCGGGAGTATTGCTGGTAGAAGCAATGGCGCAAACCGGAGGATTACTTGTACTGAACTCTGTTGATGAACCAGAAAGATATTCTACTTACTTTATGAAGATTGATGGAGTTAAATTCCGTCAGAAAGTAGTACCAGGAGATACACTTATCTTCAAGCTGGAACTGTTAGCACCAATCCGCCGTGGCATATCAACAATGAAAGGATATGTATTTGTTGGTGAAACAGTGGCTTGTGAAGCAGAATTTATGGCTCAAATAGTTAAGAACAAATAAAATAACAAATGATTAGTCCATTAGCATATATACATCCCGAAGCAATAATTGGAGAAAATGCAGAAATTGCACCTTTTGTTTATATTGATAAGAATGTTGTTATTGGTGATAACAACAAAATTATGTCCAATGTAAGCATATTATACGGAGCACGCATTGGAAACGGAAATACTATTTTTCCTGGAGCAGTAATCGGTGCTGTGCCACAGGATTTAAAATTTCAGGGAGAAGAAACTACTGCAGAAATAGGCGATAACAATACTATTCGTGAGAATGTAACTGTTAATCGTGGAACTGCAGCCAAAGGAAAAACTGTTGTTGGAAGCAATAACCTTTTAATGGAAGGGGTACACGTAGCGCATGATGCTATAGTTGGTAGCAATTGTATTATTGGTAATTCCACAAAAATGGCCGGCGAAATTATCATAGACGATAATGCGATAGTCAGTGCCGCAGTATTGATGCATCAATTCTGCCGTGTAGGTAGTTTTGTAATGCTTCAAGGTGGTTCACGTTTCAGCAAAGACATACCTCCATACATTATTGCAGGACGAGATCCTATTGCTTATTGCGGGATTAATATTGTTGGTTTGCGTAGACATGGTTTCTCAAATGAATTAATTGAGAATATCCACAATACATACCGTATTATCTACCAAAGCGGATTGAACGTAAGTGAAGCTTTAGAAAAAGTTAAAAATGAAATTCCGTCAAGCCCGGAAATAGAATATATTATTGAGTTTGTTCAAAGCTCAAAACGAGGTATAATAAGATAAACATTGCTATAGTAAGGTTTATATTCAGCAGAAAAGGGAAGATCATCGAATTGATGGTTCTTCCCTTTTACTTTTTTTATAAACGAATAGAACTTAGTTATTGTACATTTTGAGATTTTTACTACTTTTACGCCATCAATAAATTAAAAAAGAATATGGTATACAGATTCACAATCATATCTGATGAAGTTGATGATTTTGTCAGAGAAATACAAATTGATTCAGAAGCAACCTTCCAGGATTTACACGAGGCAATTCTAAAATCAGTTGACTATTCAAATGATCAAATGACCTCTTTCTTTATTTGTGATGAAGATTGGGAAAAAGAAAAAGAAATCACCCTCGAAGATATGGACAACAATTCCGAGGAAGATAGCTGGGTTATGAAAGACACACTATTAAGTGATTTAATTGAAGATGAAAAACAAAAACTGATCTATGTTTTTGATTATATGACAGAACGTTCATTCTTCATTGAATTATCGGAAATCATCACAGGTAAAGACTTGGACAAAGCTATTTGTTCCAAGAAATCGGGTATTGCGCCTAAACAAGTCATTGATTTTGAAGATATGGCAGCAACTAATACTACCATTGATTTAGACGAGAACTTCTATGGCGATGAAACTTTTGATACTGAAGACTTTGACACAGAAGGATTCGATATCGACATTAACAGTATTGCTGATGATTCTTTTGACAAAGGGAGCTTTTAATGGCTAAAACCTTACTAGTTCTCATTGGGCCTACAGGTGTCGGAAAGACGGAGTTGAGTTTACGCTTGGCCGGAAATTTTGGTTCACCAATTATTTCTTCCGATTCCCGACAGCTGTATGCCGATCTTAAAATAGGAACTGCTGCTCCTACTCCCGAGCAACTTAACAAAGTTCCACATTACTTCGTAGGCACACTTAAACTCACTGATTACTACAGTGCCGCACAATACGAAGCAGAAGTATTAAAACTTCTGGAAAAGCTTTTCCAAACCAAAGATGTTATTGTTATGACCGGCGGATCAATGATGTATATTGATGCCGTTTGTAAAGGTATTGATGATATACCTACCGTAGACAAGGAAACACGCGAGCTGTTGATTCACAGATATGAAACAGAAGGATTGGAACGTCTGTGCAGTGAATTAAAACTTCTCGACCCTGAATATTACAAGATTGTTGATCTAAAAAATCAAAAACGGGTTATTCACGCGTTGGAGATTTGCTACATGACTGGAAAGACTTATACTTCTTTCCGCACTCGCTCTACCAGGGAAAGACCATTCCACATCCTTAAAATAGGACTAACCCGCGATCGTGAAGAACTTTACGAACGAATTAACCGTCGTGTAGATATCATGATGGAAGATGGCTTGTTGGAAGAAGTAAAGTCCGTTTACCCATACAAGCATCTTAACTCCCTGAATACGGTTGGCTACAAGGAGCTCTTTAACTATCTCGATGGTGTTTGGGATTTACCTTTCGCTATAGAAAAAATCAAGCAAAACTCACGTATCTATTCTCGTAAACAGATGACCTGGTTCAAAAGAGATAATGATATCACTTGGTTTCACCCTGATCAGGAAGAAGAGATTATGGATTATATCAAAAAAAAGCTTAATTCTTAGCTGATAACATTATCTATATCTCCTGGCCAGAATATTATAAATAACTGCAGAAAGTAATAGTAGTGCTACGATAATTACCATCAGAATTTCAAAAATACCATCCCCAATTGAGAGAAAGAAATTGGAAAGATTGAATAACATAGCAACAAACAACATACCAACCAAAACATTCAAAACCCGAAGGTAACGAGCTATCAAGGCATACTGAATAAGCATATTTTGCTCAGTTATCTGCACAGGAAAACGAGACATTCTTGAAGGAAAGAATGATCTGTATCCGGTTAAAGCCATAACAAATGTTGCTATTCCAGCCAAAGCAAGCAACGTATTTTTGCTTCCTATTCTGTCAGCTTTTCCATAAACATTAATATGAGTAGGAATTACATCGGGCGCTTTATTATATAAAATAAAAGCAACCACCCATATTCCCAATAAAAGAAGCACGGCCATTGCCTCAAGAATCTTATCACCATAAACTCGTGGAGCACGAACATCAGGTAACTTTTGCCTTCTAACTGAAAAGAATTTAATCATAAAACTACTCTTCTTACTAGAACAATCCAATAAATAAATAATAAGGCAAATAGATAAATGCCTTATTTACCTTATTAACGAGTCAATATAAATATTAAATTGACAACGAATGCTACTATACCTACAACAATAATCATACCTTTAGTCTTTATTTAAATTTAAAATTAGTTAGTTATTTTGTGCTCCGGCATTTACAATCGGCTGAGCAGCCTCATCGGCACAAAGAACAACCAAAAGATTGCTCACCATTGCTGCTTTTTTCTCTTCGTTCAATTCTACAATCTTTTCATCAGAAAGCTTTGTCAGAGCCATTTTTACCATAGATACCGCACCTTCCACAATCTTTTCGCGAGCAGAAATAATAGCAGATGCCTGCTGACGGCGAAGCATCACTGCTGCAATCTCAGGCGCATAAGCCAGATAATTAAGCCTTGCTTCAACAACCTCTATTCCGGCCATTGCCAAGCGCTCATTCAATTTCTGTTCTAGCTGATTATTAATTTCTTCTCCGCCCGAGCGAAGAGTTAGTCCGCTAGTTTCTCCTTCATTATCATCATAAGCATACTGTCCGGCCACCTGGCGCAGAGCAGCATCACTCTGTATTTTAACAAAATTCTCGAATGCTGTCATTCTCCCGGCCACGGTATTCCCTACACTTACAGCAGCGTTATGAGGAGCAACCCCAGCCTCTGCCAATGTTTGAGAATCAATCTCGAACATAGCTTTATATGTATCCTTAAGCTTCCATACCAAAACCAATCCAATCATTATCGGATTACCGGTTTTATCGTTTACTTTAATTGGTTTCACATCAAGATTTCGGGCACGTAGTGAAAGTTTCTTCTTATCAAGAAACGGATTAACCCAGAAAAAGCCTGTTTCTTTGAACGTTCCTTTGTATTTTCCAAAAAAGACCATAGCACGTGCCTGATTCGGTTCCAATTGCATGTAACCTGCCAAAATAAAGAAACAGGAAACAATTCCTATCACCCCTAAAATTATTCCTAAAGTCCCTAATACGTCATAATAGATAAACATTGCCACACTTACAAATATCAAACAGATATTCAGAAATAGCATCATAAATCCACTCATTTTAAATCCTTTGAAATCAAATTCAGCAGGTTCCATAATATTTCATTATTTTTTAATTCTTCACTTTACAAATATTGTTGATAATTTTTAAGATAAACAAATGTTTTGTGATAATTTATTAAGGTGCTTAACATCATTTATAAATTAAGCTTGATAATTTATTCAGTATATATTTTCTCTTTATTTTAGAGCTTTTTTAAAAAAGGTGTAGACCTTAATAATATATAGTCTACTCTTTATATTATTATAGTCTACACCTTATTATAAACATATAGTTAATAAATTAATTAGCTTTCGGGAATAAATAATTAAGCTACGCTGAAAGTATTTTTTCAAGCATCCAATCACAAAAAAAGAGCCTTATTTCATTTTTAGAAATAAGGCTCTTCGCTGAAAAAATAAATTTATTACAGTTTAATAGTAAGACCTATTTTACCTCCGCTAAATTCATTACCACCACCAACTTCAAGATTAATACCAACCTTATTGTTGAAGTAATAACGACCGCCGATCTGTGCTCCAAGACCTAAACCCGAGGTGTGATCTCCATGATAACCATCTGGTGCATTCCAAACGTAAAACCCAACATTTAGTCCTGCATAAAAATCCCAGTTTCTTGGAATGTTAAGAATGCTATTAAAGTGATAATTACCATTACCCGAAATTCCCCATGAATCTAGATGGTAATCGTAATAATCATGATCATTATAACCGCGGTAAGATAATTCTCCACCTAGAGTAATATCTGGGTGAACAGCGTGGTCGAAACCTACATATACTGGCAAACCGTAGTCTGACAATCCAAGACCGACATTAAGTTGAGTCTGTCCTACACGAAGAGGACTCTGTGCATACCCCATTGAGACTAAAAACATTAGTCCTAATGATAAAAATAGTTTTCTCATTTTTAAATCGTTTAGTTTTTAATACAAAAAATATAAGTGTCTGCGAATTTAGTTTAGTTTCATTCTAATAATGAAATTTATGCAAATATATTTAATATTTCATTTTACACGTCATTCATTAGTATTTAATAAAATCATTTATTGTATTTTCGTAATATATCTTATCTTTGTAATATACTAATAACAGGTAAAAACGTGAAATTTACTATCGATACGGATAACAAAGAGTTTCAGGATGCACTGAACTTAATTCAATATACCCGACAATCCGTCTTTTTAACAGGAAAGGCTGGTACGGGAAAATCTACATTCCTAAAATATATTTGTGAAAATACCCGAAAGAAGCATGTAGTTCTTGCTCCAACGGGCATAGCAGCAATCAATGCGGGTGGTAGTACACTTCACAGTTTTTTCAAACTTCCCTTTTATCCTCTCCTGCCCGATGATCCAAACTTTAGTCTTCAGGGCGGACGAATTCACGAGTTCCTGAAATATCGTTCTGCACACCGAAAATTAATTAAAGAGGTTGAGCTGATTATCATTGATGAGATCTCGATGGTACGTGCAGATATTATCGACTTTGTAGATCGTGTGCTGAGAATCTATTCCAATAACATGAGGGAGCCGTTTGGTGGTAAGCAAATACTTCTGGTAGGCGATGTTTACCAGTTGGAGCCGGTTATTAAGAATGACGAACGGGAGATTTTGAATCGTTTTTATCCTTCGCCATTTTTCTTTTCGGCAAGGGTATTTGGTGAAATTGATCTGGTATCAATCGAACTTAAAAAGGTTTACCGACAAACAGATAAGGTTTTTGTAAGCGTACTGGACCATATTCGTAACAACACGGCCGGTGCTGCCGACTTGCAATTGCTCAATACCAGATACAATACTCGCATAGAGGAATCTGAAGAAGATATGTACATCACTCTGGCCACGAGACGGGATAATGTAGACTTCATCAATGAAAAGAAACTAGCCGAGTTGCCGGGTGATTCTGTGATATTCAGAGGCGAGATAACCGGAGATTTTCCGGAAAGTAGTCTGCCTACCCAAAAAGATCTGGAGCTAAAAGTGGGCGCACAGATTATATTTATTAAGAATGATTACGAGCGTCGCTGGGTAAACGGCACCATCGGAGTAATTTCTGCCATCGACGAAGAGGGAACTATTTACGTACTTACGGATGATGGAAAGGAATGCGACGTAAATAAAGACTGCTGGCGAAATATTCGCTATGTATATAATGAGAAAGAAAAAAAGATAGAAGAAGAAGAACTAGGTGTATTCACACAATATCCCATCCGGTTGGCATGGGCAATTACTATACACAAAAGTCAGGGCCTTACTTTCAGTAGAGTGGTTGTTGACTTTAGCGGAGGAGTATTCGCTGGCGGACAGGCTTATGTGGCACTTAGCCGCTGTACTTCATTGGAAGGCATTCAATTAAAGAAGCAAATTTCCCGCGGAGATATATTCGTGAGACAGGAAATTGTGGACTTTGCCACACGTTTCAATAACCAGCTGGCAATTGAAAAAGCGTTAAAGCAAGCTCAGGCCGATATTCAATATGCGGAAGCTGTTAAGCAATTTGACAACGGTAATTTTGAAGAATTCCTCGAGCAGTTCTTTTTAGCCATTCATTCCAGATATGACATAGAAAGACCTGTCGTAAAAAGATTTATACGGAAAAAGTTGGGAATCATAAACAAACTAAAGGAGGAAAACGTTGCTATTAAGAGGAAAATGGAGGAGCAACGGGCTAATCTGAAAAAGTATGCCAAGGAATATTACGTCATGGGTAATCAGTGTATTACTCATGCGCATGATCTTAGGGCAGCATTGGCCAATTATGATAAAGCGTTGGAGTTGGATCCTAAAATGGTTGATGCATGGGTAAGAAAGGGATTAACTCTTTTCGAGGATAATAAAATACCCGAAGCGCTGGGATGCCTGAACGAAGCTGTTAAGCTAAGCCCAAGAGCATTCAAGCCACGGTACAACAGAGGAAAAATTCATCTACAGCTTAACCATATTGAAGAAGGTATTGCCGATTTGGAAAAGGCATGTTCTATAAAACCTGAGCATGATAAATCGCACGAATTACTAGGCGATGCTTATTCCCGGCTTGGAGATGAAGAAAAAGCAGCCATTCACTGGCGTATAGCTGAAGAATTAAGGAAAGAAAAAGATAATTCAAGTAACTAAGACATAGATATTATGAATCAAAGAACAAAGAAAAGTTTAAAAATTACAGGTCTTGTAATTGTATGTATTCTGGCACTTATGGCAATATTGCCGTATGCTTTTCGCGGAAAAATTGAGAAGATAGTTATTACAGAAGGTAATAAAATGCTAAATGCCAGATTTGGCTTCGAAGATTTGAACATTAGCTTGTTCAAGAACTTCCCTAAAGCTTCTATTTCTCTGAATAACTTCTATCTGAAAGGGGTCGATGAATTTGCCAAAGATACTTTGGTAAAAGCCGGAGATGCCACAGTAGCTATTGATCTTTTCTCATTATTTGGAAGCAGTGGCTATGATGTTTCTAAAATTGAGATATCAGATGCTTATATCCATGCCATTGTTCTGAAGAACGGAAAGGTAAACTGGGATATAATGAAAACCGATACAACCAAAGCTACTCCTACTACAGAAGAAACTACTCCATTTAAGCTGAAGCTTAAAAAGTTTACGGCAGACAACGTAAACATCATCTATGATGATCGTCAGGCGGATATGTATGCTTCAATCGTGGGACTGAACACGGAATGTTCCGGTGACTTGACTGCCGATCGCTCTACTCTGAAGATTGCAGCTAAAAGTAAAGGGCTTACATTCAAGATGGGTGCAATTCCTTATATCAGCAATGCGGTTGTCTCTGCAGATATGGATTTGGATGCCGACCTTGCTCATAGTAAATATACCCTAAAAGAAAACAAATTCCAGCTGAATGCTATCAAGGCAGATGTTGACGGATGGGTGGCTATGCTCAATAATGGCGGTACGGATATGGACTTGAAGGTTAACACTAACGAAGTGGGCTTTAAAGATGTGCTTTCTTTGATACCGGCTATCTATGCAAAAGATTTTGAAGATGTAAAAGCTACCGGTAATGTTTCTCTTAAATTCAATGCTAAGGGTATTATGTTGGGCGACACCTTACCTGCTTTCAATGCAAGTATGGTGGTAAAGAATGGAACATTCAAATATCCGTCGCTTCCTATGGGGGTAGATCAGATAAATATCAATGCTAGTGTTAAGAATCCGGGCGGTAGTGCAGATTTAACCGAGGTAAACATAAATCCGTTCAGCTTCCGCATGGCGGGCAATCAGTTTAGCTTAACATCTATCATCAAGACTCCTGTAAGTGATCCTGATGTAAAAGGTAGCGCAAAAGGTACTCTGAATCTGGGAATGATTAAACAGGTATATCCTCTGGAAGAAGGAATGGCTCTGAATGGTATTATCAGTGCCGATGTTAATATGGCGGGCCGTATGTCTTACATTGAAAAAGAACAGTATGACAAGTTCCAGGCTTCCGGTTCTTTGAAGCTTAGCAACATGAAACTTAAGATGAAAGATATGCCTGATGTGGATATTCAAAGATCTACGTTTACTTTCACTCCGAAATACCTTAATCTGAGCGAAACTACCGTAAAGATTGGCAAGAATGACATTACAGCCGATTGCCGACTGGAGAACTACATGGGATATGTTCTGAAAAACAAAACGTTGAAAGGTACAATGAACATAAAGTCTAACTACTTTAACCTGAACGACTTTATGGGAACAACTTCAACAACTGCAGCTGGAGCTTCGGGAACTACTCAGGGCGCAACAGCTGCTACTACAACAACAAGTGCTGCAACATCGGCTATCGAGATTCCTAAGAATATCGATTTCAATATGACTGCCAACATGAAGCAGGTTCTCTTCGACAAAATGGCTTTCAACGACATGAACGGAAAGTTATTGGTTAAAGATGGCAAGGTCGATATGCAGAATCTGTCAATGAACACCATGGGTGGATCGGTTGTAATGAATGGTTCTTACTCTACTGCACAAAGTGTAAAGAGCCCCGATCTGAATGCCGGATTTAAGATGAACAGCATTTCTTTTGCACAGGCTTATAAGGAACTAGATATGGTTCAAAAAATGGCACCTATCTTCGAAGGTCTTAAAGGAGACTTCTCTGGTAATATGAATATTTCTACTAAGCTGGATAATCAATTGTCTCCTGTATTTAACTCAATGCAAGGAGCCGGTAGTATATCTACAAAAGATATCAGCCTCAGCGGTGTAAATGTTATCGATAAGATTGCTACTGCTGTAAAGAAAGAGAGTCTGAAGAATCTGAAAGTAAAGGATATGAAGATAGATTTCACCATTAAAGACGGACGGGTATCTACAAAACCATTCGACATCAAGTTTGGCGAAACGTTGCTTAACCTTTCTGGAACAACCGGTCTGGATCAGACTATTGATTATTCAGGAAAGATTAAACTTCCTGCTTCAACCGGTACTCTTGGACAACTCAGCACACTCGATCTTAAGATTGGTGGAACATTCACTTCACCAAAAGTTTCTATCGACACAAAGAGCATGGCAAAACAAGTGCTCACTAGTGCAAAAAACAAAGCAATAAGCGAAGTTGGAAAGAAACTGGGTATAGATTTAGGTGATGCTCAGAAACAGAAAGAGGCTTTAGTTACCAATGCTCAGAAAGCGGGAGATAAGCTGGTTGCCGAAGCGCAAAAGCAAGCAGACGATTTAGTGGCAAAAGCCGGAGGTAATATATTAAAGAAACTTGCTGCTCAGAAAGCCGGAGATGTTTTGGTAAAAGAAGCTAAGAAAGAATCGGATAAATTAGTAAAGGAAGCTGAAGCACAAGGTGATAAGCTGATAGAAAAAGCAAAAAGTGAGTAATCTAAACTCTATATACAATGCTATTAAAATTATACGAAAAGAACAATAACCCGAAGGATATAGAACAAATCGTTCAAGTTCTCCGCGACGGAGGAGTGGTTATTTACCCCACGGATACCGTGTATGCCATTGGTTGCCATGCATTACAAGTCCGTGCTGTAGAGAACATCTGCCGTATAAAAGACATTGATCCGAAAAAGAAGAGTCTTTCCATTATTTGTTATGACCTGAGCAACATCAGTGAATATGCAAAAGTGGAAAACTCCACATTCAAACTAATGAAAAAGAATCTGCCGGGAGCGTTTACTTTTATTTTGGCTGCCGGCGGCAAACTTCCTAAGATATTCAAGAACAGGAAAGAAGTTGGTATTCGTGTGCCCGATAATAATATTATTCGGGAGATATGCAGGCAACTGGATGCACCAATCTTAACCACAACCATTCCCTGGGATGAAAAAGAAGACATTGAATATCTCACTACTCCGGAACTGATTGACGAGAAATTTGGTTATGAAGTAGATTTGGTTGTTGATGGAGGAATTGGAGGAATTGAGCCTTCAACCATCGTTGACTGTACTTCGGGTGAAGCCGAAATCGTTCGACAAGGAAAAGGAATTCTGGAAGAAGTTTAGTTTATTAGATAGAGTTCGCTTAAAAAAACATTGAGGTCGAAGCGTGCTTTGCAACAGCTAAGAAAATATCCAAGCCACACCAATACTATATTGAGTGTGGCTTGGACTTTTCTTATAGTAAAACTAAAATCATCCATCACTCCCTCACTTTTTCTTGTAATGTATTTAAATATAGCATTTTATTTGGTGATGGTAGCATTTAAGACCCTCACCAAACCCTCAATTTTTGGTTCATCCATCACCTTTTCGAGTTATTTTTATCTAAAGTTGCTCAAGACAAATTAAGCCTGAAATCTACCGATTGTGCTTAAAAGAGATATATCACTCTTTAACTTACCATATAAAAAAACAGACTTGAGGTTTTGGAAAACCTCAAGTCTGTTTAACAGAAATAGCCAGACATTTATATGTCCATTTATTTATATCTGATAAATCTTATTTCAGTAAAGTTTCAGGATCAATATGATCTGCTTCAATATCTTTGAAATAACGGTAAGTACCTACCTTCAATTCATCGGCAGCTGCATCATCACATACAATAATTCCTTTTTCGTGAAGTTGAAGAGCACTGATAGTCCACATCTGAGTGATTGAACCTTCAACAGCGTGATATAAAGCACGAGCCTTGTTGTGTCCATTAACAATGATAAGAACTTCTTTAGCAGAAAGAACAGTACCGACACCTACAGTTAAAGCTGTTTTAGGAACCTTATTCACATCATTATCAAAGAAACGAGAGTTTGCAATGATTGTGTCTGTTGTTAAAGTCTTCACTCTAGTGCGAGAAGTTAGAGAAGATCCCGGTTCATTGAAAGCAATGTGTCCATCAGGACCAATACCACCAAGGAAAAGGTCAATACCACCATATTCTTTGATCTTAGCTTCATAGCGTTCGCATTCTGCTTCCAAATCAGCAGCATTACCATTCAGGATATTCACGTTTGTTTTAATAACATCAATATGATTAAAGAAGTTATTCCACATAAATGAATAGTAGCTTTCCGGGTGTGCTTGTGGAAGGCCTACGTATTCGTCCATATTGAACGTTACCACATTCTTAAACGATACAACGCCTTTTTTGTGTAGATCAATTAGTGCTTTGTACATTCCAAGAGGAGAAGATCCTGTTGGCAAACCAAGAACAAAAGGTTTCTCTGCAGTAGGATTAGCCTTATTAATCTTTGCTGCAACATAATTGGCAGCCCACTGAGAAATCTTCTGATAGTCAGGTTGGATGATTAGTCTCATAATAAAGTTTGTTTTAAGTTAGATTATTTATAGTGTTTTAGATCTGTCAACTTTTAAACGATCGGCCATAGCTTTTGCCAGGTTTTCACATTGAGTATAAGTTATATCCTTCATGCTTTGTTTCATTTCTACAGGATCACCAATTAACTCAAACTTACTCTTTTCTGCAAACTCGGCCATTCTTTTCACGGCAGCACCAGCCCAGCAAAAAGATCCAAAGTATCCCAGATAGCGGCCTTTCATATCTCTCACAAGTATTTTAGAAAGAATTGCTTCTACTTCAGGGAATATCTGGTTGCTGTAAGTAGGACTTCCGATAATCAGTCCTTTATATTTAAATATATCCATGAGGATATAAGAAGGATTTGATTTTGATACATTGTGCATCACAATATTTTTAATACCACAGGCAGAAAGTTCTGATGCAATGGTTTCGGCCATTTGTTCCGTATTTCCGTACATGCTTCCGTAAACAATGACCACTCCTTCATCGGCATCGTAGCGACTTAATTTATCGTAGATACCAATTACTCTTTCTATATTTTCCATCCATACCGGGCCATGTGTAGAACAAATTGCGCTGATATGCAATCCTGCTAGTTTTTCGAGTGCTTTTTGTACCGGAGAACCATACTTTCCTACAATATTGGAATAGTAACGTACCATTTCATCCCAGTATTTATCAATATTCATACGGGAATCTATAAAGCCTCCGTCTAATGTTCCAAAACAACCAAATCCATCACCCGAGAAGAGAACTCCGTCTGTTTCATCGTAAGTCATCATGGTTTCGGGCCAGTGAACCATTGGTGTAAGGTAGAATTTAAGTTTATGATGTCCTAAAGCAAGATAATCTCCATCTTTTACCAGATATTGTTCACCGGTAACTCCGTAGAAACCTTCAATCATTCCGAAAGTCTGCTTATTACCCACAATAACAATATCCGGATAATGTTGTTTTATCAAACGAATAGAACCCGAGTGATCTGGCTCCATGTGATTAATAATCAAATAATTGATAGGACGATCACCTATTATATTTTTAATTTTGCGAAGAAAAATCTCAAAATAGCATACATCAACCGTATCAACAAGTGCCACTAATTCATCGTCTATAAGATAAGAATTATAAGATACACCGTAAGGTAACGGCCACATTCCTTCAAACAACTGTTTATTTCTGTCATTCACTCCTACATAGTGAACTTTCCCTTTTATTGTAGTCTTCTGTTGCATATTTGTATCCATCTGGTTTTTAATAGCAAAAATAATCTTTTTATCTTAAAGTCTATATAATTTTCCCTGATAAGCTTCCCTTTCACGCATTCTTTTTTTTACACGTTCGGTAAACTCGTAATTCTTCAGCCCCCAATCGGGTGCAATAAGTAACTCCTTCGGAGACTGAGAAACGAAGCGTTCCAGCACCATATCCGGACGAAGTTGTTCCACATAATCTATAACAATATCTATATATTCATCCACTTCATACAAATGAAATTCCTCCGGATGTTCTTCAAATTCATGCGCCATTTTTGTTCCGCGGATAAGCTGTAACTGATGGAGCTTTAAAGTTGTAAGCGGCAATTCTGATAATCGGGCAGCCTGACTTACGATATCATCATGTGTTTCCCCCGGTAGTCCAAGTATCACATGCCCACCGGTAAGAATACCTCTGGCAGCGGTTCTTTTCACAGCATCAACTGTGTCTGCATAAGTATGTCCACGATTAATTCTTCGCAGCGTATCATCATTAGTACTTTCAATGCCATATTCTACAAGAAGAAAAGTTCGTTTATTCAATTCTTTCAGGTAATCAAGTAAAGCATCCGGCATACAATCAGGACGGGTTCCAATGACCAATCCCACTACCCCATCAACGCTTAACGCATCTTCATATTTCCTTTTCAGTTCTTCGAGCTCTGAGTAAGTATTTGTATATGCCTGAAAATAGGCCAGATATTTCATTTCCGGATATTTTCGAGAAAAAAAGAGGCGTCCTTCTTCCAACTGCTCTTTTACTGATTTTTCAGTTTTGCAATATTCCGGATTAAAAGTCTGATTATTACAATAAGTACAGCCTCCTTTGCCTTTTACTCCATCTCTGTTTGGACAAGTAAATCCGGCATTAAGCGAAATCTTCTGAACTTTACCATCAAAATACTTTCGCAGAAAAGAAGAAAAGTCGTTATAGGCAGGCATATAATTCGTTCTGTTTTTAATTTAATCGCAAAGTTAAGTATTTTATTTAAATAAGAATCGCCATTTCTTCATTTACAATAATAATTGCTCACTAAGGTTTAATTTTCATTTTATCCTTTCATCTTAATTCATCTTCCGCGTTCTTATTTTAATTATAAACCATCAATCTATATTGTCTTGTACAAAAGAATGCATTCTTCTGTACAAAACAATTAATTCTTTTGTACAGGACAATTATTTGTTTTGTACAAGAAATATATAACATTTCAGGATGTTTTTTATTTCTCTTCTAGTAAGCTTCTCAAAACATAACGAGACATATAATAGCTACAAAACAGCTATTTTTTAAACGAAAAAGTGAGAGATGGCCCCAAATAGTGAGGGATGAGGGATTTTTGTCTTCATCCATCACTTTATTAACTATTTAATAACTAATGATTTATATTTAACTCAGTGAGGGATGAGTGAGGGATGAATTTATCAAATCCACAGTATACATTCTGACAATCAAGTATTTAATATTGCAGGAGTGAGGGATGAGAATATTTTTAAAAAAAACACATATAGAAAGCAAAAAAAATAGTTCTGAAAAAGAAAAGTATGCTTACTATCCGTGGGGAGTTCTTCATCTTGATTATATATAAAATAACTTTTAAGAAATGCTTATGTACAGAATCGATTAAATTGTTTACTTTTGTGGGATATAACAGATAATCAGATGTATTGCAACATGAAAAAAATTAATTTACTATTGATATTTTGTGCTCTCTCTTTGGCAATCTATGCCCAGGATAGCAAAGTATTAACATTAAAAGATGCTGTAACAGGCAAATACAATGGCGAAAGGTTAGGCGAACTTGTGCCGATGGCCGATGGAGAACATTACACGATGATAAGTAATGACAGAAAACGCATTGTAAAATATTCATTCAAGACTGGCAAAGAAGTAGAAACGCTATTTGATGTTTCAACAGCACGTGAGTGTACATTCAAAACCTTCGATGGTTATCAGCTGTCTCCTGATGAAACTAAAATTCTGATTCAGACAGAAACAAAACCTATCTATCGCCGTTCGTTTACTGCTGTTCACTATGTGTACTCTATTAAACGTAATTTGGTGGAGAAACTTTCGGACGGAGGTCCTCAACAGGTTCCTACTTTTTCTCCTGATGGAAACATGGTGGCTTTCGTAAGAAACAACAATATCTTCCTGGTGAAGTTCCTTTATGGCAACAGCGAATCACAAGTTACCACAGATGGAGCATTTGGAAAAATAATCAATGGTGCTCCCGACTGGGTATATGAAGAGGAATTTGAGTATAACCGTGCACTGGAATTCTCTCCCGATAACTTAATGATTACTTTTGTTCGCTTTGACGAAACAGCTGTACCTTCTTATTCTTTTCCTTTGTATGCCGGACAATATCCTACTAACAAAGAGAATGAATATTATCCCGGAAGTTATTCTTATAAATACCCAAAATCGGGACAAACTAACTCTACTGTAACCGTACACTCTTTTGATATCAAATCAAAGGTGATCAGAAAATTAAATATTCCTATCAAGAAGGAAGATTATATTCCACGTATCCGTTTTACTAAAGATGCAAGTAAACTGGCAGTTATGACACTGAACCGTACACAAAACCAGTTTGACATGTACTTCGTGAATCCTCGTTCAGGAGTTTCTAAGTTAATTCTAAGAGACGAAAGTAAATACTACATCAATGAAAACAACTTTGATAATATTGTTTTCTATGATAACAACTTCAGTCTTCTGAGCGAGAAAGATGGATATAGTCACCTTTACTGGTATTCTATCGGAGGAAATCTGGTGAAACAAGTAACAAAAGGTAATTTTGAAGTCAGCAAGTACCACGGTTGGGATCCTGCAACCAATACTTTCTATTATGAAAGTAACGAAGGCAATCCTCTACGCAAAGCTGTGTATGCAATAGATGCAAAGGGAAGAAAAGATAAACTCACTGAAAAGGAAGGTACAAACAATGCCATCTTTGGAAGAACAATGAAATACTTTATTAATACTTTCTCAAACCTTACTACTCCACCTACAGTAACTCTGAACGATAATAAAGGAAAAGAACTAGGTGTACTTATCAGCAACAGTAAGCTGAAAGAAGAGATCAGCAATATGGTTTTGCCTAAAAAGGAATTCTTCTCTTTCACAACTTCTGCAGGGGTTCAGCTAAACGGATGGATGATTAAGCCAGCCGACTTCTCTGAATCTAAAAAATATCCTGTAATTCTTTACCAATACAGTGGACCTGGTACACAAGAAGTAGCTGATCGCTGGAGCCTGGGTGGAATTAGAAGCGGATTAGGATGGGAAGCTTACATGGCTACTCAAGGATACATTGTTGCATGTGTTGACGGACGAGGAACCGGAGGACGTGGTGAAGAATTTACTAAATGTACTTATATGAACTTAGGAGTTAAAGAAGCACAAGATCAGGTAGAAACTGCCAAGTACTTCAATAAACAATCTTATGTTGATAACGGAAGAATTGGAATCTGGGGATGGAGCTTTGGTGGATACATGACTATTATGAGTATGAGCGAAGGCAGCAATGTATTCAAGGCAGGAGTTGCCGTAGCACCGGTAACCGACTGGAAATTCTATGATTCTGTTTACACTGAACGTTTCATGAGAACTCCACAAGAAAATGCAGATGGTTATGCAGCCTCTTCAGCATTTACACGTGCTGGAAATCTTAGCGGAAAGCTTTTGATTGTACACGGTATGGCTGATGACAATGTTCATTTTCAGAATACTGCCGAATATAGTGAACAGTTAGTACAATCTAACAAACAATTTGATATGCAGGTTTACACTAACCGCAATCATAGCATATACGGAGGAAATACCCGTTATCACTTGTTTACCCGCATTACAGAATTCTTCAAGAATAATCTGTAAGCAATATACCGTAAACAAATACTATTCAGAACACAACACAAATGGAAAGAGTAAGAAAGCCGGATTGGCTTAAGATAAATATTGGGAGCAACGAGCGCTATACAGACACGAAACGTATTGTAGAGTCTCATAAACTACATACTATTTGTAGTAGCGGACGTTGCCCGAATATGGGTGAATGCTGGGGTAAAGGAACTGCAACCTTTATGATTTGTGGAGAAATCTGCACCCGTTCCTGTAAGTTTTGTAATACTCTTACAGGAAAACCTCACCCTTTAAACAGCGAAGAACCGTTGCATGTAGCAGAATCTATCAGATTAATGAAGCTCTCTCATGCCGTAATCACTTCAGTAGACCGGGATGACCTCCCCGACTTAGGTGCTTCGCACTGGGCAAATACTCTTTACCAAATAAAACTGCTCAATCCAGAAACGACAACAGAAGTCCTGATTCCCGATTTTCAAGGAAGAACTGATCTTATAGAAATGATTATTGCCGCAAAGCCGGATATTATTTCTCACAACATGGAGACTGTTAGACGCATTAGCCCTACCGTTCGCAGTGCAGCCAATTATGAAACCAGTCTAAAAGTTATTAATCAGATTTCTCAAAGTGGTCTTGTTGCAAAATCAGGAATTATGGTTGGTTTGGGAGAATCGCCCTCAGAAGTAGAAGAGCTTATGGACGATTTATTAGAGAACGGGTGCCAGATACTAACCATTGGACAATACCTGCAACCATCACATAAACACTTTCCTGTTGCAACATATATAACTCCCGAACAATTTGATATTTATAAAGAAACCGGACTAAAAAAAGGATTCAAACAAGTAGAAAGTGCCCCATTGGTTCGCTCTTCTTATCATGCAGAAAAACATTTAATTAACAAACATAAAAAATAAGAACCTATTATACTGAATATTTGTTCTTGTGTATATAATGGAAGAAAAAATATGATAAGAGATTATATAAAAAATACATCCAAATTGCTTATAATTAACGGAGCTATTGGAGTGTTGCCTATCATATTATGCATGATTCTTAGTGAATTTATTTCAGCTTCAACGGCTATATATATTAGTTCCGCTGTGGGTTTGTTTTTCTCACTACTTATCTATTACTTAATTGGGCGGGGAGGAAGCTTGCTGCTTCTATTGGCATCTACACTTTTGCTGTTGATACTAAGTATATCCACTTTAATATCTTCCATAAACATACCTCAGGGAATGTTATCTTTTTACACGGAAATTGGAATAATAATCATTGTTTCTATTATTCTTTATGAAAAGAGGAGAATAAAAAAATTATTTCTTAAGAAAAATAGTTCGCATTATGATAAGGACTTAATGTATAGTATTGATTCTGGAGCAATCTATTCAAGAGTAATACAAATTTTATGTATTCCTCATTTCATTATAACGTCTCTGATTATAATATTTGCATCACCGTTAGGAAAGATTACAGATTTAATTCTGCTCCATATACTGCCTCCTGCAATTCTTTTTATTGCAATTATTATTAGTCAGATTGGACTTACACTCCTTCTTTCTTTATCATCAAAGATTGAAAAGATTCCTATATTAAACGAGAAAGGTGAAGTTGTAGACAAGAAATATAGTTTCGAGAAACATTATTATAAGAACATGTATATCAATCCGGTTATCCGAATTGCAGTTATATCTAACGGACTATTGTTTCTTAGCAGAAGATCTGAAAACACCAATTTTAATCCTGATAAGATTGATCTTCCCATGGAAAGCTACTTACGATACGAAGAAAACCTGGAAGAAGGGGTAAATCGTACTATGAGAAGATTTTTTCCTAATGAAGATAAACTGGAACCCAGATTCAGCATTAAATATAGGTTTAAAACAGAAGAGACCAATCGCCTTATTTATCTATACATTCTCTACATTGAGGATGATAAAGTGCTTTGTACTCCCAAATTCAGAGATGGGAAATTATGGACTTTCCAGCAAATTGAAACAAACCTTGATAAAAACTTCTTCGGAGAATGTTTTGAAAAAGAGTACGACCAGTTAAAAGAAGCCGCACTTATAAGCGAAGAATACAAGAAAATCAATTAATAACCAGACTTCTTTCTTACTTATACAACAAGAATATACAAGGAATCTTTGTCAGATCAGGCAATTTTCCCTGCCACTCTTTTACAGTTTTCGTTTTAATGAATTCTCCTTCGCATGTAATGTCTGCAGCAATACATAATTTAGTCTGAGGACGGCAATTGTGTAATATATCTTCTGCCATCTTGTTATTTCTATATGGAGTTTCAATAAACAACTGCGTTTGATTCTCTGAATAGATACGCGACTCCAAATGTTTTATAGTCTTCACTCTTTCAGAAGGATCAATTGGTAAATAGCCATGGAAAGCAAAACTTTGTCCGTTGAAACCAGAAGCCATAACAGATAGTATAATTGATGATGGACCAACCAATGGAACAACTTTAAGATTCTTTCGCTGAGCCATAGCTACAACATCAGCTCCGGGATCGGCAACAGCAGGACATCCGGCTTCGGATATCACTCCCATTGGGGAGCCAGCAATTAATGGTTTCAGATAACCAGATATTTCTTCAGCAGATGTGTGCTTGTTTAAAGGATAGAAAGTTAGAGTATCAATATCAATCTCTTTCTCTACTTTCTTGAGAAAACGACGAGCAGAACGCACATCTTCTACTATAAAATGCTTTATCTGAACAATTATTTCTTTATTATAAGGTGGTAATACTGAATCAATAGGTGTTTCACCCAAAGTAACGGGCAAAAGATATAATGCAACTTCCATTATTATTTTATATTACGGGTTAAATCTTGCTTCAGCAAGCATTTTGGAATAGTCGGTCATTTCCAATAAATCCTTTATGGTGGTTTCTTTATGATTTTTCATATAAGAATCTACAATCTGCATTCCCATCCAAACACCAACCATCATTGGAGACTGATCACCGAAAAAAGCAGTGTTAGGTGCCGGCTTCAAGTATTTACGCTGAACCATAGGATCAGTACTATAAAGGTGTCCGTTCTGCATCATGTACTCCCATATCTTAAAACGGTTATATTCACACCACCCTTCTTCTTCTTTTGTGTAACCTAGCTCTTCTCCAAAAGTTTTATAATTAAGAATTTCAGAAACAATATATTCCAATTTCCCTCTGTGAAGCATTCTGTCAATTAAACGACCTCTATCTTCAGGATAAGGATATTCACTTAACAGATAAAAATTGAAACAGTCCGGCAAAATCCTCTCCGGCTTCATACTCTTTCTTTGATAATCGTAAAAGAAACGTTTATATAAGGGATAATCTTCTCCCATATATTTATCAATGCTAAAGCCCAAAATACTATCTCCCACAACAACCGATTCGTTGAGAGCAGATATCTGAGAATAAATATGGGGAATCTTGAGCGAAGGAACTTCTTTTTTTAATCTTTGGAATCCTTTGGTGAATTTCTTTTCTAAACGACTCATATTGCTATACTTTGCAAGTGCATCAGCCGTTAGTTTGCGTAAAGTTGAATCAGAATAAAAGACCTTTAACTTCTCGTTAATTTTATCATCATTAACTTGTCCAAGCCTCAAAACATCTTCTATAAGATACTTTGTAGCCAGAAGATATTCTGTATTCATTTTCTGAAGAGCAGAAAAACTATTGAATTCTACATACTCATTCAGTAGTTTATCATAACGAGCTATTTCTATTCTTTCATCAACAGCATCGCTATCTTTTTTATCTGCAACAAATTTGCAGGAAAAAAAGACCAGGCAAGCAAGAAAGAAGAATAGAAATTTTCTCATTACTAAGTTATTTAGCAATGAGCAGTGAAAAATTACTTTTCACTGCTCATTTTTATTTATCCGTAGATTATATTACCGTTTTCATCACAGTACTCCTCGAAACTCTTCTCGTACTGAACCATTGCACGAAGACTCATTCCCATGCTTGAGAATCCTCCATCGTGGAACAAAGTCTGCATTGTAACCTTACGAGTTAAATCAGAGAACATTGTGATACAATAGTTAGCACATTCATCGGCATCTGCATTACCTAGTGGAGACATACGGTTTGAGAAGTCCATTAACTTATCCATACCTTTTACTCCCGAACCTGCAGTTGTCATAGTTGGAGATTGAGAAATAGTGTTAATACGAACATTATGTTCTCTACCATATATATATCCAAAGCTACGGCAGATTGACTCAAGCAATGATTTTGCATCGGCCATGTCATTGTATCCAAAGAATGTACGTTGTGCAGCGATATATGATAATGCAACAACAGAACCATAATCAGCTATAGCATTCTGCTTCTTAGCAACCTGCAACATCTTATGAAATGATATCGCTGAAATATCCAATGTTTTACCTAACATATTATAATCCAAATTATCGTATGTATTCTTTTTACGAACATTTGGAGACATTCCTATAGAATGTAATACAAAGTCGATTTTTCCACCTAAAATTTCCATTGAACGTTGGAAAACCACTTCTAAATCTTCAACGCTGGTTGCATCTGCTGGAATAACTTCACAGTTAAGTTTATCAGACAATGCTGAAATTTCACCCATGCGCACAGCTACCGGTGTGTTTGATAATGTAATGGTTGCACCTTCTTCAACAGCCAGTTCTGCTACTTTCCAAGCAATTGATTGTTCGTTAAGCGCACCAAAAATTATACCTCTTTTACCTTTTAATAAGTTGTAACTCATACCTAGTTCTTATTAGTTTAAATATGCCGCAAAGATATAAACATTTATTCGAACTGAACAAAAGAGTTGCCAAGTTTTGCATTTCTATTGTGTAAATCAACAAAAAATACACCTAATCTAACAAAATGTACACATTGAATTTCAGTATCCAAACTATATTTGCAACATAGACAATAAGTTTTTTCAAAATAATTATTTAAGGTTAGATTAGATTATTAGAATTGTTTTTATTATTTCTTTCACAAGCCGTCCGTGAGAATAGCCTGTGGAAGAAATAATATTTAGTGTTTAACAAGTTTTTAAGTAAGTATAGATATAATATTAAAGTAAAATAACAGAATGAACAGTTTTATAAAAAAGTACCTTGTGCTACCTGTAGCATGCGCACTATCTCTATTATACAGTACCAATTCATTAGCAGCTTCAAAAGGAAGCAACATAGATCCTGCTATATATAATGGGGTACCATTTAAAATGCCAAAAGTTGTGCAACCCTCTTTTCCTGTTTACACAGCAAACATTCTTGATTTCGGTGCAAAAGGAGACGGAATATTCCTCAATACAAAAGCAATTAACGATGCCATAAAAAAGGTAAATGCCAAGGGAGGGGGAACAGTTGTTATACCTTCGGGATTATGGTTGACCGGTCCTATTGTATTATTGAGTAACGTAAACTTGTGCGCAGAACAAAACGCTTTAGTTGTTTTTACTGATGATTATAATGCTTATCCTATTATAAAGACTTCATTCGAAGGACTTGAGACCCGCCGCTGCCAGTCTCCTATTTCAGCCCGCAATGCTACTAATATTGCAATTACCGGAAAGGGAATCTTTGATGGTTCGGGTGATGCATGGCGTCCGGTAAAGAAAGATAAAATGACCGAAGCTCAGTGGAAAAACCTCATTAAATCGGGAGGGGTATTAAGTGCTGATAAGAAAATCTGGTACCCAACCGAGAAATCTTTTAAAGGTGCTTCGTCTACTGAAAACTTTAATAACCCTACAGGTATTAATACTGATGCTGAATGGGAAAGCATCAGAGAATGGCTTCGTCCGGTAATGGTTAGTATTGTTAAGTGCAAGAATGTACTTCTGGAAGGTGTAACTTTCAAGAATTCTCCAAGCTGGTGTCTTCACCCGCTTTCTTGCGAAAACATAACGATCAATAAGGTTAATGTATCTAACCCATGGTATTCACAGAATGGAGATGCCCTGGATATGGAATCATGCAAAAACGCTCTTATTATAAATAGTACCTTTGATGCCGGTGATGATGCTATCTGCCTTAAATCGGGTAAAGATGAAGACGGGCGCAGAAGAGGCGAACCTTGTCAGAATGTGATAGTAAAAAACAATCTGGTACTTCACGGTCACGGCGGATTTGTTGTGGGTAGTGAAATGTCTGGCGGCGTAAAAAATATATTTGTATCTAATTGCTCTTTCGTTGGTACCGATGTTGGTTTACGTTTTAAGAGTACCCGCGGACGAGGCGGAGTTGTTGAAGGTATCTATATTGACCACATCAATATGATTAACATTCCTAACGAACCTCTTTTATTCGATTTATTCTATGGAGGAAAAGCTCCCGATGAAGTAACAGAAGAGGATACAAAAGAAAGTCTTTCAACTACAATTCCTCCTGTAACGGTTGAAACTCCTGTATTTAAAGATATTCATATCTCGAATGTTTTCTGCAAAAAATCCGGAAGAGCAATGTTCTTCAACGGTCTGCCTGAAATGAAGATTCAAAATGTTACGGTTAAAAACGTAATTATATCCGATGCACAAGAAGGCGCAGTTGTTAGTCAGGCGGATGGAGTAGTTATGGAAAATATTAAAATTACTTCTCCAACCGGAAACAGCTTGTCAATAAAGAATGCAAATAACATTAAGGTGGACGGCATTCTTTTTAAAGAAGTGGACGAAAAGGGCAAAACAGTAATATTTAAATGATTTCAATCAAAAAAGGTATGAATAGTCATTGCATTTATTATACATTTGCATTGTTATTAACTGAATTTTATTAATCATGAAAAAGAGTATAAAAATTGCTTTGGCAATAGTTTGTTGCCTTCCTTTAAATGCACTTGCACAAAAAGCGGAGAAAAGTATCTCCATCGAAGTAGAAAACGCATGGAGCAAAGCTAAAGAAAACGAGCCTGTTGTATTAAAAATTAAAGATTTAAATGCCGGATTCACAGTAAAGTCTGCTACTGTTTGGGTTGGGAACAGAGAAATTCCTTCTCAGCTGGATGACTTAAACGGAGACCGTAAAGCCGATGAACTTGCTTTTGTAACAGATGTACCTGCTAAAGGAAAAAGAACTTTTAAAATTACTCTTTCTTCGGAGAAATCAACCAAAACATATCCTTCTAAAGTATATGCCGAAATGTTGGTAAGCGATAAGAAAGGACAGCATGTTCCTATCTCTTCTGTTTCTGTTCCCGGAGGAATACTTTATAATCAGCTACACCACCACGGCCCGGCTTTCGAATCTGAGTTGGTTGCTTATCGTATTTACTTCGATAAAAAACAGACTGTGGATTTATACGGTAAGTTCAATAAAGGTTTCGAAATAAAAGAATCTCAGTTCTATCCTACCGATGCTCAACTGGCTAAAGGTTTTGGTGATGATGTTCTTCGCGTTAACGCAAGCTGCGGACTAGGAGCTTTTAAAGGATGGGATGGCAAAAAAGCTACTCATATTGATCCGGTAAGTAACCGTACAGAAAGTATTTTGGCTTACGGACCAGTAAGAACTGTTGTTGATGTTATTGCAAACGACTGGAAATATCAAGGTTCTGAGTTGAATATGACTACTCGTTATATTCTCTACGCAGGACACCGTGATGCAGAAGTGAAGATTCTGTTCGATGAACCTCTTAAAAAAGAAGTTTTCTCTACCGGAGTTCAAAATATTAAAGGATCAGAATCTTTCTCAGATCATAAAGGACTGGTTGCTTGCTGGGGAACAGACTGGCCTGTTAACGATACAATTAAATATGCAAAGGAGACTGTAGGACTTGCAACATGTATTCCTCAGAAATATGTAAAGGCTGAAGTGAAGGATAACGATAATTATCTTTATACCGTAGGAGCCGATGGCAAAAAGTCTATAGATTACAACATTGTATTTACATCCATGAAAGAAACCTTTGGTTATAAAACAAAAGAGGCATGGTTTGCCTATATTCAGGAATGGAAAAAGGAACTTGAGCATCCTTGTACTATAAGGATTAAATAAGTATCAATTATTATACTAAAAATCCGGGAGATTGCACAATTAATACACTTGCATTCTCTCGGATTTTTTTATTTTTGCCTGCAAAGAAAATAATTAAAATTAATACTAAATGAAAAAGCTTACAACGATTTTAGGCTTATGCCTGATGACGGCTTTACCTGCCACAGCGCAGAACTATGTTTCAAAAGTGTGGGTAGCAGATAAAGGAGATGGAACTTATCGTAATCCTATTATTTATGCTGACTATTCGGATCCGGACGCTTGTCGTGTAGGGGATGATTATTACATGACAGCTTCCAGCTTTAACTGCATTCCTGCGTTACAGATTCTTCATTCTAAAGATTTGGTAAACTGGACGATTGTAAATGCTGCCGTTCCTTATGCTATTGAACCTATTGAAGCTGTTGAAAAGCCGGAGCATGGAAACCGTGTATGGGCGCCAAGTATCCGTTTTCATAATAATGAATTTTATATTTTCTGGGGAGATCCTGACCAAGGAGTATATATGACCAAGACTAAAGATCCGAGAGGAACCTGGAGCAAACCTGTTTTGGTAAAAGCTGCAAAAGGTATTATTGATACAACTCCTCTTTGGGATGAAGATGGCAAGGTTTATCTGGTTCATGCATTTGCCGGAAGCCGCGCCGGATTAAAGAGTGTGCTGGCTGTTTGCGAACTGAATGCTGAAGCTAATCAGGCTATTACCGAATCAAGAATTGTATTCGACGGACACGAACATCACGAAACATGCGAAGGTCCTAAGTTTTATAAAAGAAACGGTTATTACTATATCTTTACTCCTGCAGGCGGTGTAGCAACCGGATGGCAGCTGGTGCTTCGTTCAAAGAATCCGTATGGTCCTTACGAAGAAAAAGTGGTAATGGCTCAGGGAAAGAGTACAATTAATGGTCCTCACCAGGGAGCCTGGGTAGATACAACCACAGGAGAAGACTGGTTCCTTAATTTTCAGGATGTTGGTGCTTATGGCCGATTGACTCATCTTCAACCAATGAAATGGGTTAAAGACTGGCCGGTTATCGGTGTTGATAAAGATGGTGACGGATGCGGTGAGCCTGTTCTTTCTTACAAGAAACCTAATGTAGGTAAGACTTATCCTATCTGCACTCCTCAAGAAAGTGATGAATTTAATACCCTTACTTTGTCTCCACAATGGCAATGGCATGCAAATTATAACCCAAAATGGATATTCCTTGCTGCAGATAAAGGTTATGCACGCCTATACTCCTACCCTGTTACTAAGGAATACAAGAGTCTGTGGGATGTTCCTAATCTGCTTTTACAGAAGACTCCTTCCAATGAATTCAGCGCTGTGATGAAACTTCGCTTCGCTCCAAGCCCAAAATATTTCGGAGAACGTACCGGATTACTGGTTATGGGACTTGATTATGCACTACTTTCACTCGAGAATACAAAAGAGGGATTGATTCTTTCACAAAACGAATGCAAGAACGCCGATAAAGGAACCGTAGAATCGGTTAATGAATCAGTTACTTTGAAGGATAACACTGTTTATCTTAAAGTAACATTCAATAAAGAAGCTAAGTGTGATTTCAGTTATAGCCTTGATGGAAAGAAATTCCAGAAGCTAGGAAAACAATTCAAAGCGCGTGAAGGCAAATGGATCGGCGCTAAAGTTGGAACATTCTGCACTCGTCCGGCTATTGTAATCAACGATGGCGGATGGGCTGAAGTTGATTGGTTCCATATTGAGAAGTAATATTCATTCTTATATGATTAAAGGCTGCCTAATCTTACTAAAGAAGTAGACAAGGCAGCCTTTACTATTTAGATAAACTCCGGTGGGATATTCTTTTTTAAACGTAGACTTTATTTATAAAAGGTGTACACCTTAATTGTTTAAAGTGTAGTCTTTTTAATAATAATATGTAGACCTTTTGAAAAATATCCGGTTAATAAATTGCTTAGGTCCGGCGAGATATCGCCTTAGCATCCTAAGAATAAGAATCTATATCCGGATTATTTAGTCTGAACTACAATCATTACCGGAAAGTGATCTGACGGGCATCTGGCTGAATTCTCCTGCAGCTTTATTTCTTTTGGAGCAGCATTAGAATTAAACTCACCTTTATTTTCTGATCTATAAGTATCTGTCAGAATTCCGTATTTCAACACCTTAAAATTATTAGTAAGGAAGATATGATCTATACGGCTATCCGTTTTACTATTCGGATTAAAATCATTGAATGTTCCGTTAGGCGCATATACTAATTTAGACATTCCATAAGAATCTTGAAGGATGCCGGAAGTATTGAGAAGTTTAAAAGAAGGAGAATCCTGGTCTACATTAAAATCGCCCGATAGGATAACCGGCATACCTTTAGGCATTGCCTTAATCTTCTTTAAGATCAGCTTGGCACTTTCTGAACGGGCAACCGTACCGATATGGTCCATGTGTAAATTGAAATAAACAAAAACAAAACCACTTTTAATCTCTTTAAATTTTCCCCATGTGCAAATCCTCACACAAACTGCGTCCCAGCCCATATTAGGTTTAGTTTCATCTTTTGATAACCAGAAGTCGCCATGATCAAGCAATTGGAATTTATCGGTTCGATAAAAGATGGCTGAATGTTCGCCTTTGGTTTTTCCATCGTCACGCCCTTTACCTATATAATTATAGCCAGGCAACATCTGTTTCATCTCCTGAAGTTGATTATACAATCCTTCCTGAGTTCCGAAGATGTCAAAACCATGAAAGCGAATTAATTGGGCAATATAAGGAGAACGCTGGCCCCATCCATTGCCATTTATAGAATCGCCGTGATTGGCATTACGCAAATTGTAAGTTGCTACGGTAAATGTAGTTGGAGTTACAGCGAATATCATTCCTACAAATAGGAATGAAAATAAAATAAGACAGTAAATTTTCTTCATAATCAAATATTAATTTAACAAAGTGTGTGCTTATAAACAAAAATGTTATGGAATATTACAGATTCAAAATTAAATAATCATCTTGTATTATGAACATGTTTATTTTAAAATTTAATATTTAATTGCATTGGTAAAGTACAATAACCAAATATCTTTAAATTATGTGCAAACTACTAGGGACTTCAGCTTTTATTTTCTGTATTTTTGCACTGCAAATATATTAAGGTATGAAAAGATTAGTAATATTCGATTTAGACGGAACTCTACTTAACACAATTGCCGACTTGGCACAAAGTACAAATTATGCGCTAAGGAAAACAGGATTTCCCGAGCACGAAGAGGATGAATACAGGTTTTTTGTAGGTAACGGAATAAATAAGCTTTTTGAGCGTGCACTGCCAGAAGGGGAAAAGAGTGAAGAAAATATTTCAAAGGTTCGCAAACATTTTCTGGTTCATTATAGTGAGCATAAAATGGATAAAAGCTCTCCTTATCCGGGCATTCCCGAACTACTGTCTGCTCTTCACGAAAAAGGAGTGATAATGGCTGTAGCATCCAATAAATATCAGTCGGCTACGGAGCTGCTTGTTGAGCATTATTTCAGCGGAGTACCTTTTGCTGCAGTTTTCGGACAACGGGAAGGTATAAAAACAAAGCCCGATCCGCAGATTGTAGAAGATATTCTTGCGGTAACAAAAGTGGCTAAAGAGGATGTTCTTTATGTGGGAGACTCGGGCATTGATATGCTGACTGCAAAAAATGCAGGAATAACTGCTGCCGGAGTTACCTGGGGATTTCGTCCATTGGAAGAACTTCAGCAATTTGAGCCTGCACATATTGTAAATGAAGCTCATGAAATTCTTTCTCTGATTTAAAAAGGAGAAAAAGTTTTATTATAAAATAGAAAATAACACTCTGGAAACAGAGATAATCTGGTCTGCAAAATCTTTTTATAGATAATGCAGACCCAAACAACCTTATTCTTTAAAAGATAATATTACTATGAAAACAAAAGTTTTATTCTTACTTATCTGGGGAATTACTTCCTCAGTATTTGCACAAGAGTTTATGCCTATTTGGAAAGGCGTTAAAATGCCAAACAGCAAAGGTATAGAAGTGAAAGACAGCATAGCCAACGAACGTGTTTATCAGGTTGGCAATCCGGGTGTTTACGTATTCGAACCATCAAAACAGGAGAATAAAGGAGCCGCCGTTCTTATTATTCCCGGAGGAGGATACGCAAGGCTTGCCTATCAGATAAGTGGTTTTCAACTGGCTAAGTGGTTTAACACTTTTGGAGTGACCGCTTTTGTATTGAATCACCGCATGCCACAATCGCCCGATGTAAAGGAATCGTTCAAGGCTCCGTTGCAGGATGCTCAAAGGGCCCTCCGTTATATCCGTGCCAATGCAGAACAATGGGGAATCAATATAAATAAGGTTGGTGTTATGGGCTGTTCGGCCGGAGGACATCTTTCCGCTTGTGTGTCTACTTTCACAGAAGACTGGAGCAAGGCAGGCGACAATATGGATACTTTCTCTTTTACTCCCAATTTTACCATACTAATATCTCCCGTTATTTCAATGGAAGAATATGCTCATAAAGGAAGTGTGGAAAATCTTTTGGGTAAAAATCCTTCAAAAGAGCTGAAAGATCAGTTCTCGTGCAATAAAAGAGTTACCGAAAATACTCCTCCTGCATTCATTGTACATGCTACGGACGATAAAACAGTGCCTTGCCTGAACAGTATTTTCTATTATACTGCATTAAAAGAGCACAATGTAAAGATGAGCACTCTCCACATTTTTCCTGAAGGTGGTCATAACATAGCTTTGCGAAACAATCCGGGAACAACAAATAAGTGGACGCTACTGGCAGAAGAGTGGTTGAATGATATAGGTATGCTCTCCGGAAAATAAAAATTAGAATATTGATGATATAAATGGAGCCGTTTCTTTTCCACTAAGATGGAAAGAAACGGCTTTGTTTTTATGGATTAATTCTAATTTCTGAGCCTATTCTAGTTTATTAATAGCTTTTCGGCATAAACCTGATATAATTACACATAATCCCACAATAACAATCTTTCTATTTCAAAATCTTAAAACTTTGGTTATTTCCTTTTTTATCTAAGACCTTTAATACATACACACCTTTGTTTAAAGACAACAAATTTAAATTCTCATGTATTCCTTGCAAAGAAAAAACCTTAATAACATTGCCGGTCATAGAAAGAAGCTCTGCTTTATTCAACTCCGAATTACTCGAAATAGTAAGGTGATCTTGCACCGGATTCGGATAAGCTGAAATCCGGAATCCATTATCTTGAGTGGTTTCGGATTGAATGGAAGAGATCAAAGTCCCTCCGTTATTCTGATTATTAGTTATATCCTCGACCAGACTATTTATGTATACTTCCAGATTTGTATACTCGCCTTTAGGATCTACATTTTTATCATTCCTATCTGCATCAAGAGTTGGATTAAGGCCGTGAGCAGTTTCCCAAGCATCGGGCATTCCGTCGCCATCGGTATCTGTCGGAACAGTTTTCTGAATAAGATTTGGCCAAGGTGACCAGTCGGCAGCGGCTCCAACAGGTTTGGTATCGTCCTGCGTATCAATAATTCCCGGGTATAAAGCTCCAGATTTTGATCCAGTAAAGGTGAATGTCTGATTCTGAGTCTCAGAAATAATTCGTTTATCAATATCGTCGCGGAAAAGCGAGCATCCGGCATAAAGAAGAACCTGATCATAAGCTTTCTGTGCGGTATGAGTAGTCACAACTCCGGTAGGAAGAGGATCTGATAATCTAATTGTATCTTTAGTAGTCTGACTAATTCCATAGCTACTTGATATCTGAGCATAAACGCCGTTTGTCCAGTTATCATTGGTTACAGTAGAATTTCCTTCCATAACATTACCATCAATAAAGAACTTTCCCCAAACGTTTACCATCGGCGCAAACGCTGGATACCTTGCAACATACTCTTCCGTACGGATATCAATCGCCACAATTCTTTGTTTTACCAACGAGCTTGCATTAGCTGTGGCCGGTCCTGGTTTATAATAGTTATTCACAATGTTAGCTTTCATGCCTTCGGCACCATAGCATCCGTTTCCTTTCCAGTTATAATAAACGTTGTTTCGTATATCCATAAGTTCTTTGGTCTGCGTACTTTCTGCCGGACCAAGACGAGGAACTCTGCTATCGTGGTGCGCCATCAGGTTATGATGAAAAGATGCGTGGTTTCCTCCCCAGATTCCTCCATATCCATGAGCACCCTTTGTATGTCCGGAAAGTCTCATACTCTCAGAAATAAGAGACCATTGCAGAGTGAGATTCTCAGTTCCGTAAAGGGAACAGCATTCATCAGACGACCAACACATGGAACAATGGTCTACAATTATATTTTTATAATCGCGTGTACCTAATGCATCGGCACCATCTGCATTAATGTTATCTCTATCTCCCATTCTGAAACGAACAAAACGGAGAATTACATTATTACAGTTAATGGTAACCGGCCAACCAGCCAAACAAATTCCGTCGCCCGGTGCAGTTTGTCCGGCAATGGTAACATTGTCATTCTTAATCTTCAGCTGTTGCTTTAACTGAATGGTTCCTGAAACATCAAATACAATAGTCCGTGCCGAAGTAATCTTTTCGATTCCGTATCGCAGAGTTCCGGAAACCGGAGTAGTACCATACGCATTATCTTCGAGTGAAGTAACATGGTAAACAGCTCCTCCCCGGCCGCCAGTTACATATCTTCCATGTCCTTCGGCACCGGGAAAGGCAGGTATACTTTGTCCGTGCAAATGCATTCCTCCAAAAACGAATGAAAAAAATGCAATATAAAAAAATTTAGCTGCAAAATTCATTTTAGTATTCATTAGGTTTAACAATTTTTACAATGCAAGATTACGGATTCTATAATAAACAGTTGTATAATAATTGATTTAAAATTTAGACTTTTTAGCTTCTATGAATGTTAATTACTTGAATAACAAAAACTTTACCGGTAAATCTATAATACAGAAACTTATATAAACCAGCATTACTTACTACCTCATAAAACTTTATTTTTTAAGCAATAAATAAAAAGACTATATTTTTGCTGATGTTTCATCTTTCTTTAATCTGAGACATCAGCAAAAATATAGCCTTTCGTTTTGTATAAACTGAATCTATATTATATTTATAGAAAAGCTCCAAGAAGAAGGACAAAAAGCAAAGTTGCCAATCCTGCCAAAAGAAGGACAACTACAATCCAGAATATTAGATTATGCTTTTCCATACATCAAATAAATTATTTATAATTTTTACCTAAACTTTCCTTATATTCGGTTGGAGTCATTCCAAACTTCTGCTTAAAGCACTTGCTGAAATAGCGCGGATCATTTATTCCAACCAGATAAGAAATTTGAGTCATGTTATATTCTCCGGTTTCTATAAGCTGAGCAGCTCTATTTACCCGCATCTCTTTAATGAATTCAATTGGGGCAAGTCCTGTAAGCATCTTTAATTTCTTAAAGAACACAGAGCGACTTACAGCCATTTCCTGCACAAAATCGTCGACAACTAAATTACCATTATCCATGTTTCTTTCCATCAATTCCATAAGCTTATCCATAAACTTACGATCGTGTGGAGACATTTCAGGTTGAGTTGTGCTCTCTTCTTTAGGTTTTTCCATTAGATTGGCACGGTAAAGCTCTTGCAATTTATTTCGCTGAGCCAACAGATTATCCACTCTTGCCTTGAGATAAGTAGCACTAAAAGGTTTAGTGATATAATCATCAGCACCATATTCAAGCCCTTGCAATTTACTCTCTATTGCCGACTTTGCAGAAAGTAACACTACTGGAATATGGCTGGTAGTCATTTCCTCTTTCAGTTCCTTTGTTAGTTCTATACCATCCATCTCGGGCATCATTACATCACTGATAATCATATCAGGTACATATTTCTGTGCCTTTTCCAGTCCTTCCTTACCATTTGCAGCTTCAATTATCTGGAATGAAGAGCCAAAAATACTGCGAAGGAAGAAACGCAATTCGGCATTATCTTCCACCAACAACATTGTTTCTTTTGAAGGATCTATCTCTTCGGAAGTATCACCAGCCTCGTTAGAAAATACTTCATTCTGAATATCGGCGGTATACTGCAAAGATTCTTTCAAATCCGGATCCTTTGAATCAGAAAGAATAAACTCTACTCCTTCATCGTAATGTTCCTTGCCTTTAAGGAAATATGTGGTAAAACAACTTCCTTCGCCCAATTTACTATCTACCTGAATGGTAGCTTTGTGCATTTCTACCAATTCTCTCACTAAAGAAAGACCAATACCTGTACTTGGTTGATTAAAAAGATTCTTATCGACCAGATTTTCAAAGCGGGTAAAAAGAGAATTCTTCTTATTATCAGCAATTCCAATACCCTGATCTCTTACTCCAATTGCCAGCGAGGCGCCTTCGTCTTTTATAAAGACCTTGATCATTTTACCCTGAGGAGTATATTTAAAGGCATTGGAAAGGAGATTAAATATAATTTTCTCCAGTTTGTCTATATCTGCCCAAAGATTCATCTGTGGTTTATCATGCTCGAATACAAAATCAATATGGTGTTCTTCTGCCATGGATTCAAAATTATCCATAATACGACGAACAAAAGAGACCAGTTCAATCTCTTCAACCTGCATTTTCATTTTCTTATTCTGAATCTTCCTGAAGTCGAGAATCTGATTTACCAGCCTCAACATTCTGTCTGTATTGCGCTTCACTAAGTTTAGTTGTTCGCGGGTTTCTTCGGGTAACTCTGAGTTTTTAAGAACATGTTCCACCGGACCGGCAATCAATGTTAACGGTGTACGCAACTCATGCGAGATGTTTGTAAAGAAGCGAAGTTTCACATCCGACACTTGCTGTTCAACAGATACCTCATTCTTTAATCTGTAGATAGTAAACAGAATAAATACCGCAATGAGAATAATAGCCAGAATTAAAAGAAAATAAATAATGTAAGCCCAAGGTGTTTCCCAGAAAGATGGAAGAATAGTTATTTTCAGGCTTCGTTCATTATTTACCCAAACTCCGTCACTATTGGTAGATTTCACCCGGAATACATATTCGCCTTTGGGTAAATTGGTATAAGTTGCAGTTCTTTGTTTATCGACATAAGTCCATTCCTTATCGAATCCTTCGAGAATATACGCATACTGAATGTTTTCAGAGTTTCTCATATCGAGAGCTGCATACTGAATAGTAAATATATTTTCTTTATGCGATAGTTCAAGTTCCTTAGTATCATCCAATGAGACTTTCAAAACAGATTTTTCTCCCGGAGCAACTTCCTTATTGGCTACCATCAACTGCGACAGATAAATATAAGGCACATAGGTACTTTTACGGATAGCCGCCGGATTGAAATACAGGAATCCGCTTGTAGTACCAAAGTAAATATAGTTATTGGCAGTAATATACGAAGTAGCTTCGCTAAACTTCACTTTGGAAGCGAAACTTCTGTCGTCATAATTTTCGAATCTCTGCTGAGAAGGAATAAATTTACTTAATCCATTTTCAGTGCTAATCCATAAATTACCTTTTGTATCTTCCTGAATAGAAAGCAATACATCGGATGGTGCACCATCTTTCACTGTATAACATTTAAAAACGGCTTTATTTTTTCCGGAAACAGAGATAAGTTTATTAAGTCCTCCGCCAAAAGTTGCCAGATAAAGCTCACCTTTCTTTGTTGGATGAATCCAGTGTACATCGTTATTACTTAGACTTGTTACATCACCCGGCACACGCAAATAATGATTAAACTGAATTTCCTCCGGATTCACAAAATTATCTTTGAAAGAAATCACCCCGGATGTTGTACCTGCCCAGATATTGCCTTTAGCATCTTCGGTGATATAACGAACCCGATAGCAACGATCAATAGGATATCCTTTCAAGTTATTACGATGATTGATAAAGATGGTCTTTCCACTCTTATCTTGATCAATATAATTGATGCCACCTCCATAAGTAGCTACCCAAATTCTGCCTTTATGATCCTCAAAAATACAATAAATATTATCGTCGCTGAGACTATAAATATCGTCTTCGCTATAGTTAAAACGAGACAAAGCAAACCGGTTACCTACTTTTTCGGCACGCACCAGCCCGCCTCCTTTCATTCCAATCCAGATAATTCCTTTTTTATCCTGAGTCATAAAGTAAGTAACACCTTTCACCTTAGGTCCACTTTGAGATATTGTTCCGGCTTCTGTAAGGTAGCCTATATATTTACGAAGCGGATCATATATACGCAATGTACCATCTTTAAAAGCTACCCAAAGATTTCGGTTATTGTCTTCGAATATGGCACGTGTTTCATTGCTCAGCGATTCGTAATCGTGAGGATATGGAATACTCAGATGAAACTGATTATCGAGGAAAGTAATCTTTTCGAGCCCTTTTGAATGGGTGCACATCCACAAATTACCTTGTCTGTCGGACATGGCAGAATGGAGTTTATTCGAGAAACGCCAGTTTGGAGAACCCGGTTCATCATAAAAAGGTATAATTTTATTCTGCTTTCTATCAAAATAAGACAAGCCTCCACCATAAGGATGAACCCAAAGGTATCCGTTCACATCTTCATGGATATGGAAAGCCGGTTGTGAACGCGCAGCGCTTCCAAGCTCAGTAGGCACAATTTCTTGTTTTACTTTGTTGGTATGCGGATTAAAATGGGTAACTCCCTCGGCACCGGTAAGAGCAAACCACACTTCTTTGCAACGGTCTACATAAACAGATGCTATTATATTTGAAGGAAGATTTGCACAAGTAGTTGTTGAGTAATGTGCAAACTCTTTGTTGCTCAAACGATAGGTAAAGAACCCATCATCGGCTGTGGAAAATATCATTTCATCTGGCGAGACTGCATTCACTGAAATTACATTCGATTTTGTAGGAAGCTGAAGTAATTGAAAATGCCCTCCCCTCTTCTGATTCCTCCATACCCTACCTTTATCTGAGCCAAAGAATATTTCGGTAGAGGTTTCCTGTAAGGAATAAAAAGATTGATTAAGACGATGGCGACCTTCTTTGGTCTCTACAAAGTAAGATACCGGTATTGTTTGGCCCGGACGAATCATGGCCAACCCATTATCCGTAAGCATCCACTCATTATGGGCAGCATCTTCGTAAACCCCATAGACTTTTTGAGCAGGGAATTGCCCTGACTTCTGTGAATATATGTAAGTTGTGAGTTTGCGAGTCTTTTTATCGATCAACACACGGATAGCTCCTTCGTTTTCTGTGAGCAACCATACAGTACCATTCTTCATCACTTCGATGGAAGTGATATTAGTAGTACTGGCTTCACCGGAAGAAGGAACCTGAACAAATGTTTCTGTATCGGGATCAAACCTATGCGCACGGTTATCATACGTAAGTACCCAAATATAACCGTTGGCATCTTCCACCATTCTATCCACACGGTTATTTGTTAAACTGATCAGGTCTCCCTGCCGTGCCTTATATGTTTTAAAGGTATATCCATTAAATTTATTAATCCCATCCCAAGTAGCAAACCACATAATTCCTTTACGGTCCTGAAGCATACTCATCACTGTATTTTGCGACAAGCCATCTTCAGAAGAATAATGTGTAAAAGAGCACCTTAACTGTGCATAACCACACAATCCAGCTACCCAGAACAGGAATATAAAAAGAAAGTTTTTCATAGTTGTGTATCTATTAGCTTATAAAAACATGGTTCAAAAATACACAAATAAAGAGTTCCATTTTCATCTAATAGTTATATATTAAAAAAGATCCTCGATGAATATTTATTTCCTTGTACAAAAGATTGAATTCTTCTGTACAAAACATTACATTCTTTTGTACAGAAGAATTAATTGTTTTGTACAAGGATTTAAAAAGATATAACGACGGATTTAAAATCAGCGTACAACAGTTACAGTTTTGTCCACCCCATTTTTTACAGGATTCCAGTTATCTTGCCCTGCCAGTACTTTTTCAATATCATAGTCTTTCAGGCTAGTTAGTTGATGAGAGTAAGAAACTCTTGTTTCATTACTTGCACCTTCGCCTTTGCTTTGGTATTCGGCAAAGAAACTATTTCTCTCAGCTTCTTTCTTGTCCCAGTTGTTCCATCCTTCGGGCGCAATGTGTTTTCCCATTTCACAGCGAATATAAACAGCCTGTGCATAAGGCCTCCATGGACGAGCCAGATAAACTTTGTTCACTCCCTTATCGGCTGTAAGTTTGCAATCATAAAAAAGATATCCATAAGGTTTGCCCATATCAGTAGAAGGAGCAGTTATATAACCATCGCCTTTGCTATTAATGGTGCAACGATTAAAGACTGCAGTTGACCATCCGAAAATAAAATCGACTGTTCCTTCAATATAGCAATCTTCATAATATTGACGGCTATCTTTCCCGTAGGTATAAAGTGTATCCTGAAAGCCCAGAAATTTGCAATTGCGAAACATAACTCTGTCGCCATCAACAAAAGCAGCAACGGCCTGTCCTACGGGACCGGAAGTATTCTCGAACGTAATGTTCTCGGCATAAAAATCGGAGGCATAGATATAACAGCTTGCAGAACCAGAGGTCGATTTTTCTTCTCCAAACACATTTTTCTTCGAAGCATAATCGTCATAAGATATCACAGCACCTTCTTGACCAATTAACGAAACATTTATTTTTGAAGCAGGAATAACCAATTTTTCCTTATACACACCTTTGCATACCAAAATAGTGGTACGAGCAGCTTTACGAAAATCCGGAACAGCATTAATAGCCTCTTGAACTGTGAAAAAGTCTCCACTTCCATCTTTAGCAACCACATAGTCGTAATGACGCACATATTTAGCTAATCCGGGAACCTCTTTAGCAATAGCATCAACAGTAAGTCCGGCAATCATGCGAGCACCGTATATATTCAAGTGAGTATTATCTTCACGACCTTTTGGCGCAATAGGACAAGTGTTAGGCGCTACCCACATATATAGTTTTTTAGACTCCACAGGTCCCATGCTTTCAACTAAATCATGTGTAATCTTATTCATATCCACAAACGCTACACCAAGTTCTTTTGCAACTTTACGAGGAGAATCAAGATAAGCTCCGTGAGTATCGAAAAGTGTATTTCCTTCTACTGCAACAGGTTCTTTACCCGGTTCTTTACGAGCATCGTTATTCATCTCCTTATCTTGCGGACGAATAAAGTTTCTACGAACAATAGAATTGAAAAGAACAGGAATTCCGCCTTTGGCACGTGTTTCGTTTACAAATCTGCGTAAGTTTGCATCGAAGGTTGTACCCGGATCGGTATGGCGTGCAGAGTCGGGCTTTTCGTCATTATGGCCGAACTGAATAAAAACATAATCTCCTTTTTTCACCTGACTAATAACTTTTTCCCAACGGCCTTCGTCAATAAAGCTTTTAGAACTGCGTCCGTTTTGTGCATGATTATCCACCCGAATATCTTCGCTGAAGAATCCGGCAAGCACATGCCCCCAACCTCTCTCAAGATTTCCACCTTCAATCGTTTTATTAGCCATCGTTGAGTCTCCAATCATAAAAACAGTTATCACACGATCTGTCTTAAAGGCAGAAAGAGAAAAGAAAGCAAGCAGTAAAAGAACGAGTTTATTTTTCATGATATTGATACAATTTTAAATTCAGACTGCAAGTTTACAAAAAAAGTAGAGACAAATAGTCTACTTTTTATTGGATTATGTGGAAATATTAACCAATAGAAAAAAGAAAGCTGTGAATATCACATCCACAGCTCCCTCACTTTTCAAAAGAAATTTAGATTTATATACTTCATTAATAACCTGCGTTCTGCCAGAATCCCTGACCTGATGTTGAAGAGAAATTAGTAACAGCATCAATCTGAGACTGAGGAATTGGACGTAAATAATGATTTTCTTTAATCTGTCCGGCTCCCTGTGCATTATATTTCTTCACATGATCAACCAAAGTATGAGTACGTTTTAAATCGAACCAGCGTTGTTGCTCACCGCAAAGTTCAACGGCACGTTCCTGAAGTACAGTTTCAATAGTCGCAGCACCACTCAATGAATTATTTTTTCCACTAATTGCACGAACCTGACGAAGTGCATTGATAGTTTCCATTGCAGCAGTTCCGTTTGCTGTATTTAGCTGACATTCGGCCTTTATTAAATACATTTCAGCCAGACGAAGAACAACTGCATCACGGCTGGAGATATCCCATGTTGGATAATTAGGATCGTATACATTATCCAGGAACTTCTTGATTCCAGGGTATGAGCACCATCCGGCAATCTTATAAGAATTGTATCTGCCGTCACCGTATACATCAGAACTTACTTTTGCTGCCTCTGTTGGCTTCGCTGTAGCAGGATCTGAAGATGTATAGACCGGAATATCACCACCGTTCATAAACTGAATGCGGTAACGATTCTTTGCCCATGCCTGTTTAGCTTTTCCTTCTGCAGAGTTTCCATCCAGATGGCAATAATAAATTGCAGTATCTTTCATTGACTTATATTTTGTAGAACTGCCTTCCAGTCCCGGAGCAATTGTATAAGCATCAAGCAATGTTGCAGCAGTACGCTGATCGGTAGCGCGATGTTCTTCCAAAAGGTTCCACAAGTAAAGTGATGGCAAATAACGGGTAAATCCACGTCCGTAAGGAGAATAAGTAGAAGATACATCAACAGAAGTACCAGTAACAGTATTCTTTACGAAATGCGATGTCGTAGTAGTTCCTACGCGAACAAATACTTCTTTTCCATCACCACCCAAATCTGTAGCACCATTATTCCACATTGAAACAAACATTAATAACATGGCACTACCACCACGAGTATATCCGGTACGGGTAATCAATGAGTTATATGACAATTTATTGCCGCTTGTATCTTTTTTATATCTGTAAGGAATACAGTTTACTGTAGTAGCAATATCAGAAGAATAAGAAACTCCCCAAATTGACTCTTTGTTCTTTGTAATATCTTCGTTAGTCATAGACCAGGTATCAGCATAGTTTGTATAGAAAGAAGCTACACCACTACCAATAACAGCCTCTGACTCTGCCTGAGCTAACGCATAAAGATCTTTTCCGGAATAATTCTTATTAGTTGTTATACTATTCTTACCTAGCCATGATGCAGCATAAAGTAATGTACGTGCTTTCAAAGCTCTTGCAGCCCAATAATTAGCACGACCATCTGTTTTAACTTTATAGTTTGCAGCTTCAAATGCAGCAATTGAATTATCCAAATCAGAAAGTATATTACTATAAATTACTTCTTCGGAAACACGGGTTGGATCAGTTACTATAGCAGTGATAGGTTCACTGTTATATGGTATCGGCCCCCAGATACTAACCATGTGCAGATAGTAAAATGCACGCAGGAAATAAGCTTCACCCATATACTGACTATGCAAAGTTTCTGAAATTACCGTATTTTTAGGTATATAATAGAGAGCATTATTACATACATCGACTGCACTATAGAAAAGCTCCCAATAATGATCGAGACAAGCATTATCACTTGAGTTATCATCCAGACTCTGAGCTGCAATATTATATGAGTTCAATGATTTCTGCTTGTTATCATAGCCATAATAGAACAAGTCGGTACCCATTTCAGAAAGTCCTAATCCAGCTTCTTTTCCATACCAGCCACGGGCAAAACTGTAGCATGAAGATACCAGCCCCTGAATACCCGAAGAGGTTGCATAAGAAAGATCGGCAGTTTGACCAACCTTATTGTCTTCTTCCAGAAAATCAGCACAAGAGGTTGTGCTCAACATTAAAGATGAAGCTGCTAAAATAATATATACTATTTTTTTCATAATCATTTTTATTTAGAATTGAACATTAACACCAAGAACAACCTGTTTAGCTAATGGGAAAGATATTGATCCACCACGTTCTGGGTCATAATTATCTATACCACTAAAAGTAAAGAAGTTCTTTAATGAACCGAATACTTTAAATCTTTGAATACCCACTTTATTAACAATCTTAGCAGGTATGCTATAAGTTAAAGTAATATCTTTAATCTTAAGATAATCGGCCTTTTCATATTTCAAAGAAGTACCATAAGTAGAGTATATAGTACTAGCAGCACCCGGGCTTGGGAATTTTGCATCGGTATTATTCAAAGTCCAATAGTCTAAATTACCCCAGTTAGCAGTTTCATAATTTAATTGAGAGTTCATATCGTAAGAGATATAACCACCTAAGCGAGCATAAAGCAATACTGATAAAGAGAAATCTTTATAAGTAAAGGTGTTATTCATTCCAAACAAATGTTTCGGAGAGCGTTGGTATATACGTTTGTCGCTATCATCTAACTTGCCATCATCGTTTCTATCAATGAGCTTTATTGTTCCGGGAACGCCATAAGCTGATAAGTAACCAATTGTTTCACTTGGATGACGTTGAGCCCATGCAGTTTTATATGCATCATATTCACCAACATTCCAGCAACCATTTGCTTCATAATCATAATAAATAAGAACCGGTTCTCCAACAATTTGTCCTGTTACGCCATTGATATTTCTTTCAATGCCTTCAGCAAGTTTTGTAACTTCGTCTTTAGATGTTGAATAAGACCAATTCACATCCCATGAGAAATCTTTTGATTTAACAATCAATGTATTCAGAGCCACTTCAAGTCCTTGTCCTTTTGTTTCTCCAATATTAGCCAAAACACTTGGATATACGGAAGATGCCGGAACACTCTTGTAATAAAGCAAGTCTTTTGTGTGACTAATATAATAGTCTACAGTTCCTGAAATTCGGTTATTGAAAAAGCCAAAATCAAGACCGATATCATATGATGAGGTTTTTTCCCATGTTAAATTTTTATTGCCCATAGTACTAGGAACCTTACCAGCAACATTTGATGCTCCTAAGTAATAATAAACATCATAATCACTTAATGAAGTAAGTGTACTGTAAGGATCAACTGCAGCATTTCCTGAAAGTCCCCACGAAGCACGTAACTTCAGGTTAGATAACCAATTCTTTGTACTTTCCATGAATGATTCGTCATAAACTCTCCATCCTGCAGCAACTGAAGGGAAGTATCCCCATTTATGTCCATCTGCCAGACAAGAAGAACCATCTGCACGAACAGAAGCTGTTAACAGATACTTTTCATCAAACTTATAATTTAATCTGCCAAAGAATGACAACATAGCCTGTTTGGTATAAGTACTTGTAGTCTTTGAAGTAGTAATCTTTGACAAATCGTAGAATGCACTTTTATAATAATGTTCTTTACCACAGTCACCATAAGTTGAGTTCACTTCGTACACGCTTTGATTCATACTATGACCTAACAGAGTTGTAAGATCATGTTTTGAACCTCCAAAATTTGTGTTATAGTTCAAAGTATTTTCCCATGTAAAACCTGTCTTATTTGAAAAATCAGAAGAGATATAACCTGTTCCTGGTGATTGATAACGAGCAACACTTTGATAATCCTGATATTCACCATCGCGAGTATTGGTACGATCTACTGCAAACATAGACTTTAATAATAAACCTTTAATTGGAGTTGCTTCAATATATGCGTTTCCAAAGAAACGGGAAGTTTCAATATCATGCTGGTATACTCCTTCTGTTTCATCAAGTAAAGGGTTGCAATGAGCCGAATAACGAGGGTTTGGCTGAGGAATAAGAACTCCTTCCTTTGTATAAGCGTGAGTTATAGTAGTCATTTTTAATGCTTGCGAGAATACACTTGATTGACGGGCATTGTGATCTTTATATGTATACAGTAAACTAGTTCCTACTTTAAACAAATTGCTAAGTCTATGATCAATATTTACCTTTACATTGTAACGATCAAGATTATCTCTTTTCATCAATCCTTCTTCGTACATAGCTCCTAAAGACATATTGAAATTGGTTTTTTCATTACCCCCTGATACTGATGTTTCGTAGTTCTGAGTCAAGCCATTCTGAAGGATCAAATCTCCCCAATCAGTATAAGAACCATTCTGATAGATTTCATATTCAGTAAAATCTGCCAGACTTTCAGTCAATACATCTTTTGCAGTCAGATTGCTTCCTCCCCAAGTACCGCCAACAGCCGCATCTTTCTGATAATTAGCTTTATCAATAAGGCGTTGTACTTCCTTTGTTCCATACATAACTTGCGGAACATTTGTTGGACTGTTGGAAGATACATAAGCATTGAAGTTAATCTGGGTTTTACCAGCCTTACCACGTTTAGTTGTTATAATTACAACACCATTAGCACCTTTTGTTCCATAAATAGCAGTAGAAGATGCATCTTTCAATATCTCCATAGATTCAATATCCGACTGACTAATATCAAGAGTAGAACCATATTCTACTCCATCTACCAAGATCAGAGGACTGTTTGTTGCTGAAATAGAACGGTTACCACGAAGAGTCATTTTTACTCCGGAACCAGACTGTCCATCGGATTGTTGAATATCCAAACCTGGAACTTTTGCCTGCATAGCCTGAATAGCATTACTTGTAGACACCTTTGCTATTTCATCTGCTTTCACAGAAGATACCGATCCAGTTAAATCGCGTTTTTTTACGGTACCATAACCAATAACCACAACTTCGTCAAGACTCTTGGCCTCTTCAACCATCTGAACATTTATTTTGGTCTGGTTACCTACTACAATTATTTGCGTTACAAGACCAATAAAAGAGAACTTCAGTTTTCCGTTTACCGGAACTGAGAGTGAATATTGTCCGTCAAGATCTGTAATAGTACCAGTTGACGTACCAACAATAGAAACATTTACTCCAATTAACGGGCTGTTACTTGAATCCGTAACAACACCTGAGACCAAACGGTTCTGTGCAAAAGAAGATAGGCAAAAGATACTCAATAAAAGAGATACAATTGCCATTCTGGCTAACGTTTTTCGACTCATAAGATTGTGCATTTTTATAGTTATAAATTAAGGATAATATAAAGGTATTTAAAACATCTATTTTAAACAAATATTTAGAATTGATATTTGTAACAAATGTATCTTTTTACAAAATAATGTTATGTCGACATATTGGTATATTATGTAGATTTTTTGATATAAAAAAAACGGAGTAGACGCTATTTCGCATCCACTCCGTTTTTTCTAAATATTTAATTTTCTATTTACTTACTGTAACTAGCCAATCATCATTTCTTTTAAATATATTTTCTGTAGTATATTCTGCAACTTCTTTTTTCTTTAACTGTTTACTCCATGTTGCCCGACTTTGAGTAGAAGCACCTTCACCAGTATTCATATATTCAGCATAACGCACTGTTTTTTCATTTTCAGTATTGTTCCAGTTATGCCATCCTACAGAAAGAATATGTTTTCCTAATTCGCAATTCATAAAAATAGTAGCAGCATATGGTCTCCACGGACGCCCCAAATACACTTTTGTAACTTCGGGAGCAGCTGTAAGTTTGCATTCTTTAAATACATAACCAAACTTAATGTCCTTCGGTGTAGATGCAGCAGTAACATATGAGTTTCGTTTGCTGTAAATGGTACACCGTTCAAATAATGCAGTCGAAGGGCCAAAAATAAAATCGGTAGTTCCTTCTATGTAACAATCGGCAAATAAAAGACGAGTACCTTCTGCACCTGTATATATAGTATCCTGATTACCAAGGAAACGACAATTAATAAACGCCAGTTTATCTCCTTCAGTATGAAGAGCAACTGCTTGTCCTAACTGTTCTGCATTATTTTCAATGGTCAGATTCTTGAAAGTAATATTATTACCTTCCACCTTTACTGTATAAGTACGGAATGTACCCATTTTATTTATATTCGCATGATCATCATAAGTAATAATTGTATTATTTGCATCTTCGCCAACAAATACTACATTTTTAATCCAGGAAGGAATAACTACTTTTTCTTTGTATACACCCTTTTTTATATAAATCGTAACCGTATAATCCATAAAAGCACGTACACTTTCTACTGCCTCCTGAATATTTCTATACTTACCGCTCCCATCACGGGCCACAACTATTGTATCCTGTACCTGAGCCTGAGCTGTGGTACAAAATACAGTCATTAGAATAAATGTCTTAATTAATTTTGCAAACATGGTTTATCTTGTTTTTATTTAATTACTTATGAAGTCTTTCCCATTCAAGACTAGCCAGAATAAACGGGCCTACCGCTTTAGGATCGTTCGAACGGATTTTTTCATTGATATAATATTCATAATCTCCTGCACGATAAGGATTTCCTCCCAGTCCTGCGACAGCACAAGCTTTTGTTATAGAAACAACTCCTTGTTTATCAACTTCAATAAAATCACGCAGAATTCCTTTATATCCTTTTTCGGCTACCTGCAGATAAGACTTATCAATATATCCCATTCTTATAGCTTTGAACAATGTATACACAAACATAGTAGAGCAAGAAGATTCCAGATAGTTTCCTTTATCTCCACTTCTATCTATTACCTGATACCAAAGACCGGTTTTCTTATCCTGATATTTTTTTATCTGAGCTGCAACATTGTTAAGTATGTTAAGCATTGAATCTCGTCCGGCTTCGTGTTTTGGAATATAATCAAGAGCATCTACAAGAGCCATAGCATACCATCCCATAGCACGCCCCCAACAATGAGCACTCTGACCGGTTTTCTTGTCTGCCCATTTCTGTTCACGGCTTTCATCCCATGCATGACGATAAAGACCAGTTGCAGGATCGTAAGTATGTCGGGCAATTACAACAAACTGTTTAATTATATCAGCATAGTCCTGTGGACGATTATTGCGGAAAGCATATTCTGCATAAAAAGGAGATCCCATATAAATACCATCCAACCACATCTGATGAGGATAAACCTTCTTGTGCCAAAAGCCTCCTTCCGAAGTTCGAGGTTGGCTATCGAACTGTTTTCTTAAAAGATCAAGTGCTTTTTTGTATTTTTCATTTTTCGTTTGTTCGTAGATACGAAAATAAAATTTACCGGTATTAATACGATCCAAACTAAGTTCGTTTGGATTGTATGTTTCAATTCTACCATCTTCATAGGTCATAGTATCAGCATAAGACAATGCATAGTCATAGAACTTTTTATCCCCATACATATCATACACATCAAGTATTGCACCAAGTTCCAATCCATGACAATAGTCCCATTTTAGTTTTGGCTGAAAATCTAATTGCCAGGATTGCGGACAACGAATCATTTCTGATTCTGTCATACGTACAGACCAAGGTAAAGTATTAGATACCTTGTCCTGAGCAAATAACTGTGAAGCACATAATAAAATGCCTAAAAAAGCAGTCTTTAAATTTGTTTTAATCATCATTATTGATTTCTATAGTATTACATTGATAACAGACACAAAAATAGAAACTGTGTACTATATATCTGTGTACTTTTTGGGTTAAATAGTGTATTTTTTAATTGCCCGATTCTTAAAACGAGAACTTTTAAGCTATTCTACGTGTTCTATATTTGAAAGTTAGTTATAGCCCTATTCTTTCTGCAACTTAATAATAATAGACTTTTGCTAAAAAGCTTTACTAACACCCATACAACTAAAATTATGGAAGACTATATAATTTGCATTGCATTCATAGCTTTAGGATTCATCCTATCGCTAATCATAGAAAGTATAATTCTGCCCAAGATCATACTAATTTCAAGGAAAAAAAGCTTGTTCGACGTTCCGGACGAAAGAAAACTACATGAAAACCCTGTACCACGTTTAGGAGGAGTTTCTTTTTTACCAATACTTCTTCTTGTTCTATTAATCGTACTTTATATTAAAGTTAATATCTGGAACTTTCGACTAGAGACCTTAGGCACTCTTATGATGCTAGTTTGTGGCATGTTAATTTTGTATATAACAGGAATAAAAGACGATCTATCAGGAGTTAGCTACCAAAAGAAATTCTTGATGCAATTTATAGCCTCAATCTTTTTGGTTTGCAGTGGTACATATATCAATAATTTCTATGGTCTATTTGGAATATATGAGATCCCAATGGTAATAGGTATTCCTTTTACAATGTTACTATGCATTTTTATAACTAACTCCATTAACCTGATTGATGGACTTGATGGTTTAGCCTCAGGTATCAGTGCTTTTGCTCTGGTTGCTTACGGTTACATGTTTTTTATTAGCAAGCAATGGAGTTTTTCTATTCTTTGCTTTTCAATGCTGGGCATATTGGTTCCATTCTTTTACTATAACGTATTTAGTAAGAATAAAATTTTTATGGGAGATACAGGTTCGCTTTTACTAGGTTATTTATTATCTTTTCTTGGAATCAGATTAGCAATGAATATTCCTGAATTGTCTGTCAGTTATCCTTCAAATTCGATTCTTACAGCAGGTGCCGCTCTTTTTGTTCCGATGTTTGATGCTATAAAAGTAATGTATGCCAGATTATGCATTCATCGAAGTATGTTTTGTCCTGACAGAAGACATATACATCATAGATTGGTTGATATAGGTATCTCTCATCGAAGTGCAATGCTTATATTGGTATCTGCTGCAATAATAATAACACTATCCAATTACTATGCCGCTAAATACATAGACATAAATATTATCTTTATTACAGATGTAATCACTATATATATTTGTAATAAGACTATTGCTTATCAAAGATATAAGAAGAAAGTACTAATTACTTCTCTTGTAAAATTCCCTAAAGAAGAATTTCAGGATCATAAAAAAGAAATCGAGTAAACATCTTTTTCACAGATTGTTTACTCGATAACAATTTACAATTTATTACACCTGATTCCTACATAATTTAGGAAAGTAAATACAATTTATTATCTTTATCCAGTTTCATAATCAATTCACCAAAAGTTGAATTTAACCATGCGAACCAACTTCTGGTATAGTTCTTAGGATCATTTTTATCAAAAGATTCATGCATAAAACCGGTATCAGCATCTGTATCACACAGCATTCTTATACATGTTTTAATCTCGTTATCATCTGAAGTAGTCATTGCCTTTATGATTATGCTTAATGGCCAAATCATACTAAGTCCCACATGCGAAACGTGAGGGCCACCAATGCCTTCCCCTGCAGTACCTTTAAAGAAGTAAGGATTATCTTCGCTCCATACAAATTTACGGGTATTTTGATAAATTTCATCATTTGCAGATACGCAATCAATATAAGGTAAAGATAGTAATCCTGGAACATTAGCATCGTCCATTAGCAAAACTCCGCCAAAGCCATCCACTTCATAAGCATATATCTTTCCATATTTAGGATGCTCTATGATTGCATATTTATTAATTGCAGTCATTACTTCGTCCGCCAAAACCTCACATTCATTTGAAAAAGCTGTATCATTTTTCACACTGCGCAATATTTCAGCTAATTGTTTTAATGATTTTACTGCAAAAAGATTAGAAGGTATCAGAAAGCCAAAGGTAGAGGCATCATCTGAAGGACGGAAAGTTGAAACTATAAGTCCGACAGGTTTCACAGGTGAACCATATCCATCATTAGATTGTGTATCTAATTGCTTCTCTGTTTTACGCTGGAACTTATATGGACCTAGTCCATCTTTACGTTGCTGTTCTTTAAAAGTACGAACTACAGCATGCATTGCTTTTTCCCAGGTAGAATCAAAAACCGATGTATCACCCGTTTTCTTCCAGTAATTATATGCCAAACGAATTGGGAAACATAAAGAATCGATTTCCCATTTACGTTCATGAAGTTCTGGTTTCATATTTGTCAGATCGCTTTCCCATTCACTTCCTGTTGGTCCTTCATTAAATGCATTTGCATACGGATCAATCAGGATACATTGGTTCTGACGATGTATAAGTCCCTGGAACATCAATTTCAATTGAGGATCCTTTTCTACCAATTGTAAATAAGGAAGTGTTTGCCCAACAGAATCACGTAGCCACATAGCATGAATATCACCTGTATAAACAAATGTATCAGGTCTGTTGCCTATCATTTTAAAGTGAACAGTAGTATCCAGTGTATTGGGATAGCAGTTCTCAAACATCCAGGCTAGTTTTGGATCTTTGATTTTCTTTTTTACCCGAACGATAGCTTCTTCAACGGCCTTAGACGTGAATTGGCGTTTTGCCAGTTCCGGACGTTGAGAAATATAATTCTTTTCAGCAAATATTCCGGAAACTGTTTTTCCATAAGAATCCAGTGTTCCTCCTAGAGCTAGAGAAGCTAATCCTAGTCCTCCTTTTTTTAAAAAATCTCTACGTGAAGTCATAATATCTTTCTATTTAATTTTAGGTATAGTTATCTCTTGTAATTCTACATTCCACCCGGCAACAGTAATTACCTGAGACGATTTAGAAGATGCATTATATTCTATTTCAATATTTTTCTCTCCACCAGGTACAATCGTGCAGTAGTTGTCACTGTAAAATACAGGAAGAACTCTTTCACCCGTTTTCTTGTCTACAACTGATACACGGTTAAAGAATGCAACCGGATTACTTGCCGGATTGGAAAGGGTTACTTCCACTTTACCTGCCTTCAATGGTTTTACTGAAACCTTCAGTTTAGCTTTATTCATTGTCGACAGACCGCTGTATTTACCTGCTCCGTCAGCCAGCCAATAGATGTTCTCACTTACAACCTGTTTGCTTTCGTCCATCAATTGAAGACGAAGGAAACCACCTTTCTCCTTTGCAAGAGCATCAAGATCTTTCTTTATGGAGAACAGTTTCTTGC